>Ga0066903_100000319_pt1 | contig 28607 bp, 18 predicted proteins | sample PanSoiMetaGPlot1_FD_67491 | JGI IMG/M metagenome (GOLD analysis project Ga0066903, IMG submission 67491) | Tropical forest soil microbial communities from Panama analyzed to predict greenhouse gas emissions - Panama Soil - Plot 1 (version 2) | ecosystem: Environmental > Terrestrial > Soil >... | reverse complement strand
CGCCGGAAGAGGTGACGTCTGCATCCATTCCATACCGGCATCCTTCGCGCGCTCACAGCCGTTCTCGTGCTGTCGCCTGTCGGCAAAGTGCCGGTGTGGGCGCAGGGACAGTCCGTTGAGTGTTCCTGTCAGCACCTCCCCGACCTGCTGCGAGAAGCCAGACGGGCGAAGATGCTTAGCAATCGGATGCTCGCACAGGCCGCGTCGCTCGATGCGCTCATGCAGGAGATTCGGAATGGCAAGAAAGTCGGGCCGAGCGACCCCAACTACGACGGCCGCGATCCGGAGGCCACCGCATGGGCCTCATACCAGAGGTGGACCCAATCGAGCGGACCAGGCGGTGCGCGAGAAGGCCTCTTGCCCACCGCCGGACCGCAAGAAATCAATTTCGACAAAGCGAGCTGCGACATTTCTCAAAAGGACAAGGACGCCATCTGGATGTCTGTGGCGTGCGGCGACATCGGAGCAGCCCAGCTCGCGCACGAGCAGCATCATCGAGTTGTTTGCCTCCAAGGACGCGACAAGTACGAGGCCCTGAACGCAGCGGAGGTGGCTCGAGAGGAAGCGGAGGCGTACGCGATCGAGGCTGAGACGCTGCGGCTCGGGATAACCAATGTGGTGGCGCGCCGTGGTGCGCTGGTGTATGAATCGAATGAAAGTTTAACTGGCGGCCAGGTGAAGAATTCCACCAAGACCTTTCGGGGCAAGACCACGGCGGTCGGTTCTTCAATCGCGGCCGGCAGCCGGGGTACATCGACGGCGCTGACATATTCCCCTGGTGCCGAGCAGGGCACGCTCATAACATTTCCGGCGACTCTGCGCGCAACTCACAGGATCTCGTACGGCAACTGTACGGTACCCGAATACTCGTTTGATGTTCGAGCGAACTTCTACCTGCTCATCACCGGATCTGGCGCGAGGTTTCACGCGGATTGGCCGGCAGGTCAGGTTGACATGCGATACAGGGGCACGTGCGGCGGGCTCTCGGGGAATGCGTCTCATCCCAGCCCCTCTGGCTTCGTTTCCCTCATCAAGGAGCTCGAGTTGAAAGATGGTGCGGTCGTGACCGAGCCGGCAGAACCGCCGCCACCGTTTCGGGGTAGTCTCACGCGGAAGGTAACGCTCTCCTGCACGGCCAGATGAACAGCAGTCCAACGCTGCTCGACAAATTGGTCTAGCGAGTGGCCATAGCCGCGGAACGTCGAATTGACCAGCCCTCTGGGTCGGAGCGACGGTGCGACGGAACGTCCTCCGCCCTGGATGGCCTGCACGCGGTCAGTCGGATCCGTCGGCGCGCCCCACTGACACGTCGGCCCCCTCGGCGTCGCGCGTCACGCGCACCAGCCACGGATTGCAGCACACTTCGCAGTCCTGTACGAAGGTTCCGCGTACATCTGATTCGACGTGGATGGTGACGTCTTCGCCGCAGTACGGACAGGTCACGTCGAACGTGTCATCGTCCACGCCTCAGTTTACACTCGCCACGCATGTCCTCGTTGCGCGAAACGCTGCAGGGTGCGCTCGTCATGGCGCCGATGACCAAGGGATCGAATCTTCCGTATCGCCAGTTGTGCCAGGAGCTCGGCGCTCGAGTGACGATGAGCGAGATGGCGGTGGCGCGACGGCTGAAGCAAAAACGGCGCGGCGAGTTCGCGCTGATCCGGCGCGCGCCGGACGAGACGTTCTTCGGCGTGCAGCTCGCCGGGAACAATCCGGACGAGATGGCGTGGGCCGCGGCCCTCGCGCAGTCGCGCGGCGCCGATCTCGTCGATGTCAATCTTGGATGCCCGATCGATTACTTCACCAGCAAGGGCCTTGGCGCTGCGCTCGCGCGCGAGCCCAAACGTGTCCGCCGCATCGTCATGGCGATGAAGCAGGCGGTGACGGTGCCGGTGACGGTGAAGATCCGGCTCGGATGGAATGACGAGCATCGGAACTATCTGGACGTCGCCGGCGCGGCCGTCGACGGAGGCGCCGATGCGGTGTTCGTCCACGGCCGCACCCGCGCGGCACGTTACACGATGAACGCCGACTGGAAGGCGATCGCCGAAGTGGCCGCCGCCGTCCCGGTGCCGGTCATCGGCAATGGGGACCTGCTGTTCGGTCACGACGTCAGGACCGCGCTCGAAACCGGCTGCACCGCCGTGATGTCGGCGCGTGGCGCGCTGATCAAGCCGTGGATCTTCCGCGAGGCGCTCGGGGGCGATCTCGATCCGACGGGGGAGGAGCGGGTCGAGATCTACCGCCGCTACGTCGCGCTCGCGAAGACGCACTGGGGCGCAGACGCGCACGGCGTGACGCGCGTGCGCGAGTTCCTCGTGTGGCACCTGGGCTTCTGGCACCGCTACGCGCCGCGTCGCGCCGACGGCAGCTACCCGGAGATGCAGCGCCGCGAAACGTGGACGCCGCGTTCGCCGCTCGAGGCGTTGCTCGCCCGTTCGGACGACGCGGCGCACGCGTTCATCGCCGAGGCGTTGATTCGCGAAGAGGCGCTCGACCCAGCGTTCGCCCCGCCGCCCGACGCTCCACACGAGATCGACGACGATAAGGCTGAAGCCGGATAGCGATCGTTTCGATTCCGGAACAAACCGAGAGCAGAACCCTGCGCGGCCATTGCTTGTCCTTGGTGCCACGCGACCGGCTAGAACGCTTGACAGGCCACGCTCTGAACTGTCGGCGTATGGACCGACTCGGTGGGGCGCGCCCGAGATCCGCCGCGTGAGTATGTTACCGTGCAGCCGCCTTGTCCGTACTGATCTCCATCGGGTTTCTCCTCGCCGCAGTCGAGTGGACACGCCGATTCCAGCCGGCCGATGCCTCCGATGTGTTCGCTCTCAGCTGGGTCGCCCTGACGTCGTCGATCATCGCGGTCGCCTGGCCGCTCTCGTGGTTGCATCTGCTCGGATCGCCAGAGGCGTGGACAGCAGCCGCCTTCGCCTGCGCGCTATGTCCGTTTGCAACGCGCCGGCCTCGCACGCCGTTGGGCCCCATTCTCAGCCGCACTGTTCGAAGCGGCCTCGACGCTACTCGTCACTCTCTGACGCTCGCGATCATGCTGATCACGGTCGCCGCTATCGGGACGGCGAATCTCGCCATCATCGTGATGAGTGTCCCTGCCAGCGCGGACACCGTTGCCTATCATCTGCCCAAGATGGCGCTGGCCGTGCAGTCTGGCGCATTCTGGCTGCCGTACGCCAACTATTGGGCGCAGCAGGTGCATCCCAACGGCGGTACCGCGCTGCTGATTGCCGCCTTTCTGACATCCGGCAGGAGCGAACACGCCCTGGCGATCTGGCAGTACGGTTCGTACTGGATGGCGATGGCCGCCGTCGCCGGCACGGCGCGTGCGATTGGTGCCTCCGCGCGGGGCATGCTGTTCGCAGCCTCCCTCTTCGGTCTGCTCACGAACGCCATCGTGCAGTCGACCGACGCCGGTAACGATCTGGTACTGGCGGCCTACACCACGATCTGTCTGTCGATGATCCTCCGCGCGACAACCGATGGTGCGGAATGGCGTTGGCCTGTGGCCGGACTTGCCGCCGGGGCTGCGATGGCAACCAAGGCCCTTTTCCTGGTCGCGATCCCCTCGTTGCTGTGCGTCATGTTTGCCGTACGCGGCGGTCGTCTGCCGCGACTCTCTGTGCTGGCGCTCGCGGCACTCGCATTCGTCGCGCTCGCGTTGCCGTCCGGTTACATCGGCAACTACGCGCGGTGGGGCGATCCCGTCCTGGGCCCGACATCGGTGAGCGCCGAGACGACGTTCTCGGGACGGCCGCTCCGCGATCGGCTCGTTCATGGTTCACGCAATCTCGCGCGCTATGTGATCGACTCGCTGTCGGCCGACGGACTCCCGCGCACCCCGCTGATCCTGAAGACGTACAGCGTCGTGCGGCGGCCGCTTGCCTGGGTCACCCGTGCGGCCGGTGTCGATTTGGAGTCGAAGGCCGGTACCCGAAACGTCTTCACGTACGAGCGCTTGCTCAGCGCCCACGAATCGTTCGCCTTCTGGGGCATTTCGGGCGTGCTGCTGTTGTGGCCGGCGCTCCTGATCGGCGCCGTGTCGGGACGCGGCGTCGTTCGGGCTCTGGCGATCGGCGGTGCGCTCTTCTTTCCAGTGCAGGCGTATACGTCTCTGTACGATCCCTGGCACGGACGCTATTTCTTGTCTGCCGCCGGTTTTCTCGTGCCAGTGGCTGCGTGGCTGTGGGAACGGACTCCCTTGCACCGCTACGTCACGATCGCAGCGCTCGTCGGGTGCCTGTCCGGCATTAGCACCGTCCTGTTCCGGTCGATGACGCCGTTGATCAGCGCCCACAGCGGCGGCGTGGAGCGGCGATCGGTGCTCATGATGACTCGGACCGCGCAACTGACGCGTGCAAACCCCGCGATGGAGCCGGTGTTACGCGCGTTCGACAGTCTGGTGCCCAGCGACGCTGCGGTGGATATCACTGTCCCTGGCGGAGCGGCCGAATACGTCTTCTGGGGTGAGCATTTGAGTCGGCGGCTCGAGCCTCGGCCTGCCGGCCGTGCGGTTCCGGCCGGACACTGGCTGCTGTCGCATGAGGACTGTGAACGCCCTGCGCGAGGGGACGTGCCCCTGGGAGCAGGTTTCTGGCTGCGAAAGCCGAACAATCGGTAAGAGAACCCCGATGCAGAGGCCGACCGGCTCCTGCGACACGAGCGCCAGAGTCAGTTGGTCGCGGATCCTCCAGATCGCAGCGGCATTACTGACGGACGACGTCGTAGACGCAGGGGCTGCAGCCCGGCCCTGTCTCGGATGCGACAAAGCCCTTCTCGGTTAGCTCCGACACGGCCCAGGCTTGCCGAGTTCCCGGTGGTCTTCCGATCATCATGATGATCATCCGCCCAGGTTCGTCGTAGATCCACGTGCCCCAAGGACGGAACTCTGGTGTCTCGAACCGAACGTCCACCGTGTTGTCCGGCTTGAATGTGAACCATCCAGGATCGGCTGTGTCGCCCCGACCTTTCACCCTCCAGATCCCAATGGGAAAAGGGGACTGTGCGCTGCTCTCGGTCACATGGCCGGTTTGCGCTGCGGGTTGGATTCTCGGTTGTGAAGCAGGTTGCGTTTCGTGTTGCCGTGCGTATTGTGACACTGCCGCTGCACGCCACGGCTGCCACCACGCCAACGCCGCAATCGTCACGGCTGCGACTCCGGTCACGGCAGCCGATCGCCGCTGCCAGGAACCGGCACTCCTCGCGGCGCCGAGCTCCTGCTCGATCACCTTGGTCAGCTGTTCACAGCCGTAGTCCCACGCGGAATCCGTGAGTTCGAGTGCCTGACGCCTCGTCAAGGCCGTGAGGTCGGCTGGCAACTCGCCTTCTGACGGCATCGCCGCACCCCGAAGCAGCACAGGAACGACGCGAACGCCACGGCTCAGTGCCGATGCGATCTCTAATCGGACAAGATCCTGCGAACTCTCGAGGCGTGAGGCGTTCCATTCGCGGCCGATGAGGACAACCATCACCCGGCACTCGTCGAGCTGTGCATCGATCGTGTCGACGAAGTCGTGCCCGGGCGCGATCTCACCGACGTCCATGAATACGCGACCAGGAAATCGGCCTTTGAGATGATCGTACAGACGGCCAGCGTACGCGGCGCTGTCGCTGCGCCGATAGCTGAGGAAGACGCCACCAGTCACGTTCGGCCGTCCTCGTACGATCGAACAGTCATGGGTGATCGTCGATGGCGCCCTGCGGACGCGCTCTCGTGATCTTCATGACTCCCTGATTCGTGTTGAAGACGTCGAAGATCCAGAACTTGCCGGGGTTCTTCATGTCCGCAAACCACGGGGCCGAATTCACAGCAGGACCAACCTCCTGCTGCAGGATGTCGGGTTCGTTGGTGCGCATGCCCCGGTCGACCCAGGAGCATTGCCCTGGCGCCAGGTTCCGGCCGCGCGAGCCGGCTGGGCGGTTCGCTTTCGTGAAGAACAGCCCGAGAATGTTGAACGTGTGCTGCGTGTTCCCCGTGTGCGCGCGCGTCCGCATCTCAGGACCGCCGCGGCAGACGAGTGGAAAACTCTGTTGCGCGTGACCGGCCGGAACCGCGACGGCAACCAGCCCGATCGAAATCCAGAGAAGTGCGGCGGCGCGTTTCATGGCGAACCCCTCGTACAGGAAAGACGGACGGCGCTCGCAGATTTCGGAGCGGGTGTCTCGTGTCGACGGTCGTCCTATGACGAAGGTCCTTGCAGACGATGAACACGTAGTCCCCGCGACAGACGCGCCCAAGATCCGTTGCTGCGCCCGTCTATTCCGTGTGGAGCTGGCCCAGGGCGGCTGGCCGCAGCCAGGAGAGCAGGTCATGTCATCAGCCAAAGTGCTGGCCACAGGGCTGGCAGGGGCCATCGGATCGGATTTTCGGCAGCCGATCAATCAACTCGTGTTCGTCGAGTTCGGCGGAAAGCTGTCCCGGCTGAACCTCTTCCGCTCGGCCACGATCGTGAAACAGGGCACTGCAGTCCTGAAAGGCACGTTTACCTTCGATCTGGATACGGGCGTGCAGGGCGGCGTCGGACCCGGCAATGACATCTGGTGGGAACAGCAGACGACCGTCCAGCGGCAGATGGCCCCTCAGGGGACCGCGCGGATCGTCAATCTGGGAGTCACCGACTTCGCGAGTTTGACCGCTGACGGCCTGCAATCACTGACGTACGGCACCACGCCGATCAACGGCGACGACAACAACACCAACAAGCTCGTGACCGGCGACGTGTTCGCGGTGACGACGAACCAGGGCAATTACGCGAAGGTGAAGGTCGTCGCCTACGGCTACGACATGAGCATCCAGTGGGTCACCTACAAGCTGGATCCGGCCTATGTCGTGCTCGGCACCGGCTATAACCAACCCGAAGACGTCAAGGCCAGCGCCGACGGCGTGCACCTGTACGTGACCGAGCGGACCGGCGATCTGGTGCGCGTCACGACGCCGAACTTCAACCGCGGATCCGCGGCGGTCGTCGCCTCGGGCATGACGGCGCCGCATCAGATCTTCCTCGACGAAGCGCACCACACCGCGTACGTGGTCGAGTTCGCCAATCCGGGCCACCTGTATCGGATCGACCTGACCAACGGATCGAAGACGGCGCTCGTCTCGAATCTCGAGAACGCGGTCGGCCTGGTGCTGAGCGCCGACCTGCAGTTCGCGTACGTGAGCGAGCAGACCGCGGGTGCGGACAAAGGGCGGGTGACGCGCATCCGGTTGAGCGACGGCTCGAGGCAGAAGCTTGCCACCGGCCTGACCAATCCGTTCTTCCTCACCTGGTCGGACGCCCAGCAGACGACGCTCCTCTGCCCGGAGCGCGATCCGGCAAACCGGGTGACCGCGATCGACGTGGCCAGCGGCGGCACGCACGTCGTCGCCGCCGCGGTGCCGGCGCGGCCGTCGAGCGTCGCCATCCTCACGGCGGGTCTCATGCTCGTGTGCTGCGATCAGGTGATCGAGCAGCTGGATTTCGCGTCGGGGATCTTCCAGCCTGCCGGTCCGCTGCTCATGGGCATCGGCTTCATCCCGTTCGACAAGGTGCTCCCGTCCGGTCTGGCCGACACGACGGTCGACCCGGCCTATTTCTACCAGGTGAAGAACACGCCGTTTGGCGGCACGCTCCCGCTGATGGTGAATCACCTGCGGGCGTTCAACGACGGCGCCGCCTATTACCGGGTGAAGGTCGACAACGTCCTGCGGATGGATTCGTGGACGGACGAGCACTGGAACGGGACGAAGTACGTGGCGCAGACGACCGGGCCGATCAACGTGGGCGGGAATCCGGGCTTCTATCCCGTGCACTCGCTCGCGGATCTGTTCCTGTGGATGAACCCGTCGCTCGGCATGCTGATGGACTCCACGAACCTCAGTAACGGGCTGCACACGATCACGATCGACTTCACCAATGGTGCGGGGGCCGTGATCGAGACCAGCACGCCGCTGAAGATCCTGGTGAACAACCAGTCGTGCGCGGCGACGATCGCCACGCCGGTGCTGAACGGCACGAGCGCCGATCCGACGTGCGGTGTGCTGAAGTACGCCGCCAAGAACAACGACCCGGTCATCATGGCGTTCACGGCGAGCCATCCGGCGAACTTCGCGACCTTCGCGTTCAGCCTGATCAAGGGCGTCAACGCCGTCACCGTACCGGGCGTGACCAGCGGACCGGTGACCGCCGTCGTGTCCCCGTTGTCCGACACGGTGGCGCACCTCCTTGGCGCGTGCAACGTGGCCGGTTTTGCCGAATACATCTACGTGTGGGCCACGATCAACAACGGGTGGTCGCGGCAGGGGCAGTACGACGCATCCGCCGCGATCGCGTTCGTGCTCGCGCCGTAGACGCGCTATGGCTCCTTGAACGTCCCCGCCGTGTTCCGGACGACTCCGGCGACCGCCTGCGTCGGATGGAACTCGGCGACGAGGGACGGCGTCCACGTCACCGCATTCGACAAATCCGGATCGTGGGCGGCGTTGTAGAGCGCCAGCACGTCGACGTGCGCATGCGTCGAATGCCCGTCGAGCAGCGTGTCGCCGGTGAACATCAGCTGCCCGCTGAAGCGGCTGATGAACCGTGACGGATCGACCGGCTGGTCGGTCACGAAGAAGTTGTTCTCCGCAACAATCTGCGACTGCACGCCGACGCCCCAGCTGTAGCTGTAGGTCGCCGACTTGACCACGTAGTAGTTGTTGTAGACGTGCACCAGGCCGAAACGGACGCGCGGCGTGCGCTGCACGCTGCTGTCGAACACGTTGTGGTGCACGGTGACCCGCAGCCTGCCGACATCCGCCGTCGCGCTGTCGCTGCTGCCGATGAGCATGACCTTGTCGTGCTCGGCGAAATAATTCCACGAGACGGTGGCCAGATCCGACGCATTGGTGATGTCCAGCTCGCCGTCGTGGATGACGAACGGCCGTCCGAAGTACACCGGCTGGGCGCTGTCGGGGTGCTCGCCGTCGGTGAACGTGTTGTGGTTGATCCAGACGTTCGTGGCGCCCGTCAGCGAGATGTTGTCGTACGACGAGTTCCAGTTGCCCCGGGCGCCATCGGTCGGGTCCCATTGCGGGAAACAGTCGAACGCATCGTCGAACGTGATGTTCCTGACGATCACGTTCTGGATGTTGTTGACGCGGACGTGCGCGCCGACGATCCGGGCGTCGGTCCCCAGGCCGACGAGCGTCGTGTTGCTCGTGAGGTTGACGCGAATGCGGTTCTGCTGTTTCGTGTGCGCCGCGACGCGCGCGTTCTCGAGCGGTCCGCTCGGAAGCCGCCGGCCCCACGTCGCGGGATCGTAGGCCGCGAGGTACGCCTCGATCGTGTAGCCCGTCCCGGCCGCGTAGTCGGCGCACGTCAGCGGCTGCCCGGCGTCGTCGACGTTCAGGGTGATCGTGCCGGACACGAAAATGATCTTCGGCGCGGTCCCGCTCAACGAGGCGATGAGCTGTGCGCGGTTGGCGACGATGAAGACGCGCTCGGGGACCGCGGCGGAGCCGCCGGTCGTCCCGGCGCCGGAGGCCGCCCAGCCGTCGTTGGCGGGCAGCACCTCGCGGCTCAAGGCGTCATAGAACGGCGAGATCGTCTGAGCGCTCGCGACGCTGGCCGAGAGCCCGATCGCGCACAGAAACAGACGTGTACGCATATGCCTCCTGTCCGGTGCTCCGACAGAGGACGTTCTTATAGAACCGCCGCGGCGTGCGCGTCAAGAGTAGTCAGACCGGATCTGCGGCTGGGCTGGAACCGGAACTCAGCGGGAGAACTCTGAAAGACTTCTGGTCCGCCGGTCCTACGTATTCCAAGGAGGGCTCTGTGCGGACGCTTCGACTCGCCGCGCTCGCGGCCGTGGTGATCGCGGGTGCATGTGGGGGAAGCTCGGGCACCGGTGCGGGTCCGACAGCTCCAACGCCCTCCACCGGGACTCCTCCGACCCCGGTCCCGACCGGCGACGTGTCCGGTCGAATCGACAATCCCGACACGGCCGCCGACCTGATCACGTACAACCAATCCGTGAATGTCGGGATCTCGGTTCCTGTCGAAGGGGCGATCCAACGGCTGCAGGACAGCATTACTCGCTGGGAGCTTCCGGTGCCCGTGTATGTCGACCCCTCCATAAAAGGCAACTGTGTGGAGGAAGCGCTGACCTATTGGCGATCGGTGACCGGTTTGTCATTCGCGTTCGTCGCCGCCGGTGCGGAGCCGCGCATCACGGTGCGCGCCGCCGGCTCGGACGAGCTGAACATCGCCGCCGGCCTCGGCCTGGTGTATCGCACCTATCCGAACAACCGCGCACAGCTGGGCGTCGTGAAGATCCTCACGAGCGACGCCACGTGCACGGCCCCCTCGGTCCTGTTTCGCCACGAGCTGGGCCACACGCTCGGCATCTTCGGCCATCCGTCGGGCGGCCTCATGAGCGCGCCAATGGTGGGGTCCACCGCCAGCCAGCGCGAGATCAACATGCTCGTGCAGCTGTACCGTCTTCCGCACGGCGCTCAAATCGCTTCCGACGGAACGTGGCGCGTCGTTCATTGAACGGACGCAACGAAATCTGCAGGATTCTCGTCCATGCACTGCATGCGTTTTCGCAACTGGGCCCTTCGTCTGTCCGCCTGCGTCACGCTTGGTACCACCATGCTTGCCCAGCAGGCGCCGGCGCCGTTTCCCGACACCTGGCCGAGAGGGCTGAGCGACGTCGTCCGCGATCTCGATCGGATCGCCGCCGACGCCGTCAAGAATCCGACGGACATCGGCTACACGATTGGCGTCGTGACGCGCGACGGACTGTCGTGGACCCGGAGCTACGGCTTTTCGGACCCGGGCCGGCAGTCACCCGCGACGAGTGAGACCACCTACGGCGCCGGCGCCGGCGCGCTGACCGCGATCATGTTGCTGCAGCTCGTTCGGGATGGCGTCGTGCATTTCTCGGATCCGGTTTCGAGATACGTGCCGGAAGCGGCGTCGATTCGGAGCGCGTATCCGAACGCCGCACCGGTGACGCTGCTGCAGTTGGCGACGCACAGTTCGGGCCTCACGCTCGGCGACGCGGGCGCCGGGGGTTCGGGACCGTGGGAATCGCAGCTGACGGACCTGCTGCCGCGTGCGTCGTTCGAGTTCGAGCCCGGCACCCACGCCGAGTTTTCCGCCGTCAACGAGGCCGTGCTCGCACTCGCGTTGAGCCACGCCGCGCGGCAGCCCTACGCCGACTACATCAAGCAGCGCATCCTCTCGCCGCTCGGGATGACGCATTCCGATTTCACCGGGGCGGGGGCTGACCAGCGGGGCCTCGGATATGCGCCCGCGCTGTACACGACAGTCAGCGATCTCGGAAAACTGGGACAGTTCGCGCTGGGCGGCGGCCCCGACAGCGTGCTCGCGACGTCGGCGCTCGAAGAGAACTACCGCCGCGTGTGGATGGTCAACGCCGTCTCGGTGCCGAATCCCAGCGAAGGGTACGGCGTCGGCTTTTCCGGCGAAACGTGGACCAGCAATCGTCTGTCTCACTACTACTTCATTCTTCCGTTCGCGTATGGCGGGCCCGCCTACGACGCGACGATGTGGTTCGAGCCGAGGACGCACGCGGGCGTGATCCTGCTGCATCACGGCGGGGCCGGCGCGCTGGGACAGATGATCCACAGCTACGTCTACACGCTGAACGCGCAGCCAATCGACGCGGGACGACAGGAGCCGGCTGGTCCGCGGCCGTATGCGGAAGAGGCGGTGAGCGTTCACAATCAGACGGCGGGCGTGACGCTCGCCGGCACGCTCAGCATCCCCGCGGGCGCGGGTCCGTTTCCCGCCGTCCTGCTGATCGCTCGCTCGGGTCCGCTCGATCGCGACGAGCCGCTCCTGAATCATCGGCCGTTTCTCGTGCTCGCGGATTTTCTCGCGCGCCACGGAATCGTCGTCTTGAGACTCGACCCGCGCGGAGTGGGGAAGTCGACCGGCAAGCCTGCTTCGCAGCGTGACGATGTGGTCAGCGATGGGGAAGCGGCACTCGCATTCCTCGAGAGCCGGCGTGAGGTGGACGCGCGACGCCTCGGACTCATCGCTCACGAAGACGGCAGCGTCGTCGCGGGCAGCCTGGCGGCGCGCCACACCGGCATCGCGTTCGTCGTCACCATGGGCGCTCCCGCGGTGCCTGCCGCCGTCAACGCCGTCGAAGCCTCGCGGCTCACGTCGATCGCGAACGGCGGGCTGCCCGAGCGCGCGGCCGCGCAGGCGGCCGACACGCGCGCGGCGTACGACCTGATCCGGAGTGAAACCGACCCGGCCGTGCTCGAGACGAAACTGCGTGCGTTGCTGCGCGGAAAGCTTCCGGACGCACAACTCGCCAGCCAGTTGCGCGTGTGGACGTCGGCGCCGTTCAAGCGGCAGCTCACGGACGATCCCGCCGTGCCGTTTCGAAGCCTCGCTTGTCCGGTGCTCGCGCTCTATGGCGAGAAGGATCTCTCGTTTCCCGCCGCGCTCAATGCGCCGGCGATGCGAGCCGCGCTGGCGTCCGCAGGCAACGGGCGCTCGGAGGTCGTCGAGATCCCTGACGTCAACCTGCTGTTCCAAACCGCCGACGTTGGCGTCGGACGCGAAGCGAACTGGGCCGAAGAGACGATGGCGCCACGCGTGATGCAGGCGATCGCGGACTGGATCGCGTCTTTGGCGCATGCATGACGCGCCGCTCGCCGGCGCACCCCAGGTCCCGTTTGTCAGTGTTTGTCCTACAACGGTTGAGGTGGGTTGTAGACTACGCTAGCAGCTCCCGCTCTCAACGGAGGACGTTTCAGATGCCTAGCACCATCGAGGTTCCGCTCACGATCCTGTCTGCCCCGGTATCCGGGTACGCGAACAGAGTCTTCATCGGCGACAAGAACTACAGCCCGCCCAGCCTGCAGGACAACTCGTACTGGTTCAGCGTCTACGACCGTGGGACGCTGCAGCAGGTCTACAGCGTCGTTCAAACGCGCGACGCCGACACCGTCCCCGCGGATCTGGCGGGAAAATACAACACCCCGCAGTACTTTCTCGCCGTGTCGACGCGCACGCTGTTGACGGCGTACGTGCCCGCCGGGGCGCTGTACACGTTCCTCGTCGACAACGGCGGGAACGTGGCGCTCAAGCGGCTGACGCAGATTTACCAGCAGATCGGCTGCGGCAATTTCGCCATCATGAGCTATGCGATGGCAGGCATACTCGGTCCCGGACAGCCCACGAATCCGGGCGTCGAAGCGTCCGTGGCCGGCGCCGTGACCGAGCCGCTGATCCTCACGGCGACCCTGATCGGCGTGCCCACGCCGCCGAGCGGAACGTTGTATACGCCGTACCCGCTGACACGACCGACACCCTGATGAACGTGGCGGCCGGCGGGGATGAGAGACGGTCGCTGATCGTCATCGGGTGGTACCGGACGGGCATGGGCCTGTCGCGCGTGCTCCAGAGCTCGTTCCGGCATCTCACCGCGCAATGGCGCATCGACGTGACTGGGATCGGTTACGACGGGCCGTCGATCGACGTCGACGGCCTGTCGGTCCATCCCACCAACCTCGACGGCGCCGACGCCCTGGGCGCCTACGCCGCCATCGATCGTTTCCGCGCACACGGCGCCGATGTCATCCTCTGCTTCAACGACGTCTGGTTCATGGAGCGCTACGCGCAGGTGCTGCGTCCGCACATCGGACGGACGCCGCTCGTCGCGTACGTGCCGCTCGACGGGTGCTTTGCCGATCCGAAGTGGGCGGAGGGGCTTCTCGCCTTCAACCTCGTCTGCGTCTACACGGTGTGGGCGCGCGAGGAGTTCGAGCGCGCATGGGACCTCCTCGGCGCCCCGAAGGCCACTCGACCGCCGATCGCCATCGTGCCGCACGGCGTCGACGTCGAAGTCTTTCGGCCTCGTCCTGAATTGCTGCAGAGCGGATTCGATCCAGCGGCGCGCGGGGCCGCGAAGCGGCTCGTGTTCTCAGGCCTCGAGCACGCAGACGAGACGTTCATCGTGCTCAATGCCAGCCGTCCCGATCCGCGCAAGCGCATCGACCTCACGCTGGAAGGCTTCGCGTCGTTCGCGCGCGACAAACCGCCGGGCGTACGGTTGTGTCTGCACCACGCGCTCGGCCTGCCGCGCAGCGCCGAAGAGGTCCTGGCGCGCGCCGACGCCCTGGGGATTCGAGATCGCCTGCTGTTGAACCCCCTGGGGAAGACCGAAACCGTTCCCGAAGATGCGCGGCTCAACCTGCTGTACAACGCCTGCGACGCCGGCGTGAACACCGCGATGGGCGAAGGCTGGGGACTGGTGAGCTTCGAGCACGGCGCCGCGGGGGCGGCGCAGATCGTGCCCCGTCACAGCGCCTGCGCCGATTTGTGGGACGGTCACGGGCTGCTGGTTCCGGCGCACAAACGTTACGTGCCGAACTTTTCGATCCTCGAGCTCGCCGAGGTCGCGCCGGCGGACGTGGCGGCTGCGCTCGACACGCTGTATCGCGATCGCCGCCTGCAGCAGGATCTCGCGCGTGCGGCCTGGGCCTACGCGCAGCAGCCGGAATTCCGCTGGGAAGCGGTTGCGGGAGCCCTCCTCGACCATTTCTGCGCCTTACCGCTGAAGGAGTGATGACCATGCGCGACCGCAGCCTGGCCCTCGTCGTCATCGCCGCCGTCCTTTTCTCCGCGTCTCCCGCATTCGCGCAGTTTCTTCAGCAGGGACCGAAGCTCGTTGGCAGCAACAGCTCTCTCGCCGCGGCGCAGGGCAACGCGGTCGCAATCTCGGCAGACGGCAACACCGCGGTCGTCGGCGGACCCCGAGCAGGGTCTGCCAGCCCGGTGGGGGCCGCCTGGGTCTACAGGCGGATCGGCGGGGTATGGACGCAGTGGGGACCGAAGCTGGTGCCCGACGTGGCTTCCTCCTCCGCCGACTTCGGTTTCGCAGTGGCCATTTCCGGTGACGGCAACACGATCATCGTCGGAGGGCCCGACGACGACAGCTTGAACGGCGGCGCGTGGGTGTTCGCGCTCAGCAACGGGCTATGGGAGCAGCAGGGGCCGAAGCTGCTCGGGTCCGGCGCCGCCGGCATGTTCCACGAGCAGGGATGGGCGGTTGCGCTCTCGGCCGATGGCAACACGGCGCTCGTCAGTGCTCCCTCCGACAGTTCCTTCACCGGTGCGACCTGGGTCTTCGTGCGCAACGCGGGCACATGGAGCCAGCAGGCATCGAAACTGGTAGGAGGAGGAGGCGCAACGCAACCCGAGCAGGGATGGGGAGTGGCGCTCTCGGCTGATGGCAACACGGCGCTCATCGGCGGCAAGTACGACAACAACGGGGCCGGCGCGGCATGGGTCTTCACGCGCAGCGGTTCGACATGGACGCAGCAGGGCGCGAAGCTGACCGCGTCGGACCGGTCCGGAGTTGCGTTCGCGGGCGAGTCGGTGACGCTGTCGGCCGATGGCAACGTCGCCGCGATCGGGGGGTCCGGCGACAACACGAACGTCGGCGCCGCGTGGATCTTCGCGCGGTCGGGATCGGCCTGGTCGCAGCAGGGATCGAAACTCGTGGGGACGGGAGCGGCCGGCCTGGCCTTTCAGGGCCGCAGCGTCTCGCTGGCGGCCGACGCCGCCACATTGCTGGTGAGCGGCCCAATCGACAACAACGGACTGGGTGCGTCATGGGTGTTCCACAGAGCCGGTAGCGCGTGGTTACAGGTCGGGGGCAAGCTGGTGGGAACCGGGGCCGTCGGCACCGCCCAACAGGGCGCAGCATCCGCGCTGTCGGGCGACGGACGGACCATCATCGTGGGCGGCTGGAACGACGCCTTGGGGCTGGGCGCGACGTGGATGTTCGCGCGAGCGCTCGCGCGCGGCGACGCCGACGGCGATACGCGCGGCGACCTGGCGCTCTATAAGCCGAACGGCGACTGGGCGATCAAGACGTCGGGCAGCGACTACGCCTCGTCAATCCTGCTTCCGTGGGGCGGGCCAGGCTATGTTCCTGTCCCTGGCGATTACGACGGCGACGGCAAGGTGGACATCGCCGTCTACCGGCCGTCGACGCGCGTCTGGTCGATCCTGAAATCGTCGACGAACTTCACCACCGTGCTGACGATCCAGTCGAATTCCAGCCCCAACGCCAAGCCGATGCCCGGCGACTACGACGGCGACGGCAGGACCGACGCGGCCCTCTATCTGCCGTCGAACGGCGAGTGGACGATCCGGACGTCGAGCAGCGGCTACACCACGAGTTTTACTGTGTTGTGGGGCGGAGCGGGCTATGTGCCGGTCGGCGGACAGGACTTCGACGGCGACGGCAAGGCCGACATCGGCGTCTACCAGCCGTCGTCCCTCACGTGGAGCGTCCTGAAGTCCAGCAGCAACTACACGACCACGTTCAGCATCCCGTGGGGCGCTTCGGGCTGCATGCTGGTTCCCGGCGACTACGATGGCGACGGCAAAGCCGACCCCGCCTTCTATCAGCCGTCCATGGGCGGCTGGTTCGCGATCACGTCGTCGAGCAATTACTCGACCACGGTCGGACTCTTCCTGGGTCATGGCGGCTATCTGCCGGTGCCGGCCGATTACGACGGCGACGGTCGGACCGACATCGCGCTGTTTGAGCGCGCCACCGGTAACTGGATCGTCGCGTACTCGGCGTCGGGCTTCGCGACCGGGTTCACGATCCCCGGCTGGGGCGCGCCGACCGATGTGCCCGTGAGCAGCGCGATCGCGACCACCACCAGCGACAGCGCGCGTGCAAACGACTTCGACGGCGACGGAAAGGCCGACATCACGATTTTCCAGGAGTCGAGCGCCACGTGGGGGACGGCGACGTCGACGAGCAGCTACATGGGGTCGGTGACCGGCAACTGGGGCGGGCCGGGCTACACGCTGACGCCCGGCGACTACGACGGCGACGGCAAGACCGATCTCGGCGTCTACCAGCAGTCGACCGGGAACTGGTACGTGCTGCTGTCGGGCATGGGCTTCACGACGGCGTTGTCGAAGGCCGCGGGCGGGCCTGACTGGGTTGCCGTGCCAGGGGACTACGACGGCGACGGGCGGACGGATTTCGGCGTCTACAACTCGACGACGGGGTTGTGGTACGCGCTGCTCTCCGGCAGCAACTACACGACCACGCTGTCGATCCTCTGGGGCGGTTCGCAATACGCGCCCACGCCGGGCGACTTCGACGGCGACGGAAAAACCGATCTCGGCCTCTACGTGAAGGCGACCGGAGATTGGTACGTGCTGCGGTCGTTCGACAACTACACGACGTCATACCAGAAAACTGTCGGCGGCCCGAGCTACGATGCCGCGCAGAGCGACTACGACGGCGACGGGAAGACCGACTTCGGCGTCTACGATCCGTCGACGGGTCTCTGGTATGCGCTGCTGTCGGGCGCCAACTACACGACGACGCTGTCGGTTCTCTGGGGCGGTCCAGGCTACACGCCGGTCCGCGGCGACTTCGACGGCGACGGCAGGCAGGATCTCGCGCTCTACAACAGTTCGTCGTTCTTTTGGTACGTGCTGCTGTCCGGCACCAACTTCACGACGACGTTGACGAGGGGATGGGGCGGCGTCGGCTACGTGCCCGTCGCAGCGTTCCCCTGACGCCCTACCTGGGTCCGACCATGATGATGGTGAAGGACCCCGGAATCGCGGAACCGCGGCCGCCACGGCCTCCGGGCGGTGGCGGCGTTCCCGCCGGTGGCGGCGGCGGAGGCGGCCCGATCTCCGAGGCCATCGCGAAGAGATGACCCGTCTTGCTGTCGAACGCGATGGTGCGCGCGCCGTTCGACGGCCAGGTCTTCAGGTTCTGCTCGACCTCGAAACTCGTCGGGCTCTTCTCCTTGACGATCGTCATCGTGCCGTTGCCTTGCGTACTGAACGCTTCCAGCGTCGACGGGTTGAACGCGGCGCCGTCGGAACCGCCGGCGAGCGGCAGCCTCTCGAGGATCTTTCCGTCCTTCGCGCTCAGGATGACGAACGTCTGCGGCGGCTTCGCATTGGGATCGGGCGCCGGCGGCGGTCCGGCCGGCGCGGGCTGTCCGGCGGTTCCCCGGGGCGGGGCCGGGCCGACGGCGCTGCAGGCTGCGAACAGGATCTGATTCTTCAGATCGATCGCGAGACCATTGCACCCGCCGTTGTCGCCGAACGGATAGGTCGCGGTCACTTTCATCGTCTTGGCGTCGACCACGGCGACGCCGCCCGGCCGCTCCTGGAGGACCTGATAGATGGTGCCGTTGCCGTCGCCGACCGTCTGTTCCGGCGTGCCGCCGAGATCGACGCTGCCCAGCACCGTGCCGTCCGCGGCGTCGACCACCAGCAGGCTCTTCGTCGGATGGCTGCCGATATAGACGCGATCATTTGACGTGTCGCAGTAGATGCCGTCCGCGCTGAATCCCGCCGGCACTTCGATCGTCTTGATCAGCTTCATCGTCTTGACGTCGAACATGGAGGGCTGAGGATGGTCGCTGGTGAAGCCGTGGCCGGTCTTCGGGCACACGGTTGCGCCGTTGCCGCCGACACCTGGAATCACGCCCACCGGTTCGAGCGTGTCGAGATCGAAGATCGTCAAGCGCTTTTCGAAAGCAGGCACGGCCGGCGTCGTGTCGGTCGCCTCGCGCGCCTGCGTCGCGCCGCGCGTGATGTACAGGCGCCGGCCGACCGGGTCGGCGTAGATGTAGTCCGTGCCGCCTTCTCCCCCGACCCTCGCAGTCTTCAGGACCTTGTAGGGTCCGTCGGCGCCGGCCTGGAAGGCGAATCCCGCGGACGTGAGAAGCGCGATGATGGCAACAAGACGTGTGGCGACTGAAATCATAGGCTGAGTGTAACGCCGTTCGCCGGTCAACGTGTGGGGACGGCTGGGCACGGCGGATGTGACGCAGCGAGCGCGCGCGACTGTCGATCCGCATACGCGCCCGCACCCGCCGTTTTCTCCAGCTCGCGCCAGAGGGCGTCGGCCTTGGCGACCAGACTCTCCGCGCCATGGCAGTCGCCAGCCGCGGCCTGCGCCGAGGCCAGCGCCGTATACGCGTCGGACAAGTCCTCGCGGACACTCACGTCTGCCGGGTGCTCGTGAAACACGTCCTCGAGTACTCGCACGGCTTTCTCGAGATGCGCGGTGCCCGCCGGCCTGTCGCCCATTTTGAGTTCGACCCCGCCAAGGCCGCGTAGCGTGGCGCCCGAGTCCTGGTTGATGCCCGGATGGGTGTCGGACGCCGACAACTCGTCGAACGTCGCCAGCGCGTGTCGAAGGCCTTCGACCGCCGGCTTGTACTGGCCGAGATTCGCGAGCGCGAGACCAAGCCCCCGCTCGCGTGCCGCCACATAGCGAAGGATGTTGGGTGTCCGGTACGACTCGGGGAGTGCGGCGTAGACCGCGAGCGACGCTCGGTATTCCGCGACCGCGCGGTCGGGCTCGTGGTCGCGCAGGCAGTCGGCGAGGTTGCCGTGCGTTTCGGCCAGGTCCCGCACGGCGCGAACGTCGTGCAGGTCGGCCTGGTGCATCGCCTCGGCGTACGGCAGCACGCCCTCGAAGAGCCGCGCGGCAGCCTGCCAGTCGCCAAGGTTCGGCGTGTCCGGATCGCCGAGCACTTCTGCGAGCCGATCGGTGACCGTGAGGACGTCGCGCCGTACCGGCATGCTGTTGGGATTGTGCTCGGCGAGGGGACGGGCGACTTCGAGCGCCTGCTCGAACGCACGCCGCGCGTCATCGAGATCGCCGAGATAGGTCTGCGCCTGCCCGAGACGCACGGTCGCGGTGATGACGCTGTGCGCCGACTTGAGGCCCGGCGTTGCGGCGGCGAGACGCTCGAAGCCGTCGAGCGCGCTGCGGTAGTGGCCGAGCGCGCGGATCGGTTCGCCGACGTCCACCTCCAAATCGCCCACCGTCGAATACAGGTCGAGCAGCTCGATCGGCGGATGCGCGGGGTCGACGCGCGCCGCCCGTTCGGCGTAGTCGAGCGCGAGACGCAGGCTGTCGGTCGCCGAGCTCGCGTCGCCGGTGAGCTCCTGCAGCTTGCCGAGGCTCTTCCAGCACGTCGCCTCGCGCAACACCACGTCGCGATCGCCGCGGCGCCGGGCGGGGATGCGGCCGTACAGCGCGATGGCTTTGCGGTAACTCTCGATCGCGTCCGCCGGCCTGCCGATGTTTCCGGCGCTCGGACCGCCCTGAAGCTTCGCGAGCCGCTCGTATGCCGCGGCCATGTCGAGCAGAAACTGCGGGTCGGTCCCCGCGTCGTCCGCGAGCCGGTCGAGATGCTCGGCCGAGACGCGCACGAGCAGTTCGCGCGCTTCGATCGATCCCGGCAGCGACTCCACCGCGTCGTGGACCTGGAACAACAGGCTGCCAGCCAGCTGCCGCAGCTCCTGGACTCGGCGGTTCGCACGGCGTGCCTCATAGGCGGTTCCGGCGATGCCGGCGGTGACCGCAGCCGTCAACACGATCGCGGCGGCCGTCTCCCACGTGTGTCGGCCGACGAACTTGCGGAATCGGTACCACACCGTGGAAGGGCGAGCCGTGACCGGCCGCCCCGCGAGATAGTTGGAGAGATCGTCCGCGAACGCCTCGACGGAGCGATATCGCCGTGCGGGATCTTTCTCCATCGCGCGCGCGACGACAGCGTCGAGATCGGTATCGACGCCGAGCGGCGGAGCCGGCGTGCCGGACACGGCGCGGATGACGTCGGCGGTGGGCGCGCCGCTCGCGGCGTACGGATGCCTGCCAGCGAGCAGTTCGAACAACACGACGCCGAGCGAGTAGACGTCGCTCTCGACGCCGAGCGGCTGCCCGGCGAGTTGTTCGGGGCTCGCGTACTCGGGCGTCATGCCGTAGAGGCCGAGCAGATCGTCCTGGCCCTGCGAGGCGTCGTCGCGATCACCACGCTCGTCGGTCAGCAGCTGGGACACGCCGAAGTCGAGCAGCTTGGCCAGCCCGCCGTTGGCGACGAGGATGTTGTCGGGCTTCAGGTCGCGGTGCAGCACGAGGCGGCGATGCGCGTACGCCACCGCGTCGAGCACCTGGAGAAAACCCGTGAGCCGTTCGCGCACGCCGGCGCGGCGGTCGGCGTAGTACGCCGTGAGCGGCCGGCCCTCGACGTGTTCCATCACGAGGTACGGCGCCTCGACGCCGTCGTCTCCGACCGGGACCTCACCGCCGTCGAGCAGGCGCGCGATGTGCGGATGTTCGAGCTGGGCGACCAGGCGGCGTTCGCGCCTGAAGCGTGCGAGATGTTCCAATCGGTTGACACCAAGACGCAGGACCTTGATGGCGACCGTCTGCTCGAAGCGCCCGTCGTCGCGAACACCCTGAAGGACGATGCCGCCGCCGCCTTCGCCGATCGCGCGTGTGACCAGCCACGGGCCTATCCGGCGACCGACCCAGGCGGCGCCGCCCGCCGGCGCGATGAGGCGCGCCGCTTCGCGGCCGATCGCGTCCTGCATCGTGCGGCCGGCGCGAGCGTCGGCGTCGAGCAGCGCGCGAACCTGGTTCATGAGCGATTCGTCGCCCCCGCACGCGTCGCGCAGGTACGCCTCACGCTCGTCGGGAGGACGATCCGCAGCGGCGTGAAAGATCTCTTCGATTCGGGTCCACGACGCGCGATCCATGGGCGGTTCCACGTCAGGCGCTCAACCGCTCGTGCAGCCAGGCTCGCGCGAGCCTGGCGTCGCGCGAGACGGTGTTGACGTGCACGCCGAGCACGACGGCGATGTCTTCGAACCGCATCCCGCCGAAGAAATGCATCTCGATGACGCGCCCCTTCCGGACGTCGAACTCCGTGAGCTCCTTGAGCGCGTCGTCAAGCCCGATCAGATCGATCGGCGCGTCGGGCGTCGCGATCGTCTCGTCGAGCGCCACCATGATGGTGCCGCCCCCGCGCTTGGCGCGCCCGCGACGGCGCGCATGATCGACGAGGATCTGTCGCATGTGCGCAGCCGCGATCGCCATGAAATGCGCGCGGCTCTGGTAGTCAGGCGTGTCCTGACGGATGAGCCGGACGAACGCTTCGTGTACGAGCTCCGTCGGTTGCAACGTGTGGTTGGGGCGCTCGCGCCGCAGATACGACAAGGCGAGACGACGGAGCTCCGCATACACGAGCGGAGTCAGTTGCTCGAGCGCGCGGGCGTCGCCGTCCCGCCATCGTCGCAGAAGTCGTGTAATCGAGGGCTGCGGCGCTGCCATCCACCGACCAAGCGAACCCTGGGCCGGCTTCAGTGTAAACCGGGGAGGCGGCCGGCGCAGGAGGATGATCCCCCCGGCCGCCCCCCGGCAGCGAGCGGGCTAGCGGACCCGCCGGCCTCCCTCGTGATCGTCGCGAGCAACCGGGACGTGGACCATCTCGGATCCCACATTGCCTGCGTGATCCGCGCAGCTGATGGTGATGTCGTACTCGCGCGGGCCTTGCCTCCGGCGGCTGGCCCGCAGGCGGACGTCGTGCGCGTCCAGCACCTCCGCGTCGGTAGCCGTGACGCCCGCACCGCCGACCGACAGCGAGCAGGCGAGCGCGTCCGGCGCATCGACGTTGTCCGTCGCGGCATAGGACACGTGCACGTGGCGCAGCCGGCCGTCCGGCGGCCAGAGTTCATCGGGATGCGCCGCCGCGCGGCCGATGACCGGCGGCTCGTTGTCGGGGCCCCCGAACGTCAGCGTCATGGTCGCGATGTTGTTGAACGGATCCGGGTCGAACGAGTCGGAGGTCACCAGCACCGTGTTGTCCACCGTAATCGCCGTGGCAAGGGCGCTGCCGCCGGTCGCGCTGCCTGCGGCCGTGACGATCTGGCCGGCGCCGCCCACGGTGTCTCCCGGCGGCACGACGACCACCGGGTTGAGCGTCGCGGAGATGGTGACCGTGGCCTCCTCGCCTGCCCGCAACGCCCGGAACGAGACGAACCGCTGATTGCCCGACCCGCCGCACACGCCTCCGTGCGTCGCCGCGCAGGACGCGAACGTCACTGCCGGCGGGAGCGTGTCGGCGAGGACCACGTTGCGCGCCGTCGACGGGCCGTCGTTCTTCAACGACACGCTGAAGCTGCCGGCGCCGCCGCCGGCGCCGGGCTGCGGGGGTACGGCGATCTCGGACGTGTCCACCGCATTGACGGGGTGGCAGGGGGAAATCTCGGACGACGATCGGTCGGCGGCCGTCGCGATCGCGGTGATGAACAGATTCTCGGGCATGGCGTAGCCGACGTGGATGGCGAAATCCGCTGCGCCCATGTCGTTGGTCGTCACCACTGCCGACCCGTACCACCAGCGCGCGGGCGACAACCACGGCACGGCCGGGTGGCAGGTGTCGCTCGCGTAGACGTCGATCGTGTAGATCCCTTTCTCGGTGTAGATCGACCCGTAGGTCGTGCTCGAAAAGAAATTCTCGTTGTCGACCCTGCCGACGATTGGGAAGTTCTGCAGGTGGTTCGGTCCCTTGTCGGGGTCCAGAGCGTCGTTGGTCAGCCGCTTGCGCGTCTCCCCGAGCTGGACGCCAAGCGTGGGGAAGTTGGGCTGGAGATTCGGGTTGGGGTTGAGGCCCGCATCGGTTCCGTTGTCGAAGATCTGGTTGTAGCGGATCGAATTGCCGAGCGTCTGATCGTCCTGCACGACAATCCCGGCCTGCTGATTCTGCGTGATGATGTTGCCGTACGCGGAGGCGTACGCCTCGTCGCCTTTGCCGCCGATGACGTTGGAGAGGGCGCCGTGGTTGATGACGATGCCGGTGAAGTTCGGCAGCGGAACGTTGCCGGTCTTGTCGATGCCGATGTGATTGTCCTGCACGTAGTTGCTCGCGGCGCCGTCGATCAGCACGCCGTAGATGCCGCCCGCGATCACGTTGCCGAACGCCAGGTCGCCGCTGCGCGGGCCGGGAGCCGACCCGATCCAGTTGTTCTGCGCGTTCCCCGTGATTTCGACGCCGTAGGGGATCGCGTCGCCGAACGGATTGCCGTTGCGCAGCACGACGTTGGCGCCGGCGTCGGTGCCGATGTTGTTGTTGATCACCGCATTGCCGGCAGCGTTGCCTTCGATCCGGACACCGCCGTGGCGGTTGCCCGTGATCACGTTCCGGTCGAACGACGTGAACTGTCCGTCGGCTCCCCCGATCCAGTTCGCGGTCGCGTACCCGTCGATCAGTACGCCCACTTCGTTGCGCACCTGGTCGTTGTAGTCCGGATAGAAGAGGTCGAAGTCCTGACGGTTCATCCCGATCCAGCAGTTGTAGATGTAGTTGCCCGTTGCCGAGCCCTTGAGATGAATGCCGGCGCCGCCCGTGAACCGCGTGATTTGGAGCGACTGCACGGTGGAGCCGTTCGACGTGATGACGAGCCCGTCGGTCCCTTCCGGGCCCAGGCTGCCGTCGAGCTCGACGACCGGCTCGTTGCGGCAGCACCACCCGTCCTGCGTGCTGCCGTCGATCAACATGGGGCTGGCGATGTCGGGCAGTGGCGACATCACCCAGATCTTGTGGAAGTCCTTGACGGGAATCTGAAACGTGATGATGTCGAATCCCGGCGTCGTGTTCGCCAGGGTGATGGCCCATCGGAGCGAACCGTTCCCGCTGTCGTTCGCATTCGTGACGACGATCGTAGCGTTCGCGCGGAGCGAAGGGCCGGGTGCGGCGAATACCAGGAACAGGACGGCGAGCGCCCGGCACGCACGCGCTGTCTTCGATCCTCGAACACGCATGGCGATCCTTCCCCCGCCCACCACCTCGGGGTTCACTGGCGCCCCTCCTCGCGAGCCACCGGCAGGCGGACGGTCCCGGTTCCGATATTGCCTGCGTGATCCGCGCAGCTGATGGTGATGTCGTACTCGCGCGGGCCTTGCCCCCGGCGGCTGGCGCGCAGGCGAACGTCATGCGCGTCCAGCACTTCCGCGTCAGTGGCGGTGACGCCCGCGCCGCCGACCGACAACGAGCAGGAGAGCGCCTCCGGCGCATCGACGTTGTCCGTCGCGGCGTAGGACACGTGCACGTGGCGCAGCCGGCCGTCCGGCGGCCAGAGTTCATCGGGATGCGCCGCCGCGCGGCCGATGACCGGCGGCTGCACGTCGGGACCGCCAATCGTCAGCGTCATCGTCACCAGGTTGTCGGACAGGTCCGGATCGAACGTGTCGGACGTCACCATCACCGTGTTGGTGAAGGTGGGGGGAGCCGTGGCCGGTCCGCCGCCGGCGGCGCCGCCTGCGGCGCTGACGACCTGCCCGACGCCGCCGACCGTGTCTCCGGGCGGTACGACCACAACGGGATCGAGCGTCACGCTCATCGCGACGGTCACGACTTCGCCGGGCGCCAGCGCTCTGAACGAGACCAGCCGGTGGTTGCCCGCCCCTCCGCACACGCCGCCGTGCGACGCGCGGCACCCCGCGAGTGTCAGGCCGGGTGGCAGGTTGTCGGCGAGCACGACGTTGCGCGCCGCGTTCGGGCCGTCGTTCCTCAGCGAGACGGAGAAGCCGCCCGTGCCGTTGCCATTGCTGATGGGCGGACCGGGGAGTGCCGCGATGTTGGCGGTGCTGGCCTGGTTGACGGCGTGGCAGGGAGAGATCTCTGAAGACGATCCGTCGGCGGTGGTCGCGATCGCGGTGATGAACAGGTTCCCGGGCATCACGCCGTTGATACGAACCGAGTACTCCGCCATCCCGCTTCCGTCGACGGTGACCGCCGCCGACCCGTACCACTGCTGCGCGTTCGACAGTCCCGGCAGACGCCCGTGGCAGGTCGTGCTCCAGTAGACGTCAATCGCGTAGTCGCCCGGGTCGGTGAAGATCGAGCCGTACGTCGTGGTCGAAAACGGATCCTCGTTCACCACGAGTCCGACCGTCGGCCAGTTCTGCAGGTGATTCGGTCCGCTGTCGGCGTCCCCGGGGTTGTCGTTCGGCAGACGGGAAGCCGTCAGCCCGAGCTGGATGCCGAGCGTCGGCGTACGTGGGTCGAAGTTGTTGGGATCGAATCCCGCGTCGGTGCCGTTGTCGAAGATCGAGTTGTACCGAATCGAATTGCCGTGCGTCTGGTCGTCGACCACCAGGATTCCCGCCTGCTGATTCAGCGTGATGATGTTGCCGAACGTGTACGGCTGGTCGTACTTGTCTGTCCCGCCGATGACGTTGTCGAGCGCGCCGTGGATGATGCCGATGCCCTCGAAGTTCGGCAGCGCCACACTACCGACCTTGTCGGTGCCGATGTGATTGTCCTGCACGTAGTTGCCTGCGGCGCCGTCGAGCAGCACGCCGTACACGCCGCCCGCGATCACGTTGCCGAACGCGGCGTTGCCGGTGGGCAGGCCGGGCGCGGACCCGATCCAGTTGTTCTGCGCGTTCCCGGTGATCTCGACGCCGTAGGTGGCAAAGGGGACCGGATTGCCGTTGCGGAGCACCACGTTGGCGCCCGGGTCGGTGCCGATGTAGTTGTTGATCACGGCGTTGGTGTTGGCGTTGCCTTCGATCCGGACGCCGCCGTGTTTGTTGCCGGTGATGATGTTCCGGTCGAACGACGTGAACTGCGCGTCCGCATCGCCGATTCTGTTCGAGGTGGCGTCGCCGTCGATCAGGACGCCGACCTCGTTGCGAACCTGGTCGTCGTAGTTCGGATACGGCAACAGGAAGTCCCCGTGGTTCATGCCGATCCGGCAGTTGTAGATGTGATTGCCGCTGGCGGAACCGGTGATATGGATGCCGGCGCCGCTGAATCGCGTGATGACGAGCGATTGCACGGTCGAATTGTTCGAGGTGATCGTCAGGCCGTCCGCCTTGTCGCCGGCGGCGCTTCCGTCGAGCTCGATGATCGGCTCGAGTCCGCCGTCGGGGCAACAGCCTTGCTGGCTGTGGCCGTCGATCACGACCTCGTCGGTGATGTCCGGCAGTGCCTTGGCCGTCACCCAGATCTTGTGGAGGTTTTGGAGAGGGATCTGAAAGACGATCGTGTCGGGCCCTGGCCTCATATTGGCCTGTTCGATCGCCCAGCGCAGCGACCCCGGCAGATCATTGTCGTCCGCCGTCGTGACCACGATCGGAGCGTTCGCGCGAAGCGGAGCGCTGCGCACGGCAAGAATCAGGAGCAGGACGGCGAGCGCCAGGCACGCCGTAGTTGTCTTCGATCGTCGAACAAGCATAGTGATCCTCTTCAGGCTGCAGGAGCCCGTGATCTGATGTCCTATGCCTGTAAAGCGCTATTTCAGGGCTGGTCCCACAATCGCAGGCCGCCGCGGATGGCGCACCGGTTGTTGCCGAGGCGAACTCCTGGCGGCAGCGTCTTCAGCTTCCTCGTCTGTCCCCCGCCGAGGACGACCTCGTCGGCCTGCATCCCGGCCTTCAACAACGCGACGACCGCGTGAACGTGATTCGTCCATTTCCGTCGTCCGAGCCGGGCGAGGCCGCGCGCGCCCACGTAATCCTCGTAGGTCCGGCCGTGGCGATACGGCAGGTGCGCGAGCTCGAGCGGGAGGAGGACACCGTGGACGACCAGCGCGGATCCGAGGCCCGTGCCGAGTCCGAGAAACAGCGTGCGTCCTCCCGTGTGCGCGCCGAGCGCCTGCATCGCGGCGTCGTTGACGATCTTCACCGGCACGCCGAACGCCTTCTGATAGTCGAAGCGCATCCAGCCGCCGCCAAGGTTGTGAGGCTCGCGCGCGGGCTTCCCGCGCGTGACCGGTCCCGGGTAGCCGATCGACACCGCGTCGTACTTCCAGCCGGCGACGGCCTTGCGGACCGCGACGGCCATGCGGGCCGCCGTCATCGTCGGACCGGACGGAATCTTCAGCGATACGCGGCGCTCCGCGTTTCCGACCTTGAGGTTCGTGCCGCCGACGTCGATGACGAGGATGCGCTTCACTGCGGTGTATTCCAGCCGCCGATGTCGGCCACGAGCCTGTCGGCCTGCGGCGGCCCCCACGACCCGGGCTCGTACTCGAACATCTGACCTGGATCTTTGATCAGGGGATCGACGATCGCCCACGCGGCTTCCACCACGTCCTGCCGTGCGAACAGCGTCGCGTCGCCGTTCATCGCGTCGCCCAGGAGGCGCTCGTAGTCGCCCAGCTGCGTCTCGACGGGCTGCTCCACGACCGACAGTTCGACCGGCTGCCCGGCCATGCCTTCGCCCGGCCGTTTCGCACGCGCGCCCAGCGCAATGGCGACCTGCGGGCTCAGACGGAAGCGCAGGTAGTTGCCCAGCGACGGCGTCGCCTCGGAGAACACGACCTGCGGCGGGACCTTCAGTTCGACGAAGACCTCCGTGGCCGTCATCTTCAGGGACTTGCCGGCACGAACGTAGAACGGAACGCCCTGCCATCGCCAGGAGTCCACGGACAGCCGCAACGCGGCGTAGGTGGCCACGGGCGAATCCGGGGCGACCCCCGGCTCGTCGCGATAGCCGCGGAACTGGCCGCGGGTGATGTTGTCCGCGCTCATCGGACGGATCGTCCGCAGCACCTTGGCCTGCTCGTCGCGAATCGCTTCGGCGTAGGTCGACGACGGGGCTTCCATCGCGAGATAACTCACGACCTGGAGGAGATGATTCTGGATGACGTCGCGAATGATGCCGGTCTCGTCGTAGAACTTGCCGCGGCCCTTCACGCCGAAGCTCTCGGCCATCGTGATCTGCACGTTCTCGACGTAATGCCGGTTCCAGATCGGCTCGAGGAACGCGTTTGCAA
>Ga0066903_100000318_pt1 | contig 28656 bp, 33 predicted proteins | sample PanSoiMetaGPlot1_FD_67491 | JGI IMG/M metagenome (GOLD analysis project Ga0066903, IMG submission 67491) | Tropical forest soil microbial communities from Panama analyzed to predict greenhouse gas emissions - Panama Soil - Plot 1 (version 2) | ecosystem: Environmental > Terrestrial > Soil >... | reverse complement strand
GGGGGGGGTAGAGCGCAGTGAACGACCTGTTTTCGCACGGTTCGTGCTCATAGGATTCAAAACCAGACCACAGTTCCGCGCACGGAATATGAGCCTTTCACTGTCCACACAAGGGGCACGATTCAGCGTAAGATAGACTGGAGACAGGTGCCAACTTATTACTCCGGGGCAGCCCCAAGTACCACGCCGGCAGATAACGCCGGCACGCCACACCAGGCACGCCCGGCGGGCCGCGGGTCCTCGCCAGTCTCCACAAGGCGAATCTCGCATGAACGGCCACTCACGGGGCGTCGGTGCAATGGTGCACCGACTTCCATGAGTTGCACTGGGGCTGCCCCGGCGTATGGAGCAGCACTACATCGCCAAATCCACGTGGGCTAACGTTGGACTCTCACGAGCTGACCGCGAGAGACATGTCTACATTGTCGGCAAATCGGGCTCTGGGAAGAGCACGGTGCTCTTTAACCTGGCCATGCACGACATCACGGCTGGGGAGGGGGTCGCAGTCGTCGATCCCCACGGCGACCTCGCCGAGGCAGTAGCGGATTGCATCCCGCCGAGCCGCACCAATTCCGTTTGCTATCTCGATGCGGGCGATCCCGAGCGTCCGGTCGGTTTCAATCCGCTTGCGAACATCCCACCCGAGCGCCGAGCGCTCGCCGCCTCCGGTATCGTGTCCGCTTTCAAGCACCTGTGGCACGAGAGTTGGGGACCTCGCCTTGAGCACTTTCTATTTCACGGCATCATGGCGCTCTTGAGCGCGCCTGGTGCCACGCTCATCGAGCTGCCACGACTGTACACAGATGAGAAGTATCGAGCCGCGATTGTCGCGCGTGTGCGCGACCCTATCACAGCCCGATTTTGGAATCAGGAGTATCTACAGTACGACCCCCGCTACCGCAGCGAAGCTGCGGCGCCGATCCTAAACAAGGCAGGCCAGTTCGCGGCCTCGCCCGCGCTTCGCGCGATCCTCGGACAGGTATCGCCGAAATTTGACCTCTCCCACGTGATGGACCATCGCCAGATCCTCATTGCCAATCTCGCCAAAGGACAGATAGGGGAGCAGGCGGCAAATTTGCTTGGCTCATTGCTGGTCTCGCACCTTCAACTCGTCGCCATGGGACGTAGCGCCCTGGCACCCGAGGAACGGGTGCCGTTCTTCGCCCATATCGACGAGTTTCAAAGTTTTGGGACGGAAGCATTCGCGTCGTTGCTCTCCGAGGCTCGCAAATTCGCCGCCCACTTCTGTCTCGGCAATCAATACATAGAGCAGCTCGCGCCGTCGGTGCGTGCGGCCGTGCTCGGCAACGCCGGCACGCTCCTTGTCTTTCGCATATCCGGAGCCGATGCGGAGGTGCTTGCACCGGAATTTGATCCGTTGCCGCCGAGCGCGCTTGTGGACCAACCGCCCTTCGCCGCGTGGCTACGCCGCGGCATCGGCCACGAGCACGTCAATTTGCTGCCGCGGCTGTACCCAGGGGGGAGCCGATTTGAGTTAGTCCGCAGCCAAAGCCGACGCAATTTCGGACGACCGCGAAGCGCGGTAGAATCCTTTTTTTCTCCCGCAAAGCCGCAGTAGACCCCCGCCACCCAGCGCCGCTCCTCACCTCCTTCCATTTTGGCAGCCGCGGCTCGCCGTCAAGGGACAAGCCCGTTGACTGCTCGCCTAGACGGCTGCCGTCTCATTGGCAGGTTTTCGGAGCGGCGCTCCGGAAGCAGGTCGAGATTATGAGCCAATAGCATCACTCACTATGGAAAAGCTGACATTCTCGCAGCGCGTCGAACGCATGCGCTCGGCAGCAGTGAACCTGGATCACGTGTGCGAGCAGTTGGAGGCCATCCTGGAGATCGTCCGGGAGGAGGGTACAGCCATGGCCGCCGCCGCAGAGCGGTTCGCCAAGAAGCCCGCGAAGGGCAAAGCAATTAGCAAATAACGTATTGTCTATGGGAATTGACATCTACGCAACGTGGGACGGCATGTCCCACGAGGACGAACTGGCGCAGACCGTCTGCTACAGCATCGAACATGGCCACGTGGCTATCTCCATGAGTCCTACTGGGACGGGGAGCCTTACGCAACACGATTGCTCGTACCCGAGGTATTCGACGAGCCAAAAGGAGAGGCCGAAATACCGGCCGCGCTTATGCGCGAGCGACTCTCGAAAGTTCTTAAAGCCGCGCAGCAGCGCGCGACGGTTGACCCGCTTGAAATCAAACGGGCTATCGACAGCTTCCGCAATTTCGTGAACCTTTGCGAGTGCAAGGAGCGCGAAACCGGCAGACCGTGCCGGATCAGCGGCAGCTGGTAGTGCTTCCGGACCCGACCCTAATCGGGGTCGGGTTTGGGGCTCCCACCCACCCCCAGTGGCTTTTGCGGGAGAAAACCAGCGCAAGCGCAACATCGCAGTGTGCTATAATCCCAAAATGACGCACAGGCAGACCGATCCCAGGACAAAACCTAAGACCGAGCGCCGAGCAGGGAAGACCCCTCAGCACAGCAGACTGACGCGTGCTGAACTCGCGGAATTTATCGACGTTCTGGAGATTGATGGAGTACACGACGAGGCTGCACAGTCGGGTGATTTTGATAGCGACTTCTCCTGAAGCCTGTTTTATGAAGGCGCAGCCAGCTAGGTCAATATGGTATAGTTGACCTTATATGACAAAGGCATTGAAGGACGTTTTGCAACGAGCAGAGACTTGGCCGGAAGAGGCGCAGGAGCAGCTGGCCCGTATGGCTCATGAAATCGAAGATGAGCTTAAAGGCGACTACCACGCGGCACCCGACGAACTCCTAGCAATCGATCAGTCGGAAGACTCCGGCATCGCCGACGACAGGGAAGTGGAGGCAGCGTTTCGTGCATTCCGCCGAGCATGAAAGTAGAGTACACGAATCGGGCCACCCGTGATCTTTTGAACATCGCCAGCATCAGTCGCCAACAATTCGGCGATTCCGCTGCGGCCGAAATCGAGCAGCTGGTACGCAAACTCGTCGAACAGATACGAGCGAACCCGCGGAGCCGTCCGAATGTCGTCGGCCGGCCACAGGTACACGTGGCCGCCCTGGTCCGCTATCCTTTCAAAATGTTCTATCGCGTCTTAGAGGATCGAATCCGCATTTTGCATGTTCGTCACACATCCCAGCGTCCTTGGGAGGGAAATTGAGATTTATTCAAAAAACGGCTCAACAGAGCCATATTTTGACGTCGCACAATATCTGTTTCGCGACGTACATTATTGCGATTCACGGCACGATTTAATGGCTTATTCAGGAACTACGCTGTCCTCTGGCCCCCAGGCAACCTTGACGACTTTCCTTCTAGGCTTCAACCGCACTTCGATGGTTAGATCCTCGTCAAAGAAGTCTCCGACGAGCACTGGGCGAGGCCCCAAGAGATATGAGCGAGATAGGCCGAGGTAATTTTCAGGAAATTCGATGTCTGGGTTAGTTACTTGTCGCACAACCATCGGGGCGTTCGAAATCCCCGCAGACCGCAGAGCGACGATTCGGTGGAAGCCGTTCGCCAAGACCAGGCGCTTGCCCACTTGCCATGCGTTAATCGGCGCAGCGCCGAAGCCAACGAGCAAAGAAATTACTTGCGCAGGCTGCCCACCCATATGCGCTACCCTGATATCGTCTTCACTAATGGGCTTCGGAAACCCGCCAAGGAAGCGAAGGTCCAAGCTACGACTGCTAAAGGTCATTTGATTTTGGGCTGTTTGGAGGACCTTCAGATCGGGCGGATTGCTTGGCTTGCGGGTTTGCCGCCCGCACTGCCGGCCCCGTCTCATCGAGCTTCTGAGTAAGGTCGCGAATTCTCTCATTCAACGCTGCGGCTTCCTTGGCTGTTGCGAGTTCTCCCTGCAGACGAGCATACTCGGCGCAGAAGATGCGTGATGCAGAGGCCGTCGCATCGGTACATGAGTTCGAGGTGGTCCAGCGACGATCAACACGTGCCGCGCTCATGTCACCTTCTATGGTTCCGGCAGGACGACTCGCCGGCAGCTCCGCGCGCTTTACTCTCAAGCTCTCCAACTCTTTGCGCCGATCAGCGTAGGTGGTCGAAGCATTGTCCCGCCTTGCCAGCGTCTTATCCGACCCAGCAGCAATCGTGCCGATACCGCCGGCCAAGGTCACCGCAAGACAGATGGAAAAGCCAAGCGACCCGAGCACTGCCCCGCCCCATGCACGCATCCGCACCGATCGACATATCCATGCTGGTCCGTGACAACCAACGACCGCAGCAACGGCCGCGGCCCCGCCTCTGATCAACGCATCGGCCGTCGTATCTGCATTGACGTAGGCAAACCGAACGGCCAACACCACGGACACTGCAACCGCAGCGTATCCAACGGCCCAAACTAAGCCGCTCTGCACCAGGCCAGATCGTGGTACATCTTCCTTTGTCATCGTTTTGACCTCCAAATAATCGGAGGCCGACGAGCTCCCACTGGGAACCCGTTGGCTCCCAGCGTGGACGACTGCCTCGTCATCTGTCATAAATTATCGCACGGTGTGAGAAGCTGCGAGGCGGTTTGGGCGTCCGCCTCCGGCGCCGGGCTGTCGTGAACCGCAACGAAGGTTGCGGCCATTCGGCTTCCATCCCTGACGCAAATACGGTGCCCCTCGCCGGGGGCAGTCGGTCCCGCGTCCCGCCTTCGGCGGCGCTATGCTGACGCTCCTGCGGCTGCCCTCTTAACCGGTCTCCTGGCTGGCGAATGGTCTGCGCTTCGCTTTCGCCCATACGCCCATTTTTGCAGAGTAGAGGAACGCACCGCAGTCTATCGCCGCGTTTTCGTGCCGGTGCGCTGTATTGACCCCCGGCTGCGGCATGCTCAGTTTTGGTCCTAAAGCCTGTGGTACTGTTCTCGCATCGCATTTGCGAGACACTCAGTTTGCGCCCTAAAATTGTAACAATTGTGACGCACAGGGGGACCATTGCGTCTAAAGCGGAAACGTAAAGATGCCAACACTTAGCAGAATAAAAGTTGCTTTTGTCGTATGCGCTTTGGCAATTTGCAACGGTGCGATGTGCCCTGCAATGAACTCAAAGTCGGTCCAAGGACTTCACATCTCCGAAGTCGCTGCTAACTAGCAGACCGCCGATCGCTATAATAATAATTTGTTGACTCATCGACGCACAAGTATTGCTTGGATCGAATTGTTCAATAACTCAGCAAATTTCTTAACGCTTAGTGACTACAAACTGCTGACCCGCGGTCTGGATGTAGGGACCATTTTAGGCACTCCGAAGATAATTGATTCGGTAATATTCAACCTTCCTCCAGGCAGAAAGATACCTCCGGGCCAATACTTTGTACTCGCCGGTAAAATTCATGAAGATCTGACAGACTCCAAGAGATCTATCTACATTTTCGCCGATATTGGCAACGTACCTAACAAGGTTAGGTACGTGCCTTATTGGACTGATCAGTTAGGATTTATTGAGTTGCTGAGCGCTAGGGACAACGAGACCGTAGATTTCGTTCGCTTTGGCAATGAGACAACTGAACCCCGCACGATTAGCTGGAGGACAAAAGTTACAGACGTTCCGGCATTTCGAACAATTTCGGGAGGCGCGGAATACCGCAACACGGTCTCATTTGATCCCCTCGACAGTTACGACCGGTCAATCGTGCGCTTCTTTGGGCCCAACGGGAAGATTAGCGAATGGACACATGTCGAGTTCCCGACGCCAGGAGGGCCGAACGACGTGCCAGCCGGAGTTATCGATAGCGATGGGGATGGGATACCGGATTCGGCCAAGGATCCCAACGGAAGGTTTGCCGGACTTGACTTGTATAAAATGGGAGCTCGTCACGGTCAAAAGGATCTGTTCATTCAGCTAGATTATATGAGGCGAGAAAATAATAATATGCCGGCCGACGTTATGCAGCCGAGAGCTGCATCGTTGCAAAAAGTAATCGACGCGTTTAATCCAAAGATACACATCCACTTCGATGTGGGTAGTTTATTTAGTCCAAGCGTAGGTGAGGCTAACTTCAACCTGGCTGGCTATAGCCATGAGCGAGACTTCTCTGAATGCACGCGGATTCCGGCCAGCGTTACCGTGCCTAATAACCCTTCTGGGTGTAGAAGTATTTACGCGTACGCCAGCAAATTTGTCGATGTGCGCCGCAGACCCATCTTTCGGTACATGTTGCTAGCCTATAAGCAGCCAGCAGAGCCGCCATATTATGACGACAAAGCCACTGGCATTTCCGAAATAAATGGCAATAAATCTGTATTGTCACTTGGATTTGAGAATAATGGGATATCTAGTGAACCAGACTCGAAGTGGGGGGGATTTCAGGGGAAGAAAAACGCCAAGACTAATTGGCAATCCGCCGATATTATGCACGAATTGGGCCATCAATTAGGCCTTCTCCACGGAGGATCAGAAGGCCTGGCGTATAAACCAAACTACTTCAGCGTGATGAATCCCATGTATTTAAAATCGGGACTGCCTTCGGATCCCGCCGGCAGTGGGCCAACGCAACGTTACTATTTTTATTGGAATCAATGGATGAGCGTGCCTGGTAAACCAAACCCGGGAGATTACGGTTTCTGCCAAATACCTGAGGGACCGTGTACGAACGATTTCAAAGTCGATTACTCGAATGGTATGGGAGAAGAGTTGGACGAACGGGGCCTTTGCGAGATTCGGAATATCGGACGGAATAACGTAATAGTGACAGAAGAGGCTCGGCAAAATCGCATTTACTGCGTTGCGCGCAACCGACCTGACTGCGCCGCGCAGGATCAGGCTGATCAGCGACATAAAAAATTTGGTGATTGGAATCTCGATGGCAGCTGCACTTCGGAGAAGATTCCGATGAAGCTGATCCACGACGATCCGGGCCATCAGCACAACAGCGTGCTGAAGGACTACGACGATTGGTCGAAACTTAACCTGAGCAATCGCAATAATTGACTGCTAATTCCAATATCAGCCGGACTTGGTAAAGATAAATCACGATGCAAGCGGGGACGTCGGTAAGCCGAGCCCATGGATCAACGTGATTCAGCGTGGACTGTTTGGGAGACTGTGACTGCGGCTCGCCGCCGCGATCGGAGCCAGCAAACAGCCGTGAACGGCGGGCTTAGTGCCGTCCGAGTACGGTCGGCTGTCGTCATCGCCTTGGTTAAAGTATAGTTCTAGAACCTCCTCATCGACGAAACGCGAGTAGGCCGCGGAGAGCCGCAACGGTCTTCTCCTGGGTGTACAATAAAGTTCAGCCCACTCCCCCGCACCAATTGGCGCCCGACACCTCGGGCTCCGATCGTGCGGAGGACTACATGGAAAAGCTACAGAAGCTCCTTGAGATCGAGGGCTACGCTAGCATCGAAACGCTGATGGAGGCAGTGCTCTCAGATTCGGTCTCCCCAGCCATTTGTATGAACGAAGGCTGTGACTTCACGGCTGAGATGGAGCCCGATCAGGACGCCGGTTTCTGCGACAATTGCCGCGCTAACTCGATGAGGGCGGCACCGGTTCTTGCCGGTCTCATATAGGGAGGGAACGATGCTCGCGAACGGCAAATGCATCTACGCCCTTTCTATGTGGACGGTCGAACAACGTCCAACCGGCTGGTACTTCTCCAAATCGGCGTACCACGGTGACAAGCATGACTGGCGCGGTCCCTATACAAGCGAGATGAGCGTGACGCTCATGATCGCTCGCGAGTTGCTTAAGGAAATAAAGCGACGACACCGCCCTACCCCATGAGCCCGTGCCAACGGGCTTTTTTGTCTCATGTGGTCTGAGGTTTCTGCATGTCGGGTCGAATATGGACTTTTATCCATCTCGTAATGCGCGCTTCAAACAAAAAACCAAAAGCCAAAAGGAATGCTGCTATCTTCCTATCCACAGGAACTAAGTCGGCGATAGTCTTGTTCATTACTTCTCCATTTAGTCTTACTATGGCATTGTTTGCTGTTAACACCACGCCATATGAGTCTCTCGTCCTGATGCCAACATCGCCGCGCACTTTAAAGATATCACCGGAAGTAATTTCGGTCTCGTCGCCGCCACCTAACCGGAAGTGCGCCGACCGCGCTCGCAATCCGACCCATTTTGCTGACCAATAGGACTCACCGAGGCCGCACCCTGAGCAAGCGACACGTTCAACTGGAATCTCTATTAGTTGGTCCGGCCCCCCTGTTGCGTCCACCATGATAGGGCCGCCAGGCTGACTCGGTGTCGGTAAGTCGGTTGTCGGTGAATCGAAGTATATTCCCATTCCACGCACAGATTGTGGTCCGACCCCGACATCAATGTCTTCGATCTTTTGCACCATTCGCCCGTCCGGCGCTGCCTTAACGCCGCTAGGTAGCTCGTAATGACCGTCAAAGATGGCCAGCGCATGAGCGCTTTCACGAAATGACATCGCAAATACACCGCCAACGAACCGAAACTCATTGCAATCTACCCCGCAGCCGCCCTTCGTAAACCCTATTGTTGCTGTTATGTCATCACCCCGCATAGTTTCCAGCCGCCGAAGTACAGTAATAGTCTTATTCGTTTCGGATGTAGCGGGAACCAAAAAGGCGTAACCAGCGTTAACAAAGCCGATTGGCTTATTGGTTTCCGTCGTATCAATCACCTCAAGCCCCTCTGTGGGTAGCTCAGGCCAACGCCCCTCTAACACCTGCCGCCAAGTTTCCGCTGACGATGTATCGCGGTAATGTTGCAATTTAAATTGAATCGCTTGTTGCTCCTTTGATTCATCGTATCGAAGTGAGTAAACCTCTGACGGTTCCTTTATCGGGGGCATGTAATAATGCTTGATCACAAGCTTGTTCCCGGGAGGACGAGCAGCTAAAAAGTTCTTGAATCCTTTCAGCTGAATCGAATTTGTTGACTGCAGTCTGAATGGTGAACCCAGATTCTCTATGCTCGTAAAGCCGCCCAGCACAGAGATCAAATCGCGACTTTTGGGTTGAGGTACAATATCGTTCTCTATCAGTAAGGCGCTTCCCGGAACGCCAGATGCGGAAATCTCGTCTACTGCTTCAGCCCAAAACGACATCGACGACCGAGTCGGATAGGAGAAGAGAAAGATGAGACCAAGTAGAAGGACAGACGGGGCAATCGCCAACTGAAGTGTCTTTCCAGGTGTCAGTCGAGTGTTGAATAACCCCGGTGTTCCGGCATCTTTATCGACCACCATGTATCGCAAAGCTGATATAAATGCCGCAAAGGCGAACGCACCGCAAAGATCGTACAAAAGGTTGGTTGGCATTAGCGCGCGCCACCAAATTGACGGGAGAAGCTCCTCGGGTACAATCGTGTACGACGCTTGAATTAATTGAGTGACCGTATCCGCCGTAAATAGCCCTATGAACAACGCCGTCGTAGCAAAAAGAAGAGATACATGGTCGCGACGCCTGGCGACTAAAATCGTGGCGCTGATTGTGGACGCGACACAACCGAAGATAATCCATCTTATTGCCGAAAAAGATAGTTCGGTCAGAACATCGTGCTTAAGCGAATCATACGGATCTTCAAAAATTGCCAGGTACGCTTGCGACAAACTATTTGTTTGAAAGAACGACTGCAAGAAACCCTGCCAAACACCACCAAGAGAAAGTGGAAGCACCAGAACTAGAAATATAGTTAGGAATAATTTGAGCCGCGGAGAAAAGAAGCGGTTGCAACGCGTATTTTTTGCACGAATGCACAACATCGACGCTGTCTCCAAGACTATGGGTAGGATGTCACAGACACTTCCTGTTCGGCTATTCCGGGTTTGCTGATGGAAGGCATTCTGTCAATCAAACTCACGTGCCGGCGAATCTGCCATGGTCCAGCGGCTCTCTGTCATCATCACAACGCGCTTTATTCCATCATCCGCTCCTCACGGCGCTGGAAATCTGAAGCACAGCCACAGACCGATCCCTCAATGCCGAGGCACTTCCCGGTAAAATCAACTGTCGTTGCAAGGTACACACAACCTCCGATCGCTCCCACCAATTCACATGCCACTACGCCAAGTAGCGCCTGAGGTGCAACCTCTCGCCGGGCAACCGAGGCAGATTAAAATATGATGTTGCAAATTTGCCGCAATGCTGTCATGTTGTTGCCCTTAGGGTCCTCCCTCTGCTTTGCGATGCAGCCTAGGCATTGTCGTATCTCGGGAAATTTCTTTCGGCCCAAAAGAACAGCAATAGCCAAACCGCGACCCATCGATAGCAGGTTGCCTTTCAAAGCGAGACTGAGCGTGCCCTACATCCTTCGAGCAGTGTTCATTCCTTTGCTTTGGGGCACGGGCATCCTCGCAAGCGGCGCTGTGTTCGCGCAAGACCTGCTCACAACTGCGTTTGGGAAGATGGTTGCATCACAGCAATACATGGCTGGGCGAGCAGGTACGATCATTGGCACGTTGGCGCCGCAGCTCCAGCGCAGTCCGTGCAAAGACGTGCAAGGCACGGGCCACTATGACAAACGTTCAGTCAGGGATTGCCTTTACTTCTTCCCTGGCGCACGTCCTATTACGACTCAAGGCAATGATCTCGTGGCCGTGGGAGAAGACCGGGCGGAGATCTGGATTGGACGCGTCTTGATGTTGAATGCGCCGCCTGCCACGATGGCCACGTGGGCGGGCGTAGCGTGTCGAAGAGCCAATCGTGAACCCGACAAGTGCGGCCTCGCGCTTCTCAAAACAGTCGAGACCAACTCTGCCGGCCAATTTCCCATTGCCGGAATAGTCATTGAGCGTGACCGAGACCTCGACGGCTCAACGGACGGACACGTGAGCGTATTTTTCAAAGATGGCGTCACGGTCTGGACCGATCAAAGTATTGCACTTTCTACAGCGCCAAGAACCGGCGCCCACCTGCCTGGCAGGCAGCTCACTTTTGCCGAATTGGAGGCGGCCATTGCCGATCTCCAGTCTGAATCGCCGGCTGGACTAAAGGTCCAGAACTACTCCAGAATAACTGGTGTCTCAGCTGAGTGCTTCCAAGACACGAAGGCACCAATGCCGCCGGTGTGGAATGGCAAGAGCGCCACGTCAGAATGGCTCAATGTGACGCGTCAAGTTTATCTGGACGCGTTCGACAATCCGCAAAACGGCTATGTGATGTTCGACCTCATCGCAGCTGGGATTTGTCATTAGTATGCTCGTTGTGCCTCGCACTGAACGATTGCACGATGGGACTAACAAATCTTCCACGGTTCGCTGCTTGCCTTGCCGAATCCGAATCTGGTTATATATGCCCCTTTTGAACCATCACGTGCTGTGAAATATAGCTCACCATCGTTTCGCGAAACTCATTCATGTCGTAAAAACGCGCTGACAAGTCACACTGTCGCCGGACGACCGCGAACCGCCCAAAGCACTCGCCCCTGCTTATTTTGTTTGATCATTTCGCGATCCCGCGTCACCGGCGAAAAAATGGCATCCCCATTATCCACAGTTCAAGAATCTACCGCCGGGTTGCCTCACATGCCACGCCCGTGCCACGTTCCGCCTAATTCTAAGTGGCAGGGGCATTATGGTTATCGGGCTGCGGGCGACAGTATTAGCTGCTGCAACAATACTTTGCGGCTGTGCGTTTTCACCACCAGCCCCGAACGATACTGTGCATGAAAAGGACATTATGCGCTCTGTGTTGAATGAGCTATATTGCTCTATCCTTTATTTGCGCGGACAAGATCATGATATTGCAAACCACCCCCCGGCCAACTCCGGCTGAAATTGCCGCTGCAAGATTTTTCCCAGACACAGAATACTGGATAGCCGCAATAGATGTGTTGCTCAAGACCGATCTCGAAGGTGCTGCAAATCCCGAGCTTACTCTTTTGGGACCTATCAGTCCACTGACGTCCGTGTTGCCAGGGCGGACTGCGGGAACTTACAATGTCGCAGCGGGTGCGCAAGCAGATCAAACTGCGACGACGCAGCGCGACAACAAATTCTTCGTCGATATCACTTTGTTGATGACACGATGGCCAAAACCAAATTGTAGCGCACCAAACAATAAAACGTACTTAGAAGGAAAACTGGGAATTGAGGCGTGGCTTGCGCGCGCCGCGCAGGAATATTATTTGATACGACAGTTTAGCCCGCAACAGGAAGCGGCGGAAATCATTGTAGCAGCAACAACAACCGACAAACCTGGTAATCCTGTTATCCCCTGCGAGCCTTATAGCGTACCCATAATAGTTGGCACGAGTTCCACTCCGGTATCTCTTCCAACGGCACGTGGCTCGCAGCCAGGAACCAATCCACCGGCGGCGCCGGCTGGAGTTGCTATTTTCAACCGTGGCCCAGCAGATATCTACGTAGTATCGGGCGGAACGAACTCGGTGGCTAAGGCTGATGATCCTGCCCAGCAACGTATCTCGGCAGGTTCAGGATGGACATCCATTCAAAAATATAAGCCGACAAACAGGGGGTTGGCAGCAATCGTGGCCCTGCCGCCGAATGAGTATAGGCTGCTCGCGGCACCCGGCGGGGCGCAAGACGGAACCACCTCTCAAAAGCAAACTAACGTGCCTACCTTTGGTGCTACGTTCACGTTTCTAACCAAAGGAGGCTTTCATCTTGGGCCCAGCTTTACAACGGATCATTTGAAAGGTGGAAGTAACACATTACTAAGCTACACGCGCACTGAGACAAATGATGTAAATATCAGTATAACTCCGAGCAACACCGCCGCCCTGACAACCGTGATAGTTGGGGGTGCCAGATTTCGGTTTCTCCAAAGCGCAGGCCGTGGTCCTGGGTTTGTCTCGGGTGCGCGAGACGTGGACGGGGCGATACAAAGGCTTGACGCACAGCTGCTGAAAATGCAGCTCAATACACTTCCCCGCACGTTTCCGTGACATGCGCCATGTGATTTAACCCGGACAGTTATGAGAGGCTCAAATGAAAACAATTTGCGGCGTCGTTTGTTGTTGTGCGCTGATGTCGTTGGGCACACTTGTAAAGGCCGCGGATGTGCCCGCTAAAAAAGTAGATGCGCCGATCGACTTTGCGTACGGCTATACATATAATTGGACCGGATTTTATTTTGGCGCAAACGCTGGATATAGCTGGGCAACCATTAACCCTAAGGTCTCTGGGCCGGGCTTGACAGGAGGTACATCAGAGACGTTGAGCAGCTTAAACGGCGGCGCGCAGGTTGGCTATAATTGGCAGATAAATTCGTTTGTCTTCGGCATTGAATCTGATTTTCAGAGCGCGAACCTTAGAGGTTCGGCATTATTCGGCGGTATCAACGAAACCGACAATTTGCGCTGGTTTGGCACGGCGAGGGCGCGGATTGGCTACGTAACGCCGATCCACCAATTGTTACTCTACGGAACCGGGGGTGCCAGCTATGGCCAAGTTGGAACAACGCTGCTTGGCGCCACCAACGCGAGCCTTACCCGTACCCGAGCTGGGTGGACGGTTGGGGCGGCCTAGAATACGGAATATCTGTGAACTGGAGCGTAAAGGCCGAATATCTTTATGTCGACATTCTAGACACCAGTAGCGGCGTCGGTAGGGCAATTGTCGCGTCGCAGTTAAGGGAAAATGTTGCTCGTCTCGGTATTAACTACAAGCTTGGAGGCCTATAGGGTCAGTAAAGGCGCGCCTGCTATTGTAGCATTCTTCACCGCGTTCAGGAGCGGCTCTGTCATACGGCTTCTGCACATTGCCTCAACGGCGCGATGTTTGCCGGGCTGGTCTTCGGCGTAGGACTAATTGCACGTGATTTCAATCAAAGAATATCCGCAGCGATTTCCTGAAACGGTTTTGAGACGAACACCTTTGGATGGGCGCCGGCAAACTTGCGACGCTATCTGGTCGTCCGATCCGTAATAGTCACACTCGTAAAAGAGGTCGTGTGGTCCTGGGCAATTGCCCTCGTATTCCCCGGTACAAGCAATTTTCTTATAGCTTTGCGAGAGAGAAGCTTGCACGATCCACCCCACTGCTATGATAGCAGTCAGAACGCCCGCCGCGCTGGCTACAATCACCCATGGTCTCACTTTTGCAGGTTCTCCTGGCCAAGCGGGTCGTTTTGCGGGAAGCCGTTCCACAATCTCCGCTTGCTCTCGGGCCAGGGCTCGCGACGCCTTCTCCTTCTGCTCTGTGGCGGCCCGTTGAGCAGAGAAGGATGCCGAATGCACCACTGCATCGACTGGCACATTCAGAAACCTGTTGCGCAGACGCTCCATTTCCGACGAAAAAAAGCGTGCCTTTGGGATTTCTAATCCATTATATTCCTTGAGCATCGCCAGCTTCCCGGTAAGCTGGCTAGCAACAGCAGATGTGCCGAAGTCGAAACCTTCCAGCATTAGCGGCACGATATTGCGTCGGGATTCAATTGCAGTCTCAATCTCACTGCGCATCCAGTCATTTGGATTGTGGCAACGCTCCAGTGCGGCTGGAGTCAACAGGACAATAAAATGCGCCCGTGCTCTTATGTTCTCGAAAATGACGGTCTCGAAATTACCGCTAGCGATCCCATCGTAATCGATGAATACGTCGTAGCCATGTTGAGTTAAGTTCTGGAAAACCGCCAACGCCCATGATTCGTCGGCACGGCGATAACTGACAAAGACTGTCTTCTCGACGAGCCCCTTTCTCACTTCTTCTTTTGACGACCGTGGTGTGTCTCTTGGCTCCGGTGCGGTTGAGTACGCGCTATCCTGGATGCCGCTGTCCATCGGCACTCTGCCTGGGAACTTCGGGCGCGCCTCGGGCGGCGCGGGCGGCTTCAGAAAAGTGAGAAGGGCTTTTTCGGCCTCAGCCTCCGAAAGCCCAACTAGTGAAAGCCTCTTTAGCGAACGCGTTAGCGGTGGCCATTTCGCGACGTGCTCGACTTCCACGGGAACCAGAAAGCCCTTGCGGCCGTCAGGGTCGTCCCAATAAGCAGACCAACGTTCCGAACTCGAGTAAAGAGCCTTTGTGTATGCATCAGTAAAGACGCCGAGCAAACGGTCCGATGCGTCCAAACTCTCGTCCATCCAGCGAGCAATATTCTGGCCAGCGCCAATCTCCCACTCGTGGACGAGCGGCATGTAGCCGTTGTTACGTAACGTGACGCCAATCCAGTGCGCCCATTGGCGGTCCTCGGAGGTGTAGCTGAGGAATATCTTAGCAGGCACCATGGGAGTTTTTGCCTAGCAATGAGATAAGCAGGAATACCATCACTTCCGGCTAAAACCAACGAACAGCGTTGCGGCTTGACGGTAACGTCGCATCGCATCGCCTCCAGCGCCTTTTCGACTCAGGAAAGCGCGGCCTCTACGAGAGGGGTCTTGGATCAAGCGCTCGCGGAAGGAGCCTTTATGACCCGGCCCTCGACCAGTACTCATGCGGCGTCGGCTTCATCGCGGACATCAAGGGACGTAAGTCGCGCAAGATCGTCGCGGACGCGCTGACCATTCTGTTGAACCTTGAACATCGGGACGCGGTCGGTGCCGATCCGCGCGCTGGCCACGGCGCCCGGCATTCTGGTTCAGACCGGGCCGCGCGTCGCCGCATCCCTCGTAGGAGCAAAGAAAAAACCCGACAGTCCCAGAAATTTGCTGGGCAGCGCGTTGAATTCCTGTCAGGATCTTAGCATGTTTCGTTAGGTCAGTGATGCTGTCTCACTTCGGGCGGAGGATGCGGCAGGAGGGGCCGCCGAAGCGAATTGGCTGCCTCCGAAGGTTGCATTTACGCGACGGCCGCCAAGCAACCTGCTCGGCGTGAAATTCGGCTGGCGAGAAGGCTGCCGGCTTGACATAGTTAAGCAGTCGATCCGCAGTGCACTTTGCGCTGATATCGAAAATGAAACGCCCTTTCGGCGCTATCAACACCGAAAGGGCGCTCTGGGAACGGCCAGCCTGTGTTCAGACAGGATGGCCACTTGAGGTAAGCGAGCATTCCCGTAGGAGGGTCGTATGCCCGTCACCGCAACTCGCGCTGGGGCTGTCGTTGTTCTCGACAGTCTACATGTTGTGTTTGATTGGAGCGCTACCATCATCTCGGCCGGCTCTCCACCGGCCATAGCTAACCTTGTATCATATTCTGCAACGATAGTGCTTTTTTTAGCAACCTGGTGCGTTGCGCCCTACCTTTTTGAGTGCGCTATCGCGATGTTGGGTAATATCCTTGCGGCTCATACTGGGATTAACAAGCTAATCAACAACGGCTTATTGCAAATAGTCAAAGCAATCCGCCGCTATGCTTACGCAATCGAGCGTGATCTGACGAAAGAAAAACGACGCCGCCATTTGCCAACGCAGTGATCGCGTTTCTACTTATAGTTGTTGATTCAGTGTCGTGCGACCAATCAGAGGCCGGCATCCTGGCTCAAATTCCTCACAAGTTCTTTAATCAAGAACACAGCCCAACATCCTCGCCCACCCGTACCGGATGATCGCCCACAACGGCAAGATCAACACGCTGCGTGGAAATCTCAACTGGATGGCGCCGCGGCACGATCGCCCTTCTATGGCGAGGACATTCACAAGCCTTGGTCGATCTCCTAGTGAGGTCAATCCGGCGTGACTTGCTTGCATAAGGTGCTCGAATTCCTGGTACAGCGGCTATCCGGAGGCCCATGCGATCATGATGATGATTCCCAAGGCTTGGGCCCCTGATGGATCACGAGCGGCGCGACTTTTACGAATATAGTGCCGCCCTGATGGAGCCGTGGGACGGACCGGCCGCAATTGCGTTCACCAATGGCCAAATCGATCGACAAGGGGCTGTATAAGGTGATGCCCAACATGGGCATCTCGACTTACCAGTCCCATTGTGGCGCGCAAATTTTCGATGCGTCGGGCTGCGATCGGATTCGTCAAGACGTTCTTCACCGGCAACACGGATCGGCGGCAAGTCGAACACCGGCGGAGGGCCGCACGAAGACACTTCGCGCAGAGATCCATGATGTCTTCGCGGACGAGATTGTGCACGAAGGTATGCAACTTATCGGCTGACGCAATGTGCCGACTGACAATTCTTGTCTCGGTCAATCCGTAAAACCGTGCTGCCGTATCGTTAGACAAATACATCCTCCTGCCACTTTAGCGGCACGTGAATCGCCAGCAGTGCTTTTGAGTTTGGTCTAGAGTGGCAGTCGCTTAAGTCTGCTTCGGTCGCATGGATGCCCCTTCTTCTGCGTGCACAGCCCTGTCAAGGGCGGCCTATGGCCGTCGCCCGTGGCGATTGAAACCCTTGACAGGGCTGTGCACGCAGAGAGCTTGCTACCATGCGAACGAAAGCGCACCTGTCGAAGGTGCTGAACACCACCTTGCAGTCAAGGGAGTGAGCCGGCCTCAGGTGGAGGGAGGCCGATGATCTAGTCGGTGAGGCGCACCGCCTCACCCTTTCCGCTTATCCATTCAACCGACAGCGGATCGTTCGCAGCCAGACTTGCCTGATCTGCGAACAGAAAGAAGTTGGCGCCACTTCCACCCGTCACCCGTTGAGAGGCCTCAACCATATTTTTAAGTCGTTCGCGCGTGTTCGTGACCGTCAATACGCGCAGCTGCTTGATGCCAAATTGCTCCACCTGTCGGCCAAGCTTCCAACCTTCGTAATAGATACGGAGTTTGCGCGCAAAGCTCGATTGCGTGTAGCTGCGCCGCGTAACGGGCATCGTGCCCCGATCGAGTTCCAGCAAGAAATACGCCGCGGTGTTGTCGGGATAGACAAAGCCAACCATGCCGTCAGCGATAACTGATCCGACGCCAATTGTCTTTTCGAGCTTTGGCACTGACCATCGCAGCGGCTCTCGCGCTGCTCGGGTTCTCTCCGGCGCTGCCCGCAGAATGTCATTTTCCCAGAGAACATGGATGTCCGGCCGATTTCGTGCTCCAACCTCCAGGCTTGCCATGAACGCAGCGACCTCCAATGTGTGCTCGATGTACACGGCTCCTGCGCGCTTGTTGCGCTCCGTCCAGTCGGTTCCTTTCGGGAGCTGGTAGCCGAGTTTGCGCAGAGTGGCCGCGCCACGGCGGCCAAGGCCGTACACCATTGGCCGTGGACCAGAGATCGGCAGATGCGCGAGCTGTGCGTGCGGGCGATCAAGGAATCCGTGATCGAATAACACGCGCAAGCAGCGCAACAGATTTTGCTGGCTGCCGCCATCCAATTTGACGAGGTGTTCAGAAGAGAGAAAGCGATGACGGGCCACCCAACTGAGTATCCGCATGTCACGGAGCGTCAACTGAAGGCCGGAAGGATTTTCTCGCCGCTCGAATCGCTTCGCACGCGTTGTTGTTGAGAGCGTCGCATGCATAGCATTATTATACCGCAGTCTAGCGGCTCCTTATCCCCTTCGGGGCAGGCACTCGAAACCCGTCCTCTGGCTCAGGTGGTGCCGAGATTTGCTGGGCTTCCGCGATAAGACGCAGCTCTCGCTCTTCGAGCGTTTTGATTGCTCGCTCTATAGGAAGTGCCGATGCGCTTGATGCCAAGATGCGCTTTCGCAGCCGATTGAATTCCCTGTCCAAGGTTGGGCGGCTCTTCACCAATGGTACGTTGATGAGGCTCATTACCCGACCTGCTTCCCCAACGTAGGCGAGGCGCGCCGAGCCGGTCGGTAACGAAAGGAGATTTTGCGCAGCATGGTAAAGAACATTTTCCTTTCCATGCACCGCTGACGGGAGGTTAGCATAAATCGGTTCAATCCCCTCGCTAAAGCCAGACGAGGCGGATGTGCCGGTCGTGATACCGCTTGAACTCGACGTTCCGTGTGTGCGTCCTTTGGTAGTTGCGCGCGATGTTCCCTCTGTCAACCCGAGCGACTTCCCTGTGGTCCTGCTATATGACCGCCCCTCTGTGATTGAGGTAGCCCTTCCTTCAGTCATGGAGTCCGAATGCCCGTAGCTATCCGATACAGTGTCACTGCTGTTGAACCCGGACGACGCAAACCTGCCGGTTCCGCTTCCGGACCCGCGGGAGACAGCCGTCGAATCTGGAATGAGTTGGAGCCACGGATCACTGTACACCCGAGACACGGATGTGTTGTCATTCCAACTCATAGACGTGCCGGATTCCGACGACCTTCCCGCGGTCGTCGAGTCGCTGTGCGAGTAGCTATCTGCACTCGTGATCGAATGACTTCTAGTCTCGGTTGTTGCTGAGCTTGTTGTATCGGTAGTTGCGAAGCTATCAGTTTCAGTACGAGAGGTATTGGTCCCCTCGGTTTCTGAAATACTCATCGCGCTCGACCTACCTTGCGTGTCCGTCCTTGATTGCTGGCGCCCAATGCTCGAATTGCGAAACAAGGTACGGCGATGCCCGACGACCTTGGGCTGAACAAGAACACCAACGGGAATTTCTAGGTCCAGTGGCATGACTGCTTCGGCAAGTTCCGCCGCTTCCTGTGGATCCTTGATGCGGAAGACTGCTTTGATGTTGGGACCCTTGCACACCGCTTCGCGAATGGGATCGTCACGCCTTCCCAGCTGTGCTAACCACTGATGCGCAAGCACAACGCCGACCCCATATTTGCGTACTTCGGCGAGGAGATTTGGCACGTCACCGGACAGATATCGGTGGCATTCATCGAGATAGAGATGGAACGCGCGTTCCGGATGCTCACGCCGGCGAGCATGGAAGAAAATAAACCGATTGAGGAGCCGGCCTAGTAAATCTCCTGCTTGTTCATACACCTGAGAGCCACCAGAGAGATTGGCCAAAATAATATCACCGCGATCCATTGCTTCGCGAAGATCGATAACCGGTTCAGTCTGACCAACGATGACGCGAACTGCTTGTGTCCGCACCAACTTTGCAATGCGGTTGAGTGGCCCGACCACTTCCGCGCGGAAATCACGGCGGCCGGTACGCTCATTGCCAATTCCGTGCAACCATTCGATCTCGTCGCGAGCATAACCATCTTGCAGTTTTCCTAGCACCAGCGCCCGGATGCCAAGCCCATCTTCAGGATCAAATAGAAGCCGCGCTTCTGCCAATGTCAGATGTTGCTCGCCAAGAGCGGTGAAGGCTGCCGTCAGGACTCTCTGGATAGTGGGCTTCGAATTCCCGTCCTCATCCCCCCAAATTCGTTCGAATGCTTCGAATGCAGCCTCGGCGATGACGGAGCACTGCACACCTGAATCTGCTCCGTCGAGTGGATTGAAACCGATCGTATGCTCAGGCGCATTGGGATCGACCAGATGGATCACTCGCGTTCTTGCAATTCCTTTGTCGCAAATCCAGGTCAACAACGATCGATAGAGGCTGCCAGGGTGATTGCCATGAGGGTCGACGACGCACACACCCCGGCCGTGGAGAATGTCTTGCCGGACAAGGTGCTCGATGAAATTTGTTTTTCCGCTCCCGGTGGCGCCTATAACATGAAGGTGTTCTAACCGCGGTCGTTCCGGCAGAACCACAGGATCACCGGCTGCATTGCGGCCTAGCACCACTGCGCATTGCTCACGGTTAACAAGAGCGTTCCGCTCACGTGCAGCACGTAATATCGGATGACGTTGTTCCAGCTGCTTGCGCTTCGCCGCAAGCAACTCGCCAACGCGATCGCCGACGAGTCCCTTCATGGGACGCCCCCAACCCTGCTTTTCAAGCGCCGAAGGGCTTGCAATTCCGCATGCAGGTCGGCGGTATCCTCACCGTCGGCGTCGCGCTCCGCAATCGTCTCTTGGAGTGCCGTGATATTCTCTTCGAGCAGCTGTGCAATGTTGCCGCGCTTGGGAGCCGCTCGCCGTTGCCTCTGTTCAATCTCAAACGCTGCCGCCTCCGCAGTGGCCTTGTCCACCTCCGCATCCTTTTTGCGCGCCTCAGCGCGCGCCTCACCGATCTTGAATTTCTGCGTCTTGAATTTTCGCTTCGCCTCAATGTTGTGCTTCGCCTCAAGTACTGCCAGCTCTGCTTCGAGTGACTCCCTCATCCGTCGCCTTTCGGATTGCAGGCGAAGATGCTGGTCTTCCGCGATCAGATCGTATTGCCGATTGACCTCATTGGCGTACAGCTCATCAGAGACCGCCTGCCGAACCGCGTGCGTCCTCAATGTATCTTGTACTTTCTGTTTCCGAACCACCGTATCGCCTATCGCATCCATCAGCTGGCCGACTACCTTTTGATGTTCGATGGCCGCACGCACTGCTCGCGTGTTCGCACGCACCTGGTGGCCGTACCACCACGCGCTAAGTGGATCAGCTACACCAGTTGCTCGCGCGACCCACCGGCTTTCCGTGGGCATGGACGTTTTAAATGGAACGAGCTTGTTGCGGCGGTCAGACTCTTCATCACTCATGTTGAAATCCCTTCTCCATCTTCCTCTTCAACAGTTGCAGCTGCCAGGTGGTCATCGTGCTGCCTGCTTCCATCAGCACATCCGTATATTCTTCTGGAGTTGGCGTTCGCCCCTGCAATTCTGACCACGCGCGTAGGTCGGCAATGGGATTGGACATAAAGCGATAGTGCAGCCCGATGTATATTCGACGCAGGTGAGCAAGCAGCCAGACTCCGCAGGAAATGCCAAGCACCCAGTAGAATGCGGCTGTGTCGCCCTTCGTGGCAGGTGGGTGCGGTGGACCAGTAAATAGCTTGTCAGCTTGCGACCAGGCGAGCGGCAGTAGTTGGCCAGAGACGGCCGGGAGCTTGTCATAGAACTCGACAAACGAAACAAGTGCATCAATCTGATGAGAAGGCCACCAGAGCCACAGTCCCCAGATCGCTGTATTAAGTGGAACGAGCAGGAGGAGCGACAGCAATCCTACCTCTTTGCGATCATCCTCGTTATCGAGGAACCCGTCCGAGGCGATAAGCCAAGCGAAGAAAAGTGCGGTCCATGCCGCTGCCCCAATGAGCGCTGGCCTCAATTGTTTGTCATGTGCACTGGCCTTCATTTTTCGTGGAGAAGATGCGAGGTAAAACGGCCGCTTGATCTGTTCGAACCACGGCAACACAGCAACCGCCACGCATTTGGGGTTGATGGCAGAGTTCGGCGGCTTTGCCGTCTCTAGTTTCGTGAGGTCCGCTGCTCCGACATAACTCACAAAGGAGAGATAGACGGGAGACTTCTCGACTCGTCCATAGTGGGACTCATACGTGGCCAAGTACGTCTGCGAACCGATCGTGTCTCGCTCGAAAGACGACGCGTGGTAGTATGTCTGCCCTTCCGGAAGTGCGCGTACGTCGGCGTCACATCGAACGAAGGTGAATAGGTGCATTGAAGGGGTTTTCTTCGTGTAATGAGTCGAGGAATTCCCTTCCGCATAGCTCGCACTCAGGCCAGTTATCACCCACCCAGCGGTGGACAGCGCAATACAGAAAAATATTTTGCACGTGCCGCTCGAAAAACATTTTGTAACCTCGCGGGTTAGACACCAGACTGCGTGTATAACCTGCTGGTATGTCATTGATATGCCTTGCCTATTCTCTGTCCGCCGTTTAGTTGCTCTAGTATCGAATACCGGATCAAAGTCAACGGTTAAAATGCGCGGTGTCTAACTATGTTGTTGTGTTTGCATAATTTCAGGCGGTACCGCACAATCAAACTAGAAATCTCCGTTGTGTTCGCCGACGCCCGGACACGATCAGGCGCCGGTGGTGCATGACGGAGACATCCATGAGCCTTGAAATAGAACGCCGCCCAACGGCGGCATCATCGAGCGGCTTCAAAGCCGTTGAATATCTGAACATCCAACTCTCAACGCTCAATGACGGAGCATTGTTTGTGACGCTAACCGCCATCAGCGTTGACGATGAAGAGCCACAGCTCCTCACCCAAGAAATCGCAAGCGATCGAGTTGCAACAATAGATGACGCGCTCGCGCTCATAGCCGAGCGCGTACGAGCAACGATGACCGTCGTCGACTCCTCAAAATACTGAGGAGGCGTATATGGCTTGGTTTCGCAATCACTATAAGTGCGCCCGCTCCGGACACGAATGGACGGACATGTGGTCCGCGATGTGCGACGACGATTGTCCCGCGTGTGGCGCGCGGCACATGTCGCCAATCAAAAGCGAAGAAGCTGACGACACCGCAAGTGACGGACTGGCACCACCATGAGTGCCGCGTCCGTTTCGAAAGCCGACCGCATCCGGCAGCTCAATGATGCCTTCCGCCAATCGTTCATCGGTGGCCGAGTACTGGTCACGCCGGGAATCCGTTCTCTGTCAATTGAAACCAATGCAGCCGTTCTCGAACGGGTGCGCACATTCGCTGGCTTCAATGCCGAGAACGACCCGCACGGCGAGCACGACTTCGGCACCATCGAGCTTGAGGGAGAGACCTACTTCTTCAAAATTGATTACTACTCGCTCGACATGCAGGGGGGGTCCGAAGATCCCGCAGACCCCGAGAAGACAGTGCGCGTGATGACCATCATGTGCGCTGCAGAGTATTGAACCCAACGTCCAAGGAGATCAGCAATGGCAAACCAGCAGCCCTCACATCGTGCCTACACCGTGATCAAGCGCGAAGGCCAGGATGATTACTGGCTTCCCATCGGCGCGGCATTCCCCCACCAATCAGGAGACGGCTTCAATGTCGTGCTCCAAGCCTTGCCCATTCCGGATCGGGACGGCCAATGCAAAATCGTTCTGCGCGTGCCAAAGGGGGACAAAGACGAAATCGAGCGTGCACAGCAGATGATCCGCGACGAAAACGATCGCCGCAAAAGTAGACGCCGCGATTAGATAAGAGGTATCTTCGCATGCCGATTACCGAGGTACAGCGTGTAGCCTTCAACGAGCGCCTCGACGCTGCGATCGACAGTGCTCAAGCGTGTCTTCGGCCGCTATTTGATACCGTGGATGGGGGTGGTGTGTACCATCTTCCGGAATCGGAGGCAGCACTCATACACGAGATCATGTTCAAGCTCGGCATGCTGCGCAGCGTCATCGTTCACAGAGATGCCGCCCCCGAACAGGTGAATCAGCGCTGGCTTGATGTCGCTTGGCGACCGTGCATCTCAGGTGGTGACTGACCTTTAGGCACCTTCTGAATGTGCATGATAGTAGGACATTGTCCCGGCTCACAATTACCCCGCTTGGCTGCTACGGCGGGGCTTTTATATGTTAGCGAGCCCAGCGCTGATTACGTTATTGTCGTAACGCGCTCCCGTGGCACATCCACGAGGGAAGCTAGTTTGGATTGAACACGCTCACGTCTAAATTTATGAATGCACGTAGCTAACAATGCTGCGCGCGACCAGCTTACAATTTTCACTGACTTTCGCTGTGTTTTCGCGAGGTAAACTCCGCTAACTATCAGATCAATGCAGTCATCAAACCCAAAACTAACATCGAGTACATCCGTGACCTCGGCCTCCCTGCTTGTCGTCCAACAACTCTTGATTTTATTTACACTAGTGTTCAATCTGGCATGACAAAACAAATTGTAGTTAAAATTATTCACTGACCGACCCAAGCCGAGAAAAGTCACCTCAGCTGCTTTCAAAAGTTCAAGTTCATCTCTCAGACCTAGTTCCTCGCCCATGCCGCGCAAGATCCCATTTATGGGGTGCATCGTTGGCACTACCGTGTATACACTCGCACCGCCATCTTGCGGGTCCATGAGTTCTCCAATACCAATGCTCCAATCTCCTGCATTTTCGTCTGTGTTACCTCTTTGGCATAGGATCAATCGGTTGTCTTGAGTTGTCTCAATTGTGACCGCAAACGCGAGTGCACCCGATAATGAGTTCAAGTCGATCTGACGTGCTGAAATCTCGCTGTGCAGCTGAGTGCGGCATTCGTCAAGTGCATACTTCAGGTGCCACCAGTGCTCCACAAGACCAAAAGTTAAATCGTTCGATTTGTCGATCATGGGTGCTTCCCATTCAGCGACAAACATCTTGCGTTTGTTCTTATTCGGATCGGGGCCTATCTTATTGAATGTACTCCAAACGAAATGAGGAACTGTCGGGCAAACGTCGGTTACAAAAGAATTAACACGCGTATATGGCAGTCCACCTTCACCACCTAATGTTGGAGCAAGAAAGATAACGTCTTCGATTATTGCAACCGCACGACCGCAAAGTCCGGCGTTTCGGAAAAGAGGATCTTGGTCTACAATCAATCCAAGTAACTCGCCAACGGGTGGCAAATCATCGTTCGTCTTTGGTGCTTCAGTCAGTTTCTGATCGGCGTCGTTGGGGGAAATAGAAAGCACACCGGAAACGCCACTTCGAGTTTTGGGATGGATGGTCGTTTCGCCAGGATGAGCAGAGATCAGCTTTAACACTCGCCTTGGGCCGAGCCCGGCATCCCTTGCAAAGCCCTTTGTCCAATAATTCCTACCGCGGGGAAGGATATAATTCCTGATTAGTCGTCCAAGCTCGTTATTGGGGGGCGGCAGTTTTTTGGACATGGCGCTCACTTTTGCCGTATTTCGCGGAGCCTGGAAAGAACGGGAAGAGCATCAATCAGCTACTTAAGAGAATTGAAAAGTTCCGCTTAAAAGCCCGACAGGTACTTTTGCCGCTGTTGAATTGCCAACGTACTCAACATAGAGAGCGCTACCGGAAATTGCCGGTAGCGCCTGTCGTTCAGCGTCGTAACCGCTGGGCGACGTGACAAGAGCTAAAAGGGAGCTCCTGCATGTCAATCGTATCATGCCCTGACTATTCGGCCCACATTCCACGACAAAAAGCGCAGACAGGTCAATGCGATGGGCTCACATCGTGGCTGGTTAAGGCTGGCTTGGGATTGGCTCGCTTTAAAATCATTCCCGCAATCCAGATTACGCAATCAGCACTCCTGAGTCTTGTTGCTTACTTTGGGCTGGGGCGCCGAGGCAGCGAAACGCCAAACATTTTAGTTTACTCGCTGATTCGGGTGGGGCTGTCAAGTGCAATAGGAGCAGGTACATTTCTGTCCAAGACAGATGCTTCTCTGGAAGGTTTTAGTCCGGACGTTCAAGAGTTTCTTGAGGAAGAGGAATATACCCAGGTGAAGGCGCCACGGCTGTAATCGCGGACGTTCGCGATGCCACCTGGATTTGTGTTCGACCAGATCTTTTGTTCGGACCGGTGCCCCCATGGCGAAAATTTCTGGTTTGAAATCATACGTCGGCATTAGGTCAGACGATCAGAGGCCACGAGATCACCATCCACCCAGCCGGGCAGTGATGTCCTCCCGGCTGCTAGAAAAGCCGTCAGCGGCTATTGCCGGGGACGCCGGGCCTGTACGCGACGAAGCAGGATTCTACACATACAAGCCGTCGCAGCGCCATTTTGCTTCAGGCAAAATTCGCGACGTTCATTGCGCCCCGCATCAGCTCCCCTGCGATGACCACTGCGGCGCGCTAGATGCCCTGAAATTCTATGGCATTAGCGGATGGAGCTTCCTTTACGGAAAATGAAACAGCTGCGTCCGCTCATTCGGCTGGCGCATTGGAATCATCCGCTCTTCGACAAATCCGAGGCAAACATGAAGCGCCGCCGCCCGAAAATCTTCCGCTCAAAGGGTAAAGACTACGCGTCCGTTAATGGTATTGCCATCAAATCTCCTATCGGTACCGAAGCGTTTGCAGCCGAAGTTGCTGTAGCTCTGCAACAGACGGGCGCCGATGTGGACACCGGTTTTGAACTTCGCAAACTGGGCGCGGATTATTTCGAAAGCAAAGAGTTCAAGCAGCTTGAGCCGAACACTCAGGTACAATTCAAACGAGCGATGAGATGGGCGTCGCCGCGCGTACGCTCGCCTGTATCGCAACTCGACGACGCACACATTCGCCAGCTCCAGGATGCAGCCATGCGAGAGGCCCGGCGTCTCGCGCACAATGTCCGTGCCGCGCTCACTGCCGTATTAGAGTGGCACAACCAACTCGACCGACCTGGATGAGATGACTAGGCTCGCTTCCATCCAACACAAAGTGTGATGCGCGTACCCCGCCGCCTGCCGCGTGAGCGCACCGTACCGGATACCTCCCTTGATCCGGCTGTGGTGAGTCTCATCGACGCACTTGCACGCGCAATCGCGCGGGAAGATGATGCGCTTGAGCGCGGCGCGTCGGCCGGGACGGACGGTGGTGGTACACGCGATGAATCGGCGTAAGCGGGTAGCGATCTATGCGCGGTTTTCGTCGGACTTGCAGGATGCGCGGTCGGTTACCGATCAGAAGGCGGTCTGTTGTGAATATGCTGCGCGGCAGGGTCACGTGGTGGTGCAGATTTACGCCGACGAAGCGGTCTCAGGAGCAAGCGTCTATGGCCGCGCCGCCTTCCTCCAAATGGTCGATGATGCTGAACACGGTTGCTTTGACATCATTCTAGCCGAGCATATTGACCGGATCGCCCGCAATGCGGCGGACGCCATTCGGCTTCGCGAGCAGATGGAATTTATCGGCGTCGAAATCCACACCTGCGCCTCCGGTCTCGTGACCGAGCTGCACGCGGGTCTCGAAGGTCTTATGTCCGCGCTCTATCTCAAGCAGCTCGCCGTCCATGTACGACGCGGCCAAGCCGGCCGCGTGCGAGAGGGGCTTGCCGGCGGTGGGCTCACCTACGGCTATGCGGCAGTCCCAGGCCAGAAAGGCAAGCGTGTCGTAGTCGATGCGGAGGCTGCCATCGTTCGCGGGATATTTGCTTCCTACGTGGGTGGCAGCACCCCACGAGCGATTGCGGCTGCGCTCAATCACGATCATGTTCCTGCGCCGCGCGGCACTTTTTGGAGCGCAAGCACCATACACGGAAACCGCAAGCGCGGCTCAGGAATACTTTCCAACGCGCTGTATGACGGACGCCTGGTCTGGAACAAAGTCGGCATGCGCAAGGATCCGAAGACGGGAAAGCGCGTGTCGCGAGTGAACCCGGATGTCGACCGGCAATGCGTTCCCGTTCCCCACTTGCGGATCGTCGAAGCGAACGTATTTGCAGCAGCTCAGGCACTCTTAGAGCAGCGGAGCCACACCGCCCCATCGAAGGTGCGCGCACCGAAGCACATGTTTTCGGGACGGCTACGCTGCGGGTGCTGCGGCTACTCGCTCGTGCTCAAGGACCGTGATGGTGCCGGTCGTCGTCGGTTGTATTGTTCGCGCATGCGAGAAGGCGGTGCCTGTACCAACGGCCGCGCCTTTTACGTTGACGAAATCGAAAAGCGCGTGCTCGCCAGCCTTGCCGCACAGCTGAAGGACCCGCGCGCAATCGAGCGATTCCTGCGCACATATATAGAAGAGCGCAAGCGTTTGGCCGCGGCCGCGGGCGCGAAGCGTCAGCGATTGGAGAAGCGCCTCGGGGAGACCAAGCGCGAGCTTGATCGATTGATGAACTTGCTCATCAAGGGGCTAGTCCCAGAGGAAGAGACCGCAGCGCATGTGACGGCGCTCCATGGCGAGCGCAAGGCACTTGAGGCGGAGCTTGCCGCAATCGAACCAGTGAAGGATGTCGTAGCCCTCCACCCTGCGACCATACAGCGCTACTTGGGCGTGGTGGACGATCTTGCGGGCGCATTCTCCCGCCCGGTTGTCCGAGCAAACCAGGAGATAGCGCGGGCTCTCCGAGAACTTGTGGTGGCCATCATCGTCCACCCGAATGACCGCGGCCGACCGGAAATCAAAGTTAAAGGGCGGCTGGCAGCCTTGACCGCACCAGGAGTTTTCCCCGAAGGCCGGGTGGTGAATGCGTTGGTAGCGGAGGACCGCTTCGAACCCCCGACACACGGATCAAAAGTTGGATGGCCGAAGGAATACGATTGCACCGAACGCGGTATACATTATTTCGTAAGGTTGAAGCGCAGATCTCCGT
>Ga0066903_100000317_pt1 | contig 28694 bp, 30 predicted proteins | sample PanSoiMetaGPlot1_FD_67491 | JGI IMG/M metagenome (GOLD analysis project Ga0066903, IMG submission 67491) | Tropical forest soil microbial communities from Panama analyzed to predict greenhouse gas emissions - Panama Soil - Plot 1 (version 2) | ecosystem: Environmental > Terrestrial > Soil >... | reverse complement strand
GGTAGACGCGATCAACAGGATTCCTGCGGCCAAGAGAAGCGTCCGCCGTCGTCGTGTCAGCATTCGCCTTCCCCCTCCTCCCCGGTGCTGAGCAGGACCGCACTAACGCCCTTCGGCCGGGGATTCACCCGAAGAGCGCGACGACATGTCCTGCTTGCGAAAACGCCCTGACCTACCCCGTCGAGCCCGAGTCAAAACCTGAAACGACGTGCAGATGTGCGACGCCTGATGCCGTCGGCATACTGGGCTCGTGAGAGTCACTGGAGCCTTCGCGGCCGTGGTGCTCACGCTCCTCGGCCAGGCCGTGGCCGCAGCGCCCCAGGCGACCCTCCGCCTCGTCGACGACACTGCTCCCGCCTTGCTGCGCGGGGCGGGCTTTCAACCGCGCGAGCACGTGCGCCTCGTCATCGTCGCGGGGACGACGCGCACGGTTCGAAAGGTCGTGGCGACGCGGCTGGGACGCTTCACGGTCCCGCTGCAGGACGACGCGAATGCCTGCGTCGGCTTCGCGGCCCGGGCGACCGGGAACAAGGGGTCACGGGCGACGTTCAAGCGCGCGCCCGGGCAGTGCCCGGTTCCGTAGCGCCTAGAGGTGCGAGGTGACCCCGGCCGGGTCCTCGTCGGCCGTCTCGCCGGCTGACGCGCTGGGCTCCTCCAGCCAGGAATAGGCGTACGTGCCGTCGTCGAGGTCGCGCGCGAACGTGGTCAGTCGCAGTGGCCGGAAGGTGTCGCACATCACCGCCAGCTCGTGGGTCTCGGTCATCCCGATCGACTTCTCCGCCAGGCCCGGATGTGGCCCGTGCGGGATTCCGGACGGGTGCAGCGTCACGGACCCGACGTCGACGGCCTTCCGCGAGGAGAAGTTGCCGGAGACGTAATAGATCATCTCCTCCGAGTTCACGTTCGAGTGGTGGTACGGGATCGGGACCGCCAGCGGGTCGAAGTCGAGCTTGCGCGGGCAGAACGAGCAGATCACGAAGTTGTGGCCCTCGAACGTCTGGTGCGACGGCGGCGGCATGTGGATGCGGCCGGTGATCGGCTCGAAGTCGTGGATCGAGAACGTCCACGGGTACACGTAGCCGTCCCAGCCGACCACGTCGAACGGGTGGTAGTCGAGGACATACGTCTGGTACCCGTCCCGGACGCGCACCTTGACCACGAAGTCGCCCTTCTCGCGGTGCGTGTTCAGCTGCGTCGGTGGGTGGATGTCGCGGTGGTAGTAGGGGGCGTGCTCGAGCAGCTGCCCGTACTCGTTGCGGTACCGGCGGGGGATCTCGATCAGCCCCGGCGACTCGAACACGAGGTGCCGCTGCTCCCCCTCCGGCGCAAAACGGTACGTCGTCCCGCGCGGGATGACGATGTAGTCGCCGTCCTTGTACGCCACGTCGCCGAAGATCGTCTCCAGCGTCCCCGTCCCCTCGTGGACGAAGACGACCTCGTCACCCTCGCCGTTTCGGTAGAAGCCCTCCATCGACTGTGTGGGCCGGCAGAGGGAGATCTCGACGTCCTCGTTCCACATCAGCAGGCGCCGGCCGCCGATCTCGTCGCCCGACGGCTCCACGTCCCACGTCCGCAGGTGCCGGTGCGCGTGGCCCTCCGGCACCCACTCGTCGCGCTCGATCGGCTCGAACTCGCCGATCTCGCTGACCCGGCACGGCGACTGGAGGTGGTAGAGGATCGACTCGTTGCCGGAGAAGCCCTCGAGCCCGAACACCTCCTCCGTCAGCAGCAGCCCGTTGTCGCGGAACTGGATGTGCCGCTTTCGCGGAACGTCGCCGAGCCGCTGGTAGAAGGGCATGGCCGGAGAATAACGGCGCGGTCAGGCCGGGCTCGCGGGACGATCCGCAACGCGGTACATCGTCAAGCCGACCTCCGCCAGGAATCGGGGCAGGTTGCGCACCGTGTTGCGGTCGTACTCCCGCTGCGCCACCGGCATCCCGTCTCAGGGAATCAACCAGGGGGTGGTTCTCCTGGACGCGTCTTTCGCGCCCTGCGAATACGACCAGCCCTCGACCACTCGCTCCGCGCGCCAGCGGTCGTGTTCCATCCAGGCCAGTAGCTCCACCTCTTCCGGCGTGAGTTCCAGCAGTGGAGCGCTCCAGTCGACTCGGCGCGCGAGGGCGCATCCGATTGCTCCGAGCTTCGCCGGAATGTGGTCTGACTGGCGGCGATTCGACTCGCGCAGGCTCTCCGGCAGTGTCTCCCAGGAGACCATCGACGGATTCGTCGCCGGAGACTCCCCTTCGGCTTGCTGCTTGCGCACGTATTCCTCGTGGATCGCGCGGGCGAGGATCTCGTTGCGCGTGCCACCGAGGAGGTTGTCGGCGGTGCACGTGCGCTCGAGCAGCGCAAACGGGTGGATCTGCTCGAAGCCGCCCGCCAAGCCGCGGAGAGCATTGCCGTGTGACGTGCGGATGACGATCGGAACGTCCTTGCCGCGGAGGTGCTGGGCGAGAGTCAGGCCGGCCGCGAGACCCTGGGAGTCGTGGCCGACCGTGATGTAGACGGCGCTGGGCGCGGGATCGAGGAAGACGGCTTCCTCGAAAGCTTCGGACTCGATCTCGATCTGGAGCGACACCAGCTCGCAGACGTCGTTCAGCTGCGGGTAGCGCGACCTGAGGAGCCGCGCCTTCTGCCTTGCGACTCGGTCGACGAGGACGAGTCGGGGCAGGTCACGATGCTCAGGATTGGCGGCCAGCCAGGCCCGCGCCGCGCCGACCGCGAGCGCCCGCCCGAGATACCCGAGGCCGACGACGACGAGCTGGCGGCGGCCAGATCGAAACGGAGGGTGCTCGGCGAGCCACGCCTGTGCGCCTCGCTCGAAGACGTTGAAGAACTCGAGCCGAACCTGGTCGCTCCGGCCATGTGAGAGCTGCCCTTCGGCGAGCAGGTCGCAGAGCTCCGGATTGACGAGATGGATTGCCGCGGTGAGTACCCGGTGGCGAGGCAGCTCCCGCGCCCGCTCGGGCAGCTCGGCGTTCACGTCGTCCCTACCGCACACTCCGACGAGATACCTGGCCCGGTCGACGCGCGCCGCCCGCAACACGGGTGCGGCGGTCGCGTCGCCGACGACCACCGGGACTCCCTCGGCACGGCAGACCTCGATGTTTGGATTGCTCTCGTCGCGTTCGACGGCCACCACACGCTCGCCTCGGCGCCTGAACGAGCGCGCCAGCAGGAGACCCATCTCGCCCAGGCCGCAGACGACCGTGTGGCTGCTCCAGAGCCGGACGCGGGAAGCGCTGACCTGCTCGCGGAAGACGGCGTACGCCGCCACCAGGGCCGCGGACAGCGCGACCGCCGGTGCTAGGAAGCGGGCAATGTCGAGGGCGAGCGGGACCGAAGGGGTGTCGTTGCCCGACTTGAGGACGAAGAGCTGGAGCGTCTGGTACAGGGCATCGCTGAACGAGCGGTGATCTCGCGGGTCCGACGTCGGCGCCTGCAAGAAGCCGACGAGCCCGAGGACGAAGACAGCGATGCCAAGCGCGACGAGCAGAAACCAGGGAAGCCCGCGTGGCGCTCCGCCCTGGCTTCTGCTCAGCCCGAGGTGGGGGCGGAACGATCTGCGCGACCGCCGGTCTGAGGTCATCGCCGGCTTCCGATCTCAAGTAAGGTCCGCAACGATCTACCTCGCACGAGCATGACAGGAGGGCAAGCATGACGCTGCGACTGGTGATCCTGCTCTCCGGTTTGGCCCTCATCTCGAGTGCAGGTGCGTTTTCTGCCGGCGCGGCGACCGGGGTGCACACTCCTGCGCCGCTCGTGGGCAAGTGGACGAAGACGATTTCGGGGGCCACCTGGCGCCGGCATCACATCGGGTATGAGCCCGTGGGCAAGTTCACGATCACGATCTCCAGGGCCGGACTGATCAACTACTACGGGCCGCGCGTCGGGTACATCTCGAATTTCCGCATCCTCGCGGTCGGCAGCGGTTCGATCACCGTCTCACCGCCGGCCGACGGCTTCTGCGCGGACAAGGGAACCTACACGTGGACAGCCACGGCAAAGACGTTGGCTTTAGCGAGGGTCAAGGACGACTGCGACCCACGGGTGGTCTTGTTCACGGCTGGCACCTTTTATCGCGCCTGAGGTAGGCGACGGCGACGTTCAACTCGGGCGGTGCTTCCGGTCCGGAAGGCTATCGGCGACCTCGGCCCCGACGAGGCCAGGGACGAAGTCCACGACGAGCAGGAACCAGGGAAAACGCACCCTCCGTTTCGTCCTGGCCGTGGTTCAGTCCGAGGTGAGGCGAAGTTTCGCGGTCATCGCCCGCCCCGATCTCAAGTAAGGTCCGCGACGATCTAGCACATACGCGCACGACAGGAGGAACGAGATGAAGCCGCGACTTGCGATCCTGCTGAGTGCCTCGATCCTGCCGATCGCCGGAGCCGGGGTCCTGTCGACCGGAGCGACTGGGATGACTCAGGCAGCTGCTCCGGCGCCGCTCGTCGGGAAATGGAGCAAGACGATCTCGGCGGCCACCTGGCACAAGCACAACATCTCCTACGAGCCGGCCGGGAAATGGACGATCGCCATTTCGAAGAAGGGCGTCCTGAGCTTCTATGCGCCGGGCATCGGGTTCCTGTCGACGACGACGATCCGCAAATCGACCCGCACCTCGGTCACGTTCGGCCCGACAGCCGACGGATTTTGCGCGGGCAACGGCGTCTACAAGTGGAAGGTCTCGGGAAAGACGCTCACGTTCAGCGACGCCAAGGACGACTGTGACGCGCGTGCCGTCTCGTGGACCGCAGGGTCGTGGACGCGGGAGTGACGGAGACGCCCGATCGGCCCCAGAGTCAGCCAGGGCAAGCCGTCCGATAGGGAAGTCCGGACGCGAGGCCGGCCCACTCGGGCCTCGACAGGTTGCCGACGACGAGGCCGCAGACCTGCCGCCTCAAATCGGTCCGACCGCGCCAGAGCACGCCCGACCACAGCTGGACGGAGGCGTAGTACGCGATCGCGAGCAGTCGGCCGTCGGGGCTGAAGACCGTGCTGTTGGCGTTGTCTTTGCCGCGGATCACGTCGAGCAACTGGCGAGTTCGCGTATCCCAGAGCCGCACGGTGCGGTCCTGGCTGGCGGAGGCGAACATGCTCCCGTCAGGGCTGAAGGCGACCTTCCAGACCACGTCGGAGTGTCCCGGAAGGACGGAGAGCGCCTCGAACGTGCGCGTGTCCCAGAGCCGGACAGTCTTGTCCGCCCCGCTCGTGGCGAGGATCCGTCCATCCGGACTGAAGGCGATCCCGTAGACCGGGCCGGCGTGCCCGGTGAGGACGTCGATCCGTTTGTGCGTGCGAGCGCTCCAGAGCCAGACGGTTCCGTCGTGAGTGCCCGCTGCGAGGAGGCTGCCGTCGGGGCTGAAGGCAACGCCGTCGGCTGATGCCTTCGTCTTCAGGATCGCGATCGTCCGGTGGGTGCCGAGGTTCCAGAGCCGGACGGTGTCGTCTTCGCTCGTGGAAGCGAGTGTATGGCGATCAGGACTGAATGCAACCTTGAAAACCGAACCTCTGTGGCCTCGGAGAACGGTGGAGTCGCCAGTGCGCAGGTCCCAGAGCCGCACGGTCCGGTCCTGGCTGGCGGAGGCCAGCGTGCGCCCGTCGAGGCTGTAAGCAACGCCGTAGACCGGCCCGGTGTGGCCCGAGAAGACGTGGACCTGCCGGTGAGTCCGCGTGTCCCACACCCTGACCGTCTTGTCGACGAGGGCAGAGGCGATCGTGCCTCCGTCAGGGCTGAAGGCGATCTGAATATTCCCCCCCGTTGAGCGTGGGAGGACCGCGATCGCAGCCGGACGGCGAGTGTCCCAGATCCGCACGGTTTGATCGTCGCCCGCCGAGGCGAGCGTGTGGCCGTCGCGGCTCCAGGCAACGCCGTAGACGGGGCCGATGTGACCAGAGAGGACTTTGGCCCGACGGGAGCGCATGTTCCAGATCCGCACAGTCTGGTCGCTCCCGGCCGTGGCGACAGTCGAGCCGTCGGGGTTGAAGGCAACCCCGTCGACAGCGTCCTCGTGGCCGCGCAGGATCTCGAGCAGCCGGTGAGTCGAGACGTCCCAGACGTGGACCATCTTGTCGTCCCCCGCCGACGCGAGGTGGCGGCCGTCAGGGCTGAAGGCGACGCTTCTGACCGAATCCGACCTGCCGGGAAGGACGACCGGCGGCTGCCGGGCACCGATGATCAAGAGGCGCACTGTCCCATCGTCGCCTGCGGCCGCGAGCGTACGTCCGTCCGGGGCGAAGGCGACGGCGTTGACCGCTGCCTGGCCGTCGAGAACGACGACCGACCGCCGCGCACGCACGTCCCAGAGCCGCACCGTCCCGTCGCCCCCGGCGGCCGCGATCGTATGGCCGTTCGGACTGAACGCGACGCCGTTCAGAGGTTGTGTCCCGCGTGTTCCCTCGAGAACGCCGAGCGACCGTTCGGTGTGGGTGTCCCAGAGTCGCACGGTGCCGTCCTCACCGGCCGAGGCGACGACCCGACCGTCAGGGCTGAAGGCCACACCGTTGATTGCCGCATGACCGTCGAGAATCCCGAGCGCCCGATGGGCTTGCAAGTCCCAGAGGCGCACGGTCCCGTCGGCTCCGCCCGAGGCCACCGTGTGCCCGTCACGGCTGAACGCGACACCGTAGACGGCACCGTCATGCCCGTGCAGGATCGTCTCGACACCCGATCGGAGGGCTCCGACGAGGGCGGAGATCATGCTGCCTCTCGCCTGGGGCGTCGACTTCGCGTCTACGGCGTCCAATCCGAGGAGGAGGGACTCGTCCGGCCGCGTCGCCAGCTGCCGAGTCGACGCGGACGCCAGCGCGATCGACGTCGCCGACTGCGTTGCCCGGTTCGCGTCGTTTCGCTGGACGAGCGCCCAGATCCCGAGCGCGGCGAAGGCGGCGACGAGCGCGACGAGGCCGCCAGCGACAACTGCGAACCGGCGGATCGTCCGGCGCCGGTCGCGGTCGTGCTCGAAGCGGCGGCGCCACTCGACGATCGGCTCGCCGAGCACGTCGTGGAAGAGCTCGTACCTCGCCGCGTCGTCGTCCCCCTCCGGCGGCGGCAGCGCGCGCAACAGGCGACCGCTCTCGCCGCGGCAGAGCTTGTCGAGAACGGCCGCGACCTCGGGCTCGGGCCGCTTCGTCCACTCGGCGAGGTCGGAGGCGGAGTGCGCGATCTTCGTCCTGGAGCGGCTGACGAGGAACCGGAATAGGTCGGCGGCAACTCCCTGCTCGGCGGAGTCGAGCGAGCCGAGCGCCTCGAAGAGATGGTTCTCGACGATCTGCTGCGCGCCGCCGAGCGCCTCGAGCCGCGCCGTCGTCAGCTCGTGCGATCCGGCGGCGACCGTCGCACGCCAGAGTCGCTCCATGACGAGCTGCAGGAATGGCGTCTCGACCTTGCCCGCCGCCGAGTCCTCCGCGAGGGAACCGTTTGCCTCGGCCGCGAGCCCGAGCCGTCCCGACGCGGCGGCCGCGACAACGGCGTCGACGAGCGCCGGCTCGACCGTGTACTGGGGCTCGTCCGGCGGGAGCCGGCGGTTGTACTCGCCGAGGGGCTTCTCGATCGCTTCCCTCGCGCCCTCGGTCGTGAGGTAGTCGACCCGGAGGTAGTTGCCGAAGAGGTTCGGGATCCGTCCCTCGAAGCGGTCGAGCCTGGCGACGGCGTCCTCTCGCAGGGAGAGCAGGACGTTCGCCCGCAGGTTCGGCTCGTTGACGACCCGTGGGAGCTCGGCGAAGAGCGTGCCGTCGCCGTCCTCGTCCGCGTGGTAGAGGAAGTAGTCCTCGAACTGGTCGAGGACGACGAGGATCCTGCGCACCTGCGCCGACCACTCGCGCAGCGTGTCGACCAGCCGAACCTCAGGATCGGGCGGGTCGATCTCCTCGCCCACTGCATCGGACACCGCGGCCCGGACGGCTTCGGTCAGTGCGAGCAGCGGGTCGTCTCGCCAGGAGCTGACCACGGCGACCGCCTGCGCCGACTCAGTGCGCGCTCGCAGCCCCGAGACGACGCCGGCCCGGAGCAGGGACGACTTCCCGACGCCGCTCGGGCCGTAGAGGAGCGTCAGCCGGGCCGCACGCAGGTTCGCCGTGACGATCTTCCGCTCCCGCTCACGACCGAAGAAGAACGGCGCGTCCTCCTCGCGAAACGGAACGAGCCCGACGTAGGGCGTCTCCGGCAGCGCCGCCGGCATGCGTTCGGGTCGCTCGGCGGTGACGGTCACGCGTCCGCCTGCACCGGAAGGCTCGGCAGCTCGGCCGCGAGCCGACCGACGTACTCGTTCAGCGGCGCGTAGAGCAGGTCGACATCGCCGCGGTGGCGCCACAGCGTCTGCTCGATCTCGTAGGCGCTCGCATCGGTCGGGGCCAGCTGGACGGCCCACGACTTCAGATCGAGCTGCTGCGCGCCCCAGATCCGGTTCAGGATCACGCGCAGGTTCCAGTCGCGCATGCTGTAGCCGAGGAACAGGAAGTGGCTGTCGGCCATCCGCTCGCGCAGCGTCATCGGGATCTGGGGGCCGATGTCGCCGACGCTCAGATACTCGATGTAGTTGTCCTCGGTGATCACGTAGCTGTCTCGCTTCGGATCGGTGCGGTCCACGGCTCCGTGCAGCTTCAGCACGACCGGGCGCTCGTCGAGCGAGAGCGCCGTGTACTTGTTTGGGAGCTCGATCGGAACGGGCTCGCCGCCCGGGGGACGGTGCAGCAGCCGCCCGTGCAGGCTTCCCTTCTTGGCCTCGTACCAGACGACGTCGTGCGGCTCGCCCGCGTCCGCGAATGCCCGCTCGAGCAGGTCGTCGTAGTTCGTGGTGATGATCAGCTGCTGCGGCAGCCCCCGCTCGCGGAAGAACCGCGGCAGCGAGGCGAGGAACCGGTGCAGGCTGTTGGGCGGATAGTCGGCGTTGAAGACGGAGCGCAGGTAGCCGTAGAGCCTGCCCTCGCCGAGGATCGCGTCAACGTACTGGGAGATCCGGAGGAGATCTCCGTCCTTCGGATCGGGATAGCGCGACCGCTCTGCCAGCAGCTGAGCCAGCTCACCGCCGCTCGGCAGGTAACGACCGGGCTCCCAGCCTGATCCCTCGGGACGGTCGCACAAGCTTGCTCCGGCGCCGAGGAAGGGAACGATCAGGCCGTCCGCAAACAGGCCCGACACCAGCCAGTAATGGCGATCGTCAGGCTGCGCTCGAGCGTCCGGTCGCTCGACGACCGCCGTCGCCTTCAGGGGCGGGAACTCCGACGGGAGCCCCTCGACGACGAGCTGGCACAGGCGCTCCGGACGGTCGATGTCCTTCAACGCGAACGCGCCGAGCTCGCGGAGCGAGACGCCCTCGGGCAAGTCGTCCTCGACCAGCTCCCGCGTCGACGACGAGAGCAGCACCTGACCCCCGTGGCCGGCGGCGCCGATGCGGGCGGCACGGTGAACCGACAGGCCCAGGTAGCTCTCCCCGAACGGCGCCGCCTCGCCGCTGTGGATACCGACCCGCACGCGGACCTCGCACCCGTCCGGCCAGGCGTGGGAGGCAAGCGCATGCTGGGCCGCGGTCGCCGCCGACACCGCATCGCTCGCACTCCGGAAGGCGACGAAGAACGAGTCTCCCTCCGTGCCCACCTCCTCACCGTGATGCTCCGCGAACACCGCACGCAGCAACCGCTGTTGGTCGTCGAGGAGATCCCCGTAGCGGTCGCGGCCCAGCGTCTTGAGCAGGCCGGTGGACCCTTCGATGTCGGTGAACATCAGCGTGACGGTGCCGCTGTGAACGTCAGGCATGCTCCATCGCGCACAAGCGTCTCGCGCAGGGAACGTCGTGTCAACTGCGGGACCGCGCCGACGCGCTAGGGAGGTGTCCCGACGGTGTTACGGAGGACGCCGATGCCCTCGATCTCCAGCTCGACGACGTCTCCGGGCTGCAGCCAGCGCCCGTCTCCCAGCTCGAAGATGCAGCCGCTTCCGACCGTCCCCGAGCCGAGAATGTCGCCCGGCAGGAGCCGCGTGTTGCGCCCGGCGTGGTCGCGGATCGCCTGCCAGGTGTGATGCATGTCGGCCACGGAGCCGCGTGAGCGCTCTTCGCCGTTGACTCGCGCGACCATCGCGCCCGAGGTGCCGTCGAACTCGTCAGATGTCACGACCACGGGGCCGAGGCTGGTTGCGAAGTCCTTGCCCTTGGACGGGCCCAGGCCGACTCTCATCTCGGCCCGCTGGAGGTCGCGCGCCGACCAGTCGTTCATGACCGTGAATCCGCCGATCGCACCCTCCGCGCCGATGACGGCGGCGAGCTCGAGCTCGTAGTCGAGCTCCTCGGTGCCGTCCGGGTACGGGATCTCGTCCTCGGGGCCGAAGATCGCGGCCGGGTTGGAGAAGTAGAAGACCGGGATCTCGTACCACTCCCGGGGCAGCTCGAGGCCACGCGATGCGCGCGCGGTGCGCGCATGCTGCTCGAAGGCGTAGAAGTCCCTGATCGAGGGCGGCTGCAGGACGGGAGGACGCAGGACGACGTCGGCGAGGGCGAACTCGTCGTGCTCGCGCGCCTGCCCGCCTCCGGTGAAGAACGACTGCAGCGTCTGCGCAGCGAGCTGGATCACGCGGTCGCCCTCGATCCGCCCGGGCCACCCGCGCTCGAGGTCGCGGTCCTTCGGCGAGAACATGCAGAGCCTCATGGGGCGAGCACGTTACACCGGGGTAACCACGGGTTCACGCGTGCTAGGGCTCGGTATGGACGTGCACGTCGGAGATCTCCGGCCGCTCGGCCCGGATCCGCTCCTCGACGGCGCTCGCCGTCGCGTGCGCCTGCTCGAGCTCGGTGCGCGGATCCAGACCGAGCGTCAGGAAGGCGACGAGGCCGCTGTCGGTCTCGAGGAAGCGCAGCTCGCGAGGTGCGCCGCCGGTCTGCTCGTGGACGATGCGCAGGATCGACGCGGCCTCGCTCTCGACGACGGCCGGCGGGGGGCGATGGCCCTCGGCGACCTCGGTCAGAGGCTCGAGGTGCGTTCGGACGGTCGCTACCTCCGGCAGCGCCTGGAGAATCGTCTCCTCGATGCGCTCGGCGACCCCGTGGGCCTCGTCCAGCGACAGCGAGCCGGGCAGCTTGAGGTGGAGCGAGATCTCCCTTCGCCCGTCGACGTCGATCACGTTCACGTTGTGGATCTCGCGGACCTGGGGAACCTGGAGCGCGGCCGCCTGCACCCGTTCGCGGAGCGCGGCCTCCGAGCCTGATTGCGGCTCGACATGGACGACGACGTCCGACTCGGGAAGCGCCCTACGCACCGCGTCCTCGACGTCGTCGGCCGCCGCATGGCCCTGGGCGACCGCGGCGCCGGGCGGAACGCCGATGACGACGTCGACGAAGTGGCGTCCGGCGGCCTGGCGGAGGCGCAGCCGGCGGAGGCTGACGCCCGGCACGTTGCGCTCGATCGCCTGCCGCGCGGCCGCTGTTGCCTCCGCGGGCGCTCGGTCCATGAGCACGTCGACGTTGCGGCGCATCAGCCGGCCGGCAGCCAGGAGCACGATCGCGGCGACGAACAGGGCGACGATCGGGTCGGCGTTCGGATGACCTGCGCGCGCGAGCGTGAGCCCGACCAGCACGGCCACCGACCCGGCCAGGTCGCTCCCGAAGTGGAGCGCGTTCGACTGCAACGCTGCGCTCGAGTAGCGCCGGGCCGCCCGCCAGGAGACGACGGCCCTGGAGACGTCGATCACGATGACGATCCCGACGACCACGAACGCGTACCAGGCGGGATCCACCTCCGACGAACTCGAGCCCGTGAGCCGCGCGATCGCCTGCCAGGCGATGACCGCGGTCGCGACCACGAGGATCGTCGCCTCCCCGAGCGCGGACAGGTGCTCCGCCTTCCCGTGGCCGTAGTGATGACCCGGGTCGGCGGGCCGGACCGAGTAGCCGACCGCGAAGAAGGTGAGCAGGGCCGCCACGAGGTCGGTGCCCGAATGCAGCGCCTCCGAGAGCAGACCGAGGCTGTGGGAGGCGAGGCCGACCGAGAGCTTGAGCGCGACCAGCGCAGCCGCGGCCACGACCGATATGAGCGCGGTCCGCCGACGAGGGCTCATGCGCGGGCTCATGAGCCGAAGGCTACGCCGGGCGCCAGTCGCAGGAACCCGCGCGCCGGCGGCGCTCAGTCTCGCGCCGCTCTACCTGGTTTCCCCCGGGGCCTCCGGCCCTGACCCCCCGGTTTGAGCGTAGCTCGAATGTCGTGACGTGTGTGAAACGCGAGTGTGACGATTCAGGCGCTCGACGCAGAGGGTCAGAGGTTTCCGCGCAGCGCCTGCTCGCGCTCGATCGCCTCGAACAGCGCCTTGAAGTTGCCGTCGCCGAAGCTCGTCGCGCCGTGGCGCTCGATCACCTCGAAGAACACCGTCGGCCTGTCCTGCGCCGTCTTCGTGAAGATCTGCAGCAGGTAGCCGTCCTCGTCGCGGTCGGCGAGGATCTTGTGCCGCTGGAGGTCGTCGTACGACTCGTCTATGTCGCCGACGCGGTCCTCCACGTCGTCGTAGTACGTGTCGGGCGTGTCGAGGAAGACGATGCCCCGCTCCTTCATCTGCTCGACCGTGTCGACGATGTTCGTCGTCGCGAGCGCGATGTGCTGCGCGCCCGGGCCGCCGTAGAAGTCGAGGTACTCCTCGATCTGGCTCTTGCGCTTGCCCTCGGCAGGCTCGTTGATGGGGAACTTGACCTTGCCGCTGCCGTCCGACATCACCTTCGACATCAGCGCGGAGTACTCGGTGTGGATCTGGTCGTCGCCGAAGTGGAGGATGTTCGTCATCCCGAAGACGCGCTCGTAGAACTCGACCCAGTGGTTCATCCGGCCGAGCTCGACGTTGCCGACGACGTGGTCGATGTTCGTCAGGCCGACGCCCGCGTTCGCATGGCCGTTGGCCGAGACCGACGTGTAGCCGGGTTTGAACGGTCCGCCGTAGTCCGCTCGGTCGACGAACGTGTGCAGCGTGTCGCCGTAGGTGGCGATCGCGGAGATCTCGAGCGACCCGAACTCGTCCTCGAGTCGCTTCGGCTCGATCACCCCGCGCGCACCGCGCTGGACAGCCTCGCGGTACGCCTGCGTGGCGTCGGGGACGGTGAGCGCGATCTCGCGGACGCCGTCCCCATGGCGCCCTTGGTGGCGCGTGATCTCGTGGTCCTCGCGCAGCGCCGACGTGACGACGAAGCGCACGTCGCCCTGCTCGAGCACGTAGGACGCCCGGTCGCGCACGCCTGTCTCGGGGCCCGCGTACGCCGCGCGCGTGAAGCCCATCGCGTGCTCGTAGAAGTACGCCGCCTGCTTCGCGTTCCCGACCCAGAACTCGATGTAGTCCCAGCCGAGAAGCGGCATGAAGTCGGCAGGCATGGCCTGATCTTAGATCGCGGCCAGCTCAGCGTCGCGTCGTCGGCACCGGCTCCCCGCCGCCGCCGCCGTCGCCCAGCTCCGCGGCGAGCGTCGGCTCTTCCAGGCCCCTGCGGAGCGGCACTTCCTTGATGCCGAACACGACGAGGGCGAGCACGATCACGCACACGGACGCAGCCGCCAGGAAGGCCGGATGGAGGGCACTCGCGAGGGCGAGGCGTGCGTCCTGCGGCAGGCGGTGGATGAACTCCTCGTGCCCGCGAACCGAGTCCGGCAGGCCCTGGTTGACGATCACGCCCATCACCGTGACGCCCAGAGTCGAGCCGATCGAGCGGGAGAACTGGATCAGCGCGGTGGCGGAGCCGATCTGGCTCGAAGGCACGGAGTTCTGAACCGAGAGGACGAACACCTGCATCATCAGCCCGAGGCCGATTCCCGTGACGACCATGTTCCGGGCCGCCTCGGCGTTCGTCGTGTTCACGTCCATGCTCCAGAGCAGGAGCAGTCCGATTCCGAGCACGATCGGACCGACGAGTGCGTTCGGCTTGTACCGCCCGGTGCGCGAGACCCACTGGCCGGAGAGGATGCTCGCGGTGACCGCCGCCAGCATCAGCGGGGTGAGCACGATCCCCGACGAAGTGGCCGAGGTGCCGATCACGCCCTGCACGAACAGCGGCACGTAGGAGATCGTGCCGAACATCGCGAACCCGACCAGGCCCATCGAGAGCACGCTCGACCTGACCGTCGAGGAGGAGCGCATCAGGTCGAAGGGCAGGATCGGCTCGACGACGCGGCGCTCGATCCGCGCGAAGACGGCGAGCAACCCGGCCGAGGCGGCGAGGACCCCTACCACCGGCGGCGACGTCCACGAGTACTCCTGCCCGCCCCAGACGAGGCCGAGGAGGAGTGCCGCCGATCCGAGCGCGAGCACGCCGGCGCCGAGCCAGTCGACCGAGTGTTCCCGCTTCTGCGACCGCCGCGGCATGGTCAGGTAGATGACGAGCATCGCCAGGCCGCCGACGGGCAGGTTCACGTAGAAGATCCAGCGCCACGACGCGTGGTCGACGATGAAGCCGCCGACGAGCGGGCCGAGGATCGACGCGGCCGCGAAGGTGCCGCCGATCAGTCCCTGGTAGCGGCCGCGGTCTCGCGGCGGGACGATGTTCCCGACCGTGGCCATCGCCAGCGGGATCAGCCCGCCGGCGCCGAGCCCCTGGATGCCCCGGAAAACGATCAGTTGCGGCATGTCCTGGGCCAGGCCGCAGAGAGCGGAGCCGGCGAGGAAGATCGCGATCGCGATCAGGATCAGCGGCCGTCGGCCGTGGATGTCGCCGAGCTTCCCGTACAGCGGCACGGTCACGGTCGCGGCGAGCATGTAGGCCGTGAACACCCACGAGTAGCTCGACAGGCCGCCGAGATCGGAGACGACCCTGGGCAGCGAGGTGGCCACGATCGTCTGGTCGAGCGCCGCCAGCAGCAGCGTCACCATCAGCCCCGCGTAGATCGTCAGCACCCGGCCGATCGAGTAGCGGTAGCCGGGCGGCGTGCGGGCAAGTCGCTCGCGCAGCGTCACACCTTTGACCTTACCCCGATCCATCGGTCACTCAGCACGGCTGGCCGCCGGCTCCCGACCTCCCGTCTCGACGCGGGAGACGAGGATCCCGGCGGCGATCAGGACGCCGCCGACGACCTGCAGCCCGCCGAGGCCCTCCGAGAGCAGCAGGACGGCGAAGACGACGGCGAGGAACGGCTGAAGGTTCCCGAAGAGCGTCGCGCGCGACGGGCCGACTCGGCGGATGGCGGTGAACCAGAGCACGTTCGTGAGCAGCAGCGGCCCGACGACCGCGTAGGCGAGTGCAAGCCAGTCCAGGGCGGGCAGCTTCCCGAAGTCCTGGTCTCCGAGCGCACCGATGCTGGCCAGGAGCAGCAGCGCGGTCGTCGGCAGGAGCACGAGCCCGCTGATCCGGTAGGGCGAGTAGCTCTGCATCAGCGGAGTGAGGCACACCGAGTACGCGGCCCACGTCGCCGACAGTGCGACCGCGAGCAGTTCGCCCCAGAGATTCGAGGACAGCCCTCCGCTCGAGCCCAGGGCGACGAGCGCGACGCCCGCGAAGGACGCCAGCGTCGCGAGCCAGAAGGGGCCGCTGAGCCGCTCGAGGCCGACGGCGGAGGCGATCAGCGCCGCGAAGATCGGCGTCGTGCCCAGGATCAGCGATACGGTCGTCGCGCTCGCAAGCTTCAGCGAGTAGACGAAGCAGAGCTGGTTCACGAACAGGAACAGCGCGGCCGCCGAGATCAGCACCACGGCGCGACGGCCGCGCACGGCGAGCGACCGCTCGGTCAGCAGAACGAACAGCGCCGCGAGCAGCGCGGCGAGCGTGTATCGCACCGAGGAGTACGCGAGCGGCGCGAAGCCGTGCGTGAGCACGTACTTCGTCACGCTCACGTTCAGCGCCCAGACGGCGACGGTCGCGAACAGGAGCAGGTCGGTGGTGCCCGCGAGCCGGCGCATCGACAGAACCTATCCCCGCTCCCGCCGCCGAGCCTCGACTACGCTTAACGCCGTGCGCGATGCGACGATCGACGAGATCGACCGGCTGGTCGGCTCGGCCACGCCGCACTTCGCCTACCAGCTTCGCGCCCGAGTCCGCGAGCTGATCGAAGTGCTGCCCGCCGACAACCCGACGCGCCGCTACGGCGAGGAGAAGATGGAGCTCCTCGACAGGCTCGGTCACGCCTCTTCGCGGGCGGACGATGGCGAGCCGGAGCCGCGCACGCGGATCGGCTGGGACGAGATCCCGAGCTCCGCGCCAGCGTCGAGCCCGCTCCCGCCGCGGCGATGAGCCGCTTCGAAGGGGCCGCCGTGTTCGTCACGGGCGGCTCGCGCGGGATCGGCCGGGAGATCGCGCTGCGCTTTGCGCATGAGGGTGCGACGCGCGTGGCGATCGGCTACCTGCGCAACGACTCGGCCGCGGAGCGCACCGCCGGCGAGCTTCGCGACCTCGGCGCCGAGCCCGTGCTCGTTCGCGGCAACGTCTCCTCGTCGCGTGTCACCGACCAGGTGGCGGAGCTCGGCCCGCTGACGGCGCTCGTCCACAACGCCGCCACCGGCGTGATCCGGCCCGCGCTCGAGGCCCAGGAGAAGCACTTCGAGTGGACGATGGCAGCCAACGCGCGCGCCCTGCTCATGCTCGTGCAGGCCGCCGCACCCGGGATGGCGCCCGGCTCGTCCGTCGTCGCACTCTCCAGCCTGGGCGCGCAGCGCGTCCTCGAGAACTACGTGCTCGTCGGCGCGTCGAAGGCCGCACTCGAGTCGATCGTCCGCTATCTCGCCGTCGAGCTGGCGCCGAGGGGCATCCGGGTGAACGCCGTCTCGGGCGGCGTCGTCGACACGGAGGCGCTCGACTACTTCCCCAACAAGGAGCAGATGCTCGCGCTGGCGCGGGAGCGCACGCCCGCGGGCCGGATGGTCGGCCCGGGGGATCTCGCCGAGGCGGTTGTCTTCCTCTGCTCGCCGGCCGCGGAGATGATCCGCGGGCAGACGCTGGTCGTCGACGGCGGCTACTCGTTGCTGGCCTGATGGAGCCGACCGAGGAGAACCGGCGCGCCTGGGACAGGCTCCAGCGCGCGCGGCTCGAGGCGTCTCGGGAGCAGCCGGGGCTGCCCGATGCGATCCGCGGGCTGCTGCCCGACCTGAACGGCAAGCACGTGCTTCACGAGCAATGCGGCACCGGCGAGGTGAGCGCCGAGCTCGCGTCGCTCGGGGCGATGGTGACCGGGATCGACGTGGCCGAGGAGCACCTGGTCACCGCCCGGCGCTCGTTCCCGGGCCTCCTCTTCCTCCAGGCCGACCCGCAGGAGCTTCCAGTCAACCTCCGCCGCCGCCGCTTCGACCTCGTCTATGCCGCGGGCCTGCTTCCCTACCTGCACGACCTGCCGGCCTGGCTCGCGGAGGCGATTGCCGCGCTGCGCACGGGGGGCCGGCTGCTCGTTGTCGACCTGCACCCGGCCGGGGCCTGTATCGACGCGACGACGCTGCGCTGGCGCGACGACTACTTCGGCGGCGAGCTCGTCGTCGGCCACCGCTCTCAGCCGCTCGGCCGGCTCAGGCTGTGGACGCTGTCGGAGGTCGTGAACTCCGTCGCGGCGACAGGCCTCGCCGTCCAGCGGCTCGAGGAGTTCCCCACGCTGGCCCACGTCCGCCGCCACGATCCACGCGTACCGGGCGCCTTCGCCCTCCTGGCGCAGAAGGTCACCGACGAGGATTAGGGAGCCCGAGCGCCGGCTCGGGCCGCCTCAGTGCTCGCGCATGAAGCCCTGGCGGGCGGCGCTGACGAGCGCCACCGCCTCGGGGAAGAGGAGGCGCATCGCGTCGCGCAGCGCGATCGCCTGCTCGTCCGGGCCTCCCGTGACCTGCATGCGCTTGAGCGCGGCGGCTGTCAGATCGACCGCCGTGTTCAGCGTCAGCGTCGCGAACTGCTCGCGCTGTGTCTCCGCGACGGACTCGGCCTGCTGCTCGGCGAACTCGCGCAGCGAGCGCATCAGGTCGTCGGGGTTGCCCCCGAACGGGAATCCGAAGCCGCCTTCCTCACCCATGCGTCAAGCGTAGCGGTGACAATGCCGCCGGTGGCCGACACCGTCGTCTTCATCGAGATCCCGGCCGGTTCCCGTAACAAGTACGAGTTCGACGAGGAACTCGGCGGCGTCGTTCTCGACCGTCGGCTGTTCACGTCCATGAGCTACCCGGCCGACTACGGCTTCGTCGAGGGCACCCTGGGCGAGGACGGCGATCCGCTGGATGCGCTCGTCCTCGTCGCCGATCCGACCTTTCCCGGCTGCCGGATCCGTGTGCGGCCCGTGGGCGTGTTCCACATGACCGACGAGAAGGGGCCGGACGAAAAGCTCATCTGCGTCCCTCTCCGCGATCCGGTCTGGGCGAACGTGCACGACATCCACGACGTCGCCGCGCCGTACCGGCAGGAGATCGAGCACTTCTTCCAGGTCTACAAGGACCTCGAGGAGAAGCCGACGGAGACGAAAGGCTTCGGCAACCGCGCCGAGGCGCTCGCCGTGCTCGAGGATGCGCGCACACGGGCCGAAACAGCGTCGTAGCCAGCCGCGGCGGCTATAGTGGGCCGGCTGTTGCGCGATGAGGCTCGCGCCCAACCGCCGGCCGGGTTTGGCTACCGGCTCAGGCTGATGGCCTCTACCACTGACGTTCGACTCGCCGGAGGTAGAGATGAGCGACATCGCCGTAGCAGCGCTTCTCGCGGGAACGATCCTGATCGCCTCGACGGTCTCTGTCGAGATCGGGTTGTCCGTTGCCTTGATCGAACTGTTCGGCGGTTTCGTCGTCGGCAACGCGTTCTCGATCGACGTCCCGTCCTGGCTCAGCTTCATCGGGGGCTTCGCCGGCATCGTGCTCACGTTCCTGGCCGGAGCCGAGGTCGACGTCCCTCAGTTCAGGCGCGAGTGGAAGGCGTCGCTCTCGATCGGCCTCGTCTCCTTCTTCGCCCCGTTCGCGGTCGTCGGTCTGCTCTGCTACTACGTGCTCGGCTGGAACCACCGCCAGGCTGAGATCGGCGGGCTCGCGCTTTCGACGACGAGCCTGGCCGTCGTCTACGCCGTGCTCGTCGAGACGGGCCTCAACCGCGAGCTGGTCGGGAAGCGGATCATGTCCGCCACGTTCGTGACCGACATCGCCACGGTCGCGGGGCTGACGATCCTGTTCGTCAGCCCGTCGATCTGGATCGTCCCGTTCGTCCTCGTGTCGGTCGCGGTCATCGTCGGCCTTCCGCGACTGGCGCCCTGGTTCTTCGGCCGTTACGGCGACCGGGTGATCGAGCCCGAGATCAAGCTCGTGTTCGCCGTGCTCTTCCTGCTCATGTGGCTCGGCGACCGCGCGAACTCGCAGGCCGCGCTGCCGGCGTTCGTCCTCGGACTCGCGATGAGCAGCCACTACGCCCAGCACCGGACGGAACAGGAGCGGATGCGCGTGCTTGCGTTCGCATTCCTGACGCCGTTCTTCTTCGTCAAGGGCGGCATGAACGTCTCCGCCCACGCGTTGTGGGTGAACCTCGGGGTCCTCGCGCTCCTGTTCAGCTGGAAGATGATCCCGAAGTTCGGCGGCGTCTACCCGCTCGCCCGCCGCTTTGCCGCACCGCACGCGACGTTCACGACGCTCTTGATGTCCACCGGCCTCACATTCGGCACGATCACGTCGCTGTACGGGCTGAACGCGGGGATCATCGACCGCACGCAGTTCTCGCTCCTGATCGCCGTCGTCGTCCTGTCCGCGATCGTCCCTACGGCGATCGCGCAGCGCTTCTTCCAGCCACGGGCCTCCGCGAGGGCGCACGAGACGAAGTTGCCGCCGACTGCGGTCGGCGAGGGGGTGACGGGCTGATGCCCCTCGGGCGAAAGCGTCGCCGAGCAGCGCCCTGTCCGGTCATGATCGTCCGCTAGGGAAAGCCGACGCGGCCGACCGGCCAGTACGTCGCGACGACGGGGCCGATCAGGTTCGAGCGTGGCACCGTCCCCCATTCCCGCGAGTCGCAGGAGTCTGCGCGGTTGTCGCCCATCACGAAGTAAGCATGCGCCGGTACGCGCGACCAGCTCCTCGTGAGGCGGTCGCGGTGGCTCGGGTCGACGTACGGCTCGTTCAAGGGGCGCCCGTCGACGAAGACGATTCCGCCCCGCTCGGCGACGCGCTCGCCGGGGAGCCCCACGATCCGCTTCACGAACGTCCCGCCCTCCTGGCAACGCGTGCTTGCGAGGGCCGGCGCCTTGAACACGACGATATCGCCGCGCTTCGGGCTGCGGAAGTCGTAGACGATGCTGGCCGCGACTACGCGGTCGGACGAGCTGCCGAGGCAGCCGGCGCCCGGCGCGGCGCAGTGCAGCGTGGGCTCCATCGACGACGTGGGGATGCGGTAGGGCTTGGCCACCTCGGACTGGAGCACCAGCACGAGCCCGGCGGCGATCCCGAGGGTCGCCAGCCAGTCGACGGCGATCCGCAGCGGCCGCGGGAGGCGGTAGAGCGGAAAGCGGATGGCGTGCCGGTACCTGGTGAAGAGCACTGTTTATTCGAGGCTTATTCGAGGCCGACCTTGTAGTGGCTCTCTATATCGGCCGCCAGCCCGTCGATGGTTAGGCCCGCCTGCTTCATCGCCTCCAGGAAGGGAGAGCTGCTCGAGTCGCCGAGCGCGTGCTCGAGACGGCGCGCCGCGGTGCCGATCTCGTCGAGATACGCGGGCGAGGCGATCCGGAGCTCGTCCCCGATCGTCCGCTCGAGCTCGTCGATCGCCGCCTCGGCCTCGTCGATCCCGTCCGGAGCATCGGTCGCCCGCAGAGCTTCGAGCTGCGCGCGAAGCTCGGGCAGGTCGCCTCCGCCGGCGGTCTCCTCGGCCAGCTCGCACATGGCCGCGATCGAGACGGCGTCGCGGAGCACCCGGCGGTCGTGGACGGGCGCGCGGTCGGCGTCGAGCGCGAGCCAGCTCTTCCGGTCGCCGGCCGTGTACGCACACAGGAAGACGCGCCCGCCGGCGACGGCCTCGGTCGGGATCACTGCGGACAAATCCTCGTCGTCTGCGGCAAAGGCGACGGCCACGTCGGCGATGCGGCGGAGATCGTCGCTCAGCGCCATGCTCGGGTCAGCATAGACTCGGCCACGTGGCCGGCCCTTCGACCCGCCATGCCCACGCGATCGAGCTGTTCGCGCCGCTGGGCCCGACCTACGATCGCTATGCACGGCTGCTCTCGCTCGGTCAGGATCCGCGCTGGCGGTCGTTCCTCGTCTCGCGGCTCGACGTCAGCCCCTCGGACGTCGTCCTCGACGTGGCCACGGGCACCGGGGCAGTCGCCTCCGAGCTCGTCGGCCGCACGGGCTGCTCGGTCGTCGCCGTCGACCAGAGCGCGGGGATGCTCGCCGAGGCCAGGCGCCGCGTCCCGGCGCGCGTCTCGCTCGTCCTCGGCGACGCCGAGCGGCTCCCGTTCCCTGATGCCTCCTTCGACGGCCTCACCGTCACGTACCTGCTCCGCTACGTCGACGATCCGGCAGAGACGCTGCGCGAGCTGGCGCGGGTGGTCCGCCCGGGAAGGACGATTGCCTCGCTCGAGTTCGCGATTCCGTCGGACCCGGTCGCGCGGGGCGCGTGGGAGCTCTACGTCCGGTTCGGCCTGCCCGGCCTCGGCCGCCTGATCTCGCCCGGCTGGGGCGGGGCGGGTGCCTTCCTGGGCAGCAGCATCAAGCGCTTCTGGCGCGAGTACCCGCTCGAGCGCCAGCTCGAGCTCTGGCGGGCCGCCGGGGTCGAGGACGTCCGGCACCGGGCACTCAGCCTCGGCGGCGGCATCGTGGTCTGGGGGAGGCGCGCGTGAAACCGGCCTTCTACGCCCTGCAGCCGGGGGGCTGGCGCGACTACGTGACGCTGCTCCACCCGCCGTACACGCTCTGGAACCTGAGCTACGTGGTCATCGGAGCGGCGCTGGCGCCCGAGTGGCTGCCGCTCCGGTTGGGCGCAGGGCTCGCGGCGTTCTTCCTCGGGCTGGGGATCGCCGCGCATGCGTTCGACGAGCTGCACGGGCGCCCGCTGAGGACGGAGATCTCCTCGGGCGTGCTCTGGGGGCTGGCCGTGGCATCGCTCGGGGGCGCCCTCGCGATCGGCATCGTCGGCGCGATCGCCTGGACGCCGTGGCTGCTCGCCTTCGTCGCCTTCGGCGGCTTCATGGTCGTCGCCTACAACCTCGAGCTTCTCGGGGGCCGGTTCCACGGCGACTGGTGGCTCGCCGTGTCGTGGGGCGCGACGCCGATCCTGGCCGCGTACTTCGCGGCGGCCGAGGATCTGACCTGGGAGGCCCTCTTTGCCGCCGCTTTCGGTGTCCTCCTGATCATGGCCCAGCGCCGCCTGTCCACGCCGGTGCGCGCGGTGAGGCGCCGCCTGCCCGATGTCGAGGACGCGGCCCGCGCTGCGCTGGTCAGCGGCGCCGAGGACGCGCTCCAGGCGATGGCGGCCGCGGTTGTCTGCCTCGCCGTCGCCCTCGCGATCCTGCGGGCGACCTGACTAGGATGACCGGGTGGCTAAGCGGCGCAAGAGCCCCGAGGCCGAGCAGGAGTTCGCAGAGGAGCGGGCCCGGCTCGCGGCGCTGGTCGAGCAGGAGTACCAGGAGCGCCAGGACGAGCTGCGCCGCTCGCTGGCCGTCGTCCGCTCCGAGCTCGGCGGCATCCTCGCCGACGAGGCGCGCCGGCTCGCCGAGGAGCGCCGGCAGGAGTTCGAGGAGAAGGAGCGGCGTGCGGCGACGGAATACTCGATCCGCCTCCACCAGGTGCAGCAGAGGGTCGAGGAGCGGCTCGCCGAGTGGGCGCAGGACCTCGAGCGGCTCGAGAACGACCTGGCGGGCGCCGTCTCGCGGGTCGAGGAACGTCTGCGCGAGCAGCTCGAGGACGTGCACCGCCAGGTGCGTCACGAGATCGAGGAGATCGCCGTCGAGACGCGCGAGCACAAGGCGACCGTCCTCAAGTTCCGGGACGAGGCGCAGCGCGCCGCCAAGCAGGCGATCGACGCCGCGACCTCGGATCTCGAGGAGGTCGGCGTGCAGCGCCGGCATGCGCTGCAGGAGGTGTCCGACCGGCTCGGCGCCCGCGAGCGGGAGCTGCTCAAGCGCATCGACCGCGAGGAGGCCGAGGCGAACACACGGCTGGAGATCCGGTTCGCCGACGTCGAGCGCCGCCAGGTCGAGCGGCTCCAGCGCTCGCTCGAGCACGAGGCAGCCCGCCTTCAGGAGGACGCTTCGCGGGAGTTCCACAAGACGGTACGCGCCGCCCAGGAGGAGGCCGCGCGGCGGCTCGCACGCGAACTCGAGCGGGCGATCGCGTCGATCTCCTCGGAGGGCGAGCGCGCTCTGCGCCAGGAAGCAGAGCGCCTCCACACGTAAACCCGGGCCACTCGCGGGAGCCGTAAAGCCTTCGTTAAGAACGCAAACCCGGCCGGGCAGGGTTCGTCTACGTCACCACGAAGCAAAAAGGGCGATGCAGATGACCCAGACCGCGGAGACATACGACGAACGTGTGAAGGTCGAGAGCTGGCGGCTCCACGTGCTGGTGGAGGCCGGCTACCCGATCCCGCTCGCCGAGCGCGTCGCGCACTCGAACGCGGATCTGCATCAGGCGGTGGCGCTCGTCCGGGCAGGCTGCACGCCCGATCTCGCCGCCGAGATTCTTATCTGAGCGTCCCCTACGATTCGTGTCGATGAAGGTCGAGGCGATCGAGTACGGCGACCGGCGGGTCTACACAGTCTCGGCGTTCAACAGGGGCGTCGGCTCGTGGCTTCAGCGGCTGCCCACCGTATGGGTCGAGGGCGAGATCTGCGAGCTGCGGCGGCAGGAGCGCTGGCAGAGCGTGTTCTTCACCCTCAAGGACGCGGCCGACGGGTCGGTCGTGGCCGCGTTGATGCCGCGCGGGCAGTTCGACGGGCTGCGCCTCGACCTGCGCGACGGCGAACGCGTGCACGTGTACGGGCGGCCCGAGCTGTTCGAGCCGAAGGGCGAGCTCCGGCTACGGGCCCTGTCGATCGAGCGCTTCGGCCTCGGCGAGCACCTGGCCGCGCTCGAGCGACTGAAGCAGCAGCTGGCGGCGGAAGGGCTGTTCGCGCCCGAGCGCAAACGGCCTCTGCCGCGCATCCCGCGACGGATCGGCCTCGTGACCGGAAACGACGCCGCCGCCAAGCGCGACGTCGTCGTCGCCGTTCAGGCCCGCTTCCCGCCGGCTCGGCTGCTGGTCGCGGAGACGCTCGTACAGGGCCCGCGCGCGGCCGCGGCCGTAGCCGAGGCGCTGTGCGCAATCTGCGCCGAGCCGGAGGTCGACGTGGTCGTCCTCACCCGTGGCGGCGGCAGCTTCGAAGACCTCCTGCCGTTCAGCGACGAGCGCGTCGTCCGCGCCGTGGCCGCGTGCCCGGTGCCGGTCGTGAGCGCGGTCGGCCACGAGCAGGACACGCCGCTCTGCGACCTCGCCGCGGACGTCAGGGCATCGACACCGACCGCGGCAGCGAGGCTCGTCGTTCCCGATCTGGCCGAGCTGACGGCGTCGCTGGACCGCGCCCGCGCCGGCCTGGGACGCGGCGCGCGTCGGTCGGTCGAACGCCACCGGGAGCGGCTCGTCTCCGAGGCCGCGCGGCTCAGGCGCGCGTCGGCCCTGGTCGTCGAGCGCCGGCGCTCGGCCCTGGATCGCTCGGCGGCGAGGCTGCGCGCGCTGTCACCGCTCGCGACGCTCGAGCGCGGCTATGCCATCGTCCGCCACGAGGGGGCAGTTGTCCGGGCGGCCTCGACACTGGCCAGGGGCGACGAGATCGACGTCCGCCTGGCCGAAGGCGGCTTCTCGGGCACGGTGGGGGAGGTCCGCAAGTGAAGTTCGAGGAAGCGGAGAAGGAGCTGGCGCTGATCGTCGAACGGCTGGAGAGCGGCAACGTCCCGCTGGACGACGCGGTCGCGCTCTGGGAGCGCGGAGAGGAGCTTTACCGGCTCTGTCTGGAGCAGCTCGATACCGCGCAAGGCAAGGTCGAGGAGCTCGCCAGGCGCGTCGAGAGCGCGAAGCCCGCGGACGCGCCGCGCGCCGTTTAGAATCCCGCGGATGTCACTCGACCCGGCGGTCCTCAAACAGGTCGATCTCTTCGCCAGCCTCGACGACAAGGAGGCCGCGAAGATCGCGCCGCTCTTCAAGGAGCGCAACTACAACGCCGGCGACGTGATCGCCGAGGAGGGCAAGCACGGCGTCGGCTTCTTCGTGATCGAGTCGGGCGAGGCGAAGGTGACCTCGCACGGCGAGGAGCGGAGAACGCTCGGCCCCGGCTCGCACTTCGGCGAGGTCGCCCTGATCGACGACGGCCAGCGGACGGCGACGGTCACAGCTGCAACCGACGTCAAGGCGCACGTCCTCGTCGCCTGGGACTTCCGCCCGCTCGTGAAGGAGGACCCTGATCTCGCCTGGAGCCTCCTTCAGGGCGTGGCCAGCCTCCTGCGCGTCCGCGAGGGCTACTGACGCCGCGCCAGCCGCTCGCCGAGCGCAACCAGATCCGCTTCGGCGCGCGCCGGTTCGCCTGAGAGCGCGACCGTCTCCACGCCTTCGAGCGGCTCGGAGACGACGCCGCCGAAGACCACGCAGCGGACGCCTGCCTCGCGGCAGCGACGGGCGACCTCGCCCGGCGCCTTTCCGGTCGCCGTGGTGCGGTCGACCGTGCCCTCACCGGTGACCACGAGGTCGTAGCCCGCGGGGTCGAACCCGATCTCGCCGAGCACCAGCGATGCGCCGGGGACGAGCTCCGCACCGAGGGCAGCCAGGGCGGCGCCGAGGCCGCCGGCCGCGCCGGCGCCGGGAAGGTCGGCGACCGGCGCGAGCACGTCCATCCGGGCGAGTCGGTCGGCGAGCTGCTCGACCTCCTCGGGCGTCGCTCCTTTCTGCGGTGCGTACAGGCGGGCTGCGTCGAGGAGGGGGACGAGCGTGTCGCACGCGACGCGGGTGGGCGCGGACAGCGTCGGCAGGACCTCTCGCAGTCCCGCGCCGCCGTCGACGGTCGCCGTGCCGCCCAGGCCGACGAGCAGGCGCCGCGGCGACCCGGCGGCCGCGATCAGCTCGCCGAGCCCGCGGCTGGACGCGTGCAGCGGGTCGAGCCGCGCCGGGTCCAGCGGAATCGCCTCGGCGGCCTCGACGACGGCCGTCCCGTCCGGCAGCTGGAGCCAATGGGCTTGCCGAGCCCGTCCGAACGCATCCGGCACAACGGCCTCGTACCAGCTTCCTCCTCGCGCCCGCTGCAGGGCGAGCGCCGTTCCCTCACCCCCGTCGGCGATCGCCAACTCCGTGACCCGAGCGCCGCCGCGCCGCAGGCCCTCTGCCAACGCGGCCGCCGCAGCAGGTGCGCCGAGGACGCCCTTGAGGCTAGCCGGGCACGCGAGCGCGCGCACGCGCCGCCTCGTTCAGGGGTTCCTCCTCGGCCTCCTCCTCGCCGTACTGCGGATCGGTGGCGCCCGGCATGCGGCGCAGGCTCGCGAACGAGAGCCCCTCGTGCGCGAGGAAGACGAGCCCGACGCCGATGCCGACGGAGGCCTCGATCGCCTGCAGCCCGAAGCCGAACGCGACGCCGTCGGCGTAAGCCACGCCGTACGAGACGAGCGGGATCGCGATCGCGACCTGCACGGCACCGACGTTGCCCGGCCAGAGCGGGATGATCGTCGCGACGTTCATGACCAGCAGGACGAGCGCCGCGGCAGGCACGCCCTCGTGGATGTCGAAGGCGCGCATCGCAGTGAACACCGCGAGCAGCTGGCAGATCCAGCCCAGCAGCTGGAAGAAGATCGCGCCCGCCGCGGCGAGCGGCCTGTGCATCACGGCAAGCCCCTCGCGAGCCATGTGCAGCGCCCGGCGCCCGGCCCCGACGCCGTCCAGCCGGACATGGCGGGTCGAGCGGGCGCTGAGGACGGCAAGGACGAAGAGGGTCGCGCCGACTGAGACGACCGCGACGATGATCGAGTAGGCCCAGGCAGGGATCTTGGCGGTGACGAGCACGTAGAGCACGAGCAGCCCGATCGGAAACAGGTCGAACATCCGGTGGGCAACGACCGTGCCGGCGAGCGTCGCCCACACGCCGCGCCGCCTGCTCTGGTGTCGGGCCAGCACGCCCACGCGGGCCAGCTCGCCGATTCGTCCGGGGAGGGCGGCGTTGGCCAGCATGCCCACGCTGAAGGCCGAGAAGACCTGTCGGAACCGGGGCGGGCGCGGGAGTGCCTGGCGGATCACGAGGTCCCACGCGACCACGCGCACGGCGATCGACGCGAAGTTGATCGCGATCGCCGCGGCGACCCATTCCCAGGCCACGTTGCGGAACGCGTGGCCGACGGAGCTCCAGTCGGGGCCGAACCAGAGCGCTCCGGCGACCCCGCCCAGCATCGCGATCGCCAGGAACACTCGCGCCCAGCGGTTGCGGCCGATCGCGAGTGCCGTTTCCCTCACGCCGCCTCCCCGAGACCGCGCGCTGCGGCGGGCTGCCCTTCCGACACGTGGTCGTAGATGTCGACGAGGCGAGCCGAGATCCGGTCCCAGGAGTAGCGCTCGACCGCGAGCCGGCGGCCGGCCGCACCGAAGGCCTGCCGCCGCGGCTCGTCCGCGAGCAGATCCTCGACCGCGCCGACGAGCGCGTCCGCGTCGCCGGGCGAGACCAGCAGCCCGGTGTCAGGTGTCATGACGCTCCGATACCCAGCCAGGTCGGACGCCACAACAGGTAGCGCGCACGCGAGCGCGCGTGTCAGCACCATGCCGAAGCTTTCCATCCCGACGGACGGAGCAATCAGCGCTTTCGCGGACAGCAGCTCCTCGGTCAGGCGCTCCTGGGAGAGCAGGCCGAGCACGTCGATGCCGTCGTCGGACATCCGCTGGCGCGCGACGAGCAGGCGGACGGCAAGCGGGTCGGCGCCGGCGATCCGAAGCCGAGCCCCGGTCCGTCGGCGGATCTCGGGCCAGGCTCTGAGCAGGACTTGCAGCCCCTTGCGCGGGTCGTGCCGTCCGGCGTAGACGATGCGATGCTCGCGCGTGCCCGGTTCGGCGCGCGGAGGGATCAGCACGCCGTTCGGGAGGATCTCGAACGGCCCGGGGAACGACCCGGCGAGCGAATCCCGCGCCTGCTCTGAGACCGCGATCCTGTAGTCGACGCGCTGCACGAGAAATCCCCAGAACCTCAGGGCGGCGCGGTTCCAGCGCAGCGGCCCCGCGGCGTGCCAGGTCGCGACTACTGGGCAGCGCGTCTGCGCCACCGCTGCCACGCTGACGGCCGGGGTCATCGGCTCGTGGACGTGGAGCACGTCGAAGCGCTCGCGCTCGAGCGCACGGCGGATCCGACGCACTGCGGGCGGACTGAGCACGATGTTGGCCAGCGACCCGTTCGCCGGGACGATCACCGTCCGGCCGACCGGGATCACCTCGGCCGGAGACTCGCCGTGGCGGCCGAGACGTGGGTGCAGGAGGCGCGTGAACGAGCCCGGCGGGTCGTTGCCGATAATCGTCCGCGTCTCGACGCCGAGCCTCCGGAGCGCCTCGGCCTGCAGCTCCGCGTGCTCGATCACGGCCCCCCAGAAGGACCACGAGAACGGGACGACGATCCCGACCTTCACTGCGCTGAGTCTATTTCGGTGCCCGGAGTGGCCGCTCCGCCCGCGCGGAGCGGCCGCGCGGGCTCAGACGGAGGTCGTCTGTGGAGTCTCCGTCTTCAGCCGCCGAATCAGGTCGGCGACGTCGGCGACCTCCTGCTCGAGGTCGCGCTGGTACTCCTCCAGCTGCTCGACGAGCTTCTCGGCGTTCGGCACGCGCCCCCGGCCGAGGCCGTGG
>Ga0066903_100000316_pt1 | contig 28699 bp, 26 predicted proteins | sample PanSoiMetaGPlot1_FD_67491 | JGI IMG/M metagenome (GOLD analysis project Ga0066903, IMG submission 67491) | Tropical forest soil microbial communities from Panama analyzed to predict greenhouse gas emissions - Panama Soil - Plot 1 (version 2) | ecosystem: Environmental > Terrestrial > Soil >... | reverse complement strand
GCGCCGCCCGTCAGCCCGATCCTCTCGACTGTGTCGGCGCCACTCTTTCCACGCACTGCCTGCGCGGCGCGCGTACGCTCCCGAGCGACGCTGGTAGAGGCGACGGACGCGTGCGACGGCTTTCTCGCGCAAGCGACATTGATCGCGGTGAGTCGCGAGCCGCAGCCGGTCAACGTCGACGGGGGTGTGACAGATCGTGGCATCGCGAGCGAGCTCGTCACACAGCACAACCAGATTGTGCTCTTCGCCGAGCCACGTTTCGGCCTGATGGAGGGCGCGCACGTCCTGTCGGAGTCTCGCATCACTTTGTTCCACCAGCCGCAGCGCGTACCACAGACCCTTGATCTCCTTGCGCCACGCGTGGAAATCATCCGCCCGCTCGCCATTCCGCGCGCGCTTCATCGCCTTGCGGCCGCGGCGGTGCACGGCGCGGATGCCACGGAGCAGAGCCGCACGGCCGCGATGGGCTGGCTGCCAGCGTTTCGCAAGGCGGCGAACGCGTCCAAGCTGTTGATCGACCCCGCTCCAGGCCCGGCGCGTTCAGCGGCCTTCCATGCGTCCCGCTTTCGAGCCGAAAGCATCCGCTGCGCAAGGGCGAACGTGTGCTCGCTGAAGAGATGTGGGTACCTCTTTCGAAGGCTCGCCAGCGTCTCCATCATCACGTCGGCGTCCCGAAGCTCCGACAACTTCCGGTTGACCGAGCGGAGCCGTTTCTCGCACCGGTCCAGCCCATCGCCGTCGTCGTCGTCGATGAGCTGCAGAATGGCGCGGACCTTCTTGACGTGCTTTCGCGCCTCGTGAACGGCGTCGTCGCGCGGCGACTGACTCCTCCGAATCTCGCCCACGGCAGCCTTGAGCTCTTTTCTCGCGAGGCGCTGGAACCCCTTCGACATCGATTCGTCGGGCTGTAGTTGGAAGGCCATCCGTCGGACGATGCAGCATCCGGGCCACGGCAAAAGCGGCCACATGAAATCGGCTCAGTCAGCCGTCGCTATACTGCACGGATGCCTGCCTTCGAAAAGATCCCGGCCGCTCGGGCCGTGGCCGATGGCCTGCGCTGCTCCTTCTGCGATCAGGAACCTGCGGATGACGCCGCGCTCATAGCCGGACCTGACGTGTTCATCTGCGACGAATGCGTCGCGTCGTGCAGCGATCTCCTCGTCCGCGACGACGACGCGTCCGACGAGTCGGAACCGTCCGACGACGGGACGGAACCGGAGGTGTCGGACAGCGAGCTGACCGCGCCGGCGGTGACGCGCGTCCGGCTGCTGACCGATGCCGACGTCAGAGCGCTCGTCACCATGGACGAGCTGATCGAGGCGATGGCGGAAACGCTCCGTCGGTTCTCGGCCGGCGAGATGATTCAGCCGCTTCGGATGGCGATTCCATTCGGCGCGAACGGCAACATCTTCGGAGTGATGCCAGGACACGTCCGGGAGAGCGCGGTCGTCGGCGCCAAGCTCCTGACGGTCGTCAACGGCAACGTTGATCGGCCGACGCATCAGGCGGCCATCCTGTTGTTCGACGCGGACACGGGCTCGCCGGCCGCGCTGCTGGCCGGCGGTTACATCACCGAAGCGCGGACGGCCGCGGTGTCTGCGGTCTCGGCCGATCTCCTGGCGCCGGACGAAGCCGAGGTGCTCGCAATCATCGGATCGGGAAAGCAGGCGCGAAGCCACCTCGAGGCGCTCGAGCAGGTTTTTCAACTCTCGGAGGTGCGGGTCTGGAGTCCGACAGCCGCGCATCAGACCGCGTTCCTCGAAGCCATGCAGGCCGACGACGCGGGGGCGTTGGTCGGGGCGAAAAACGCGGAGGAGGCGGTCCGCGGCGCCGACCTCGTCGTGCTCGCGACCTCGTCGTCCGAGCCGGTCGTTCACAGTGAGTGGGTGAAGGACGGCGCGCATGTCATCAGCGTCGGCGCGTGCCGCCCGGACCAGCGGGAGATCGATCCGGCGCTCGTGCGCCGGGGCCGGCTGTTCGTCGACTCGCGGGCGTCGGCGCTGGCGGAATCGGGCGACGTCGTCATGGGCATTCACGAGCGGCGCTTCGCAGCGTCGCACATCCTGGGCGAGCTGGGCGAGGTGGTCGCCGGCACCGTCGAAGGCCGCCGCTCGCCGAAGGACGTGACCATCTTCAAGTCGCTCGGCCTGGCGGTCGAGGATCTCGTGACCGCCGACCTGGCGTTCCGCCGCGCGGCCGTTCGGGAAATCGGCCGGGACGTCGAGATCTAGGCACAAGCGCCGCGCCGCTCACGCGGTGCGCACGGTCACTTTCGGCGGCACCGGTGCACGGCCGTGATCGAGCGCCACCGGTGTGCCGTTGACGACGATACGCATGCAGGCCTTGCCGTGACCGAGGGCGTATTTGACCGTTGGATAGATGCGCGCCGCGGTGATGGCAAAGGCCAGGCTGACGAGGGCGCGCGGTCCCCAGCGCTTCAGAATCGCCTCACGATAGTCGTCGGCAACGGCATCGTGCGCGAGCGTGGCGCGCGTGAAGTTCCACACCAGCGCGACGTCCGGCGGCATGGCGTCGGGATTATCCGACAGCACGGCCCGCAGAACCGCGGGACTGACGCCGGCGCGCTCGGCCATCGTGACGCCGAGCTGCGTACAGGGGCCGCAGTCCTCCTGGCGCACGGCGGTAATGCCGGCCGCGCACCATGCCTCGAGGGGCAGGTCGCGCCGGAACCGTCCGAGGGCGGTGACGCGTGAAAACAGCCACGCGGCACGCGGACTCGCGTCGATCATGTCGCGCATATAGCTGGCGTCGTAGTTCCAGGTCTTCTCGAACTTGTCGATGGCTCGCCGCAGTGCCCACCTGATCATGTCTCTCCTCCTGCCTCTGACCATGAGACGGGATAGGGCCTGGGAGTGTGACATCCTAGGCTCATGCACAAAACGGGGCTGACGCTCTCACTGATGCTGGCGGCGGGCATGCTGGCGCTGACGGCGCAAACGCCATCGACAAATACCGCCCAGCAGGTTCACGCCGACTTGAATCAACTGATGCGCGGCGTGCTCTACCCCGCCGCGAACGTGGTGTTTTTTGCGCAGGCCGACAATCCTGCAGAGGTGAAGTTCCGCCCCGGCCAGGACCCGTCGATGTCGACGGACCCTCTCACGAGCTCGTTTGGAGGGTGGCTGGCGGTCGAGAGCGCGGCGCTGGCGCTCGCCGAATCCGCTAACCTGTTGACGATCGCCGGGCGCACCTGCTCGAACGGCGTGCCCGTGCCGACGAGCGATCCGGCCTGGGCGGCCTTCGTGCAGCAGCTTCGTGACGCCAGCATGAAGGCCTACGCCGCGGCCCAGACCAAGGACCAGGACAAGATGATCGCCATCAGCGAGACGCTGAACGCGGCGTGTGCCGGCTGTCACCGCAAGTGGCGCGACCGCCGGGTGCGGGACAACCGCTGCAAGTAGAAGTCCGCCGGTTCCCCAGTCCTACTGCCCGTCGGGAGTCTTCGGATTGAACGCGTCGCACGAGACGTTCGGATTCCAGTTCGTGAACGTCCCGTTCGGGTTCTCCTTCCACGCCCACACGTGCAGCGTGTAGAACGGATCGAGGCCGAAGCGGTTGGGGCTGTCGAACAGATGGAACAGCTGGCCGTGGAGCGACGGCGGGCCCTCGCCTTTGTGCGTGGTTTCCCACTCGGACTTGAACACGATGAAGTCGGCGCCGGTGAGCTTGATGCCGCCGTTGCGCGTCGGCTCGAATAGGAGAATCTCCGGCTCGCTGTCTTTGACGTCGCCGTCGTGAAGGATGTCACCCCTCACGAAGTGCAGTCCCATGGCGCCGAAGTCGCCGCCGCTGACGCATCCGAACAGCAGCGCGTACGGGTCGCCCACCTGCTCCGGATCCGTCACGTGTCTGAATCGCTCGGTCGCATCCTGAACGGCTTTGACGAGATCGTTCTGCTGCGGCGTCAGCTTGTGCGGCGCAGCAGGGGATCCCCCGTGAGGACCGTGACCATCGTGACCGTCGTGGTCTTGACCTCGAACTGGTATCGCCACTCCCGCGACCACGCACAACGCGAGCGCTGCGCGGCCCATCGCCCTTCCCAGTCGTCCCACATGCATTGAAGAAGCCTCCATCCTGTCGGCATCGACGCGACACGGCACCACGCAGTGCCGCTCGACCAGGTAGGACGGCAGGCAACGAAACCTTTCAACGACGCTCGCGCTTGGGAACGCTCGCGGACACAAACCTGTAACTGACCGGCGCGATTCCTCTGTCGCAGGGACCGGGGCGTCCGGAATCTGGAATGGTGTCCGACTTTCACGCACTCTGGATTCGCGTCATTGCACGCGGTTGGCATAGAACGCCGCGCGGCGCAGGCCCCCACGCGTGCCGGTACACATCATGCTCGGTGCCCCGCAGTTCCAGAAGCTCCAGGGCGGAGCGGAGGTGCTGTATGCGTCGCGTGCGATTCGGAGTCGTGCTGGGGGCTCTTCTCCTCGTGTCGGGACACGCGGGGGCAGCAAGCGATCGCCGAGTGGAAGAGAAGGACAAGGCCTTCTCAGTGGGGTCGCTCTTCCTCCGGCCTGGCGAACGCCTGACGGTCACCAACAACGACGACACGACGCACAGCGTCTTCATCCCGCGCAGCGAGCTCGCTGTGAAGAGCCAGAAACCCGGGGAGAGTATCTCCCTCCAGTTCAGCGAGCGGGGCTTCTACGAGGTGCGGTGCAACATCCATGCGTCGATGAAGATGCTGATCGTCGTCAAAGACTGACCCGGGCCTGGCCTCAGCGCTGCGGCGGAGAACCCGCCAGCTTCGTGGCAATCACAGACGCCAGCGCAAAACCGCTCCCGTAAAGCACGGCGTTCGGGATCAAGGCAAACGCCCACGTCTTCATCGCATACGTGGCTGGATGATGGGCCTCCAGCCCCATCAGGGCAATGCTGGACGGCCACACCAACAGCACCTCCGGTCCGGCCAGCGTTCCCGTTCCCATGTAGAACGCTTCTGTGAGGACGGGAATAGCGATGCCACCAAGCGCAGCGCCGATGAAGGCCCATTTCCAGACAGGACGCATGCAAAGAAGATATCGGCCGATCGACCGGCGAGCCTGAAACGAAGTTCCACCGTCTACTCTTCGGGCGATCGGAACCGAACCGTGTGGCCATCCTGGTAGGTGATGGCGACCAGCAGTCCCACCGGACTCTTGCCGTCCGCCGCGGGCGTGCACGTGACCGTGATCTCGTCGCCGAAGTGCAGGGCATTCGGTCCGTCCTTGAGACCGAGCCTCGCGACGGCCGTGGCGCTGCCGCCGACGAACGACCACTCCGTGACCGTGCCGTCCGCATTCTTGACGTCGAGCTTCATCGACGAGTGCGGATTCACCATCTTGAAGGAATTGAACGTCCCGCTGACCTTCGCTTCCTTGCCCAGTGCGTAGACCCCCGCCAGGGAATGATGCGCGTGCAGCGACGCGCCGGCGATCACGAGCCCGCACAAGACCAAGCATCCCACGGTCCACTTAGCCATTCGTAGCCTCCTCAACGGATCCATTGTTCTTCGCTGCTAGTGTCGAATCTGTGTCGCGGCCGCGCCCCGCTCGAAATCCGTCTCGCAGTTGCCTCGCTCGGGGATGAGGCCTGCGTTCGCGCCCGGGCTGCGTCGCAGGATGCGCGTCGGGAACACCAGCGGTTCCGCCAGCGCCTCCGGGTCTTCGAGCGTCAGGTCGTAGAAAATGGCATCGCCCTCACGCTTGAACTTCTCGACGACATGCATCTTGTCGGAGTGGAAGTATCCGCCGCGCCCAATCCATGTCGTGTCGACGAAGCCGATGGAGTCGAACACGAGCGTGTCGCCATCCCAGTGCCCCGTCGTGTCGCCGAAATACTTGAACGCGTACTGTGCGTCCGGAGGGTGCTGGCGGCCGTCGGTCGGCACGACGCGGAATTCCGCCATCCCGCCGCCAGCATCGGAAAACTGCCCGTAGAGGAACGTGATGTCGTTCTCCGTCTGGAAGATCCGGCGCGGCGGGCCCTGACGCGGGCTCCCCAGCGGCTGGCAGGTCATCACCGGATCTTCCTTGTTGGTCCACATGTCGAGCCGCTGAACCTTGTCCCAGTACTGCGGCTTGTAGATCGGGCGACCCAGCTGGCCGAACCGCGAAGGTGAGTACAGCTCGAAATCCTCGGTCTGATTCTTGGATCGGTTGCAGGGTTTCGCCTGATTCGGCGCGCAGCGGCGTCCGCCGTTCCCCATGTAGTTGCCAATCCAGCCGATGTTGAACTCCGCCCAGTTGCCCGTCAGATCAGGGTGCCCGCCGATCCGCGGTGTCGGAGCGCTCGTGTTCGTCGGCGGCTCCTGCCTCGCAAAGACAATCGCGGGCGCCTTCGTCGTGACGTTCATCGCCTTCTGAACAGTCGGCGGCACCGGCGCGACGACATACACATTGCCCGTTTCCGTCACGTCAGCGGTCAGATCGCGGATCACGGCGCCGTTCCTGCGCTCGGTCATCCTGCCCGCGTACAACACACCGATCTTGTTCAGCGGGTTGTTCCAGTCCTTGTAGTCGCTGTAGGTGAACTCGGTTGTCGTCGTGCCCTGCGTCACCACGACCTTCTCTGTCATGTACTCCGCATTGACCGTCGCGGTGCCGGTGGCGCCCGGAACGCCCGGGATCGGGAACGTGACGATCGCCTTGCCCGCCGCGTCCCACGCCACGGCGGTCTTGCCAGCCTTCATCACGCCGTCGGGGACGACCACGCCGGGATTGGCGCCCAGCGTCCAGGTGTCCATCGTGCCTGCCAGCGCGGACTTGGGCGCGCCCTGCGGGCTGGCCCAGAGGCGAATGAGCCGTTCCTGCACGACGGCCGGCATCGCCGCAACCTTGCCTTTCGTGTCGCCGATCTCGGCGCCCGGCGTGTCCTCGTTCCACGCGTACTGCCAGCTGACCACCTCGACGTTCGAATACTCCTGCCTGTTCGCGCGCGTGCACGAGTAATTAATCCGCTCGCTCAACGTCTGGTAGTTGAGGCTCGCGCGATACTTCGTGAGCGTGCACGGCGCGCCGTCCACCTGAATCGTGCCGCTCTTGGCCTGATATTCAAGCGTCGCGACCATGTCGCGCTCGTCGGTGCCCTTCAACATGCCCTGGTACCACATCCAGTTGAAGAGGACGGCCCTCAGGTCCCTGGCGCCGGCCGCAGGTGTGTACGGCGCACCGGCGTTCGGATCAGCGTTGCGGCCCCGACCTTGTCCACCGCCCGGACCAGGCGCACCGCCCCGGCCTTGTTCTTCCCCGCGACCCTGACCAGCGGCGGGAGCCTGCGCAGCGGCTGTCGATGCCGCGCCCATCGCGACGACCACGGCCAGCGCGACCCCTGTCCAACAGCTGCTTCGACGAAGATTCATGCAGGTCCTCCGACAAAGGATCGACGCATCCTTGCGGCTGAATTTTACCGCGTTACTCCCACCCGCCGTTGCGTTTGTCGATGGGCAGGATGCGCATGAACGCCTCGACGGCGTGAATCTGGCCGTCGTAGACCTTGAACGCCTCCCACACCGTCAGCTGATCGCCGCCGCGCTCGCGCACTCCCCACGCCATGCGCAACAGCACGATGCCCATGCGCTCGTCCACGGCGATGACGCGCGTCTGCACGTCACCCAGGCGCTGGAAGATGGCGAGCGACTGGGTGGAGATGTTCTGGCAGCCAGGCGCGAACTTGCAATCCGGGCCGGCCATCACCTGGCCGTTCTCGTACCGATACGCGTTGGGCGCGAAGGGCGCGTTCACATCTGCGAAGGTCTTCGCCGCGTTGAGGCCCTGTGGATAGTGCATCGCCGCCTTCACCGCGTCGTCTCTGGTCGCGAGCTGCCCGGGACGCGGTGCGTAGTTCATCATGGCGCTCGGCGTGGCCAGCCCGTCGATGTTGAAGATGAGCCCTTCCGCGCGGCTGCGCGTGGCCACCAGCTCGATTTCGGTCAACTTGTCGGCGACGACCTTCAGCCGCACCACCAGCAGCACGGGCGCCCCGGTTTCCTCCACCACGACCTGTGCGGCCGCCACGCCGGCTCGTTCATCGAGGATGTCCTGGCGGAAGCCGCGCAGCCGAGTCACTGTGCCGACGAGTCCCACCTTGTTCAGCGGCTTCTCGACGGCGTCCTCGGTCACGCGCAGCGGGGCCGCCACCGGCAGGCCGCTCACGTCGTGCTTCATGAGCGCGTACAGAAGCTGCGTCACGTGGCCGCGCAGGCATTCGCGGTCGCAGCCAGCCGGCGCGCCTCCCTGCGCCGCCACCGGCCCGCCGGCGCTCAACAACCCACAGACCAGCAGCCGTCCAACAATCGCCCTGTTGTTCATGGGACATTCACCTCGATGGCGCGCGTGCGTCGTCGATATCCTACAGGGGCTCAGGTCTTCAGCAGGCCGAGTCGAGCCCCGCGTTGATACCCCGGAAACACTCGGTCTGCCGTCTGTCCGAGATGTTCCGCCGCCAGTTCTCCGAGCACGTCGCGGAAGTCCGTCGTCACGGCGAGGTCGCGCTGTTCATAGAGTTGCTCGGCTTCGAGACCCGGCCAGCGTCCGTAGATGTGCCCCCCGCGCGCCGCGCCGCCCATCACGAACATCACGTTGCCGTGGCCGTGATCGGTGCCGTTGTTGCCGTCCTCCTTCACCGTCCGTCCGAACTCCGACATCGTGACGAGCACGACGTTCTCCATCCGGTCTCCCATGTCGCGGGCGAACGCCGCAAGCGAGGCGCCGAACTGCTGGAGCAGGCCGGACAGTTGCGGCGCCTCGTTGAAGTGGTGATCCCAGCCGCCGATGTCTGCGAACGCGACCTCGACGCCGACATTGGCTTTGATGAGCCGCGCGACCTGCTGCAGGCTGCGGCCGAATTCTCCCTGGTACTGCGCGCCATTGGCCGGCGTGTACGGCGTGCGCGTGATCGCTTCGATCATTCGGGCCGCGTCGAACGCCTCCTGGCCTGAGGCGAGCAGTGTCGTATCGGCCGTCGTCGCGTACATGTGTTCGAAAATCCCGGCGAGCTGACGGTTTCGCACCTGGAACTGCGCGATGTCGCTGACGGCGACCGCGGGCTGATGACCGCGCATCGTCTGCGGCAGTCGGGCGCCGATGGAAATCGCGCGCAGCGGAGACGACTGCGGATCCGCCGGCGCGAGGGCGCGATTCAACCAGCCGTCCTCGGTCAGTCGCCCCGGCGTGCCCGACTCCATGAAGTCCTGGGCATCGAAGTGCGAGCGCGTGGGATCTGGCGAGCCTGTCGCCTCGACGATCGCCAGCTGGCCTGCGTCCCAGATCGGTTTGAGCGCCTGAAGACTTGGATGGAGGCCGAACCGTCCGTCGAGATCGATGGCGCCGTTGGCCTTTCCCGGCGGCGATACCGCGATGGTCGGGCGTGCGTCGTAATAGCGCGACTCGAAGAACGGCACCACAATGTTCAATCCGTCGGCGGCGCCGCGCTGGAAGATCGCGACGAGAATCTTGCCGCGACGACTGGTTTCAGCCGCCGCACGCACGAGCCACGGTGGCGCCATGCCGACGCCCGCCATCGCCACGGCCGACGCACGAAGAAAGAAGCGCCTGGTGTGCATCGCTCATCTCCTCTGAAAATCCGGTGAGCCGATCACGAGGCCGGCGAGCATCGAGGGCGTCGCCTCCGCGCCTTGAACGCCCTGCGCGATGGCCGACAGCGTAGACGTTGACGGCGGCACGCCCAGCAGCATGCGAGCGACGGTCGCCACATCTTTGAAGTTGAAGCGGCTGACGTCCACGGCGACGCCAGGCACCTGACCGGCAGCGAGCGCGCTGGCGAAGTTGATCCGTCCCATCACGGTCGCGGTACTCGTCCACGCATCGCTCGTGTCTGCGTAGCCGCTGGGATCGATCTTGCCGTAGAGCGGCTCGCCCAGATCCGCGATGCGCTGCCCCAGCGCGAACGCGTCGCTGACGTCGGCGTGCATCGCGCGCAGGCTGCTGACGACCATCTCGAGCGGCGACTTCAGCTTCGCCTGCCACGCTCCTTCAGACAGGAACTCAGGTGACTTGAACAGCGTCTGGAGGACCGCACGCAGATCGCCGTCGGTGGCCATGAACGTGGCGGCCATTCGATCGACCAGCGCTGACGGAGGAGTGTCGGCGACGAACCGCCGCGCCAGTTTCTTCGAGATGAACTGCGCCGTCGACGCGTGATGCGCCAGGATGTCGATCACCGTCAGGCCGTCGATCTCCGCGCCCATGGCTGGAATCGTATGGCCGAGAATCGTCTTTTCGCGACGATCGTGGACGGCCGGATTGAACTGGTATTCGGCGAACTTCTGAGGGTCGTAGATGGTCCAGCCGGTGAAGGCACGGGCCACGGCAATCACGTCGTCCTGTGTGTATCCGCCGTTGACACCGAGCGTGTGCAATTCGAGAATCTCGCGGCCGTAGTTCTCGTTGAGCCCGGGCCGACGCAAGCCGGCAGGGACCGGCAGATCGTCGCGCGGCGCCTGCGACTGCCAGTTATCGAGATAGAACAGCATCGCCGGGTGACGCGCCGTCGCGAGCAGCAGGTCCTTGAAATGGCCCAGGACATGCGGGCGGATCGCGTCGCGCTCGAAGCTGGTGAGCAGGACGCGATCCGGTCCTTTGCCGTTGAACACGTTGAAGTGGTTCATCCAGAAATCGACCAGCACTTCCTCGAGCTGTCGATTCGAGTAGACCGCGCGGAGCAGCTTGTGCTCGATCAGTTCGTTGTTGACGAAGATCTGCGGCTGATTCGCCGCCATGGCTTCGCGCCGGAGCGCCGGCAGGTTGGCGTACGCCTGCGGTGGCAAGGCGCGAACAACCAGCCTCCGCTTGTCGGCGTCGAATGAATCGAGCAACGCGAGCTTTTGATCGACCGTGCCGGTTGTGGCTGTGCGCATCTGCTCGGCTGAGAGCAGCTCGGCGAGCGGCGGCATCAGGCGTCGGAATTCTTTCTGACGCGCCTCCTGTTCGGCTTTCCGAACGTTCGCGCCCTCCTGGATCAGTTCATCCGGCAGTCCGTCCAGCGCTGGCGCCGGCGCTCCCGCCAGCACCAGCCCTCGCGTCTCCGAATCGAGCGCGGCGAGCATGACGCGGCGCTCCTGAACCGAGCATGACGTCAGGACGTTGCGTTGTTGCTGGGTCAGCGCATTGAACGCCGTCGCCGACGGCGGCCTCGCCGCCAAAGCCGGGGGCACGGCCGGAAATCTGTCGAGGACCTGCCACGTCGGCATCGCGAGCGTTTCGAACTGACGCAGCCTGCCGTCGAGCGCCGGACTTTCCGTCAGGCGCTCCGGATGCAGTTGCTGATCGATCCAGGCGTCGATGCCGATGCGCCTGACGCGATCGACGTCTTCGGGAGTCGCACCAAATGTCAATCGGTTGAGAACGTGAACGATCTGCCGGTCGGCGGGGAGCTTGAGGTCGAAACGATCGGCAGCGTGTCCACGCAGCGCCGAGGTCAGCAGCAACGCCAAGAGGGCCAGACATCCCGTGCGGTTCATCGGCTGCTCCTCCTCTTGTAACTCGCAGGGCCTCTAACGGACCAGATTACATCCGAGCAGGGCGTCACGCACAAACAAGCCGAGCTCGTAGCTGATTACGTCCATCGGCAGGACCAGGCGGACCAGGACGATGCTCCAGAACAGCTTCTCCGGGATGAAGCGCTTCAAGTCGCGAACGCGCTGCATCGACGTGACCCGCCGGACGACCGGATAACCCCATCGGCGGGCGATCACGAACGCGACCAGCGACCCCGCGGTCCACCCCACTGAGGTCAGAAGCGCCGCCGGTGCACGTCCCCACACATGCGACGCGACAGGAATGAGCGGGAGCGTGGCGCCCGGAGCCGCGACGGCGTCGACGATGTTCAGCGACAGATACAGAATCACTCCCAGAAAGTCGTGGCCATCGATGAACCGGCCAAGCGCCTGATCGTACGCGCGGACGATGAGCGCCGCTGCGACGAGCACGGCTGCCACCGGTGCGAACCCCCAGCCATGTTTGCTCTGCGAGCTCACCAGTCTGTTTCAGATAGGTCTGGAGTTGAAGAATCTGGGCCGCTGGTCGACCTCGAACTCCGTTCCGGGTTGAACGGTCGCCAGGAATCCTTCGATCGACACGGGGTGAAGGACGCGCGCCCACCCGTGCCACAGCTGGTAAGTCGCCGTGTCAATCCAGAACTCGCCTTGCATGCCCGTGAGCACCCTGGCTTCGGCGCTCGGCGAGTCGTAGCCGGCTCGCGGTGTCGCCGTCAGCACATAGACCGTGCGCGAGCTCACGCGGCGCGCCGAACGAAGCGTGTAGTCGAACGCGCGAGGTATTTCCTCAAGCATGCGTTGCCTTCGCTCGCGGCTCTCCTGATATTCCGCGATTCTGTGCTGACGCTGGTCCGGTGATTCGGCTTTCCGCTCGCGCAACGCCTGCTCGAACGCGTCGTCCTGTTGCCGGCGCTGAAATGCGCGGCCGCCTCGAAGTCTCGCCGATTGGCTTCGGTCCGGTGTTTGACAATCGTGTTCACGTCGGCTGCTCCAGTGGTACCGAGAGCAGGCAACCAGAACAGCAGCATGCCGAGGCTCGAAAGCGAGGCGTAGAGGCTTCTTCCCACCAACGAAACGTGTGGTGCATCTTGCGATCCGGGCCATACATCAGGCGATTTCTCAGAGAGGCCGACGAGGCGCGGTCAGACAGCGCATCGAATCACAACAGCTTGCGTGACGTGCCGAACTTCCCGACCACGACGTGCGCGTGCACGCTCGGCTTCGACAGAAACATCTCTGAGCAAGCCGCGTTCCGAAGGGTGTTCCTTGGCCTCGTCCCGCGTCCTATAATCTCCTCGCCAAGGAGAACGACGATGGACCGGAAGAGACGTGCGCTACTCGCCGCGGGTGCGGCCGTCGCGGCCTCGGCCGCCGTGCCGCGCGTTCTTGCGCAGCAACAGGCCCGCAGTGGATCGGGCAAGTTCTACGAAAAAGGCGCCGTTCGCATCTACTACGAAGAGGCCGGGACGGGCGTCCCTCTCTTGCTGCTCCCGGGCGGAGGCCTGAACTCGACGATTGCCTTCTTCACCGGCAACGCCCCGTTCAACGCAATCGAGGAATTCAAGAGCGAATATCGCTGCATCACCGCGGACCTGCGCAACGCGCCCACCGGCCAGTCCACTGGACCTGTCGAGGTTGATCGACCGTGGGAATCCTACGCCGACGATCAACTCGGCCTGATGGATCATCTTGGGATCGACAAGTTCATGGTGATGGGGTTCTGCATTGGCGGCCCGTTCATCTGGAGCCTGTTGAAGCGCGCGCCCAATCGCATTGCGGGAGCCGTGGTGGCCCAGCCCGTGGGCTGGCGTCCGGAAATGCGCGACGCGACATATCCCGGCGCATTCTGGAAAGGCTGGCCGGCACAAATTACCGCCAAGCGGCCCGAGATTCCGAAGCAGACGGCCGAGCAGTTCGTGATCCGGATGTTCGAGACCAATCCCGACTTCGTGTTCACGGTGACGCGCGAGTTCGTGCGCTCGTGCCAGAACCCCGTCCTGGTCCTGCCCGACGAAGTTCCTGCGCACCCGTACGCGGTCGCGATGGAGTGCGCCATGCTCGCACCCCGAGCCGAGGTGAGCATGTTTCCGTGGAAGGAACCGAAGGAGCGGATCCCGCTGGCGGTGCGCCAGATTCATTCGTTCCTCCGCGCGCATCGTCCGGCTTAACGCGAATCAGCGTCGTGCCGCCAGCTGCTGCTCGACCTCGCGTAATGCCTGCTGTGTATTGGCGTCCGAAGGATTGAGCTCCAGCGCCTTCGTGAACGACTCCTTCGCCGCTTTCAGATCGTTCGCCTGCTGGTACGCGAAGCCGCGCAGCGTGTGCGCCAGCGCATACGACGGCAGACGCGCGATGACCTGCTCGGCCTCGCTCGCAGCCGCCTGGTGCTGACCCGACTCGATGAGCGACATGACCAGCTTGCTTTCCGCGGTCACCCACTCGCGCGCCTCCGGACCTTTGAGGATCGCCGCTTCGCGCCGAAACGCGTCAATCGAGTCGTCTCTGTGGCCCAGTCGCCGCAGCGTGTCCCCCTCAAGCATGTGATAGCGCGGGTGACCCGGAAGGAGGGATTCCGCCCTTCGGATCGAGACCAGCGCATCCTGCGGCCGGTTCTGAGCCAGCCTCAATTGGGCGATCGATTCGTGCACGGTCGGATTGTTCGGGTCCATTTCCTGAACCTTCGCGATCACGTCCTCGACGTCAGGGGCCGGACCCGAGATGGCCTTCTGCATCAGTCCCGCCGTGTCCACGTCGATGCGATGAATCAGAAAATAGGGATTGAACGTGTCGCGGTGCGTGGCGTCAACGAAGAGCCCGGCTGCTTTGTCGTACACCGGTCTCTCCCCCGCTACCTGCAACCGCTTCAGGTATTGAAGACCGGCAGCATCAAGATAGTACGGATCGTCGCGAACGAGCGGAAAGGCGGCCTCGAGGTTCTGCTCGATGCGCGGCCAGTCGCTGGAGGGATCGAGGCGGAGCGTCTGGGCATACAGGCCGTCCGCCTGCATCTCTCGATAGGTCGCAAGAGTAAGGAAGGCGCCCGCGACGACGACTGCTGCCGCCGCAATCGGAACGGCAACACGTGCCACGACTGGCCGCGCCTGGCGACTGGCGCCTTCCGCGACCGTGCAGAAGGCGACCGCCGCGCCGAGGAGCGGCCAGAAAAACGCGGACAGCGAGATCTCCTGCCAGCCCGAAAGGTCCTGCACCAGGTACCCGGCGATCGCGCCGACCAACGCGGCACCAATCAGCGGATCCCGAGCGGCCGGTCCACCGCCTGGAGCAGAAGGCAGCTGCCGGATCGTCCGTACGAGAAGCCAGAGAATCGACGCCATCAGCGACAGATACAACACCGGCGCCGCCAGCCCATTCGTCACGCCCATCTGCAGGTAGCCGTTGTGCACCATCGTCGGGATGACGTCGGTGGGGACTGAATCGCCTTCTACGGGCCGGTAGCGCGGATAGAGAAGCCCGTAGCTCTCGAGCCCGACGCCCGCCACCGGATGGTCGCGCAGCATACGAACGGCGGCATCGAAGTACACGAACCGGTTCATGAGTGACGGATCGGTCTCGAGGTGCGCGAGCTGTGCGACGCGCGCTTTGAACAGGTTCACCACCTGCATGGTTCGATCGAACCTGGCGACCGCAAGGACGGCCAGGACGGCTCCCGCGGCAACCGCGCCGTAGATCCACGTTCGCCTGGGCTCGATCGCGCGAATCCTGATGGCCCACCCCAGAACCACGACCGATGCGACCGCGAGCCCCACCCATGGGCCTCGGCTCAGCGTCGACGCCGCGACGAGCACGAAGAGCATCAGCGTGGCCGCCCATATCCAACGCTTCCACCTCCGCTCTTGGGTGAGGGAAAACGCGAGCGCGAACGGCGCCACCAGCGACAGCATGGCCGCAAGAGGCACCGGATGGCCGATGGTCGCGGCCGGCCTTGGATTCGGCCAGCTGAACACATCGAGACCGAGGCTCTGAAGCACCGCGTAGAGAGAGACGGGCACCAGCGCCAACACGAGGAGCGTCAGAAAGGTCTCGACATCCCTTCGCGACGCGGCCGTCGATGCCACGACGATGAAGAGCAGCAGGAAGATCAACTGATTGAGCAGCCCGTTGTATCGGCCGTGCGCGCCGTTGAGCGCCGTATGCGGATCGACGGCGAACACGGTTGTGAGCATCCACCATCCGGTCAGCGCGCAGACAGAGAGGAACACCGGCCGAGGCAACTGTCTGACTTCCTCGGCGCGGACACGCGCCAGCCAGAGCAGGAGGATGAGCGGCGCGAGCGCCCGCAGCATGAGCAGCTTGGGCAGCGTGAACTGAACCTGGATGGTGGAGTCGAAGGCCAGTGCGATCAACAGGAAGAAGCTGCCCCACAACGCGCGATCGAGCGCCCCCCGCATGCGCGCGCCACTCGAGGCTCGCGTGCGCTGGACCTCAGCCCGGATCGCGGAACTCGATGGACGATTGCTGCTGCGGGTGCGCGTCATCAGGATCGACCTGGCCGGGCACGATCGCCGAGCTCAGGACGACACGACGACAGAGTATATGATGCCCGTCTGCGACGTGAAGAAGCGCAAGGAGCGTAATTCCGCTGGCGGTGCGCCAGATTCATTCGTTCCTCCGCGCGCATCGTCCGGCGTAGCTGGATAGCCTACTTGTTCAGCAGGGTCTTCCAGTTCACGATGACATTGATCGCGACTGGCGCACTCTCTTCGGCCTGCACGTTCACCAGGAAACGTCCATCTGGCGTGATGTCCCACTGGGCGAGGGTGCCGGTGCGCGCCCATGCGCCACTGTGCACGGGCGCTTCGAACAATGGAACGGCCGCTCCAATCTTGGGCACGGAGCCAATGCCGATAGGAACGCTCATGAACGTGTTGTCATACCCGTAGTAGATCAGCTGCCGCCCATCACGTTGCCAGCGCATCTGGCTGCTCCCGTTCCTCGAAATCTGCCACTTTCCACTGCCCGCCTCTGGAAAGCTTTCGATCCAGATCTCCGGCTGGCCTGATTCGTTGGACACGAGGCGAGCCATTTCCCATCTGGAGAAACGCGTCCCTGGGAATAACTCGCGGGCTTGCGGTCGAACAAACGAGGCGTCCGTGCGCCGACGAGCGGCAATGTACCGACCTGCATCAGTCCAGCCACGACGGTTCGATAGATCACCGCGCTCGCATCCGGGGTGAAGCCGCTCGGCGACATATACGCGCTCGACTTCGCCACGAGCTCGTCTCTCCCGGCACCGTTCGATGGCCGCTGGTAGACGTTGAACACTCCGCTCCGGTCCGAACCGAACAGAATTCGGTCTCCGTTTGGCGACCAGACCGGCTGGATGTCGTTCGCCGGGTCGAACGTGAAACGCGAGGGTTCGCCGGTGTCGACGTCCAGCAACCAGATGTCCTGAGTACGGTTGACACTGTTGGTGATTTCAATGGCCACACGTTTGCCGTCGGGCGAGAGCGTCGGATTGCGGTAGGGGGCGGGCGAGCCGACCGTGCCCAATCGTTTGCCACGTGAATCGAACCAGGTCAGTTGCGCCAGGGGAGTGCCGGCATCGTTGACGTAGGCGATCGTGCCATTTGCCGACGCGTCGAAGATCAACGCGTTGTTGTTCACGTGCCGAGCAACCTGTTCGGCAATCCCGATGGCGGTGCCTGAAAGCGCTCCCCGGCGCCAATCGAACGGCTGCGCCATCAGTGCATCCTGCCGGCCAAACAGCAGGTATCCGGGCGCCAGATACTTGATCGGCGAGTCACTCCCCATGATCTGGTGCGCGTCCGGCGCATCGACCGACGTCAGCCAGGCCGTGTTCGACGGAAACGACCAGTACATCAGATGTCGTCCGTCGGGCAGAAAGACGGGAAAACGCTCGCTGCTGTCTCGCGTCGTCGTCTCGATTTGTCTCAGTGGGGTCATCGGCCCGCCGGCAGAGGTGGTCTTCAAGAGTCCGCTTGACGTGCTGCCGATGACAATGGTCCCGTCCGCTCCCCATGCAGCGCCAAACCCAGCACCTGACGGCATTGAGCCCAGCACACGCACGTGACCGCTCACAACATCCACGGTTTTCAGCGTCTTGGCCTCTGTGAAGAACCCAACGGTGCGGCCCTCCGGAGACCAGAACGGCAAGGCCGCGCCTTCGGTCCCTTCGATCGGGTGCGACTCGAGCGAATCGAGGGCACGCACGAACAACAGCATCGTGCCATCGCGCTGCGCTACGAACGCCAGCCGCGTGCCATCCGGAGAAATCGCGAGCCCGGGCTGCCCGGCCCCTCCAAAGGCCAGCGACGCGTGCGGTGGCGTGGGAATCGTGAGCCGCATCAGCAGGCCGTCCCTGGCTGGTGCCCGAAGATCGCGCATGCCGAAGGCAGCCGCGGCCGCAAGCGTGACGGCCACGACCGCGACCGAGACGATCCGCCCAGGTGTCAACCATCCGCCCACGTCGGACGGTTGCGGCCTGTCTTCCGTCTCGACCCACTCGAGCTCGCGCAGAAGATCGGCCGCTGTCTGCCACCGGTCGTCCGGATCGCCGGCGAGACAGCGGCCGACCGTGTGGTCGAGTGCTGGCGGCGTCAGCGCCTGGTGTTTGTCGGCCGAGGCACGCTGCCCAGTGAGCATCTCGTGCAGCGTGATACCGAACGCAAAAATATCCGTGCGGGCGTCGGCGTCTCGACCGTCGATCTGTTCCGGCGCCATGTATGCCAGCGTGCCGAGGAGAACGCCTTTCGTGATGGTCGTCGCAGGAAGCGCCGCCTCTGAGGTTGCGCTGGCGATGCTGCTCACCGCTGCCATCTTTGCCAGCCCGAAGTCGAGCAGCGTGGCGCCGCTCTTCGTGAGCATGATATTGCCCGGCTTGAGATCGCGATGCACGATGCCAGCCCGGTGCGCCTTGTCGAGCGCGCCGGCGATCTCGATCGCGTAGCGCAACGCCTGCTGCAGCGGAAGCGGCCCCTTCTCCAACCGCTTCTCCAGCGTCTCGCCCTCGAGATACTGCATGACGATGAACGACGTGCCCTCGTGTTCGCCGACGTCATAGAGCGTGCAGATGTGGGGATGGTCGAGGCGCGAAATCGATCGCGCCTCGCGAGCAAACCGTTCACGAAACTGCGAATCGGCGGCGAGGGCAGGCGGCAGGATCTTGATGGCGACGAGGCGATCGAGACGTGTATCGCGTGCCTGATACACCTCGCCCATGCCGCCCACGCCGAGGAGTTTGACGATCTTGTACACGCCGAGCGAGCGTCCAACGAACGAGGGCGATTCGCTGGCGACACCTCGTGCGACGGCGGCCACTGCTGGAGCGTCGACGATCGCTGACTGGCCGTCGGCGGCCAACAGAGCTTCCACCTCGCGTCGCAGCTCGTCGTCTCCGGCGCAGGCCTCCCGTAGATAGAGACCACGACTATCGAGGCGACGGGCGAGCGCCTCGTGGTACACCGCCGAGATCAGCTGCCAGCGTTCACGCGTCATCGATCGTCTTCTTCAGCTCGCGTGAGAGCCACGCGCGCGCAAGGCGCCAGTCGCGCATCACCGTCCGCGGTGCAACGTGCAGCGCTTCGGCCGTTTCCTCGACGGTCAGTCCTCCGAAAAACCGCAGCTCGATCACCTGACCTTTGCGGGCGTCCCGTTCGGCAAGTGTGTTGAGCGCATCGTCGAGCGCGAGGAGATCCGTGCTCCACGCGGCCGGAACCAGCGCCTCGTCGAAGGACACGCGCTGTATGCCGCCGGCTCGCTTCAACGAGGCGCGCGCGCGCGCGACGTCGACGAGGACGCGCCGCATGACGCGGGCTGACACTGCGAGGAAATGCGCCCGATCCCGCCAGCGTACGCGCTGAATATCCACGAGACGCAGGTAGGCCTCGTTGACGAGAGCGGTGGGCTGAAGGGTCAAGGCGTGGCGTTCGCGGCTCATGTAAAGCCGCGCCAGCCGCCGAAGCTCGCCGTACACGAGCGGCATCAGCGCGTTGATCGCGGCTTCGTCTCCGTCGCTCCACGCTCGGAGCAGGGCGGTTACCTGGTGCGTAGGGGGCACTGGGAGCTCCAGCACTGCGACGGGATTCGCGCGAACGCCATCATTCTACGTCCCTCCCCGGATCACGGTGGCAGCTTTCGTCCGCGCCCTCCGCCTCTACACCTACACGCCCATCTCGGGCGGCGAGGGAGGAGGCGGCTATGCGAAAGAGTGCAGCGCTCTGGGTTGCCATCACGCTCATGGCAGCGCGCATTGTAGGCGCCCGCGAGGACGTCAGCGTGCCAGAACCGCTAGGCAGCGCGTTCATGCTCCTCGGGTGGTCCGGCGATGCCGTCCCTCATGTCGAAATCGTGACGACGAGGCCACGCTACGTCGCTGCCACCGCCGAGGCCTGGGTCCGTTTCGATTCGGCAGACCAACCTGTGCCGACCATCTACCTCCGCGCTGACACGGAGGTCTATCGCGACGCAAAGGCCCACGACTACCAGGCGCTCGTGAGGCTCGCCGGCATCCTCGCTCACGAGAGATGGCACCTCACACATGGGCATGACGAAGTGGGCGCGTACACCGTGCAGCTGTCGACCATGGAACACCTGCATGCCAACGACACGCGGCTCGCCGAAGTGCGAAGGGCCCTGCAGCAACTGAAACGCGACGGCACAGGGACTGCGCAGCATCGGCCTCGCTCGCAGCGGCCTGGTGCTGACCCGACTCGATGAGCGACATGACCAGCTTGCCTCCGCGTCATGACACGACGACAGAGGGCGACGTCTTCTCAGGCGGCGTCCGAGCTAGACTGATGCCCGTCTGCGACGTGCAGAAGCGCAAGGAGGCCACATGGAAGGCACGGCGTCGCCCGGACTCTCGAGACGCGAGTTTCTCGCGGGCGCTTCGGCGCTCGGAGGCGTGGCGATCGTATCCGCCGCGGCAGCGGCGCAGATCACCACACTGGCGCCCTTCGAGAAGCTGCCGCCGTACGGCAACAACACGCTTCCCGCGGGTGTGAAACCGCGGCTCGTGCCGAACGTCAATGGCCTGACTGTCAACATGCTCGAGGCAGGAGTGCAGGGCCGGCCTCTCGTCGTGCTGCTCCATGGGTTTCCGAACCTGGGCTACAGCTGGCGCAAAGTGATGCCGGCGTTCGCAGACGCGGGTTACTACGTGGCCGCGCCGGACTGCCGCGGGTACGGGCGCACGGTTGGCTGGGACAAGTCCTGGGACGCGGATCCGACGCCGTTCCTGACGCTCAACATGGTGCGCGACCAGATCGCGCTCGTGTATGCGCTCGGCTACCGCAAGGCGGAGCTCATCGTCGGGCACGATCAAGGCCAGCTCATTGCCACCTATGCCGCCATCGTCCGCCCCGACATGTTTCTCCGCCTGACGACGGTTGCGTCGGCGGGCGGCGCAGCGCCATCGTTCCCGTTCGCGGGCACGGACCGAAAACCTGCCTATACCGCGGCGGAACTCGACGCGGAGTTCGCGAAGCTCAATCCGCCGCGCCGCGACTATCAGGAGTACTGGGCCAGCAAGCAGGCCGATGAAGACATGAAGCACATGCCACAGAGCATGAGCGACTTTTTCCGCGCGTTCTATTACATGAAAGGCGGCGAGTTTCCCGGCAACCAGAACCTGACGCCCTTGCGGCCGATGCCCACGGCGCGAGAGGCCGCAGCAGAGAACGCGCGGATGCCTGAGTACTACGTGATGCGGAGGGATAGAGGCATGCCGGCCACGATGGTCGCGTACATGCCGTCGAAGGAGTACATCGCGAACTGCAAGTGGTTCACTCAGGCGGAGTGCGATGTCTACGGGCAGGAATACCAGGCCTCGGGGTGGACCGGGGCCCTGCACAACTACCGGCACCGGCGTACCGCGTTTGCCCCCAACATCGCCGAGCAACTCACATTCTCGGGAAGGACCATCGACGTCCCCGCGCGGTTCATTGCGGGCAAACAGGACTGGGGCGCCAACCGGATCGCCGGAGGCGCTGAGGGAGCCGGAAAGACCGGGTATACGAAGTTCAGAGGAGTGCAGCTCGTGGATCGTGCCGGCCACTGGCCGATGGAGGAACAGCCGGCGATTGTAAGTCAGCATCTGATCGGCTTCCTGAGAGAGACGGACCGATGAATCGACCTCCCGCGACACAGGCGAACGCACCGGGCTCCCCTGCAATCCGGCTCGACGTGATCGCCGGCCTCGTAGCGGCCGCCGTGGTGCTGCCCAAGGCCATGGCCTACGCGACCGTTGCCGGTCTGCCCGTGGCGGTGGGACTCTACACCGCCTTCGTCCCGATGGTGATCTACGCGCTGGTCGGTTCGTCGCGCGTGCTCAGCGTCAGCTCCACCACCACGCTGGCGATCCTGACAGCGACCCAGCTCGATCTGGTGGTTCCCGACGGGGATCCGGCGAAGCTCCTCACCGCCGCTGCTTCACTCACCGCGCTGGTCGGTGTGATGCTCGTGCTGGCGAGGATTGCACGTCTGGGCTTCGTCGCCAACTTCATCTCCACGCCTGTGCTGACAGGGTTCAAGGCGGGCATCGGCCTCGTGATTGTGCTCGACCAGTTGCCGAAAGTCCTTGGCATCCACATCACCAAGGCAGGGTTCTTCCGAGACCTCCTCCAGGTCGCGCATCACATTCCCGAGACATCGCTGATTGCGCTGGCCCTGGCCGCGGCGACGTTTGCCGTGTTAATCGGCATGGAGCGGCTATGGCCGCACTCGCCGGCGCCGCTGGTCGCCATCGGAGGCGCCATCGCCGCGTCGTGGTTTTTCGGCCTGGAGGCACGCGGAGTCTCGATCGTCGGCGTAATTCCTCGGGGGTTGCCGCCGCTCACGCTGCCGGACGTCTCCTTGCTCGAGCGATTGGTGCCGGGCGCGCTGGGAATCGCGCTCATGAGCTTTACCGAGACGATTGCGGCCGGCCGCGCGTTTGCGCGGCCGGCTGACCCGCCGATCAATGCGAACCGCGAGCTGCTCGCCACGGGTGCCGCCAACCTGGGTGGCGCGCTGCTCGGGGCGATGCCGGCGGGCGGCGGCACTTCTCAGACCGCCGTCGTCCGCTCCGCAGGCGGACAGTCGCAGCGGGCCTCGCTGGTGACCGCGGCCACTGCGGTGGCCACGATGCTACTCCTCGCACCGATACTCGGCCTCATGCCGAACGCCACGCTCGCGGCGGTCGTGATCGTCTATTCGATTGGGCTGATTCAGCCGGCGGAATTCCTCGCCATCCGCACGGTACGGTCGATGGAGTTTCGCTGGGCGGCGATCGCCTGTGCCGGAGTCCTGTTCTTCGGCACGCTCAAGGGAATCGTCGTCGCGATCATCGCATCGATGATCGGCCTGGCCAGCCAGACCGCACAGCCACGAGTGTCGGTCATCGGACGCAAGCGCGGCGCGGACGTGCTGCGACCGCTGTCGCCCGAACACCCCGACGATGAACTGTTCGAAGGGCTGTTGATCGTGCGACCGGAAGGACGTCTTTTCTTCGTGAACGTGCAGAACGTCGTCGAGCGGATCGGCGCGCTGGTCGAGAAATACCAGCCCCGCGTGCTCGCGCTGGACATGAGCCGGACACCAGACCTCGAATACTCGGCCCTGCAAACACTCATCGACTATGAAGAACGCGTGACCAGGAGCGGGATCATGGTCTGGATCGTGGACTTGAACCCGGCTGTCCTCGAGGTGGTCAGGAACTCCCCGTTGCATGAGCGGCTCGGTCGAGAGCGCATGCTCTTCAACGCGCGCGAGGCGATTCGGCGTTACCAGGCCGGGCAGGCAGGAGTCTAGGCGCCCTTGCGTCTCTTCGTGACCGGCGCCTCCGGGCACGTCGGCTCCGCCCTCGTCCCCGATCTCCTCGCCGCCGGCCACACCATCGTCGCCCTCGCGCGATCCGATGCGTCGGCCGCTGCCCTGGCGGCAGCAGGAGTCGAGGTCCGGCGTGGGTCGCTCGACGACGTCGACGGCCTCCGCCACGCGGCGAGCGAGACAGACGGCGTCATCCATCTCGCCTTCAAGCATGAGCTGATGCGTATGGGGGAATTGGTTCAGGCCGCCGAATCCGATCTGCGCGTCGTTGAGGCGATCGGGGGCGCCCTCGAAGGATCGGGGAAGCCATTCGCGATCACGTCCGGCACAGCGCTGCTGGCGATCGCAGCGCCAGGCCGCCTGGGCGTCGAAGCAGACGCCCTCGAGCGCGGTCCGCGCGTCGATTCCGAGAACACCGTGATCGCGATGGCGGCACGCGGCGTGCGATCGTCTGTGGTCCGACTGCCGCCCATCGTCCACAGTTCGCTCGATCGTCACGGATTCGTGCCGACGCTCATCGCGATGGCGCGCAAGAACGGCGCCTCCGTGTACGTGGGGGACGGCGCCAATCGCTGGCCGACGGTTCATACGCTCGATGCGGCGCGCCTCTATCGCCTGGCCGTCGAGTCAGCGCCCGCGGGAACGCGATTCCACGCCGTCGCCGACGAGGGCGTGCCGTTCCGTCAGATCGCGGAAGCCATCGGGCGCGGCCTGGAACTTCCAGCCAGGAACGTCTCGCCGGACGAGGCCGCCGGCTCTCTCGGGTTTCTTGCCACGTTCGCGCAGGTCGACAATCCGTCGTCCAGCGCGGCGACGCGCGCGCTGCTGAAATGGCAGCCGGCACATGCGGGGCTGCTCGCGGATCTCGCCGAGCGCCACTACTTCGCCAGCCTTGGTTGAGGTCTTCTGGCTGGTGCGCAAGTGCGCAGTCGAGCGCAAAGTCGGCGACCTCTTTGCGCCTTCACCAAAGATCAGAGAAGGTAGCGGCGCAGGAAAACCGAAGGATTACGACATCAATCGCTGAACCGTCCAGTACGCGGCGATGCAAGCAATCAGCGCCGAGGCGGGCACGACGACGCGCCGACGGTACCAGCCACGATGAGCGCAATGCCAGCCGACGAGCAGGAATGCAGCGCCGATAACCGCAAGCTGTCCCGTCTCGACGCCCGCATTAAACGTCAGAAGTGCAGTGAGAAACTCCGTGCGCGGCAGCCCAAGCTCCCTCAGCGCGCCCGCAAATCCCATCCCGTGAAGCAGACCGAACGCGAACACCAGCGCGATACGCCACGACTTCAGTTCAGAGAGGAAGATATTCTCGACAGCGACGTAGGCGATCGACACGGCGATGAGAGGCTCGACGATCCGCGGGGTCACAGAGACGATGCCGTACATGCTGAGTCCGAGCGTGATGGAATGGGCAACGGTAAACGCGCTCACCTGCCAGAGAATCGACCGCGCGCGGCCACTCAGCAGATACAGCCCAAGCACGAAGAGCACGTGGTCGAGTCCCTTTGGAACGATGTGCGTGAAGCCGAGCACGAGGTATCGCCACGCCGTCTGGAGGCGATCGAGGTGCGACGGCGGCGCCGCCAGCGAAATCGGCGGGCTGGTCTGGCCCCCCTCCAGCCATTCGGTTGCGGACTCGACAGACGAAGCATTTCGCACCGTCATCGCGTACGAAGCAAACGTCCAGCCGTACTTCCAGGTGAAATGGCGCGCGCCCGGTGGAATCTCGCCGGTCAAATGGATAGCCGCCGTGGAGGCCGATGACGCGTCGGGCACCGGCCGGACGGCGTACGCAATGGCCGGACGCGCCTCCGCATCGTCGAACATCAGGGTGATCCGCCCGCGGAACATCGCATCGGCCCCAGCCATCAGCGACTGGAGCTGTTCCGATCGCATGTCCGCGTTGAGCGTCCGACCGGCCGACGCTTCGAGCTTTTCCGCCAGCGCGGTGGCGTCGGTCACGATATCGATCTGATACGTTCGGCCTTCCTCGAACACGACCGACACGCGCGTCGTGCCGATCTCGTGAGCACGAAGCGTCGGGCGGGACGCGACGGCGACGACGAGGACCGTCAAAACCGCAACTGATGCACGCATCAGTGTGCTCCACTCTTGTCGCCACTGAGTTCGAAGGTCAGCGAGGCCCAATAGCTCGCCCAGTCGGCGTTCGAGCCGGCCGGTGCGGGCACCATGTGGACCGCCTTCACCATCCACATTCCCGCCCGACCGAGCGGCAACTTCGCGCGGCCCTCCGCGTCGGTGCGGGCGCTCGCCTTCTGCGACGCATCGCGCCGGTTCATCGCGACAACCAGCGCGCCTGCCAGCGGGCGATTCTCGTAGGTGAGACGAACGGGGAGATCCTGGCCGGCGTGGATCACATACGGATTCCGCCCCGCGACGAGCTCGAGCGGAAAGCCGAGGACCCGGTCGCCAGAAGCCGCGTCGACCGGCGATCCGGAAAGCACGAGGCTCTTCGCACACCGGGTGAAGAGCTCGCGCACGGGCGCGTTCGTCTCGTTGCGGCGCGCTCTGACGGCGGCCACCGCCTCGAGTCCTTCTTCCTTCAGATACTGATTGAACTTCTCGGCCGTCAGCTCGACGCGCGACGGGTTGCTGTGATACCCGATGACGACGAGGCCGGGTGACGCGACGCGGAGATAGCCGGCAGGGTCGGCGCCGTCGCGGCCGACGAGCGGTTTCCGACCGCCGGCGTCCTCGAAGACGAACTGATTGATGAGCGATGAATCACGAGGGATCGGATCCCCGAGCAGATCCTGTCCCACGCGCAGCTTCACGCCGACAATCTGCCCCGTCTCCGGCAGGAACGTCGTCGGTTCCATCCACATGTCGTGGGCCAGAGGCCTGGCGCCGGCAACGGTCAGTGCGACCACCACCATGGGACCAAACCTCTTGAGCCCACGCGTCGTCACGTCGCCTCCTACGGAACCGCGGGATCGGCGACCGTCGGCACGTTGATGCCGCCGTGCCCCTGCAGCAGACCCTGGTGAGCGATCGCCAGGAAGGGGAAATTGGGGTTGAAGTTCTTGTCGTTCACTTCGACGCCCCTTGCGAGGCCAGCCGCCGGATTTCCAGCCACGATCAGGCTGATCAGAACGCTGTTCACATTGACCTGATGACGATTGGGGGCCGTGCCGCCACCCAGCCTGCGGCCGTTTGGAAATGACGAATCGATGGCCGCATCGAGCGTGATGACGTCGCCGGTGTAGCCGTCCTTGATCGGAATCGGCCGATTGAGGTTGAGCGCGCTGATGATGTCGGTGCGCGGACCTTTGAGGGTGGCCACCACCGTGGGCGGCACGCCAAGCGCGGCGTAGATGCCAAGCGCATCGGCATCACGCACGAGCGCGGGATACAGGATGTCGCGGCCGAAGTTGGTGACATCGTGATCGGGCTCCGTGTGCAAATAGAGAGTCTGGCGCTGCGTGCCGACCAGTCCGGCGTTGAACAGCGGCAGCGCGTTGCGGCCGACCTGCACCCACGGGCCCGACGCCTTGAGGCCGGTGATGATGTTGTCGGGATCGACTGTCTGCGTCTTCCGACGGAGGATGCGCGCCCATACGCGTAACAGGCTGTCGGTCGAAGTGGGCTGCAACTGGCCGTTGTGCGGGATACCGTGGGGGAAGATGTCCGCCATCGGGAGTTCAAGCGCGATCGAGAAGATGTTGAACCCCGTAAACACATCCTCGGCTGGCGCCTCCGGACCCCGAGCGCCGGGTATGCCGCCGAGGTCCGTCCGATTCAGGTTGACCAGGTCGAAGATGCCCTTTTCATCGAGCTGATACGGATCGTCGAACTGCCCGGCAATGATGCGGGCGCCGTTAGGCAGCGTGTGAATGTAACTGTCGACGAAGTGCTGATCGTAGAGGCCGATTTCGCGGCTCTGCGGATTTCCGCTGCTGTACGGCTGGAACGGAGCCGTGACGCCTCCGAGGTGATACACGAGGCGATCGGTCTGCGGACCGTGGTTGTTCGGCAGCACCGGAAGGTTGTCGCCGAGGACGTCGTGGTCGTCCCCCTGTCCCGGTCCCTTCACGCGCGTGACCTTCATCGTCTCGGTGCCGCCCGTGAGCTGCCACAGCAACTCGTTCCCTCCCCCTACCGCATCGGTCGGGCTCGGCGGTGGCGACGACGGCAGCGTGTTGGTGAACTCGATCCGGTAGACCGCTTCGTCTTTGATCTTCTCGCCAATCCCGATATGGAATTCGTACCTGTACCCGTTGCAGGCGCGCAGCCCCTGGTTGCCCTGACCGGGCTCGTGAAGCGGATTGAAATCCATGATCAGGTACAGCTTGTCGTGCGTACCGGGCGACACCCAGGCATAGGTGTCGGTGTTGTCGGCGCACGGCTCGTTCAACACGGCCAGCGCCTCGCGGTGACTGGAAGCGTGCGCGGTGATCCCCGCGGCCGCGAGCAGCGTCACGGCGACCACGCCTTGGGACAGAGGTTTCATCTTCGCTCTCCTCAAATGAAGGGTCCGGAGTTTCGCCGGGAGCCGAGCCAGGGACAAGAAGTGACGAGATCGATCCGCTGAGGTGCGTCAGGGTAGTCGAGAATCGGCATATCGACGGGATGAAATTTTCGTGAAATTTCTATGGCGACAATTGAGCCGGTGAAGTCAACCTGCTTAGGCTGACTTCTCACGCAGTCGTTGAATGTCGCAAACATTGCCGAGATCGACTTCGTGAAGTCCACCGCCTAGAATCGTTCGGCACTGAGGGAGACGATGAAGGTTCCGTTGCTGAGAGCGGCCGCCACGCGAATCGGCGTCGCGGCAGCCTTGAGTGCGCTTTTTTATGTGCCCGCTGCGGCGCAGCGGGTCGATTACTCGAAGCTCGAGATCAAGACAACGGACCTCGGGCATGGGGTCTACTTGCTCGGCTGGCAGGGCGGCGACTCCCTGATCCTGGTCGGGGATGACGGGGTTCTCCTCGTGGACACGTCCGTCGCTGCGATGGGTGACAAGATCAGCGCGGCGATTGCCAGGGTGAGCCGCAAGCCGATCACGCTGATCATCAACACCCACGCGCACGCCGATCACTTCGGCGCCAACGAGGCGCTGGCGAAGGGCGTCGCCCGCATCGTTGGCCACGACAATCTGCGTGAACGGCTGGCGAAGGGCCAGTATCTCGCCGCGTTCAACCAGACGATTCCGCCGTCACCTCCGGCCGCGCTGCCGACGCTGACCTACGCCGACGCCATGACCCTTCATGTCGACGGTGAGACGGTCCAGCTATTCCACCCACCCAATGCGCACACCGACAACGACACGCTGGTGCATTTCAAGCGGGCGAACGTCATCCATGCCAGCGGCACGATCGGCGGCGACGGGGGTTATCCGTTCTTCGACATGTCCTCGGGCGG
>Ga0066903_100000315_pt1 | contig 28712 bp, 28 predicted proteins | sample PanSoiMetaGPlot1_FD_67491 | JGI IMG/M metagenome (GOLD analysis project Ga0066903, IMG submission 67491) | Tropical forest soil microbial communities from Panama analyzed to predict greenhouse gas emissions - Panama Soil - Plot 1 (version 2) | ecosystem: Environmental > Terrestrial > Soil >... | reverse complement strand
ATTCGCGAGCCGGAGTTGCCGCGCAAATTTAAAGCGCCTGCAGTCTGGATAGTTGCGCCTCTGGGTGCGCTCTCGGCGCTCTATCTGATGGTCTTCCTGCCAGGACGAACGTGGTTACGGTTGGTCATTTGGTCGGCTATCGGCGTTGTAATTTACTTCGCCTATGGGATTCGCAGCAGCAAACTGGCACATTCGCGGCGCTAAAGCGCAGATTCTAACAGTTTGGAGGGACCGAATTCATGGCGGCTTGTGATTTACTTTGGTTAGAACATTTACAACTCGCGGCTCGGCCCACGCGAGTCCGGTTGGCGCGCGCTCTAAAAATCGCCGGCGTGATCTGGATCGCAATCGGCTCCTTTGGTTCGATCCTGTGGCTGGCGCGTTATCGCATGGACTTCATCCCCGGCGCGCTCGGCATCGTCATCGGTGCCGCTGGGTTCGTGCTCGCGTGGAGTCTGGGCGCCTTATTGAAATGGGTTGCCCAAGTTTCCGATCACACACACGCCCGGCACTTGATGATGGAAACACCTGCCAAAGTGGAGCGGTAACCCGCCGCTTAGGAGCCGGATGAAGTCCAGCCTATTTTGAATCCGCGCGACGGGCTGGTCGCAGCTGACTCAAGGAGCGTTTGGGCCCGGTTCCAGAGCGTTTCGCCTGGGACTTGATCGAAGGCACGCCGGGCATCGGCAAGTTGAGACACCGAAACATCTGTCCGGCGCAAAATATTGCGCTGGTCCGAGCTCAGCTTCTTATTCTTCTCTCTGACTACGGAGCTTTGAAATCGTGAGATAACGGTGGCCAAAGGTTTGCTAGCCGTGGCTCCAAACAAATCGACAAGCTTTTGAAAACTGAGATGAAATGGAATTGTAGCAAGGTCCACATGCTCCGCTTCGAACGTTTCAGCGGACGGGATTGCAATCTCATTCGACGTCGCCACTGAATGCCAGACGTCAGCCGGCAGGTAGTATCCAATCTCAACGCGACAAGCGCGATGCCGTTGCAAAATTGTGAGATAATGCATTCCTGCCATCGGTTCGACAGTTATTTCTCTCTCCTCCAGACCATCTGCACAGTGAAGCCGAAGGTGAACCTGCCGATCGACAGGCAAGGCATCTCTGAAAACCGTCCACCAGTCGACATTCCAATATGCGAATATCGTCCGTGGGTCGCGCGCGATCGCGATGAGACGCTGCGGACCATGAAAGCGGGCCAGTTCCAAGCCGTTGCCCAAACCGCGTAATTGCTCCTCTTCCGTCGAAGCCACAACCGGTATACGGGAAATATGAAATGTCCTTGTCGACTTCATTTTTCCACAACGTGGCTTAAATCGGCAAAAGGCCAACCACAGATTTCGCGTCTGAAATCTTGAAGACGCAAAATATCGGAGATGCTTTGCAATTTTCCGCGCCTTTTTGCGCGCTTAACGCATACTCCTCGTGTATTTGAGAAACGGCGTGAGCAAAAAAATCATTGGGCTAGGAGAACTTTCGGAGCGCAGCAAGCAGGTGCGCGCTTCCGGTAAAAAGCTCGTCGCGACAAATGGCTGCTTTGATTTGCTGCACGTTGGACACGTCCGCTATCTGCGCGCCGCGCGTGCACTGGGTGATTTGCTGGTAGTCGGCTTAAATGGCGATCGCTCAGTCCTTGAATTGAAGGGGAAGGGACGTCCCGTTACCAGTGAGCGCGATCGCGCGGAAATTCTTGCTGGCCTCGAGTCCGTGGATCTCGTCACAATTTTTCCGGAGACGCGAGCAACGCAGTTTATCGCTGCAAGCCATCCTGCGATTTATGTGAAAGGCGGCGATTACAGTCCAGAAACGCTCAATGACGAAGAGCGCGCACTGTTGAAAGAAATCGGTGCCGAGATTCGGTTTATCCCCTTTCAGGCGGGCTATTCGACCTCGCTTTTAATCGATCAAATATGCAAGAACTAAAACTCGTGGCGCCGTCCGCATTACAGCTAAAATGAATCAGTGAAACGGCTGCCAATTGGAATTCTTGGATCAGGAAAAGGAAGCAATTGCCGGGCAATCCTCGAACGCATCCGCTCAGGGGAACTCGCAGCGGAAGTGCGTGTTGTCATCTCTGACGTCCTGAATGCACCAATCCTCGATATCGCGCGGGAGTTTTCCGTTCCTAACGCATACTTGCCGCCTGGTCAGTTTCGTACGCGACTAGAGTCAGAACGGGAAAGCGAACTGGTGAATATGTTGCGCGAAGCCGATGTCGAGCTCGTCGTGCTCGCTGGTTTTATGCGCGTCCTGCACGCTCCGATGCTGAAAGCGTTCCCTGGACAAATTATCAACATTCACCCAGCGCTGCTGCCAAAATTTCCCGGACTCGAAGCGTGGAAGCAAGCGCTTGCGGCCGGCGAAAAGATAACTGGTTGTACTGTTCATTTTGTGGATGAGAAAATTGATCACGGCCAGGTCATCGCTCAGAGCGAAGTGCCGATCCAACCCGAAGACACGGCGCAAAGCCTGCACGCGCGCATACAAATTGCGGAGCGCGAGTTGTACCCGGCTGTAATCGCGAAATTTTGCGAAAAATACCAGACGGGAACCTTGAAGTCTTAAGTCTCGCAAATCGGCAGCAGACTGCGATTCATTCGAGTATCTACGTTTGTTCTGCTTTTTGCTCGCGTCTCAACACTTCTTCCAGCGCGGCTATTGGTTTTTTCTGCTCATAAAGCACGCTGTAAACCTGGTCGATAATCGGTGTCTCGATCTTTGACCGGCCCGCACATTCCACAGCACTTCGCGCGGTGGGGATTCCTTCGGCCACCATCTTCATCGATTGCGTAATCTGCGCTACTGATTCGCCTCGCCCGAGTCGTTTGCCTACCGAGTGATTTCGGCTTCGTTCGCTGTAACAGGTGACAATCAGATCGCCCGCGCCGCTTAATCCATAAAAAGCTTGAGCAGATCCGCCCATTGCAACTCCCAGTCGCACCAACTCCGCCAACGATCGGGTCACTAGCGCTGCCTTGGAATTGTCGCCCAATCCAAGGCCATCGCTGATGCCCGCCGCAATAGCGAACACATTTTTCAAAGCGCCGCCCAGCTCTATCGACGTGACTTCCCCGCTGGTGTAAACACGAAAGCGCGGACTCCCAAGAATGGCTTGCAGACTGGTCGCACACTCAAGATCGTCGCAGCCAATGACCGTGGCAGTGGGAAAGTTTTGTACTACTTCTGCTGCGAGATTCGGCCCAGATAATACGGCGATTTTCTGTTGTGGAAAATGTTCGCCAAGGACTTGGCTCATGCGCATCCCGGTGCCGTGCTCGATCCCTTTTACGCAGCTCAGCAGTGTAGGGCGATTGTTGCCAATAGCTTTTCGCAGCGTGCTCGCAACTTTTCGCAATGCCGTTGATGGCGTCGCAAAAACGATCAAACCCGCCCGGGTGCAATCACCCAGGTCGGATGTAACACGAACGGATCCAGGTAATCTGATTCCCGGAAGGTAAACACTGTTCTCGAGCGTTTCTCGCATACCTGCCACGCGATCCTCATTATGACCCCAAAGTGAAACCGGGCGCCCGTCTTTGCTCCATAGCCATGCTAGGGCCGTTCCCCAACTGCCAGCACCAAGAATTGCTATCTCGTTGGTATTCACTTTCTGGTAAAGCGCGGTTCCGTACCGCGAATCAACCGCGAAAAATTTGTCCGATGTCGCCAGATCACTACGGCCGCAAGACAGAGTGAAGAATAGAACAATGCTTTTCCGGCGCTCTGACCGAGGCAACTTGTGATCAAAATGACTATGGGCAGCGCAGCTGCGGCAGCCATTGACGCTATCGAGACATAACGCGTAAACCAAAATGTCGCTATCCAAATTGCCGCGCCAATGAGCGCCGTGACTGGAGTCAACCCGAAAAGCGCTCCGGCTGAGGTGGCCACGCCCTTTCCTCCCTTAAAGTGTAGCCACAGGGGAAAGGAATGCCCAAGCACACTCGATATCGCCGCGACAATCCCTATCATCTGTGGCGAACTCCAGTCCGGGGATGCTCGCGTCGCTATCAACATCGAGAGCTTCACCGCGACGAAGCCCTTCGAAAAGTCCGCCACAAATACGGGATACCCATAACTCTTCCCAAGGGTCCGTATAACATTAGTCGCACCGACATTGCCGCTACCGCGCGTCCGGATATCAATTCCTGCGATTCGACCGGCGAGATAACCAAACGGGATTGATCCCAACAGATAGCCTCCGATCACTGCAACGGCAAAAGCCAGCATTAGAATTCTACTAGGAATCGGCTATTTCCACAGTCGATTCAATTTGTAACTTGCTTTTGGATAGCCATATAGATATTATTGCCAGATCGGCTGGCGTGATTCCACTTATCCGTGCGGCTTGCCCTAGAGAAGTGGGCCGGGCGGTCGTCAGTTTTTGTCTCGTCTCAGAGCGAAGTCCAGGTATTTCGTGATAATTCAAGTAACTCGGAATTGTTTGCCGCTGCCTGCGTTGAAGCTGTCGGTTCTGGTCCGATTGCCGTGCCGCGTAACCTTCGTACTTGAAATCGGCTTCTACTAGCTGCCAGATGGTGATCGGCACGGCAGAAAGAAGCGACGACGGAAGGTCTTTGACAATAAAGTCCGGTCTCTTGAGTGCGTGACAGATTGGGAGGCCATTGATTTTCGTGTTCCTAGCCAGCGATCGAGCTTCTTTCAACAGTCGCGATTTTTCCAAATAACGAGTCCAGCGTCCCAGACCGATCAACCCGGTCTCATATGCGCGAGACGTCAGGCGCTGATCAGCGTTATCAGGCCGCAAATACAGCCTGTCCTCGGCCCGACTGGTGAACATTCTGTAAGGCTCTTCAGTACCTTTTGTAACCAGATCGTCTATCAGGACTCCGATGTACGCTTCGCTCCTATCGAGTACAAAAGGTGAACGACCTTGAACCTCAAGGGCGGCGTTAGCTCCGGCAATCAGACCTTGCGCCGCCGCCTCTTCATACCCGGACGTGCCGTTAATCTGTCCGGCAAAATACAAACCGCTGATCAGCTTGGTTTCCAGCGTCTGCAAAAGCTGTGTAGGCGGAAAGTAATCATACTCCACCGCGTATCCTGGCCGCATTATTTCAGCGCGCTCAAGAGCTGGTATAGAATGCAAAAATTCTAACTGAACATCATATGGTAGGCTGGTCGAGATCCCGTTTACGTAATATTCTTTGGTATAGCGGCCTTCCGGCTCGAGGAAGAGTTGATGCGAGGCCTTCTCTGAAAACTTGACAACCTTGTCCTCGATGGATGGACAATACCGCGGTCCCGTGCCTTTGATTTGCCCGGCATAAAGCGGTGATCGATGAAGATTGGTCCGAATTATTTCGTGGGTCCGGGATGTCGTGTGAGTAATCCAGCAAGGCATTTGTTCCACGTGGAACGTTCCGGCATGAAATTGATTCAACGTAAAAACTTCCGCGTTGCTATTTCCGATCTCCTCAAGAAAAAATGAGAAGGTTGGGGGCGGTTCATCCCCGGGCTGGCTCGTGCATTTTGAGAAATCAATTGAGCGCGAGTTTAACCGACACGGCGTCCCTGTCTTAAACCGGCCAACCTCGAAACCCAAGTCGCGCAAACTATCGCTCAAGCTCGATGTAGCATCGGCCATGCGACCGCCGGGTTTTGTATTGCCTCCGACATGAAGCAGGCCACGCAAAAAGGTTCCCGAAGTGACGATCACGGCTTGGCTCGCGACCCTAACCCCGAGATCGGTTTCTACGCCGATGACCTGCCCGTCTTTAATGAGGATGTGCGATACGGTTCCTTGCTTTAGATCGAGGTTTTCCGCTGACTCGAGAGTTGCCTTCATTCGGAGCTGGTAGGCCTTCTTGTCGCACTGAACTCGCGGTGCTCGGACCGACGGTCCCTTCGTTCTGTTGAGCATTCGAAACTGGATTCCGGTAGCGTCGGCATTTAAGCCCATTGCACCGCCCATTGCGTCTATCTCACGGACAATGTGCCCCTTTGCTAGGCCTCCAATTGCCGGATTACACGACATCTGTCCGATCGTATCCAAGTTTTGAGTCAACATCAACGTGCGGCAGCCGATCCGTGACGCCGCCAGTGCCGCCTCGATTCCGGCATGGCCGCTTCCAACGACCAATACATCATATCCTGTCGGCAGCTTGAAAGTCATATGTAAGTAATTCTACAGCAACTCTTTATGAGTGTACTCGCGATCTCGGCTCTCCTCGTCTTGGGACATTGCCAGATTCTGCGACGTTTGGATGGCGCGGTATGCGATGCGGCCAAGCACCACGAACAACAACACCGTAGTCACAAATGCCCCTCCCCATATCCAATATTCGACCATGCGAGGATAACTTTTCCCGCGCATAATCCGTACTGCAAACTGGCCGAGCGTGCCGGCGTAAACGTACAAAAAGAGACCGGGCACCCGACCGACTGAGGCCCAAAGCATATAGCTGCTGAATTGGATTCGGGTCAATCCGTAGAAGTAATTCAGCAGGCTCGTTGGGAAAAGTGGATGAAGTTGACTCAATAAGATGATTTTCCAGCTCTCGCGTTCGACCGCAGGGCCTAATGCACGCAGTGTTTGGTTCTGCGAAAGTTTTTGCTGAAACCATCGCCGCGCGATCCATCGACTTAGCGCAAAGGAAACAGCTGTCGCAATGAAATTACCGATGAAGACAATGACGAATCCCCACCACAATCCAAAAAAGAAACCTCCACCGACAGCGAGAATGCCGCCGGGAAGCAGAAGGATATTACAAGCTGCGAAAAGCAGTGGATACGAAACTGCTCCCCATATGCCCCAACTCATCGCGCGCTGCTGCGAAGCCTCGATAAAGCTCACGATCGGAAGGAAGCGCGACAGTGCGATCGCTAGTAAAACTGCGATGAGGATAGCTCCGATCTGCCAGCAAATTGCGCGGCTGACGTTCAGCATCCCAAATTCTGCTCGCGTCACCCGTTCCGTGCAAATTTCGCAGGTCCGTTTTCGACCTGGAAACTTCCGCCGTGGCTTAACTACACGCGCGAGCGCTCTGATTTCCCGCGACGCGCGATGCCGAGACTGTCAAAGATTACGCGGGTAGCGTCGGAACGGTTCAGCGTGTAGAAATGAATACCAGCGACATCATTGTCCAAAAGGTCGTGACATTGTTCTATTGCGAAATGAAGGCCAACACGCCTGACCATTTCAGAATCATTTTGGCAACGCTGTAAAGCGCGCAGAAGCCTCGCTGGAAATCGCGCTCCGCCGGCGAGCTCGGCTATCCGTTTAAATCCGCTAATGGAAGTAATCGGCATGATGCCCGCGATAATGGGAACGTTAATCCCGGCAAGCGTACACCGTTCGCGAAAATCGAGGAAATCGCGATTGTCGAAAAACAGCTGGGTGACGACGTAGTCGGCGCCAGCGTCGATTTTCGCTTTGAAGTAGTCCATTTCGAGGAGACGGTTCGGCGTAGCAGGATGCCCCTCAGGAAAACCGGCCACCCCGATGCCGAAACCGCGCCGGTCCGGATGCGTGCCGGACCCGTTGAATCGGCGAATAAACTTGACCAAATCAACGGCGTGTTGGAACGAGTCCCGCGATTTCTCGTAAGCAATTCCAAGAGGCCTGTCGCCGCCAAGTGCGAGAATATTTCCAATGGCAGACTTGGCGTATCGAACGAGAATCGTTTCGATCTCCTTTTCGTTATGGCAGACACAGGTAACGTGAGGAATCGGATCGAGCTTTGTGGTGTTTTGAATCCGCTCGACGAGATTGTGCGTTAGATCACGTGTTGAGCCGCCCGCACCGTAGGTCACGCTGACAAAATGCGGCATATACGATTCAAGATCGCGAATCGTCTCGTAGAGAGTCTCTGCCGCTTCCGGAGTTTTGGGCGGAAAGAACTCGAACGAGAATGTGGGAGAATCCCCCCGCATAATGTCGGTAATGTGCATGGACTTGGCGCCTACCTTCGTTCGTGCGGCGACTTTTGGTCAACTTAACCAAAAAACATTTTCGAACCTGGGGCTTTGCAAACCGCGCCTATGCCATCCTACTGGCATCTACGGCAGAATGGCGAACACGCGCGCCGGAAATCCTGAGCCGCCTTTTGGTTTTGGAAAGCTCACTACCGCAATCGCGCCGGCCTCCGGCACCTGGTCCAGATTCGTGAGCAATTCGATCTGATAGTGGTTTGTGCCAAGGATATACGTTTCAAGTGAGTAATCGTTTTTACTCGCGGCGATTCCCGGATCGGTATCTGTTGTTTCGTGACCTGACGCCGTAATCTTTCGCTCTTCGTAGAGGTATTTCAAAACCGGTAAACTCCATCCGGGATAATGCGCGGTGCCGGTGGCGTCTTTGTTTTCCATCTTTGCCGCGTCGGGCCAGCGCTTCGACCAATCAGTTCGCATCGCAACAAATGCCGCGGCTGGAATTGGTCCATGATCTTTTTCCCATTTCTTCACACGCTCGAGCGACAGAGTGTAGTCGGGATTTTTCGCTGCGTGTTCGTGCACATCGATTACAACAAGCGGTAAGATCATTTCTTTGGGATCAATCTGATCTACGGTGCGAAGCCCCTTGATGAAATGAGCTGGCGGATCGACATGCGTCCCCCATTGGCCGACGTGCGCGTAAAGTTCCGAGAAGAACCCTGTTCCAATGGTATCGGGACGCTTCTCGTACCAATAAATCGTTTTCCGTGCCTCATCAGGAAATCCCGGCCAGCGCGGGATACCCGGTGCGAAGGCGTGCGTCAGGTCAACGTATCGCTTGGCGGCAAGAACCTGTTGAATTGACCACAGAGAGGAATCGTCACCGGTCCGCGCCGACGACGATCCGATCACGAACAAGACCGCACTTTGCAAAAAGATTTTGGCGACGCGCATTTCGGCTTGTTAAAGCATTTAGGACAAAGAAGCCAATATCTTCGAATAACGTCGAATAACTCGCGTCTCTTTCCCAAAAAGAAAAGTAGTTGGCGTCGGGCGCTGATATTACCAACAACTCATCCCGTCACTAAAATACGAAGGCAAATACACCTTGCTTAGGATCGACTTATTCCCAACCAGATGAAGTCGATTATAAGATAAAACCTCCAAATAAAATTCATTGTCGGCTGTGCAAAACTTTTGACGCTGAAAAACCAAGCGAGAACCGAATGTGCTTGTGGAAACACGGATAAGATGCAGCCGAAGCAGTTACTACTCGAAAAAACAACGGCCATTGCAAACCAATACGAACATCAAATTTACCACAATGACAGTCTTTTTGAACATGCCACTTGGGCATATGCGTTCTGTCGTGAACGTCTTTTTCGTAACGACACGCACCGGATTATCGCAGCTCTTTGGCCAGATGAACATCCTGCTCCCGGAACGACTCTTATTGAACTTGGTTGCGGACCCGGATTTTACTCGTGCCGCTTGGGAGAGCGTTTTCGCGAGATGCTGATCACCGGCGTTGATCGATCTGCGAAACAGGTGCAATGGGCGAGCGAGCGAGCCAAAGCCCTTCACTTGACCAATTGCTGCTTCAAACGAATCAATGCCCTTAAATTGTCGTGTCCAGACCAAGCATTTGATGTCGTCCTAGCTTCGCGGCTCCTTACCATTTTGCCAGAACAAGCCGGTGTCATCGCTGAGATGTATCGTGTGTTAAAACCGGGAGGTCGCTGTTTTGTTGCTGAACCTCGCGATGCCTTTTGGGCGTCAATCCCGCTTCTGGTAATGTGGCTTCTCGCAGGTTTTAATTACTCCGGAAACGGGTATCGAGAACCATTCACGGCAACTGTATTTTCAGCCGACGAATTCGGGAATCTTTTCCCGGTGCAACCATGGAAGGCAATAAGGACCTGGCAGGATGGACGCTACCAGTACGCTCTTTGCGAAAAACGATAGCGCCCGCGCCGCGACTACGAATGAGAATCAGGCACTGCCTTGTTGAGCCGGGTAGAACCGGCAATGACTTTGAAGGATGCTCTGCCTTGGCGCTGATGACCAAGGCGCCGCGCGCAGGAGAGGTAAAAACGCGCCTTGTTCCCCCGCTTACGAGTGAAGAAGCCGCACGACTGAATAGATGTTTCTTGCAGGATACAAGTACTGCGATTTCGGTTTGTCGCAGCGTCATGACTACGCCGAATTCGGGCGGATCAATCGTGCGTGGAATTGCGGTCTACACCCCCGTCGGTGCCGAGGCAGAGTACGCGGATATTCTTCCGGCTGATTTCTACTTGCTTCGGCAACGCGGCAAAAAATTCGGCGAACGTCTCTATCTAGCGGCGGAGGACTTGTTCAAATGCGGTTTCGAGGCCGTTTGTCTGATTGATTCTGACAGCCCCACTGTTCCAGCTGAAAATTTTGCCAGAGCTATTCAACTGCTTTCATCGCCCGATGACCGGATAATCCTGGGCCCTTGCGACGATGGTGGGTATTACCTGATTGGACTAAAACAATTACACCGAGAAGTATTCGAGCGAATCGACTGGAGCACCGAGCGAGTGTTTGAGCAAACAAGAGAGCGCGCGAACCGGATTGGCGTCAGAGTACATGAGTTGCCTGGCGGTTTTGACGTTGATGATCGTGCCTCGCTGCGTCGACTTTGCGATGAATTGCTCGGTGAAAATGCGCGCGATGATGTCGCGCCTTGGACTCGGGAATTCCTGTCTGAACTTATCGCTGGTGATGGTCGCGAACGCATTTGGGGCTAAGCTACAACGTAGCCGAAGCGATTGCCCTGCAACAAGTCCATGACTAGCCTGACGTTCGCATGGCAAGACGCGCATTGGTTACCGGCGGCGCAGGCTTGATTGGCTCCCACGTAGTCGATCTTCTTGTCAACGAAGGCTGGAAGGTTCGAATCCTAGATAACTTGGAACCTCAAACCCACCGCCGCGCGAAGCCGGCGTGGATAAACCAGAAAGCAGAGTTCGTTCATGGAGATTTGCGTGATCGCGAGGCGATTACTGCCGCCTTGGACAACATCGACTTCGTTTTTCACCAGGCTGCTTACGGGGGTTACATGCCGGAGATCACAAAATTCGTGCATGTGAATTCGCTGGGCACCGCGCAAATGCTCGAAGTTATCCGCGAAAAGAAGCTACCGATTAAAAAAATCGTTGTTGCGAGTTCACAGGCTGTCTACAGCGAAGGTGCGGGACACTGTCCAAAACATAGATTGGTTTTTCCGGCCGTGCGCCCTGTAGAGCAATTGCGCAATGGAGATTGGCAGGTTCATTGCCCACTGTGTGACATGGCGACAAAGAGCGTTCCGACTCCCGAGGACGCACCAATCGGTGGCGAAACCGTTTATGGCCTGACGAAAGTCGATCAAGAGCGACTCGTCCTCCTATGGGGTAAACAGCTCGGTATTCCCACGGTCGCGCTGCGTTACTCGTGCACATACGGCCCGCGCCAATCAATCTTTAATCCTTACACCGGCGTCATCGCGATTTTTTGCACGCGCCTGTTAAACAATTTGCCGGCCGTCTTATACGAAGATGGCGAGCAAACGCGCGACTTTTCATTCGTGGGAGACATAGCCCTGGCGAATCTACTTGCCGCGGAAACAGACAAGCTCGACGGGTTGCCAGTCAACATTGGCAGCGGCCGCGGCACGCCAATTCGCGAAATCGCCGAACAAGTTTCCGATGCGCTGAACATCGACATCACGCCTGAGATCAACGGCGAATTTCGTCCCGGCGAAATGCGCCATCTTATTAGCGATACCACGCTCGCTGCATCGGCAGGATACCGACCGACTGTCGACCTCGGCGAAGGCATCGGCTCGTACGTTAACTGGATCCGCGGACAATCGGACATTCGCGATTACTTCCGCGAAGCCAGCGAAATTTTGAAGAACAAGGGCATCGTTCATCGGGTAGCGACATGAACATCGCCACCGTCATTCCGGACTTCAATGCGCCGGTTGTAGATCATGCCCGCAGGGATTTCCCGCTACTCGATGCGGGCATGACAGTCGGCGAAGCGCTGGAGCGTATCCGGCGCGAAGGCGTTGGCGAACGGGTCATTTACTTTTATGCGATCGATGGACAGAAGCGCTTGGTTGGTGTGGTCCCTACGCGGCGTTTGCTGACAGCGTCACTGGAATTGGCGTTGCGCGACATCATGGTGCCGCGTGTCGTCGCTGTTCCCGCGAGCGCTACGATTCTCGACGCCTGCGAATTTTTCGTTCTCTATAAATTTCTAGCGTTTCCTGTCGTCGATGAACAACGTCGCGTAGTCGGGATCATCGACGCCAATCTTTTCGCTGAAGAAATCCTGGAGGCGGGCGAGAGCGAGGATCGACAGCGTTCTGCGAGACTGGGCGGCCCCGAGCTTTTCGAGGCCCTCGGTTTCCACTTGGAACAAATCCGCGGAGCATCGCCATGGAGGGGATTCCGCTTCCGTTTCCCATGGCTTCTGGTTACCGTCACGGGCGGGACGCTCTCCGCGGTTCTGGCCGGCTTCTTTGAAGCAACGCTCGCGCGCAGCCTGCTGTTGGCATTTTTCCTCACGATGGTTCTGGCCCTAAACGAAAGCGTAAGCATGCAATCGATGAGTGTGACCATCCATGCTTTGCGTTCGGTTCCCGTTACGACGCGTTGGCTCGGGACTGCGTTCCGGCGCGAAGTTTCAACAGCGCTCTTGCTTGGGTTGGCGTGTGGTTGTGTCGTCGGCGCCATTGTCTGGCTTTGGCGCAACGATTTCGGCGGCGCGTTTGTGATTGGATGGAGCATAGCCCTTTCGCTCGTTACGGCGTGTGCACTTGGCGTGGGTGTTCCGTCGCTGCTGCATCGATTCAAGCTGGATCTGAGGATCGCCGCTGGACCGGTCACACTCGCGCTGGCGGACTTTGTTGCGCTGGTGATCTACTTCACGAGCGCCTCGCTCGTTTTGCGATGACCCGGGTCTCGGTGATTATCCCCGCCCTTGATGAGGAGGAACCGATCGCAGGGGTCGTCCACGAATGTTTTGCGACTGGTTTGCCGAACGAGGTGATCGTCGTCGATAACGGTAGTAAGGATCGCACTGCCGAACGTGCACATGAAGCGGGGGCGCGCGTGGTGACAGCGCCGCGCGGATATGGACGCGCTTGCGCCGCAGGCGTTCGGGCGATTTCGCGGGATTGTGACATTGCGGTTTTTCTCGATGGCGACGGCAGCGACGTGCCGGCATTTATGAATAAACTTGTTGATCCGATCGCGCGGGGGACACACGATTTCGTAATCGGCTCGCGAACCCGCGGCCAACGCGAACGCGGTAGTATGAATTTTCAGCAAATCTTTGCCGGACGACTAGCCGGACTGATTTTGCTACTCCTCTATAACGTCCGTTACACGGACATGTCTCCGTTTCGCGCGATTCGTCGTGACGCGCTCGAACGGCTCGACATGCGTGAGCAGACTTACGGCTGGAATCTGGAGATGCAGATGAAAGCCGCGCGCGCCCAGTTGCGCGTTCTCGAAATCCCCGTGAACCATCGCCGGCGCGCAGGCGGCGAATCTAAAGTGTCAGGCACGTTCCGTGGCACGTTTGTCGCAGGTGCGCGGATCGTTGCAACCTTCGTGCGAGTCGCCCTCGGATAGTCGATTCCATCTGGCGGCAATGGACTTTTCGTGTAGCGTCGCCCTATGGTTTCGATGCTAGATCTGGAGAGGTTTCGCACCACTCCGCTTACCCATGAGCCGTTTGAGTTTCTGGTTGTTCCGGAGTTTGTAAAAGCGGAAGCACGCTCTGCGATCGATAAGGATTATCCCGAGGTTGCCCGAGCGGGTAGCTTTCCGCTCTGCGAAGTGACTTACGGCGCGGCGTTTGCAAAGTTGATCGAAGAGATGCGCAGTGACGAGTTTCGCGAGGCATTCGAGAAAAAATTCGGGATCGATCTGACTAATCGCCCTGACATGATTACGGTGCGCGGGCGTTGCAGCGAGAAGGATGGCAAGATCCACACCGATTCGGAGACAAAGATCATCACGATCCTTGTTTACATGAATTCGGCTTGGGAATCCTCCGGTGGGAGGCTTCGGTTGTTGCGCTCCGGAACGAACTTGGACGACGTCATTCTCGAAGTTCCGCCGACCGAGGGAACCCTGCTGGCATTTCGCCGGAGCAATAATTCATGGCACGGTCACAAGCCGTTCTCTGGTGCGCGCCGCGTCATCCAGTTCAACTGGGTCACAAGTGAGGCAGTCGTGCGCCGTGAGCAAAACCGGCATCGCTTTTCTGCATGGATGAAAAGACTTCGCGGTGCCTTCTTACCAGAAAAAAAGGCAGCCTAAACCTGACTGATTCAGGCCAGCATAGCAGACGAATGAAACACAGTCGGAGTCCGATCCGACCAACCGTAAATTTGACGCTGGGCGTTAGGCATTGAGCGTTTGGCGTTGAAAGTTTTTGTGAACGGCCAGACTGAAGCTCCACCGAAAAACGATCCTGACTCCTCGACACTGCGATCGGCCGAGTTCTCGCGGATCTTGCTGATTAAGCCTTCCGCACTGGGCGACGTAGTGCATACGATTCCTGTTCTGGTGAAGCTGCGCACACGTTATCCGCGTGCGCGAATTGACTGGCTGATCACTCCCGAGAACGCAGAGATCGTGCGCTGCCATCCGGCGCTCTCCAATGTCGTGCTTTTCTCGCGCCGGGAGTTTTCCAAACGCGGCCGAAAATCGCGAGCAATGCTGGCGTTTTTCGATCTACTCAAGCAGATTCGCCGAGCGAAATACGACCTGGTCGTTGATATGCATGGCCAAGTCCGCTCCGCTTTTTTCTCGCTGATCAGTGGCGCGCGCGTGCGTATCGGCTTTGATCGGCCCATCAAGCGTAGTCAGACAGTTTCCGCAGACCACGATCTCAAGAACGTGCCCAATCACGGCTGGCGCGGTGCGCGCGAAGGTTCATGGATCGCCTACACGCATCGCATCCCGATTCCCACGCTGGACGTCCATGCGATTGATCGCTATCTCTGGGTCGGACCGCTGCTGGGCCTGGACGAAGATCCTCCCGATCTCACTATTTACCTCTCCGCCGAAACCACCCGTCAGGTTGAGCGACTGCTAAAGGAACACGGCATCGCTGCATCTCAGCCGCTCGTCGTTCTCGTACCTGGGACAATATGGGAGACAAAGCATTGGACGATCGAGGGATTCGCAGGCGTGGCGCGGCAGTTTCTTCAGGAGGGATTCGCGGTCGTTCTTGCGGGAACGGCGCGCGATCAGACGCGCTGCCGCCAGATTGCGGCTGCTGCGCCTGGAGCCCTCGATTTATCGGGTAAAACAACGCCCGCGGATTTAGCGGGACTCATTCGACGTGCTGAAGTAGCCGTGACGAATGACTCCGGCTCGATGCATCTCGCCGCATCGCTTGGCAAACCCATGGTGAGCATCTTCGGTCCGACTAACCCAGTGCACATCGGCCCATACGAGCGACCGGAGTCCGTCGTGCGCGCGGACCTGCCTTGTTCGCCGTGCAATTATCGCCGGCTGAGCCAATGCCCGTTTGATCACGCCTGTATGAGGCAAGTGACTTCTACGATGGTAATGGATCGCGTAAGAGAAATTCTTGGAAGAACACAAGCGGAATCAACGATTGCAGCGATCGCTGGCTCGAACGTGCGATCGCCGGGTGGCAACCAAATTTGCTGAGGAGGCAGCAGCGAGACATCGAGGAGCTAATCTACTTGGCGTCTGCGCAATTTTGATTCTATTGCAATGTGAGTCTGTAAAAGTCGGAAGGCGTCGTGAGTAGGACAAGAGCGATCTCGGCTGGGCTTCTTGCTGGATTGGTTGCGGGAATCGTGATGACGGTCGCGATGTTGTTGCTTGCTTTGCTTGGAGTGGCTACACCGCTTGTAATCATTGGCGATCGCCTCTCGGTTTTCATCCGGCCCGGCCCATTTCTTTCGCTTATGGGCAAAGTGGGCGGTTACAATCATCTCAAGCAACTAGGCGTTGGATCGACGATCGCTGGTCAACTCGTCGTTGGCGCAGTTGGCGGAGCAATGTTTGCATTGTTCTCGCGGCGCCGTCCCGCCCGAACTTCAGCGGTTTGGAGCATATCGATCTTCGTTTTGCTGCCGATCGTTGTTTTTGCGATCGCGCTTTGGCCGGTTTTGGGCACGAGTTATTTTGGCCTGCCGATCGGCGCCGCGCGTCTGGTCACGGTGGTGGGTTTTGCGCTGTGCGTCTTTGCGTTCGAGCGCACGCTGATTGCTGGTTTGCGCTTTCTTGCGCAACCGGGAACCGGCGATCGGGACTACGAATTCAGTCCCGTGATGGGCCGGCGTGCTTTTGTGCTGGGCGCGATTGGACTTGCGGTCACTGGAGGTGGGATCGCGCTGGCCAGGAAGCTCTATCGGGCGGCGACATTCAGCTACGACGGTACGCAATACAAAGGACGAATCGTGCGGGCGATCACGCCTAATAAATTGTTCTATTGCGTAACGAAAAACGTGGTCGACCCGCGTGTGGATGTCGATCTTTGGCACCTTGAAGTAAGCGGCCTTGTGAAGAACTCGGCCACCTGGGGATTCGATGATTTAATGGGATTCCAAATGAAGGAACAGGAAACAACGCTGATGTGTATCAGCAATGGTTTGGATGCGGGACTTATGAGCAACGCCGTCTGGAAGGGTTTTCCGTTGCGTGGCGTTCTTGACCGGGCCGTGCCACTAGCTGGCGCTGCACGTGTGCGCTTTCATGGTGTCGATAACTACACCGACACGATTCCGTTCGAGAAGGCATTGAAGCCTACCACGTTGCTCGCTTATGAAATGAACGGCGTCGAGTTGCCGGATCGGCACGGTTATCCGTTGCGTCTCATCGTCCCGGGTTACTTCGGCGAAAAACAGGTGAAATGGCTTACCCGAATCGAAGTCGCCAGCGCGAATGCGAAAGGATTTTACGAAACGCAAGGATGGGGTCCCGATTTTATAACACCTACACGATCGAGAATCGATGTGCCGGACTCCTGGTCGTCGTTTTCGTTAGGCAAATTGAACGGGCCGATTAAGGTGAAAGGAATTGCCTACGGCGGCGACCGTGGTATCTCGCGCGTGGAATTCAGCAGCGACGCCGGCAAATCCTGGCGCGACGCCGAGATTTACTACTCCGGGGGCAATCTGGCGTGGTCGCTTTGGAAAACTCAATGGATGCCAGAGGCGACGGGTTATTACACGCTAGTCGTGCGTGCCACTGACGGTGAAGGCGACGTCCAAGAGTGGGACGAAGGTAGAGGTCCGTTTTCCGGTGTAGCGGGCTTGCATCAGATCGGCGTGCAGGTAACCGCGTAGCTGGCCGCGTCTCCGCGCATCCGGCTTGTCATGTGGCTTCGCCGCAATGGCTTGCCGAGGCATTGACGGCAACGCCCTCTCCCGGCAACAACTTGCGCTGTGTGCTAAGTTTTATTGATGGAAAGACTGATCATCGTTGGAAGCGGTTGCGCCGGATTGACAGCGGCGACTTATGCGGCTCGCGCGAATCTCAGTCCGTTGGTGCTGGAAGGTCGCCAGCCAGGCGGACAACTCGCAACCACCACGCTCGTCGAAAACTATCCGGGCTTCCCGGAGGGAATCGATGGACCTCAGCTCATACTGAACATGCACAAACAGGCGGAAAAATTTGGGGCAAGGTTTTCATACGCCGAGGTGACCGATTTCGACGCCAGCAACCGCCATATTCGAATCAAAGTCGATGACGAGTGGTTGGAGACAGAAGCGCTTATTATTGCCAGCGGAGCGTCGGCGCGGTACCTGGGACTGGACAACGAGAAGAAATTGATCGGTCACGGACTGACTTCATGTGCGACGTGCGATGGAGCGTTTTACAAAAACGTGCCGGTTTGCGTCGTGGGCGGAGGCGATTCTGCCGCGGAGGAATCATTGTTCCTCACCCGTTTCGCTTCCAAGGTCTACTTGATTCATCGACGCGACAAAATGCGTGCATCCAAAATCATGCAGCAGCGGGTATTTGCGAACAAGAAGATCGAACCGATCTGGGACACAGTCGTAACTGAATATATCGCGGATGAAAAAGGCGAGATGCGCGCCGTACGCTTGCGGAATGTAAAGACGAATGAAGAACGGGAATTAGCTGTCGCATGTGTTTTTGTGGCAATTGGCCATGATCCCAACACCAGGGCGTACAAAGGCAAGCTCGAGATGGATTCAGACGGTTATTTGATTGCGAAGAATTTGGTCGAGAGCAGGCACCCGGGTGTGTTTGTCGCGGGTGACGTCGCCGATCGCGTTTACAAACAGGCCATCACAGCGGCAGGCTCGGGCTGCGCGGCGGCGATGGACGCGGAAAAATATTTGAGCGAGCTGGAATCACATTCTTGATCTTATTCGCTCGAACGAGAACAGAATCGGACTTCCAGAGATTCCTCGAGTTCGCTCGGGATCACAAGATGGGATGAAGATCTGCGACCTGACCCAGTTCTATTCTCCGCGCAGCGGTGGTGTAAAACGATACGTGCACGAGAAAATTGCGTACATCAGCCGCTATTCGCCTGATGATACACACGTGCTTATTATTCCAGGGTCGAAAACCGAGGTGTCGACAAATGGGCGGTCACGTGTCTATTCGATCCGCTCGCCTGTGGTATCCAGAAGCTCACGGTATCGCGCTCTGCTGAATCTGCGCGCCATTGAAAAAATTTTGGAGCGAGAGCGCCCTGATCTAATCGAGTCAAGCGATCCCTATCAGATCGGATGGAAAGCGATTTCAGTCGGTCGGGCGCTAAGGGTGCCGGTCGTCGGTTTTTACCATTCTCATTTCCCGGAAGCCTATCTCCGCGGGGGGACAAAGTTTCTTGGCAAGCGCGGCACGCAGCGAGCCATGAAATTGACGCGCGCTTACGTGCGTAGACTTTACAATCGCTTTCAAGCGACGCTAGTGCCGTCGGAAACGCTCGCCGACGTTCTTTCCGGATGGGGCGTAGGCAATGTGCGTGCCGTAAGGCTCGGCGTTGATACCGGCGTTTTTAAGCCTGCGCCGGATGATCGAGCCGCGACTCGCGAGTCGTTAGGCGTCGGCCGCTCGCAGATTTTACTTCTCTACGCTGGCCGACTGGCCAGGGAAAAAAATATTCCAACATTGTTCCGATCTTTCGAGCTTTTGCGCGATCGGCGACACAACAAATTTCATCTGCTCGTGATCGGCGATGGACCGCAGCGAAGCAAAGTACAAAAACTACAACGTCGTTCCGGAAATATTTCATGGATCTCTTACTGCGCCGACTCAGTCGATCTCGCGCGTTACTATCGGGCCGCTGATCTTTTCGTTCATCCGGGGATTCAGGAAACGTTTGGGCTTGTTGCGCTGGAAAGTCAGGCGTGCGGTACCCCTATCGTGGGAATTCGGGGGAGTTACATGGATGGGATAATTTGTCACGACCAGAAGTCATGGGCACAGCAGAACAGCCCCGAAGCGCTGGCCGATGCAATCGAAGACTTCAGCGCTAAAAAATTATCGGCTCTGGGCAGGATCGCCGCCGGGATGACGGAGAGAATGTATAGCTGGCCCCGGGTATTTGAGGAACTGTTTTGCATTTATCACGAGGTTCGGGCAAACTATCGCCGATTTTAAATGACGGACGACGACCACAAGCCGTTCCTCATTCGTGGCTATCGCAGATCGGACCGCGAAGCGGTAAGAAAGCTCTGCTGCGATACGGGATTTCTCGGCGATCCGATTGACCCCGTTTATGAAGATCGAGAATTGTTCGCCGATTTTCTTACGACGTACTACACGGATCACGAGCCGGAATCGTGTTTCCTTCTGGAGGTTGACGGCGAGATTCGCGGTTATCTTCTGGGTTCACGCAAGCCTCTGCGCAACCAACTCTACGCACTTTACCAAAACATCTGGCTGTTTTTCCGCGCGCTGACCCGCTACGTGCTCTACAACGATCGCTCGCGCCGTTTCGTTCGATGGATCCTCGTGCACGGCTGGCGCGAGGTGCCGGCTGCGCCGCGACGGACACCGCACTTTCATATCAATCTGCTTCCAGACGCGCGGAAGGTTTCTACGACGCGCGCGCTCATGAGCGCGTATTTGAGTTATCTCTATCGCTCCGGCGAAAAACGCGTTTACGGTCAGATCATCACCTTCGAGAGCCGGCGCGGAGAGAAAATGTTCGAGCGTTACGGATTCAAAGTTCTAAACCGGGCGGAAATCACAAAGTACAAAGCAGTTTATCCAAAGTCAGTCTATCTCAGCACCGTAATCAAGAACCTGGAAACAGCCGAACCGCTTTCGGTCACGACGCGGTCCCGCTTGTAAGATCTGCAACTTGTTTCAAGGTAGCATGCGTTAATTTGCGCGGCGTTTTGCCGGCATAGCTCAGCTGGGAGAGCACGCGATTTGTAATTCAAGCCTAACAGATCACGCACGTTTTCGCTGTCTTGCACAGCATAATCATAGGTAGCCCTAACGAAATGGGGTTTGCGGTGCGTTACATAGAATTGCGCACTTTTGCGCAAAATTTTTGCTGGACCGTGGAAAATTTCCCCTTCTACGTTAGGGGGCCTACAGAAACCGATCGGGCAAGCAACCGTGGGTTTGAATCCCACCGTTCATTGACACGTTTTTGATTGACCGTGGAGTCGCGAGGCTGGTAGCCTGAAAGTCGTCCCGTGGGGCGCGTCGGACTTTTAGTTTCCACCGGCGCGTCCTCCTCTCTTTCGTTCCTGCCTATTGTTCGACGCCATTTACCGCTAGCCTGGATCGATCTCTATTGGCGCGACAACCCGGGAGTTTCTCAAAGGCATTTACGCGCGCGAGCGCGTCGCGGTGAACGAGTTTCCGCGTCCTGGAGCCGCGCTTGCGTGGAGTGAATTACTTCCTGCGGCACGCGGCGGAGACCGCTCGTCAAGCCGAGCTTTGATAGAATCCAGATCAACCATTTCGTCGGGTCCCACTGCCACGGCTTCACGCCGTTGCGATAATCGTGCTGAAATTCGTGATGATAATTGTGATAGCCCTCGCCAAATGTAAATAGAGCCATGAAAAAGGAGTCACGCGCACTGCATCGCTTCGAGTACGGCTGACGTCCAATAGTATGGCAGGCCGAATTGATCAGGAACGTGCCATGTTGGAGCACGACAACTTTTGCGACGCCGCCGATTAGAAAGCCACCGAGAGCCCCAACCCAGCCGTCCCACACCAGCCCGGCTAGTGTTGGCAGAACGAAGCTGACGATGACGGCGATAAGATGAATGTTCTGATGTTGCCACATGACCAGCGGGTCTTTCTTTAAATCGTTGACGTTATCGAACGGCGGTTGCGGTGAGAGCTTGAACAACAACCAGCCGATGTGGGCGTGGAAAAAACCTTTACTGATGTCGTACGGGTCTTCGTCGTGATCGACATGTTTATGATGGCGGCGATGGTCGCTTGCCCACATTAGGACAGAATTCTCAAACGCAGCGGCGCCGAAGATGAGCGTGAACACGCGCACCGGCAGTTTGGCCCGGAAAGTCATGTGCGAAAACAAACGGTGATAACCGAGCGTGATGCTGAAAGCGGTCGCGACCAGCAACACCGCGAACAGAGCAAGTTGAAACCAATCAACACCGAAATACCACAGATAAAGCGGTACTACCGTGAGTGAAAGAACAAATGTGCCGATCAGGAACGCACTTGTCATCCAATTGATGCGGTTGATCGGAATGCGGAAAATCAACCGCGGGAACTTGGAGAAGATCATCGGCTCGCCGGTGTCGGCCGTCCGAGAACAACGTCCTTCTTTGTCCAGGTATGAAGGTTGCCGCAATGCGGGCAGTTGAATTTTTGTGTTTTCACTGTCGCCTTTTGCCAGCGCTTTTCTTCTATTGTCCTTCCGGTATCAGTAAGCTTTGACGTGGAAGGACAGCGCACGAGCAAGCTTTTGATGTTGAGACGAGGCTTTGCTTTTGGCCGTCGCGGCGGATCGAAAAGGAATCTCGTGGCCATGTCAGAGTCGATAAACGATGCGTGCCCTGGCCGTGTCATAAGGCGACATCTCCATTTTTACTCGATCCCCGATGGTGAGGCGAATGAATCGCTTGCGCATTTTGCCGGAGATATGTGCCAGAACGAGATGATCGTTAGCGAGCGCGACCCGAAACATGGTCCCGGGTAGCACCGTCGTAATCGTGCCCTCCAACTCGATGGCTTTTTCAGAATTCATGGTGTCGATCCGACTCAAACCTCGGCGCGAATTTTCGTGAGTGCCGATGATTGGTTCCTACCTACGAAAGCCGGAGTAACTTCGTCTGCCGCCGTGAGGGCGCGGACGTTCTTCGCGCGGACGTGCTTCGTTAACAGTTAACGGGCGGCCGTTAAATTCACGGCCATTGAGCGCGCTCATTGCGGCATTGGCCTGTGCGCCGTCGTTCATCGTGACGAACGCAAATCCCCGCGATTTGCCGGTCATACGGTCCGTCATCAGATGGACCTCGTTGACGGCGCCATGTTGTTCGAACAGATCCTGAAGATCGTTCTCGGTGGTCTCAAAGGAGAGATTGCCTACGTACATTTTCATAGTGTTTTAATTTTGGAAGAACTACCGAGCTACAGAGCCGTTCCCGAGAATCGGGTTTCAAACCACCAATGAGCGACGCTCAGCTGACGATCTACCGTGCAGTGAAGTTAAACAGCGTAATCCAATAAGTGCCCAATATCGCCCGACTCAGGGCAAATACAAACTTCTTTCGTAAAGGTTTCCACGCGCGCGAGAAGCAACAGGAAAAGGGATTTTTTGTGCGAGCCCTGATTCGCGAAGCGACCTACCCCCGCCAAACTGTGACTCAAGGCCGAACGGGAACGAATTTTTAGGCGAAGTAGCGAAAATAACTTGGGAACCGGCGGACAAAAAGCGACGATTGACGGCTATGGGACACAACCATGGTAGAGATAATGTTAAGAAACGCGCACGACGCCGGAAAAAGATGGAGCGCCTCGCCTTCACCAAGAAAAACAAAAAGAAAGCGGCAAAATAGCGCTGCGTCAGATTACAGGCGACAAGCCTCGCGGGAATGTCTACGTTGCGCCCGATAACGCTGATCGCCGGAAAACCCGAATGAAATTTACCAGAACTTGCACCGTGCTAATCAGAAGGAAGCAGGTGTAGTTATGGGAAAAGAAGCTCACGAAGGTTCTCCACGGCCCCGGTTGTTGGTCCTTGTCGATGAATCGAACATCGGCAGTTCGGTGCGTACGGCAGGGCGCGGTCTTGATTGGCTGAAGCTCCGCGATTTTCTGGCCGGGCCGAACACCGGACGTGAATTGATCGAGATGGTGGTCTATGCGGGACTACCACCTGCCATTCCGAGCTGGCAGGAAGAGCGAGATAAGAAGAACAAATTGATGCATTGGCTGCGCTCCAACGGATTCATGGTCGTAACCAAAGACGGGTCGCCCGCCGAAGAAGGCCGTTATAAGGCTAACGTTGACGTCATGATGGCGATCGACGCGCTAGAGCTTTCCGTCGAGATGGGGCCTGATGTGGTTATTCTCGTAACCGGCGACGCCGATTTCGCTTACCTTGCCATAAAGTTGCGGCGTCGCGGCATCCGCGTGGAAGTGGCCTCAGTCGCGCATAATCTTGGGAACATATTGAAATCCAATGCCAATAAAGTGATCGATTTGGCCCCGTTGTTCAGGACCTTCGAGATAAAGGATGTCCAGAACTCTGCGCCAGCTGTAGCCCAACGGTCGAAGCAACCCGCCTCGCCCGGACAGAGGCAGCGGAGACGACGGCCCGCTGTCGGATTTGAAGCCTAGCCACTCCTGCCGGAGGCAATTGTCCCGGGGGACGTCCTTAACGGGCGATTCACGCGTTCCATATAGGTAATATAAGATTGCCGCTGTTTCCGGTCTCGCTTAACGAGATAAGCCGCGCCGAGTGCGGAATTCCGCTCATCAGGGTTTCTCAATTTGCGTGGTAATAACAACGACCGTTAGAAAAATGTCCAACGCAGAATTCTTTAATCGGCGTGACAATTTCGTGAGGGCTTAATACAGATACTCGGACGGAAACGGCTTCGACAATGATAGTTGGAGCGATTGTAAGATCGCACGAGTAGAAATATCCGTGATCTCAAACCCGTGGACATTCCTTGGTAAACTGGCGATAACCCACCCAATGTCGGCAGATTGAAATTCGATCATGTCAATCTACCGGCGCGTCCTTGCTTATTATCGACCCTTTTTGTCGCACACGATCTTAGGCCTCGTGCTTTCCTTTGCCGGAATCGGTCTGAATCTGCTCAAACCGTGGCCGTTCAAAATTATCGTTGATGACGTCATTCCCCGTTTTTCTCTCCATGCAAATGTTCATTTTCCTTTTAACGAATCCTGGTGGAAGCAGGATCCCAGAACGCTGGTTCTAATTCTTTGTCTTGTCCTCGTCGTTATTCAGGTGATCTGGAGCCTTATCAGTTGGGGCACGACCTATATTTTCGTGAAGGTCGGTTTGGAAGCGTTGCTTAAACTGCGCACCGATCTTTACTCCCATCTCCAGAGGCTCTCCCTCAAATACCACGATGCACGTCGTTCCGCTGACTCCTCCTTCCGCGTCGCCTATGACTCCCAATCGCTCCAGACGATTTACAATCGCGGTTTCATCAACATTTTTGGTGCGGCCGTAACTTTGATCAGCACGTTTTTCATCATGTTGCGGATGGACTGGAAATTAAGTCTGCTTTCCTTGGCGATTATCCCGTTCTTGCTTGCGACGATTTATTTCTTTGCGAAGCGGATTCGGAGCCAATCAACTTCCATTCAGGAAGTGGAAAGCGGGGTCCTTGTCCAGGCCCAGGAGGGCCTGAGTTCGATCCGCATGGTCCATGCTTTTGGGCGCGAGGATTGGGAGATACACCAGTTTCATGCCCAGGCCGCGCAAAGCTTGCGCGCCAATCTTCGGCTCACGTTAACTAACATGAATAGCGCCCTGATCATCAGTACCCTCATGCTGATTAGCACCGCGGCGATGTATTACGTCGGAACCATGCACGTACTGGCCGGAACGCTAACGCTTGGTTCGCTCCTCGTTTTCACTGCCTACATTTTAATGCTCTATGGTCCACTTGAACAACTTACCTACACAGCCTGGGCCATGGAAGGTGCAACTGCTGGCGCGCGGCGCTGCTTCGAAGTCTTGGATCGGCCGGATGATGTGGCGGACGCACCGGACGCGGTTGCCGTTTCTTCAACCAAAGGCGCCATCCAGTTTCAGAACGTTTGCTTCGGTTACAAGGATGAGCGTCAGATCCTTCGCGACATCGATCTCCGGATTGAACCCAACCAGATTATTGCCCTAGTCGGCGGTACCGGCGCCGGCAAAAGCACTCTTTTGAGCTTGGTTCCGCGTTTCTACGATCCAACCGTCGGCTCGGTTGCTTTGGATGGACGTGATCTTCGCCAGATCACTAAGAAATCGTTGCGCGAGCAAATCGGGATCGTTTTGCAGGACACGCTTCTTTTTTCTACGACCGTTCGCGAAAACATCGCCTACGGGCGTTCTGGAGCGACCGAGCAGGAAATTATCGATGCCGCACGGCGCGCCCAGGCCGACCAATTCATCCAGCAAATGCCGGACGGTTACGCCAGTCAGGTCGGCGAACGCGGCGGTCACCTCAGCGTGGGTCAACGGCAGCGCATCGGCATCGCGCGCGCTTTCTTAAAGAACGCTCCGATCCTGCTCTTGGACGAACCAACTTCGGCACTCGATCCGACAACCGAGTCCGCTATCATGGCCACAATCAAGGAGTTGATGAAAGGCCGGACCACTCTAATTGTGACCCATCGCCTCGGGACTATTCACAACGTCGATCAAATCATCGTGCTCGAAAATGGCCAGGTCATGGAACGGGGTCGCGGGCCGGAGCTGGTCAAACGCGGCGGAGTTTACGCAAAACTCTACACTTCCGGCAACTATCCCTCGTAGCACCTGATTTTGTAATTCACGCCTAACGAATTCCACAGTGTTTCACTGCTTTGCATATCGTTGCTGACGCTAAGTAATTGGTAATTCCGCTTTCGCAGTGCGTTCCGCAGCGTTGCGTGGTTTTGCATAAAAATCTTGCCCGACCGTAGAACGGACCGTAGAAAATTTCGGCTTGCGCTTCTTAGTCGATCCACGAGGACTATTGAAGATGGACGCCTTCTGCAACACACCGTCAGTGGTCCCTCATGTTTCTGACCCTGTTCCTCCAGAAATTGAGTGCGGACTCGTGTGTCGGTTGGTCGCATGTGTCTATTTCCTTGTCTAACCAGGCCAGTAAATGCTCACCGATCTTCTTGCGTGCGGAGCACGTTTTCATAGCTTCTTGAATGGCGATCTTGTGTGTCATTCGATGGGGCAACCAGACTTGGTCGACTCGGCGGACTTGTTCTTTGCTTGAGTCATCAACTTCAATTTTCGTTGTATCCCCTTTGGGTATCGGGGCGACGTTTCGTCTCGTTGTGGAACTGGTCCAAAACCTTCTAATAGCGCGGGTCGACCACCGTTTGCGGCAAGGTTCTGCAAAAATCGCTACGGCGGCCCCAAATCGGATTGTGTCGCCGTCATTCAACGCACCGTAATTGAAAAGGACGCCATTGATGTGTGTCCCGTTTGTTGAATCTAAATCCTTCAGCCAATAAGAGTCGCCGACTTTCAGGAGCGCGGCGTGCCGCGCTGATACTTCCGGACTCTCAATAACTATGTCGTTTAACGGAGCACGGCCAATAGCGATAATGTCCCCCACCAACTCATGCGTTAGTGCGTGCTGTCCGTTACGTAGTGTTAAGCTAGCCATGGGATAAATGTCTAAAACGCCACGCGCGTGTCTACGATCCGAGTCGCGGCCTTTTTGCTGGTCTATCCCCCCATTGTCTTCTCCGAGATTTACCGGTCAATGTTTCGCAGAAATTTCGCAAATTGTGGAAATCGTCGGAATGTCTGACACCTCTTGTAGGCTGAAGACAACCCAATCGCGGTTCGCTTTCGAGAACTTCGCTTAAGCGTTCCCGTAGAACGAGGTGAGAAATGAATCCCCCCGGGAGTGGGGCCAACGCGGAGAGGCCTCTCAGATATAAAGCTCGCAAAAAGACGGCGGTCCACGGCATTTTGGACGGAAGCACCCTTAGTAAATGTCGCCGGACGGTCTTAAACCGAACGCTCGTTGTAATGATGACCCTGTTTTCGTTCATTTCTTCCGAGGCAGGCATTCCACCACCCGACGGAGGCGATAGCAAGGGGAACACCGCTGAGGGCACGAAGGCGCTCGTTAGCAACACAACCGGCTTCTCCAACACGGCGATCGGTGCAGGTGCACTCTATAAGAACACAACCGGCGTCGGCAACACCGCGACTGGCATGGCTGCGCTAGGTAGCAACACAACCGGCTTCTCCAACACGGCCATCGGGGTAAGCTCCCTCATGCTAAATACAACCGGAAACTACAACGTCGCATTGGGCGATTCAGCCGGTGACCATCTTAGCACGGGCGATAATAACATTGATATCGGCCACAATGTTTCAGGTGTGGCGGGCGAGAGCAACACCATCCGCATCGGTAACACGGATATCATGGTAACCTATATCAGGGGAATCAGCGGAAAAACAGTCGTTGGAGGTTCTGCAGTCTTTGTGGATTCAAATGGAAAGCTAGGCACGATCACCGCTTCAACGCGATTTAGCGATGCGATTAAGCCGATGGACAAGGCGAGTGAAGCAATTCTTTCTCTCAAGCCGGTGACCTTCCGCTATAAGACGGAAATTGATGCAAGCGGCACGTCGCAGTTCGGGCTCTTGGCCGAAGAGGTGGAAAAGGTGAACAGTGATTTGGTCGTGCGCGATAAAGATGGAAAGCCTTATAGCGTCCGCTATGACCACGTGAACGTGATGTTGCTCAACGAGTTTCTGAAAGAGCACAAGACAGTGCAGGAGCAGGGAGCGACCATAGCGCGTCTAGAAAAGCAAATAGCAGCGCTTACTGCAGGCCTACAGAAAGTGAGCGCACAGCTTGAAGTGGGCAAAGCCAGAGCGCAGACAGTGCGGAATAACCAGTAAAGCTGCTACGCGCCTCGTCAGCCGCCAAGACCGCTGTTTGCCCAAAAATTTCCGAGAACCGTTACCATTTGAGAAGTTGGACTATGTTAGTCGCGACGATCCCGCCCCCGGGGCCCGACCATCTCTCGTGCGTAAAAGAAGATCGTGAAATTTTGGTCCCTTTGCAGCGCGGTGCGCGAAATGGGTCATGACGAACTCTTGATCAACCCGCTGAAAACGGCTTTTGTATGGGGAGCGCCGGCATAGCTCAGCTGGTAGAGCAGCTGATTTGTAATTCAAGCCTAACGAATTGCGCAGCGTTTCACTGCTTTGCATATCGTTGCTGACGCCGGGTATTTCGTAATTTCGCTTTCGCAGTGTGTTGCGCAGAGTTGCGCGGTTTTGGATCAAAATCTTGCCCGACCGTAGAACGGACCGTAGAAAATTTCGGCTCGCGCTTGTGAGTCGTTGACCTGCTCCCGTTTTCCTGACCTTATGTCGCGCCGCGTCACACATTATGCCACGCAATGGAATTGATCGGTAGCACGACTCTGGAAGGCAGGCTTTGTTCTCGACAGTCAGCGGGAAGCGGAATTATAATTGTTTGTCTTCAGGTTTCACTCGCATGTCCACCGAAACCGGTAAGCAGATCGCGCTGGAGATCGCCCATGTTTTGTTTATCGACATAGTCGGTTATTCCAAGCTTTCGATTAATGAACAGCG
>Ga0066903_100000314_pt1 | contig 28740 bp, 24 predicted proteins | sample PanSoiMetaGPlot1_FD_67491 | JGI IMG/M metagenome (GOLD analysis project Ga0066903, IMG submission 67491) | Tropical forest soil microbial communities from Panama analyzed to predict greenhouse gas emissions - Panama Soil - Plot 1 (version 2) | ecosystem: Environmental > Terrestrial > Soil >... | reverse complement strand
GGGGCGCCAGCGCCCAGGACGGCATATTGGGCGGGCGGAATCCCGAGGCCGTAGAGCGACATCCGCCGCTCCGTCATCCAACGCACCAGCGGCTTGTCGAACAGCGGAGCCAGCGATGTTTCGAAGAATGCCCGCTGCTCCACCAGGGAGCGAGCCTGCAGGAGCTTGCGCAGATCGACGCCATGGAGGCGCGCCAGGAGATGGCCGAGCCCGATCGAATGCCCGAGCAGGCCACAGCGATAGACATTGCGCGAAAACATCGAGATACGGCGACGCCCCAACAGGCCGCGCCCTTCCCAATAATCGCGGGCTTCCGTATCGAGATGCGGCTTGAGGAATCGCCAATAGGCAGTGACGTTCGCTTCCGCATCGGCTTCGCCGAAGAAGCGGTAGAACGATTGCCACGTCGGCAGCCAACGCGCCGCCGCGAGCTTGAGACGATTGAGAGCCACATGGGCACGGGCGAGATCGACCGCCGTGATCCGGGCGGGATCGGCAATCAGGTACGACAGTACGTTGCAGCCGCCGGACGCGATGGTCACGACATGGCAGTCCGGCGTGATCGCCAGCGCCTCCATGTCGACTTCGGGGTCTTCCCATATCTGGGGATAGACCAGCCCCTTGAATGCCAAGGTGAACAGGAATTCCAGCATTCCTGCCGTCGAAAATGCGCGATTTCGACGGACCGCCTGCTTCAAGCGGCTGTTCGCCGCGATTTTAGTGCCCGACTTCGCCATCGGCTTCCATCACGTCGCGTGGAATCAACAGCCGATTAAGCACTACTGGTAATGTAGGTTTGATGACGGCGGAGTCGGAGACCGGCAGAAAGGCAACGCACTGGCCGCGCCTTCACCTCTCAACAACCGCAGCAACAGGTGCTGGCCCGATTTGATGCAAATCCGGCCAATCGCGATTTGAAAACCGGCAACTAACCGAGGTTGTCCGAAATCGACAAATTGCCCGCTCAATTCAAGATAGCCACAGCGGACGACGCCCAGAGGAGATTCTCCGCAGCCCGCTCTTGGCTCGGGGCCACAGGGACTTTCGTGTAGTCCCAACGAAGATGGATCATGGCGGCTCACAGTTTGGAACGGCAGCGGTGAGTCGCCCTCTGGCGGGACCGCGAACTGGTCGGCCCGCCTCTCATGCACGTTGATTGGTCTGACGGCGCGCAGCCCTTGCGGCTGCATCCTTACGTCGGTACGAATCCATTGTTATCGCTTTTTCGTGATGTTGCGATCCCTCATGTTGGCTGAGGCGATCCACAGATGCCCAGGAGCGAGCCGATGGGAATGTTTCGTACAGCCAAACGGGTGATGAGACTGGTGACCGGAGAGGTCGTTCAGTAAATCGACACAGCTACGGTATCGCTCCGTCTGAAAAGGTCGCGAGGCTCAGACAACTATTATGTCGTGCTGAGAGGCGGCGGTCTCCGTCCTACATATTTTGCATTCAACAGAAATGAGTTTGATCGATTTTCGCAAGCTGTCGAATCGATCCGGAATTCCTTAAGACAGGTACCGCAACCCAAGACGTAGGCTTCAGTTGGCGGCCTTATCCTGTCAATTCTGCCGGTCCTCTCAATTCTGCCGGCACACACCTAAAAAAGAACGGGCTGGTGCTGGCCGCGGCCAGTACCGCCGCAACACAGCTGAACAAAACGAGAAATGTGTTACCCATGTCCTCGGTCAGACGTGTTACCTATGTTGCCGGTTGCTCAAAGGGACGCACCAAATGCGATTGCCACGGAAGGCATGTCATCAGGGCTTCATGAACCTGATGTCGGCTGGCGCCGGAGAATTCATTTGTGAGTTTCGGAGGGGTCCTATGAGCATTCGCATCCGCCAACCCGTCACGCGTCGTCGGTTGCTGAAGACATCGGCTCTGGCCGGTATCGCCGCGATGGGCGGTATCGGTCGGCCGCTGGTGAGTCGCGCTGCGGATCGCCCTTTGATCACCCACGGCGTGCAATCGGGCGACGTATCGGTCGACTCCGCCGTCGTGTGGGCACGTGGCGACCGGCCGTCGCGGGCCTTGGTCGAATGGTCGACGACGGAGGGTTTCAAGAGCAGCCACCGCGCCGCATTCGTCGATGTGCTGCCGGAGACCGACCTCACCGCCAATCTCCTGCTGGAGGGGTTGCCGGCCGGCCAGGATATTTTTTATCGCATTCAGCTCCAGGACCATGCATCGCCCACCACGATGGGTGAGCCGGTCATCGGCCGGTTTCGCACGGCGCCGGCGGACCGGCGATCGATCTCGTTCGCCTGGTCGGGCGATACGGCGGGCCAGGGCTGGGGCATCGATGAAAGCCGCGGCGGCATGCGTCTTTACGGCACCATGCTGCGCAACCGACCGGACTTTTTCATCCACTCGGGCGACAACATTTATGCCGATGGTCCAATGCCGGCGGAACTGAAGCTGCCGAACGGCGAGGTGTGGAAGAACATCGTCACCGAGGAGAAGTCCAAGCCGGCTGAGACGCTCGCGGAATTCCGCGGCAATTACAAATACAATCTCATTGACCGCAACGTGCTCGCCTTCAATCGCGAGATTCCGATCTTCTCGCAATGGGACGATCACGAGGTCACCAACAACTGGTGGCCTGGTGAGCCGCTCGACCGCGCCGAGCATCTACGCAAGAAATACGTGGACAAGAATGCGCTTGCGCTCGCGGTGCGGGCGAGTCGCGCTTTTCACGAATACATGCCGATGCGCATCACCCAATCGGAGAGCGGCCGCGTATACCGCAAGATTTCGTACGGTCCGTTGCTCGACGTGTTCATGCTCGACATGCGCAGCTATCGCGGCCCGAACGGCGAGGGCAAGGAGGAAACCTACGGTCCCGCCTCCCACTTCCTCGGGCCGACGCAGGTCGCCTGGCTGAAGCGCGAACTGTTGAATTCACGTGCGACCTGGAAGGTGATTGCCGCCGACATGCCGATCGGGCTCATCGTGGTCTATGACGTGGACCGCAATTGGGGCGTCGAGGCGATTGCCCAGGGCGATGGTCCGGCTCGTGGGCGCGAGCTTGAGATCGCCGATATCCTCTCCTTCATCAAGCACGCCAATATCCGCAACACGCTGTGGCTGACCGCCGACGTCCACTACACGGCCGCGCACTACTATGACCCGAACAAAGCCGTGTTCCAGGATTTTGAGCCCTTCTGGGAGTTCGTGTCGGGCCCGATCCACGCCGGCACGTTCGGACCCAACGTTCTCGACAACACGTTCGGACCGCAACTCGCTTTCGTCAAAGCACCCACCAGGGAGCAGGGCCAGAACCTGTCGCCGGCGCTCGGCCTTCAGTTCTTCGGTCATGTGGCGATCGACGGGGCAACGGAAGTCATGACGGTGACGCTGAGGGATGTCGACGATCGCGCATTGTGGTCGACGAGGCTGGAACCGAAAATCGGGTAAGGTCGTGGGAGCGTGTTTAGATGAGGTAAAATCGACGCGCCGCACAATTGACTCCTCCCTCTCGCCGCTTGCGGGGAGAGGGTTGGGGTGAGGGGGCCTTTCCACAAGGTCAGGCTAGCGGAGAGGCTCCCTCACCCGCCCCCCACCCTTCCCTACCCGCAAGCGGGGGAGGGTTAGGGAGGGGGCGACCTCTCCCCGTAAGCGGGGAGAGGTTAGCCGCAAGAGGCACGGCCTTGCAGGCCGAGCCGGGCTCCTGTGCGAAACTGCGGGCACTGACGAGATTGCCGAGGAACAGGCGCGCGCTCGCCTTCCAAGTCATGGTCTCCGCGTATTGCCGGCAGACTGGCCGCGGGATCGCAAGTGCACGCAGGCACGCAACCCGCAGATCGTCATCGAGCACGGCGACTGGCGCCGCTCCGATGACGTCTTGCGTCGCCGCCACCGCAAATCCCGCGACCGGCAGTCCACTTGCCAGCGCTTCGAGCAGCACCAGGCCGAACGTGTCGGTGCGGCTCGGAAACACGAAAACGTCGGCGCTTGCGTAAATGGCGGCGAGCTCTAAGCCGTGCTTGGTGCCGAGGAAGACCGCGTCGGGATAGCGGGACGCTAGCGCTGCGCGTGCCGGCCCGTCGCCGACCACCACCTTTGTGCCCGGGAGGTCGAGCGCCAGAAGCGCATGGACGTTCTTTTCCACAGCCAGGCGGCCGACGGTGAGAAATATCGGCCGCTTCAAGCCGAGGTCGCGCGCGCAGTCCGGATGGAACAGCGTCGAATCGACGCCGCGCGGCCACCGCATAACGGTGTGGAACCCGTGGCCGCGCAGCTCGTCGGCGAGCGAGGCGGTCGAAACCATTGTGCCGCATCCGGCATTATGAAATCGACGCAGCCAATGCCAGGTCCACCCGCGCGGGATCGGCCAGCGCGCCGCAATGTAATCGGCAAAGCGAGTATGCAGACTGGTGGTGAAGGGGCGACGGTTGGCGAGACAATGGCGGCGAACGAAGTACCCGATCGGGCCTTCGGTTGCGATGTGGATGGCGTCCGGACGAACGTCTGCGATGCGGCGCGCGATCTCGCGTGAACGCGGCAGCGCAACCCGGATTCCTGGATAGCTTGGCAGCCCGACGGTTGGAAATCCTTCATGCGTAAGGAATGAGAGCTCGGCGCCCAATGACTTGGCGGCTTGCGCGGTCGCTTCCAGAGTGTGGACGACCCCATTCACCTGGGGCCGCCATGCGTCGGTTGCGATCAGTACCCGCATGGGGTCGCTCACACCCGTCCGCGCCTGCCAAGCCGGTCGGTGTCGCCCAAGATGGGATCATCGGGGCGGCCAGGAGGCCACACCTTCCGACGCCTCTTGGCGAGGACGGGCACCGCGGAAATACCAAGCGCGCGATCGCACCGGGGATCGTCTGGCTGCACTTGCGGACTTTCGGCTGCGACAGGACGATGCACTTTCGCCGATTCATGCGTCATCTCCATGACGGTCGAGGCGCTGTCGTATTAGTGTCGCCTGTGTCCTTCAGATTAAATCCGTTCGAATCGCTCGCGCCGTGACGACATGCCGTAATGCTGCGGACCCCCGATCCGGGACAGCTCCTTGTCGATCCGCGCGAGAGGCAAGAAGGATGTCTATTCCGCCGGATAAAGTTACCGGACCGTCGCGTGCCCGCTATTCGTGGAACTGGATTGGATTTGCGCTCAGCGCAACGATCGTCGGGATTTCCATCTACGTGCTCGCCAATATTATCGCGGATATCGATTTTGCGCGCGTTGTGACGAATGTGCGCACGATGCCAGGTTCATGGATCAGGTGGGCCGCGCTGTTCGTTGCCTGTGCCTACGGCACATTGAGCTTTTATGATCTCTTCGCGCTGCGCGCCATCGGAGCGAACCACGTGCCTTATAGCGTCGCGGCGCTGGCGAGTTTCACCAGCTATGCGATCGGTCACAATATCGGCGCAACTGCATTTTCTGGCGGCGCCATCCGCTACCGCATTTATTCGCAGTTCGGGCTGGGCGTCATCGATGTCGCGAAAGTCTGTTTTCTCACCGGACTGACGTTCTGGCTCGGCAACCTGGTCGTGCTCGGGGTAGGCATGACGTATTGGCCGGGTGCGCCAGCCCGCATCCTTCAACTGTCGCCCGAGACCGTGCGCCTGATCAGCGTTGCGGGACTGGTCCTGCTGTGCGCTTACGTGGCGTATGCATCCTATCGGCCACGCCTGCTCGGCGTACGAAACTGGAGTGTTGAGCTGCCGGGCGGATCATCCATTCTGATACAGATCGGCATCGGGGTCGCGGATCTCGGCTGCTCGTCGCTTGCCATGTACGCCGTGATGCCGTCTGCCGGCACAGAGGAATTCTTCACAATCGCAGTCGCCTTCGTGTCGGCCACGCTCCTGGGCTTCGCAAGCCATGCGCCAGGCTCGCTCGGCGTGTTCGAAGCCGCCATGCTGGTGGCGCTGCCGGAGATCCCAAAAGAGGAACTCGTGGCCGGCCTCCTGGTGTTTCGGGTGATCTATTTCCTGGTTCCGTTTTGCCTCGCTCTCATCATCATGGCGTGCCGGGAATTCGTGCTGTTCTTGCGCTATGGTCGGGAGGAGGCCGTGAAACGAACGACGGAAACGGAAGAAAAAACGGCACTCGACGTGCCGCATAAAAAAAAGTCGCCGAATGCGTAGAATGCGTAGGATGGGTTGAGCGGAGCGAAACCCATCGGCAGCTGTTCCCTGCGGCACGGCCGCCGATGGGTTTCGCTCCCGCTCAACCCATCCTACAGAGCAGATCACGCGGCATGCACGGCCTCGGCTTCACGTTCAATCTCTGCTTCGGTTCCTCGGCATGTCGACATCGTCGTCCAGGTAATGATCTCGAACCGGCCATCCGGATACTCGGCGACAGCGGTGCAGCTTTCCACCCAGTCGCCGCAATTGATGTACGTGATCCCGAAATCGTTGTGGATGGCAGCATGGTGGATGTGGCCGCAAATTACGCCCGCGGTACCGCTTCGTTTGGCCTCGAGCACCAGCGTCTTCTCGAATTCGCCGATGTAATTCACCGCGTTCTTGACCTTGTGCTTTGCCCATTGAGACAACGACCAGTAGCCAAACCCGAAGCGCCGACGCAGGTCGTTGAAGATGCGATTGAGTACGATGGCCAGCGCATAGGCGTGATCGCCGAGGTGGGCGAGCCAGCGTGCCTGCGTCACAACGAGATCGAAATGATCGCCGTGGATGACCAGGTAGCGACGACCATCGGGGCCGGTATGGATATGACGTTCGGCAACGTCGATGCCGCCGAAATGGGTGCCATAATAGTCGCGCAGGAACTCGTCATGATTGCCCGGCACATAGATCATGCGGGCACCTTTACGCGCCTTTCGCAGCAGCTTCTGCACGACGTCGTTGTGGGCCTGCGGCCAATACCAGCTCGACCGCAGCCTCCAGCCGTCGACGATGTCGCCGACCAGATAGATGGTATCGGCATCATGGTTACGCAGGAAATCGAGAAGCAGCTCCGCCTGGCATCCGCGAGCCCCAAGGTGGATATCGGAGATGAAGAGGGTGCGAAAATGCCGCGTACCGTCTTCAGCCACGATTCACACCTCGTTGATTCTCAAACCGACTGCATTTTATGTGCAGCTTATTGCGATTGAATGAAGGCCGTCACAGCGCTGTCATTTGAAACCCATATGGCTGGTGCATGACAGCTTCGGCCGTTGCAGCCGCATCATTCTGCGGCATAACGTTTTTGCTCCACATTATCAGCATTATTGTCGCGGCTTGGCGTTGCCGGTCAGTACCAATCGTCAAATCTACGATAGGGGAAGCGCCGGCCGCATTGCCACCGGTGAGCATCGTACGGCCGATCTGCGGTCTCGACCCTTTTCTAGAGGAGACGCTGCGGACGTCGTTCGAACTCGCGTATCCGACGTACGAATTGATCTTCTGCATCGCTTCGACGCGCGATCCAGCGATTCCAATTGTGCAAAACTTGATGGCCATGCACCGGCATGTAGACGCGCAGCTCCTCGTCGGCGACGATCGCATCAGCCAGAACCCGAAGCTCAACAACTGTGTCAAGGGCTGGCGGGCGGCAAAATATGACTGGATTGTGCTTGCCGATTCCAACGTGCTGATGCCGGTGGACTATATCAATCGACTACTCGATGCGTGGGAGCCTGATACGGGGCTCGTCTGCTCGCCGCCCGTGGGCTGCCGTGCGATGGGGTTCTGGGCCGGGCTCGAATGTGCCTTCCTCAACACCTACCAAGTGCGCGTGCAGTACTTTGCCGACGCGCTAGGCTTCGGCTTCGCCCAAGGCAAGACCATGCTGTGGCGGCGCGCAGAACTTGAAGCCGCCGGAGGTATCGGGGCCTTGGCCACGGAGATTGCGGAGGATGCCGCATCGACCAAGATCGTGCGAGCGGCCAGTCTACGCGTGCGGCTCGCGACTCCGCCGTTTGAGCAGCCGCTTGGTCGGCGTCGCATAGCCGAGGTGTGGCGGCGGCAAACGCGCTGGGCGCGGTTGCGCCGCTCCTCTTTCCCGCTCTACTTCGTGCCGGAAATTTTTAGCGGCGCGGTTTTCCCACTCATCGCCGCCGGATATGTCGCCAGCACAGCCGACATATCGGCGTTCGGCACAATCGCGGCGTTGTCGTTCATCTGGTGCGGTGCCGAAACCGCGCTGGCGAAGGCAGCAGGCTGGCAGCCGGGGCCGCTATATCCACTCCAGGCCATTTTGCGTGACCTGCTCCTGCCGGTGCTGTGGATTGATGCCTGGGTCGGCACCGATTTCGTCTGGCGCGGCCACCAGATGAGCATCGCAGCCGATGCATCGGTTCGCTAGCGTAGTGACGCTGAAGCGCGGGGGCTGTGATCAATGCCCCAACCGGCGTGGACTAGACTGTGTCGATTCCATCGCCTCTTCGTTTTTTTCCAACACGAATTGCCCCAGATTTGCTACGACGTCGGCAATCAGCATGCCTCGGTCGGCAGGTGGGGCCATCAAGATGAGGTCGGCAAGCACCTCGGTCACCTTTGACGCAATCTCCGCAAGATTGGCCTCCTCGGCTTCCAGGTGGCTCTCCAGCAGGTCGTGAATCTCACAGTGAATGCACTCGGACATTTCAACTCCTTCGACCCGAACCGGTCAGACATCCACGCGGGTCGTTTTGGCAGTCAAGCATGACTGAAACGATCTTGCGATCGTTCACGGCGCCAGCGGCTCCGTGTCGCCTTTCCGCAGCAGCGCCGCATTCGCCGGATCGGCCATGAACTTGATGAAGGCGTTGGCAACATCAACCTGCTGAGAGACCGGCAACAGGCCGACGCCAACGCGGCCATATTCCATCAGCTCGGGCGGCAACGGGCCGAGATATTCGGTCCCGGCGACAGGCTGAATCACGTTGGTCTGCTGGATGCCGATCGCGACGTCACCGGCCGCCACGGCCTCGGCTACCAGCCTGCCCTGGATAATTTTGATCTTATCCTTGATCTGATCATAGATGCCGAGCTTCTGGAACAGCCTGGTGTTGAACGGTCCGGTGCCGACATTGGTGTGGCCGATCGATTTGGCGTCAAGCATCGCGCGCTTGAAGGCTTCGGGTGTGCTGATGTCGGGCTTTGGTGCGCCGGCCTTTACGGCGACACCGTTGCCGACGCGGGCGTATTCGACGACGACGCCGGCAATGATTTTTCCCTGCTTGACGTATTCGTCGAACTGGTCAAGGCCCAGCGAGGCGAGGTCCCCGGCCTCGCCTGAGACGATCTTCTGGTTCAGCGCCGTTCCCGCCTGGAAGCTGACATCGACTTTGTGCCCGGTCGCTTTCTCGAAGCCGGCCGCAAGCTGGCGCACCGCGGACGCGGTGGCCTGATTAAGGAAGATGGTGATCTCCGCCGCGCGTGCAGGAGCCACGAGCACGAGGACGAGGCTGAGCGCCGCCAGAGCGTTCGTCCATCTCATCATGACGCCCTCCGATGCTCCTGATTGAAGCAAGGCTCAAAGCCTGCCGGGTTCCGGCGTAGCGGGTTCCACGTGGGTCTTGCGGAGGAGCGGTGCCGCCTCCGGCGAGGTCATGAATCTGATCATCGCCCGCGCGGCGTCCTGCTCCTTGGAGACCGACATCAGCGCAACACTCGACGGGCAAGGTTGGTTCAGGGAGCCGGGCAATGCCCCGACATACTCGGTTCCCGGCGCACCAACCATGATATTGGTCTGCTGAATGCCGATCTCGAAATCGCCCCTTGCCAGATATTCTACAACCGGGCCACCGCCCGTGAAAACCGTCTTGGGCTTTAATTGCGCCGTGAGTCCGAGCTTCTCGATTCCTTCGGCGACATGCGTGCCGCTACAGCCACGCGAATAGCCGATTGATTTCGCCGCAAGCAATGTCGCCCGGTAAGCCTCCACGGTACTGATGTCCGGCATCGGCGCGCCGGCTCGAACCGAAAAGCCGAGACCCGCAAGCGCGAACGGCATCGCGGTGCCGGCCACGATCTTACCTTTGCGGATAAGCTCATCGATTTGCCCGGGATTGCCTGTGATCAGATCGGCCGGACCATTGGAATTGAGCCGCCGCTCCAGTGCGCCCGCGTCCTCCTGGATGACAGTCACCTGGTGACCGCTCGCACGTTCGAACGCAGCTGCGAGTTCGCGCACTCCCGGCGTTGCCCCCTGGTTGGTCACGACAATCAGTTGGGCTGCCTTGAGAGTTGCCTGCGGCGACAATCCTCCCAGAACCAGGACTCCCAAAATGCCTGCCGCGGCAAATTTGCACGCTCGCATGGCGCACTCCCGTTTTATCAGTTGCCGGAGCGAACGCCGGCGGCTGCCGACGAAAGCTTATGCCGTCTTGCGCCGGCAGGCCAGCGGCGCGATCACGGTCGGGTCGCTCTGCGCCTTCGATCAGATTGCTAAGTCGAGTCGACTGGTGAGCCCCTAGGGCTGATCGATTCCTGAGATTCCAATATCACGTTTACGTAAACGCCTGCAGCCCGGTCTGGGCGCGCCCCAGAATCAGCGCGTGAATGTCGTGCGTTCCCTCGTAGGTGTTCACAGTCTCGAGGTTCGTGAGGTGCCGCATCACGTGATACTCGATCTGGATGCCGTTGCCGCCATGCATGTCGCGCGCGTTGCGAACGATATCGAGCGCCTTGCCACAATTGTTGCGCTTGACGAGCGACACCATCTCGGGCGTCGCCGCGCCCTGGTCGAATAGACGGCCGACCCGCAGGGCGCCCTGCAGGCCGAGCGCGATCTCGGTCTGCATGTCGGCAAGCTTCTTCTGCACCAGTTGCGTCGCTGCGAGCGGCCGGCCGAACTGCTTGCGATCGAGCGTGTACTGCCGCGCCCGATGCCAGCAGTCTTCTGCCGCCCCCATCACGCCCATCGCAATGCCGTAGCGCGCCCGTGTCAGGCAGCCGAATGGGCCCTTAAGGCCCGATACGTTGGGCAAAAGGCTCGATTGCGGAACCACCACGCCGTCCATCACCACCTCGCCTGTCGTCGAGGTGCGCAGCGACAGCTTGCCGGTGATCTTCGGAGCCGACAGACCCTTTACGCCTCGTTCCAAAACGAAGCCCCGAATGTCGTCGCCGTGCGCCGCCGACTTTGCCCAGATCACGAAGACATCGGCGAGCGGCGCGTTGGAAATCCATGTCTTCGTTCCGGTCAGCCGATAGCCGTCGGAGACTTTTTCCGCGCGCGTCTTCATGCCGGCCGGATCAGAGCCCGCATCGGGTTCCGTCAACCCGAAGCACCCCACCCATTCGCCGGTTGCGAGCTTTGGAAGATACGTCTTGCGCTGGGTCTCGTCCCCATAGGTATAGATTGGATACATCACCAGCGAAGACTGCACGCTCATCATGGACCGGAAACCGGAATCGACCCGCTCAATCTCGCGGGCAACCACCCCGTAGGAAACGTACCCCGCCTCTGCGCCCCCGTAAGCCGCCGGAATGGTGACGCCCAAAAGGCCCAGCGCGCCCATTTCACCGAAGATCGCGCGGTCCGTCTTCTCTTCCATGTAGGCATCGATAACGCGCGGCAGCAATTTATCCTGCGCATAGGACCGTGCAGTGTCGCGGATCAGTCGCTCATCCTCGGTCAGCTGATCGTCGAAGCGCAGCGGATCATCCCAGCGAAACGATGGCCGCGCCTCTCCGGAAACAGCGTTCGCGATCCTCGGCTCGGCGGTACTCATCCGCAGCTCCCAAATTTGCAGTTCTTTAATGTGCGCCATGCGGCATACCCGCGGATGCTAGAGCGGGTTTCGGCGAAATGGAACCGCTAGTTGCCAAATCTCTGGGCGTCATTGCGGCACAAGCAGGGATTGGGCGGCCTGCGGCATCTCCGGGGTTGCTGAACCAATGCGGCACGATGATAGACTGAGGCGACAACCGCTTCCGCCGGCCACACGCGTGTCAGTTTGAAAATTTACCGGGCGCACAAACCTTGTTGCGACAAACGTAATATGCGCCTGTGAAGCGGTTGAACAGATAGATGTCGCCGGCTTGATTGCCGTTGGAAACAGCCACGCTTTGGTAGAGCCCACCAACGATCAGCGAGGCAGCCAGGACCAGAATGCCTAGCGAGATCAACTTAATGAGGGTTGCGAGGGTCGCCATCTTTGCCTCCAAAACACCAGCAGCTTTGACGCGAATGGTCCCGTCAGCTTCCATTTGTCCGGCCGTATGCTTGGCTGATGCGATCGCGCCGGTTGCTCTGCCGATGACAGACGCAGCGTCGCCGCTTAGGGCAGTCGCCGAGCGCCCGACGGACAAGCCCTTGGCCTTGTATGAACGTTAACCGACGCGCGATGCGAAAGCCCACCAGAGCGTCGCCCCGCGCACGACGTGGCAGTGGGCCGCTTCGATGTTTCCTCCGCAACTGTGACGCCTAGAGGGCGTTTCGATGAAATTGCCGCGGCTTCTTCACCCGTCGATCCGACCGCGATCGTCGGGCGGACGAGAGCGATTATTGCGCGGCTTCGGCGAGCGACTGGCTTCCGGAGCGTTGCTCACAGGGCTTTTCAGCACGCTCGATATTATGCGCCGTATTCACGAGCGCGATGTGCGAAAATGCCTGTGGGAAATTGCCCAGCAGACGCTGCGTCACGGGGTCATATTCCTCCGATAACAGGCCGACGTCATTGCGCAGCAACACCAGCCGCTCGAACAGTTTCTCTGCGTCGCGAGGACGACCGAGGAGGACATACGCATCTGCCAACCAGAAGCTGCATGTCAAGAAAGCCCCCTCTCCCGGGGGGAGGCCGTCGTCGGAACTGGCCGTGTCGTATCGTAGGACGAAGCCGTTCCGCAAAAGCTTTCGTTCGATCGCCTTGATGGTACCAATGATCCGCACATCGTGCGGCGGCAAGAAGCCGACCGCCGGCATGAGAAGAGTGCTCGCATCCAGCTCGTCTGAGCCGTAAGCCTGCACAAAGGCGCCGAGGCTCGGATTAAACGCCTTTTGACAGACTTGTTCGTGGATCTCGGCACAGATTCGACGCCAACGTTCCACGGGCCCATCGAGGTCGAAGGCCTCCGCGCTCCTTATTCCTCGGTCAAATGCCACCCATGCCATAACCTTGGAATGCGTGAAATGCTGACGTTCCCCGCGGACCTCCCAGATGCCTTCATCAGGTAGAGACCAGACCTTTTCAAGATGCGAAAGAAGCGCCTGCTGAAAGTCCCATCCGGCTGCGAGATGCGGAACACCGCCAATCCGCGCCAGGTGCAGGGCGTCCATCACCTCACCAAAAACATCGAGCTGGAGTTGATCGGCGGCGGCATTGCCGATCCGCACCGGCCTCGAGCCCTCGTAACCCGAGAGCCCGGGTAGTTCCCATTCAGTAAGTCGCTTCTCGCCAGCCAGGCCGTACATGATCTGAAGTTGCGACGGGCTTCCGGCAGCTGCTCGCAACAGCCAATCACGCCAACACTGCGCTTCGTCGTAGTACCCGGAATTCATAAACGTGAGCAGCGTCAGTGTTGCATCGCGCAGCCAGCAGTACCGGTAGTCCCAATTGCGGCTACCGCCGATGTGCTCGGGCAGCGACGCTGTCGGCGCAGCCACGATGCCGCCAGTCGGTGCGTAAGTCAGGGCTTTCAATGTGATAAGTGAACGGGTGATGCAATCTGCATATCGACCTGTGGTGCTATGCGCGCTTGTCCACGTTTCCCAGAACTTCTGCGTCTCCCGAAGCGCGCGTTCCGCATCGGCCAGTTCAGGAGCCGGAAGATGGGATGCGACGTACATCATGACGAACGGTATGGTCTGCCCGGCTGAGATCGTGAAATCGCCAACCGTCTTGAAGTCCTCGCCGCGAAGCTCGACGGGCGTGCGAAGGACCAGCATGTCAGGACCCGAAATCGCCAGGAGATCGCCATTATCGGTGCGTCTCACCCATGGCACCGACGCTCCGTAGTCGAATCGAATGATCAGTTCGGAGCGCATGCGGATGCTGCCGCGTTTGCCGACCACCAACCGCATCACATGCGAAGCATGCTCGCGCAGCGGCATGAAGTCGATCAGGACGGCTTCGCCTTCCGGCGTGGCGAACTCGGTTTCCAGAATCAGCGTGTTCGGACGGTACCGCCGCGAAACCCGCGCGTTTTCCGCAACCGGAGCGATCCGCCACAGTCCGTTGTCGGGGGTCCCCAGTAGGGCCGCGAAACACGCTCCGGAATCGAAACGCGGCCAGCAGAGCCAATCGATTGAGCCGTTCCGGCCCACCAGCGCGGCCGTTTCGCAGTCGCCGATGAGCGCGTAATCGTCAATCTTGCAGGCGGGCTGTGAAAATGGGGCGTGCACTTTCGACTCCTGGTTGCCCTCTCTCGAAGGTAGTAACTATTCGCCATTTGCCACGGCGAGCGCTGGTGTCAAGAGGCCGTGCCGCGCTAGCGTCGCATTGGACGATCAAGGCCTGATAGGTTGAAGTGGCCGGCGATATCTGTGTGCCGTCTCGACCTTGCGAAGCCAAGCAATCGGCGAATCAGTAGCCAACGGTCCGTTTGCAGATAAAGTTCCGTGTCACGGGCAGATGTAACCGTTCCCATTCGGATTCTTGAAGCAACCGACCGATTCCGGGATCGCTTGCTTCGGGAGCCACAGCACTATTTTCGGAAAGTAGATCGCGAACGCAATGGTAACGAAGAACACCACATAGATCGGTAGCGCCGCCCGAAGCGCCCGGGAGAAACGTACGCCGACGAATTTGGACGCCATCAGGAGCACGAGACCGTAGGGCGGCGTAATGAGTCCGAAGGCAAGTGTTGCAATCAGCACGACCCCCATATGCACTGGATTGATGTCGCCTGCCTGCGTCAATGCATTCACCAGCGGCATGAAGATGATGATCGTAGGCACCGGCTCGATGAAATCGCCGATCACGGTAAACAGCACCACCATCAGCAACATGATCAGGTGCGGATCGCTGCCAGCAATCGATGTGATCCAGTCCGCAATCACGATGGCGCCGCGTAGATAGGCGAGCAGCCAGCCGAATGCATTGGCGGCCCCGATAGTGATGAGCGGCAGCGAGAAAATCAGCCCGGCGGTGCAGAAATCGTAAGGAAGCTCGCGCAAATGCTTGCGGTTGATGACCGGGATAATGACCGCAAGTATCCACACCACCGCCACCACGCCGGCCTCGGTTGGCGTGAACCAGCCGGTCAGAATGCCGCCCAGCAGGATGAAGGGGATCATCAATGGCAGCCAGGCGTGCCGGAAGGCTCGTGCCACATCGCGCAATGCTGGCCGTGGCCGCTCCATGCCGACCGGCCCGAAGAAATAACAATAAACCATCAGGCCAATGCCGATCATGAAACCCGGAACCACCCCGGCCATGAACAGGCCGGCAATGGAAACATTGCCGACGGCGCCGTAGACCACCGCCGTGATGCTGGGTGGGACCAACGCCGCGATGGTCGACGCCGCTGCGATAATGGCGGCGATGAAGGGAGGACTGTAGCCTTCCCGTTTCATTGGGCCGCCGAGCGCCCGGCTCATCACGGCGACATCGGCGGTGGTTGAGCCCGACATTTCAGAAAAGAACATGCTGAAAACGGTAACCACTTGGGAAAGTCCGCCGCGAATATGGCCGACTAGCGCGAGCGAAAGATTCGCGATCCGCACCACCACATTGGCGGAGCTCATGAGTTCGCCGACCAGGAGAAAAAATGGGATCGCCAGCAAGGCTTCCGAATCCATCCCATCGAAAATTTTTTGCACGATGGCGGTAAGCGACACATCGGTGAACAGCGCGCCGATCAGCACGCCCGCCATCAGGGAGAATGCAACCGGGACCCCGAGATAGCCGAAGAACAGGAACAGGAAGGTCATCAACAGCAGGATGAACGGCGCACTCACGGGGCGCCTCCATCAATACGAATGTCCAGCGCCACGTCGGCCGCGACGGATTCAGGATGATCGAAGCCGTTGCGGCAGCCGTTGACGAGCTGCTCGATGGTAAACGCCGCAATCAGGACCCCGGCCAGCGGGATTGCAGCGTAAAGCGAGGCGATCGGCGTCATCGACGGCATGCGGAAACTGGAAAAGCCGCGCAAAAAGTTGAGATAGCCGAACCAGATCAAACAAAGCGCGACACCGAGTACCACCAGCCGGATAAGAACTTCGACGACAAGGCGCATCGGGCCATGCATCGCCTCGGCGACCGCCGTGAGATAGAGATGATCATTGCGCCGCGTTGCGGTGGCGGCACCGATGAAAATCCCATAGATGAAAAAGGTGGACGTCGCCTCCTGGAGCCATAGCCAGGGATGCCCGATGGTGCGGGTCACGATGTCGAGCATCACAGTCGTCGAAAACGCAAGCAGCGTGGCCCCGCACAGAATCATCAGGACCGCTTCGAGCGCATCGAAGATGGGCCACTTCAGATGACGCTGCCGCGCCGAGACCAGCTTTTTGGCAATCCACATAGGCGAGCCTAGTGTGTACTGTCGCAAACACTCGCATCCGTCATTCCGGGTCCCGAGCGCAGCGAGGGAGCCCGGAATCCATAATCCTTGGTCGGTGGTAATGGATTCCGGGCGGGCCGCTTCGCGGCGCCCCGGAATGACGCCGACGGGTATGAAGCGTTAGACGCCACACTAATTAATTCCGCGGATCAGATCCTTGATCGCGACGGCGTGTGTGCCCAGCTCCTTGGAAAGCCGATCCAGATAGGGATCCGCCACCTTCTGGAATCCCGACTTATCGACGTCGGTCACGAGCTTGACTCCGATCGCCTTCAGCCTCGCGGCCGATTGGTGCTCGAGATCAAGCGCCTTACCAGGTTGACTGCGGTTAACCTCGTCGGCCGCTGCCTGGACCCATTTGCGCTGGTCGGCGGAAAAGCTCTTCCACAGCTTATCGCTGACCCAGATCAGGCTGTTATTCGCCTCGTGCTCGGTCATCGAAAGCACCGGCGCCACCTCGTAATGCTTGTTCGCTAGATAAACGTTGACGCCGTTCTCGGCCACGTCGACCACCCCGGTCTGCAACGAGGTGTAGACGCTGCCGAAGGGCATGTGCACGGTCTGCGCCCCGTAAGCCGGGAACATGGTATCTTCGGTCGCGGTCGCCTGGACGCGGACTTTCAACCCCTTGATGTCGTCGATTTTGCGGATCTCGCGTTTGGCATACATGCTGCGCAGCCCGAGAGTCGCCAGCGCAATCACATGGGCGCCCTGCACGGTGTCCTCGATCATGCCCTTCACGGCTTCGGCAATCTTCGGATCGGCGAGCGCTTTCTTGAGGTGATCCTCGGAGCGGAACAGGAAATGGAGCGACATCACACCGGCCTGCGGCGACAGCGTCGAAGAATTCGCCGAAGAGGTGATGCAGAAATCGATGTCGCCCGCCTTCACCAATTGGAGCACCTGCGGCTCCTGGCCGAGTTGGGCGCCCGGATACTGCTCGATCAGCATGGTGCCTCGACTCAATTCCTTGAGCTTGTCCGCGAAGGTGTCGCCGGCGACGCCGTAACCGGTCGTTTTCGGCTGGTCGTAGGCAAAACGGTAATGCTTCACGTCCTGGGCCATGGCACCGCAAGGAGCAATCACTGCGGCGGCCAAAACGGCGCTTGCCAGCCCCAACATCCCCCACGACGTTCGCCGCAAACGGCGCCACGTTTTGATCATGAGTTCCTCCCTCAACGATTTAATCCTGCTGTTGATTCTGCCTATATTATCACCATGCCAGCGACGACACTTAGCCTTCCGGCGAAATAAATGCCTTGGCGTTGAGGAACATCGCGCGATGGTGGCCGCGATTGCGAAGTTGCTCGGCCTCGAACCTGCGCTGTGAGCTTGCCCTGTCGGCCTGAGTTTTCTTGGAGCCCTGAACTTCTAGCCAAAGCGGCTCGCGAAGCGGTATGATGTTCAGGACGGTAGGGCAGAGAATCGATAGACATCTGCATCGTCGCATCGTCAGTGGAGGAGATCTCATGAAAACCAAGCTGCAGTTGTGCATCCTGGCCGCCACCGCGCTCGTTTCGCTCGGTGCGGTGGCGAGCGCCCAACAGGTCCAGCAGGCGCCGAATACCACGTTCTTCGTCACGAGCACTGGCCCCGGCAAGGGCGGCGATCTCGGCGGTCTCGCCGGGGCAGACGCGCACTGCCAGAGTTTGGCCAACACGATCGGCGCGGGTGGCAAGACCTGGCATGCCTATCTGAGCAGCACCGCGCTGGCTCAGGGGGGTCCCGTCAACGCCCGCGACCGCATCGGCAAGGGACCGTGGCAAAACGTCAAGGGCGTCGCGATCGCCAAGGATGTCGACGATCTGCATAGCGCCAACAACAATCTCAACCAGCAGACCGCACTCACCGAACGCGGCACGATGGTGGCCGGTGTCGGCATGACGCCGAACCAGCACGACGCCATGACGGGCTCGCAGGCCGACGGCCGCGCGTTCCCGGCGAACCTCAACCTCACCTGCAACAACTGGACCAGCAGCACCTTCGGCTCGACCATGCTGGGCCACATCGACCGCACCCCCAAGAACCCGCCGAACCTGGAGTCCTGGAATGCGGCCCATATGTCGCGCAGCTGCAGCCAGCCCGACCTGATCGCCACCGGCGGCAACGGCCTGTTCTATTGTTTCGCGGCGCAATAAGTGGCGGTGTCAGGACTAGTCGCTCGCTTCACCCAATCTGAAGCGAGCGGACCGTCATGAAAGCGACTGCAATGGAGTCGCCCCGACGGAATGATGATGTAGGGGCGACCCTTGTGGTCGCCCCTACAGCGGGCGATGTTGGAGGACGTCGCTAGTGCGGCCCCTCCAATGTTATGACTTGGTCGATGCTTCAATCTCAGTAGCAAAGAGGGGCGCCCGCGACAATTCCCGGATCCAGGCCGGGGACGGGCATGACGGTATACAGTTGAGATCACGTCGAAAGGAAACGTTTCAAGCGGGAGGCCTGGCCATGCGATCCCTGTCGATCGGAAAGTTGGTGCCACTGATCGCTCTGGTCGTGACGGTCGGCGCGGCGCTTGTCACCGCGTGTACCTTGGCCCGCGCTCAGGAACGCCCCGCCCGCCTTCTTTATTTCACGCACTCGGCCGGCTACCGGCATGAAGTCATCCCGGTCTCCCGGGAGATATTGAAACAGATCGGCGAAATGTCGCCGCGCTTTGAAGTGACTGCGACCGAGGACGTTGCGGTGTTCACGGCGCAGAACCTGCGCCGCTATGGCGCCGTGATGTTCTTCACCACCGGCGAATTGCCGATGAACGACGCCCAGAAGCAGGCGCTGATCGATTTCGTCCGCGACCGCGGCGGCTTCCTCGGGGTGCATTCGGCGACCGACACGTTTTATCAGTGGCCGGAATACGGCAAGCTCATCGGCGGCTATTTCGACCAGCACCCCTGGCACGAAGCAGTCCGGATCGACGTCGCCGACCGCTCCGATCCGCTCGTTGCATTCCTTGGGTCATCGATGGCAATTTCCGACGAAATCTACCAGATCCGCGACTTTGACGTCGGCGGCTCGCATGTGCTGCTGCGTCTCGACCCGGCCTCGGTCGATCTCACCCGCAGCAATGTGCACCGGCATCCTTATGGCTGGCCACTGGCCTGGACGCGTGCCTACGGCAGCGGACGCGTGTTCTACACAGCCCTCGGTCACGAGGAGGCGGTGTGGCGGGATTCGCGATACCAGACGCTACTGCGCAAGGCCGTGCTCTGGGTCATCGGCAGTTCGCGGTAGCTCCCCACTTCGCGCAACTTCCGCGTTTGTGCTTGTGCGTCGAGGCCGTTACGCCGACAATGCCGAAAATACCCTTATAACAATCGCCGAGGAGGGCCCCATGCACGACGTCACGAGCGATCATTGGCATGAGCCAGAGGGCATGAAGAACGCGGGCTATGGCGCCTGGAAGCGGCCCAACACGCCCTATGACGACTACATGGAGGAGCAAGGCATCCCGATCTTTCGCGGCATCGGGGTGCGGCGCGTGCAGGACATGGCGCTCAAGCGCTGGAACCGTATGGGCGGCAACGGCACCTTCATCCAGCTCTATGGTACAGAGGGCAAATGGGGCTGCTACGTCGTCGAGGTGCCGGGCGCCGGCGCGCTCAATCCTGAGCGCCACATGTATGAGGAGATTATGGTGGTGGTCGAGGGCCGCGGCACCACCGAAGTATGGACCGACGACCAGAAGAAGCCGCACACGTTCGAGTGGGGGCGCGGCTCCATGTTCGCAATCCCGCTCAACTGCTGGCACCGAATCATCAACGCGGCGTCAAGTCCGGCGCTCATCCTGGTGGCGTCCACCGCTCCCAATGTGATGAATATCTTTCGCGACCGCGACTGGATATTCAACTGCCCTGTCACCTTCCCGTCGCGGTTCGATGGCAGCCAGGATTTTTTCAAACCCAGGGACGATATCGTACCAGACCGGCTGCGCGGGCTGGCGTCGCGGCGCACCAACCTCATTCCAGATATTTTCACTGCCGAACTCTATCTCGATAATCGCCGTTCGCCTGGCTACCGGCGCGTGGAACCCGACCTCGCCGGCAATGTGTTCTATGGGTTCGTCGGTGAGCACGTGACGGGGCGCTACTCCAAGGCTCACGCCCATGCTTCGGCCGCCGTTCTGGTTTGCATCAAGGGCAAGGGTTACACCTACACGTGGCCGCGTTCGATCGGCATGACGCCCTGGCAGGACGGCAAGGAAAACGAGGTATTCCGACAGGACTACGAGCCGGTCGGCCTCGTGACGGCGGCGCCTTATGGCGGCGACTGGTTCCATGCGCATTTCGGCATCGGTCGCGATCCGCTGCGCCTGATCGGCTGGTACGGCCCGAACAACCATCGCAAGGACAAGGCTGGCGTTCCGGGCGAGAAGGACACTGACGAGGGCGCCATCGATGTCACCGAGGGCGGCACCGCCATTCCGTACTGGTTGGAGGACCCATTTCTGCGCAAGGAATATGAGGAGACCTTGCGGCGTGAAGGCGTTGCCTCGCAAATGGAGGACGCGCTGTACCGGGCTCCTGCGATCGCGGGGACCTAATCCGGAGGCAGACTCGGGTGGGTTTCGGCGTCGGGCCGCGCTGGAGCAAAAATTTTTTCAAGGATGATCCATGGATGCGTTCCTCGCGTTCGTCGAAGGCAGCGATCTCAGCATGTGGATTCGCGGCGACTCGATGCTCGCTTTTCCAACTATCATCACCCTGCATACGATCTGTATGGGATTTCTTGCCGGCGCCAGTTCCGCAATCGACCTGCGCATTCTGGGTCTCGCGCCTGGCATTCCGCTCGATTCGTTGCGGCCGTTCTATCCGCTCATGTGGCTGGCGTTCGCCATCAACGCCGCGACCGGCGTGCTGATGGTGATCGGTTATCCGACCAAGCAACTCACGAACCCCTTGTTCTATATCAAGCTGTCGCTGGTCGCGCTCGGCGTCTGGCTCGTTTATCGAATCGGTACTGAAGTGTTGCGCGCGGCAGAATTAGGCCAGAAAGCGACAACGGCGCGCGTCAAGTGGTTAGCCGTAGCCTCGCTTGCCGGCTGGGTGAGCCTAATCATTGCCGGCCGGCTCCTTGAATATACGCACAGATGGGAGCTGCTCGGAATCCGGGCTCTGACCTAACCGGGGAATCGCGTCATGGATGAAATCGCCCCGTGGGAACAGTTTGTCCGCAGCACCGCCTTGCACCACTTTGTGTACGTCAATGAACCCTGGCTGTGGCCAACCTGCGAGATTCTGCATTATTTGGGGTTGTCTCTGCTGCTCGGCACTGTCGGCCTGTTCGATTTGCGCGTGCTCGGCCTCGCCAAAGGCATCCCGCCACGTGCCATTCATCGGCTCATCCCATGGGGAGTTGGCGGTTATATCTTGAACGTTCTGACCGGCATCCTGTTCTTTTCCGGCCATCCGGACCAGTATTTTTACAACGACGCCGGCCGCCTCAAGGCGCTATTCATGGCGATCGCCGGGATCAACATTCTGCTCTTTTACGGCACCACGGCGTTCCCGGAAATGAAGAAGCTGGCCCCCGGTGCGGATGCTCCGATGCGAATCAAGGCCATCGCCGGCATTTCGCTTGCGATGTGGGTGGGGGTGCTCATATGCGGCCGGATGCTCACGTGGTTCCGGCCGCCATTTTTCCACTGATCGGCGCGAATTGGAATGCCCATGGTGGGCGGCCTGCGCCTGGATTAATCCGCCGCGGGGATCGTCATAAGCGTTCTTGCGTCGCTCGCACCTGTGATAGCGTCCGCCGCGATCATGGCAGAGGCGGCTGATATGGCGAAGCAACGCAAGGGTACGGTCGGCGTGGTCGGCCTCGGCAACATGGGCGGCGCGTTTGCACGGCACCTCGCCACGGCCGGCTGGTGTGTGCTCGGTTTCGATATTGATGCGGCCCGCAATCGCGCCGCGGCGCGCGCGGGCGTGGAAATTTCCGCCGACATGGAAACGCTTGCTGCGGCTGTCCCCGTGCTGATCCTGAGCCTTCCAAGCCCGCAGGCGCTCGATGCCGCCGTGGCGGCAATTACGCGAAGCAAGCTTCCGGCAAAGATCGTCGTCGAGTCGGGCACCTTCACGCTCGACGACAAAGAGCGCGCCGAAAACGCGCTGCGTAAGGCCGGCCACGTGATGCTCGACTGTCCGGTGAGCGGCACCGGCGCCCAGGCAGCCGTGAAGGACATCGTGGTCTATGCGAGCGGGGACGCCGGGGCGATCACCAAGACGACCCGCATGTTCTTCGATTTTTCGCGCGCGGTTTACAATGTAGGCGAATTCGGCAATGGCAGTCGGATGAAATACGTCGCCAATCTTCTCGTCACCATCCACAACGTGGCCTCGGCAGAGGCGATGGTGCTGGGAATAAAGTCGGGACTCGATCCTCAGATGGTATACGACCTCATCCGCGCTGGCGTTGGCACCTCGCGCATATTCGAGGTGCGGGGCCCGATGATGGTGCAGGACCGGTACGATAAGGCCAGCATGAGCGTCAGGCTCTACCACAAGGATATTGCCGTAATAGAGGATCACGCGGCCAAGCTTGGGGTTCCAACCCCGCTGTTTTCCGCCAGCATTCCGGTCTATTCCGCCGCCCTTTCGATGGGGTACGGCGACCAGGATACGGCATCGGTGTGTGCGGTCCTGCAGACCATGGCGGCAGTCCGTCGCGGCAAGCCCAAACGCTCCAAACGGCGCGGCATATAGCGTGGTGGCAATGCAGCAAAGCACTGGCAGGCGGCCTTGCCCGCGCTGCATGTGAAAGGATTGCATGTCTTTGAGCGATAACGGGCCGCGTGCCGGCGGCCGCAAAACGCACCAGTCGCGCAGCGGATTCCGCGACGGCATGCACATCGACTGGGATGTCCCGATCTCCATGGATGACGGGTTGGTGCTGCGCGCGGATGTCTTCAGGCCCGCGAAAGTCGGCACATATCCGGTGATCCTGAGCTACGGCCCCTATGCCAAGGGGCTGGCCTTCGAGGAGGGCTATCCGAGCGCGTGGCAGCGCATGGCCCGGAAGCATCCCGATGTTACGGCGGGCTCGACCAACAAGTACCAGAACTGGGAGGTGGTCGATCCGGAGAAATGGGTACCGCACGACTACGTGTGCGTGCGCGTCGATTCGCGCGGCTGCGGCTGCTCGCCCGGCGTGATCGATCACTTCTCGCCGCGTGAAATCAAGGATTTCTATGACTGCATCGAATGGGCCGGCGTGCAGTCGTGGTCGAACGGCAAGGTCGGGCTCAACGGCATATCGTACTACGCGATCAACCAGTGGCACGTGGCGTCGCTGGAGCCGCCGCATCTCGCAGCCATCTGCGTGTGGGAGGGCGCGGCGGACTGGTACCGCGACATGACCCATCACGGCGGCATTTTATGCACGTTCTGGAAGAACTGGTCCGACATGCAGGTCAAGACCGTGCAGTACGGCGCCGGCGCCCTTGGCAAGCGCTCGCTCGTGCATGGCGAACTCGTGTGCGGGCCTGAAACGCTCAGCGAGGATCAACTTGCACGCAACCGCGCGGATTTCGGCAACGAGATTCTCGCCCATCCGCTCGACGACGCCTATCACCGCGCCCGATCGCCGATCTGGTCGAAGGTGAAGGTGCCGCTGTTTTCCGCCGCCAACTGGGGCGGCCAGGGCCTCCATCCGCGCGGCAACTTCGAAGGTTTCACGCAAGCCGCCTCGGAGCAGAAATGGCTGGAGGTGCATGGCATCGAGCACTGGACGCATTTCTACACCGATTACGGCCGCAAGCTACAGAAGCGGTTCTTCGACCATTTTCTCCACGGTAAGGACAGCGGCTGGGACAGGCAGCCGAAGGTTCTGCTCCAGGTCCGCCATCCGGGTGAAAAATTCGTTGCGCGCGCCGAAGACGAATGGCCACTTAAGCGCGCGAAGTGGACGAAGTTTCATCTTCACCCCGACGACGGTACATTGAGAGCCGGTGCCGTCGGCAACAAAGCGATGGTGAGCTTCGCCGCTATGGGCGACGGGGTCACCTTCATGACGGGTCCGCTCGCGGAAGCGACGGAAATCACCGGGCCGATCGCAGCGAAATTGTGGGTATCATCATCGACCAGCGACGCCGACCTGTTTCTGATCGTGCGGGTGTTCTCGCCCGACCTCAAGGAGGTCGTGTTTCAGGGCGCGATCGACCCGCACACGCCGATCGCCCAGGGCTGGCTGCGCGCCTCTCACCGCAAGCTCGACCCAGAGCGGTCACTGCCCTATCGGCCGTATCATGCACACGACACAGAACAGCCGCTGCGGGACGGTGAGATTGTCGAGCTTGATATCGAGATCTGGCCAACCTCCATCGTGGCGCCCCCTGGATACCGAATAGCCCTTACGGTTCGCGGCAAGGACTATGAATATGGTGGCGCCAGCGGCGGAAAGCTTTCCAACTTCAAGAACGAACTGACCGGCTGCGGCCCGTTCCTGCACGACGACCCGCAAGATCGCCCGCCGGAGATTTTTGATGGCATCACCACGCTGCATTTTGGACGCAAGACGCCGAATTACCTGCTGCTGCCCATCATCCCGGGGACAACGGAGCACAAGCCCACCCCAAAAAAGAAACGATAGGCACCGATTGCGAGTCTTGCCATTGTTCCGGGTCGTGGCGGGCTTGTCCCCGCCACCCCGATCATGCTGCGCTGTGCTTTGAAAATCTTAGGTCGCCGGGACAAGCCCGGCGACCACACCGGCGCGTGATCGATCGAAATTTGCTCGGAGTCCGTGATTGCTGGTTGTCCGCCCGTTCGGACGATGACAGCCGGTCAACTTTGGCGTAATCGCATCGGCACTGCCATCGACAAGGACCCCGCATGCCCCAGGACTGGAATCGTTACGGACCGACCGCCGCGCGCCCACAGGGCGCCAATCCCGGACGGACGATGCGGCCGCAAAGCATCACCATTGATATCCATTCCCACATCGCGATCCCGCAGGCAGCGGAGTTCGTCAAGCCGCATCTCGACCCGGCCACCATTCCGCTCATCAATTTTGCAACGTCCGAGACCAAAGCGCTCAACGCGCGCCAGGACGCGGACCGCCATGGACTGATGACCAGCCACAGCCAGCGTCTGGCCGATCTCGACGCCATGGGCATCGATCTGCAGCTCGTCATGTGCCCGCCGCCGCAATGCTATTACACGGTGCCGCTGGAGATCGCTGTCAAGGCCGCCCGGATCGTCAATGACGGTGTCGCGGCTTATGTGGCGGCAAGGACCGACCGCTTTGTTGCGCTGGGCACCGTGCCGATGCCGGACGGCAACGAGGCTGCGCACGAACTTGCGCGCTGCATGACATCGCTCAAGTTCAAGGGCGTGCAGATACTGACCAACGTTGCCGGCAAGGAGCTGTCGGATCCGGCCTTTGCCCCCTTCTGGCAAAAGGCGGAGGAACTCGGCGCGGTCGTGCTCATCCATCCCAACGGCTTCACCGAGGCGCAGCGCTTCGCCCGCTTCTATTTCAACAACGTCATCGGCAATCCACTGGAGACCACGATTGCGCTGCACTATCTCATCTTCGACGGCGTGATCGAGCGCCACCCCGATCTCAAGATCATCGCGGTCCATGGCGGCGGTTTCCTGGCCGCCTATTGGGGCCGTATCGACCACGCCTGGGGGGCGCGCGGCGACGCGCGCGGCCAACTGCCGAAGCCGCCGTCGAGTTATCTGAAGAAAATCTATTTCGACACCGTGGTATTTACCCCGGAGCAACTCGCTGCGCTGGTTGCGACATTCGGACCCGACCACGTGCTGATGGGCACCGACTACCCTTACGATATGGCCGAGTACGACCCGCTCGAACACCTGGCGGCGACCGAGAGCCTCGATGCAGCGGCCCGCGCCGCCATTGCGGGCGGCAACGCGAAGAAGCTGCTGACGGTGTAGCGTACTTTGTCCCTCCCAGACTCAAGGAAGGATAAATGTTCACCAAGGGGAGCATCTATCGCGTGATCAGGCCTTGGCTGACATCGACTTTCGACGAGCTGAGCGTGTATTGCTGAACGACCTTGCTCTTATTAAAAAAAACCACGAGCGACTTCTTATCGCCTTCAGCGCCGCTATGAATCAGACTCACATAAGGAATAAAGTTTGTGGGTTTCGCGTGCAGTCTGGAGAAGTCATATTCCCATATTTCATTGCCGCTATCGGTGAAGGAGGTCTTCGCGGGATCGCCATACAGTTGGCGCACACGATCTTGAGTGGTTCTTCCTTTGACCAGTTGCTCGGACACGCTTTGAGCCGAAGCGTCGGCGATGCTTTCATTGCCGACGCTGGCGCACCCGCTCAGAAATGCAGACAAAAGCCCGGCCACAAAACCGATGCGCCATGCCATAGTACCCCCCGCGACGCTACGGAAATGCCACTCGCCATCCTAAGGACCGAATAACCGCAGTCTCAAGCCCCAGTACCGATCTTCGGTGCGAAAGAACGCTTGCAGACTCTCTCCGAGCGTTGGACCTAGACCGGCAGACTAATGATCGTCAACGACAATACGGGTGCCAACAGATGATTGCGGACAACCGTTGCCGAAAATCCTCAGACCGACCGACGGGTGAAGATGACCCAACGGGAAGGAACAACTGATCTAAGTGCGCTGGCCCAACTCCGCTCGACTTAGTCGTGAATAGCTGGCTGAAAATCCGATTAAGGTTGGATGGCTCAATTCCTGCGCCGATATCGTGCCTTGTCGACACCATTGCAGCACGACAGTCCGGCGATTTGAACCGGTTAGGCCGATATTTGTGACGCAACTTTCCTATGGCTTGTCCGTTCCGGTCAAGGGCTCCCCTTGCGACTATGTTGGCAGCGCGCAGGCAGTGGGGGCCCCCCTTGATCGCAACCGCGACCGTCGGCTAATGAAGGATAAAGTCTCAGAGGAGAACCGCAAATGAGTGATCTCGTCGTGATCGCATTCCCGAGCGAGGCGAAAGCGGAGGAAGTCCGTCAGAAACTGCTGGCAATGCAGAAGGAATACCTAATCGAATTAGGCGACGCGGTGATCGCCGTGAAGGACGCCCAGGGCCGCATCAAGCTGAATCAGCTCATCAACACTACTGCCGTAGGTGCGGTTTCGGGTACGTTTTGGGGTACGCTGATTGGCCTGATTTTCCTGATGCCACTTGCTGGTGCTGCAATCGGTGCCGCTTCCGGCGCTATTGGTGGCGCTTTGAGCGATGTTGGTATTAATGACAAATGGATCAAGGATACCGCAGCTGCCATCCAGCCCGGCACGGCGGCATTATTCGTGCTGGTGCGCAAAGTTACCGCAGATAAGGTGCTTGAAGGCCTCAAGGGTGAGGGCGGTACAGTAATGAAGACCTCGCTCGACCACACCAAGGAGGCAGCGCTGCAGGCGGCGCTGGCCGGCGTCCAAGCAGCGGTGCCTGCTTCGCCCTCCTGACTTCGACCTGTTCACGAGGGGCTTCCACGTCGTCGCTCACACATCCTGCGCCCGGCAGTCAGGGTGACGCCTGCTATTGTGTATTGTTCAGGTAAAGGCAATGCGAAAGGTACAGGCGTCCGCGATGCGGGGGCCCGTGAGATTCATAACAACGAGCGATTAGCCCCTTTTTTGCCGACCATCCGCCGCGCATGGAAGCTATCTGGTGGAACACCGGTCGTGAGGCCCACGCAGTTGCAACGACGGCCCAAGACCCTAAGCCGCCATTGTGCCTACCTTGTCGCTGCCAGACTTTATCGGCAATTCGGATTGGAAAATCGAACCTTGGTTGACGCCCGACGAACACCCAAATCCGACCGTTGTGCTTCTCGATGATCGAATGGCAGATGGCAAGGCCCATACCGTCCCACTCGACTTAGTCATGAATAGCGGGCGGAAATTCGATGCACCGAACACAGCCAATGGGGTCGCGTGTCAAAGACCACGCCCGGGCCTTCAGTTACTTGGTGTACATCGTTTTCGACGTACAACTGGAATGGGCGGAGGCGCGGGTCATTCCGCCTTCTCTTGATCAAGGCGTGACAGGCGCCGGGTTCAGGAACTTGCCAAGGGCCAGCTGATAATAGGAGGCAGCAATGTCAAAACTAAATCTATCCATCAGTGGACTGAGCATTTTCATGGCGTTAGCCCTTGCGCTAGGGGAATTGTTCTTCTTCTTTTACGGAGAGAACTGGGAAGGTCCACTCGGGTTGTTTACGTCGGAGCGGTTGGGCTTCAACTTGGCTTGGCTGACTCTTATCTATATTTCCTTTCAACTCCTCTCGATCCCGTTTGCGCTACACACGTCTGAAAAAAAGTTCATTGGCGTAGTGGACGGAATGGTATCCTTGGTGCCCTTGGCGATCACCGTCATTGTGATATT
>Ga0066903_100000312_pt1 | contig 28830 bp, 21 predicted proteins | sample PanSoiMetaGPlot1_FD_67491 | JGI IMG/M metagenome (GOLD analysis project Ga0066903, IMG submission 67491) | Tropical forest soil microbial communities from Panama analyzed to predict greenhouse gas emissions - Panama Soil - Plot 1 (version 2) | ecosystem: Environmental > Terrestrial > Soil >... | reverse complement strand
GGGCAGTAGCTGTCGAAGAACGCGTTGGTGAGCTGCCAGGCCTGCGCCGCGACGTTCGCGTCATAGCTCGATCGGGCGTCGCAGAAGAATCCGTGATCGGCGTGGGAGAACAGCACGTCGATGAACGGCTTGCGCGCGTCGCTCACGGCCTTGACGATGGTGCGGCGGTCTTCTTCGGGGATGTGATGATCGCGGCCGCCCCACGCGAACAGGTGCGGACCGGAGAGCGTCGGCGCGCGCCCCGCCACTTTCGGCATGTGGCCGCCGTAGTAGGACGCCGCCGCCTTGAGCGGGAGCGCGGAGTTCGCGAGAAACGCGACGCGTCCGCCGAGGCAATAGCCGATCGCGGCCGTGTTCTGGCCGACGCCGGCCGCCGCCAACCAGCCGAACGCCGCCCGGATGTCAGCATCGAGGCCTTCAACGGTGAGCGCCTGGAGGTGCGGCATCGCAGCGGGGAAGTTGTCGTAGGCGCCTTCGAAGCCCGGCGCCGAGCGGTGAAAGTGCTCGGGTGCGATGGCCAGGAAGCCGCGCGCCGCGAATCGGCCGGCGACGTCGCGGATGTGGGCGTTGACGCCGAAGGCCTCCTGGAACACGAGCAGGCCGCGCCGCGCCGGCGACGAGGGGCGCGCCACCCACGCTCGCATACTCGACCCATCGTCCACTTTCAGATCGACCCAGTCGGACTGCACCGTCATCGGGACGAATTATCGTCCATCCGAGCCCCGAGCTACGCGTGTTGGTGCATCGCGCTGGCGATGGCCGCCGTGAGCTTTTCGACGGAGCACGGCTTGGTGAGGAGCGCCGTCGCGCCGTGCCGGCTCGCCTCGACGCCGAGCGCCGGTTCGTCCTGCGCGGTGAGCATGATGACCGGAATCGCGGAGGTGCCCGGATCCGATTTCAGCCGCCGGCACACCTCCCACCCGTCCATGCCTGGCATCATCACGTCGAGCACGATGACGTCGGGATGTTCCGCCGACGCGCGCTTCAACCCTTCGGTGCCGCGTGCCGCCGTGAGCACGGTCATGTAGCCTTCGAGCATCAGCGCGTACAGGTCGCGCTCGGCGTTCGAGTCGTCGATCATGAGGACGCGGGGCCGCGTGCCGTCGACGAGCGCGTCAGCCGTGGGCACCGGGCTCCAGACGCGATGGGCCGGCGTGCGCGCCGCGTAGCCGGCGCCGACGCCAGAACTGAAATCGGGGAACTCCCCGCAGCGGTCGCACTCGAACGTGCCCCGTCCGAACCAGCGCATCGGAATCCATTTCAGGGCCGCGCCGCAGTACGGGCACGAGCGATCCATCATGACGTTTACCCAGAGCCATCCAGCGTGTAGGAGCGTCCGCCTGCTGACGTCGGACGTGCAGAGTCGAGTAGGAAGTGTCGGAAATCGTTACAGATTCTTGTCGATCGGCGGTGTCAGGGCTCGAAGAGCAATTCAAGGACCAGCCCGTCCATGCGGTTCCCCGATTACATTATTCGTCGCTGCAGCTTTTGAACGACTCGCCGAGGGAGCCGACCTCGTTGGTGAGAGCGAAACCTGCGCCCGGCCGGCCGTCGCGCACCGCGCGAACAAACGCGCTCGTGGGCGTGAGCGGCAGCGCCGCCACGTTTTCGCAGAAATCGCGCCAGAGACCGTCCTGCTTGAGATATTCCTCGACGTTCGAAAAGTAGAAGGCCGACACGGTGCCGCCCCGGCGGCGGATGTAGTCGGCCACGGCGCGAATCGCGTGAGGCCCGGCGAAATTGCCGATGAGCGGCACGAGCAGGTTATCGGTCTCGAATTTCTTGAGGAACGCAAACGACTCCTCGCTGGCGAGAAAGCCGCGGGCCTGGCCGCTGCGATCGGTGGCTACCATCAGGTCGCGGTAGGTGGGCTCGGTGCTCCGCCAGCGCCCCGCGTTCTGCGACGTCGAATACTGAATGGTCGGGCCGTACGTGGAGATCGCCGTGTAAATGTGCTGCAGCCTGAGCGTGTCGGCCGACGACAGCACGAACCCGTGCGTCCTGGTCAGGTGCCTGACGATGGCGCGCATGTTCTGGCTGTAGAGGCCGTCCGTTGGTTCCACGCGCGCGAACGCCTCGAAAATCTCCGCGGCCGAGGACGTTGCGGTCAGGCCTTCGGGCCGCTTGCGCGCGAAGAGCCTCGACACGAACTCGGCGCGGTCGGCCGACAGCTCGAACAGCGCCTTGTACATCAGGTGCAGGTCGAAGTTGCCGCGGCGGATGTCGATGATGAACGCCATCTTCGGCCGGACGGCCGCGATGTACGTGAAGTTCTGTTCGGGGCCGACACCGAGATAGACGCTCGTATCGCCGGCGCCGCGCTGCAGATCGGGGATGACCTGCTGCAGGTCGCGCTCGTTCGACAGCAGGTTGTCCGACTGAAAGGTACCCGCGCGTTCGGAGAACTCCGAGGTGAGGCGCCAGAATTCCTCGTCGCCGATGGCCGCGGGCAACGCGACATCGACGGCGCGGACGTGCGCGACGTGTCCCAGCGCGACAACTGCCGCGAGGGCCGCGGCGCAGGCTACGCGGCGAGGCAACGATATCCGTCTCGAAATCATCAGGGCCTTCCTGTTTATACGCGATTCGGCGCGCGGCCGCGCCCCCTTTCTTGCCCGGGGGGGCTGGTCGAGAGGACAATCCGGTGGTTCATGCCCAAACGCGCGCCCGTCTGGATCATTCTCTTCACCATCCTGCTCGACAGCCTCGGCGTCGGCATCCTGGTGCCGATCGTGCCGCAGTTGCTCGGCAACCCGAGCTCGCCCGAGTACCTGCTGAAAGACACGCCGCCGGGCGTCGGCTACGTGCTGCTCGGGTTTCTCGTGGCCGTCTTCCCGATCATGCAGTTCTTTGCGACGCCGGTCCTCGGGCAGTTGTCGGACCGGTACGGGCGCAAAAAAATCCTGGCGTTCTCGCTCGCCGGCACGGCGTTCGGTTACGTGCTGTTCGCGGTCGGTGTCATTCTCGGGAACATCCCGCTGCTGTTCGTCGCGCGCGCGCTCGACGGCATCACGGGGGGCAACATGTCGGTGGCGCAGGCGGCGCTGGCCGACGTGACGCCGCCCCGCGAGCGCACCAAGACGTTCGGCCTCATCGGCGCCATGTTCGGCGTCGGCTTCATCCTGGGCCCGTTTCTCGGCGGTGTCCTCGCCGATGCCCGCGTCGTGTCGTGGTTCACGGCGGCCACGCCGTTCTGGTTCGCGGCCATCCTCGCGTCGCTGAACACGGCCTCGGTCATCCTGCAGTTCGACGAGACCAACCAGCACATCCGGTTCGTGCCGCTCGATCTCGGGCGCAGCCTGCAGAACATCGCACGGGCCTACGCCCTTCCGCCGCTCCGCCCGCTCTTTGCGACGATCTTCTTCTTCAACGCCGGCTTCGGGTTCTTCATCTCGTTCTTCGGCGTGTTCCTGATCGATCGCTTCGGCTTCACGCAGACCGACATCGGCAATTTCTTCGCCTACGTCGGCGTCTGCATGATCGTCACGCAGCTCGTCACGACCCGCCGCGTGGCGGCGCGCTTCGGCGAGTCGCAGGTGTTGCGCGTCAGCATCCTCGGCGTGTCGATGATGATGGGGGTGTACACGCTGACGCCGTCGTGGCGCTGGATTTTCCTGATCGCGCCGTTCAGCTCGACCTTCAACGGCCTGACGATGGCCAACATGGGCGGCCTGCTCAGCCGATCGGTCGCGCCCGACGTGCAGGGAGAAGTGCTCGGCATCGCGTCGAGCATCCAGGCGCTCGCGCAGGCGCTGCCGCCGCTCGGCGCCGGCTTCGTCGCGGCCACGTTCTCGCCGAAGGCGCCGGTGCTCGCCGCGTCGCTGATGATGTTTCTGGCCTGGGCGGTATTCGCGACGCTCTACCGGCCGGTCGGCGCGCCGGTGCGGCCGGCTCCCTCGCAGTAGTTGATCCATAATGGCGCCGGGCCACAAGACGATGCTGCGCACTCCCACAGTTGTCGCCGCTGCCGTGCTCGTCTCGCTCGCCGTCAGCGCACCGGCGTCCGCGCAAATCTCGCTCGAGGGCGAGTGGACCGGCCGCTACCAGGAAGATCAGATGGACCGCGTGCCCGGTGGCGACTGGGGCGACTACACGGGCTTGCCCATCAACGAGGCCGCCCGCTTCTACGCCGACAGTTGGGACATCTCGCGCGGTTCGGTGCCCGAGCACCAGTGCCAGGTCTACAACGTCGCGCACATCTTCCGCGGGCCGCTGCAGTTCCGCGTGTGGAACGAGAAGGATCCCGATTCGCAGGAAACCATCGCCATCCGGATGTATCTCGGCACCTACGAGCAGTGGCGCACGATCTGGATGGACGGCCGTTCGCATCCGCCCGACTTCATGCCGCACACGTGGATGGGGTTCTCGACGGGCGAATGGCACGGCGACGTCCTCACGGTGACGACGTCGCACATCAAGGCCGAATACCTGCGGCGCGAGGGCATTCCGTTCAGCGATCGGCTGACGGTTGTCGAACACTTCATCCGTCACGGCAGCCAGCTGACGCACGTGATGATTGCGACCGACCCGGTCTATCTCGACGAGCCGATGGTCAACACCGAAGAGTTCGTGGTGATGGACCACGGCAACACCAACTGGCTGTACAACTGCGAGACGGCCGAGGAAGTGCCGCGGCTCAAGCACGACGTGCCGCATTTCCTGCCGGGCACCAATCCCAACCTGACGTACTTCGCCGACCAGGTCGGCCTGCCGCAGGAAGCCGTCCGCGGCGGACCCGAGACGACGTACCCCGAGTACCGGGCGAAGCTCCGCGCGCTCATGGCTGGTGCGGGCACGAATGCGAAGTAGATCCGTCCGGCACCTGCTCCTGCTGGCTGCGCTCGCGAGTGTGACGGCCCTCGGCGTCGTCGTCGATCTCAGGGCGGAAGAGACGACGCCCGCGATAGTCGAGCACATCGGCGGCGACATCAAAGTGGTGCACGTGCGCGGCAGCGTCTATGCGCTGTTTGGCGCCGGCGCCGCGGTCGTCGTCTCCATCGGCGAGGACGGCGTTCTCGTCGTCGACACGGGCGCGGCCACGCAGACGGAGAAGATCGTCGCCATTATCCGGCAGCTCTCGAAACGCGAGATCCGCTGGATCCTCAACACGACACTCGATGCGGATCACATTGGCGGCAACGAGAAGCTGTCGCTGGCCGGTCGGACGGTCAACGGCAATCCGGCGGCGATCATCGCGCACGAGAAGCTGCCGCTGCGGATGGTGAAGCTGCCGACGCCGGTTCCGATCAGCGCGCGCCCGCTCAACACCTTCTTCAGCGAGTCGAGGGATTTCTTCTTCAACGGCGACGCGGTTTTCGTGTATCACACGACGGGGCACACCGACGGCGATACGATCGTGCACTTCCGCAACTCCGACGTGATCGCCGCCGGCGACACCTTCGCCACCACGACATATCCGGTCATCGATCTGGCCAATGGCGGCAGCGTGCAGGGATTCATCGACGGCCTCAATCGCATCCTCGACTTGACGGTGCCGAAGCACCTCGAGGAAGGCGGCACTTACGTCGTGCCGGGGCACGGCCGCATCTCGGACGAGGCCGACGTGCTCGAGTACCACGACATGATCGTGATCGTCCGGGATCGCATCCGCGATGCCATCAAGAAGGGCCAGACGCTCGATCAGGTGAAGGCCGCGCGGCTGACGCGCGACTACGACGCGCGCTACGCCGCCTCGTCCGGCCCGGCGACTACAGCCAGCTTCGTCGAATCGGTGTATCGAGACCTGAGCAGGGCAGCGAAATGAAGTCGCCACAGCTCGCGTGCGTCGTGTTGATGATATCGATGGCCGCCGCGGTCGCCGCGCAGAGGGGCCGGGGTGGTCCGCCTGCCCCGGTGCTGTCGCCGCGCGAAGGCGCGCCGATCGATCTCACCGGCTACTGGGTGTCGGTCGTCACGGAAGACTGGCGCTGGCGCATGGCGACGCCGCCGAAGGGCGACTATCAGAGCCTGCCGCTCAACGCCGAGGCGCGCAGGGCGGCCGACGCATGGGACCTGGCGAAGGACGAAGCCGAAGGCAACCAGTGCAAGCCGTACGGCGCCGGCAACATCGTGCGCCAGCCGGGGCGCATCCACATCACGTGGCAGGACGACACCACGCTCAAGCTCGACTTCGACGCCGGCACGCAGACACGCGTGTTCCACTTCGGCGCTGCATCGGCGCCGGCCGGCCCGCGCACGTGGCAGGGCAGCTCCGTCGCCGAGTGGGTGCGGCCGTCGCGCAACAGCGTGGCGGATCTGCGCGTGTCCGACACAGCCGGTACGGTGCCCGGGGGCGGCGGCGCAGGCCTGCGCGGCGCCCCGCCGCGCAATCCGGACATGTTCCGGGGCGGCTCGCTCAAGGTGCAGACGACGAATCTCCGCGACGGATATCTGCGCACCAACGGCGTGCCGTACAGCGAGAATGCCTCGCTCGTCGAGTACTTCGACGTCCTGCCGCCGCACCCGAACGGCGACGTCTGGCTCATCGTCTCGAGCACGCTCGAAGATCCGCGCTACCTCAATGGGCCGCTCAGCCTGAGCACGCACTTCAAGAAGGAGCCGGACGGCTCGAAGTTCAGCCCGACCCCGTGCAAGACAGACCCGCCTGCGGTTCCGCGAAAGAGTCGTTAGTCGAAAGTCGATAGTCCGGAGTCGTTAGTCAGAGTCGGGAGTCAAACTCGGGACTCGGGGCTCGGAGCTCGAAACTCTGGACGCGGGACTCACGACGCACTGACAACTCAGACCGACGACTCAGACAGACGACTCAGACAGACGACTCAGACTCTCTCGACTCAGACTGTCGACTCAGACTCTCGACTGTCGACTCTGACTCGCGACTGCAGACTCCCGACTCCCGACTAGCGACTATAATCGCGTCTTTCTGGGAAAGGCGATGATCGTCGGACGTCTGCCGCATCGGGCGCAGCTTGTCTTCGCGATCGTCGTCTGTCTTGGCATCCTCCAGTGGCCCGCGCCGGCTCTGCAGGCGCAAGCGCTGCCGTACACCGAAGACGTGCCGGTGGTCGGCGGGACCGCGGCGCTTGCCGCGGCGCTCCACATCACGCCCGCGCCCGAGCCGGCCCGCTTCGTCACCGAGCTCACCAGAATCCTCTACGCGACGCCTGAAGGCCTCGGCGCGCCGAATGCCGCGCTCGTGGCGCGGCTCGTCTCGCACCTGGACGTCGTCGGCCGCTTTCAGCGCGCGCTCGCGCTCGTCCAGCCCGAAGGACGCCCGGGTCTCGCGCTCGACGCGGCGGCTGACAAGGCCGATCGCCGGCGCCTGAACGACTTCCTCGATCTTGTCGGGTTGACGCTGCGCACGAAGGACCGGACGATGTCGGTCGAGCGCACGTCGAGCAAGGACGCGGTCACGCGCGTCGCGCTCCTCAAGGATTTCGGCATCGACGTCGGCGCGCTCGCCGAGCGCCTCAATCGCGGCGAAACGGTGCATCTCGACGTGCCGACCGAACTCGTGCCCGTGCCGCTCGCCGCCGCGACGTGGAGCCAGGCCGTCTTTCGCAAGCCCACGGACGCGGCCTCACTCTTTGCCGCCATCATCACGAACCGCGACGCCGCGCTCTTGTGCCACGGGCTCGCGGCTCTGGACGACGACACGCTGGCGTTCCTGTCCGGGCATCCGGTCATGCTCGGCTCGCTGTACGAGCACCATGCCGGAACGTTCGCGGCCTTTGGCGGCGCGCTGATCATCAGGGACAACCGCGTGATCGTGCCGGGCGGCGACGCGGCGACCGCGGTGTGGGAGAGCGTGCTCGACGAGAAGACCGCGCGCGTCGAGAAGTTCGTCGACGCGCTGTTCGGGCGAGACGAGGGGCGCGCCGCGTACCTGTACGACACGATGGCGCGCCTCGATCCCGCGAGGCGGGCCTTCGCCGTGGGCAGCTGGATGGCCGACGCGGAGCTGCGCGCCGACCGGTTCAAGTCGCTGTTGGGCGGGGTCAATCGCGACGCCTGGACGCCGCGCGTTCGGCCGTTCCGCCGGCCGCCGAGCGACTTCGCCGAGATCGCGCTGCGCGTGCGCGTCGAGCCGGATGGCGCGCCGGGCGCACCGGCTTCCCGGCTGTTGTGGGCGCGCGCGTTCGAAAGCACCGACCTGCCCGACGATCCCTCGAGGGAGCTGAAGCACATCGAGCGCGAAGGCGTGATCGACGCGGCCTGGCTCGTGGACGCGATCGCAGGCGGTGACGCGCCGCTGCGCGTCCGACGCCTCGATCAGTTCGCGTTCGGCCAGCGTGTGTTCGCGTCGGCGGCGGACAACGCGCTCGGCGACGTGCTGGTGGCGGTGCGCGCGTTCGATCGCTATCCCTCGCTCATGCTGACGATCGAGCGGATGGGCGTGCGCAACCCGGCTGTCTACGCGGCGGCTGCGCGTCAGGCCGCGCACGTGAGCGCGCTCGATCCAAACCGCGCATTCTACGCGCTGGTACAGTATCAGGGAGCCGTCGCGCTGCTCGCGCGCCTGTCGAAGGTCGGCGCCCTAGACGCCTCAGCGGCGGACGCGTTGCTGCGCCGCCTCGCCGCAGCGCCACTCGATCGCGACGGCTGGTACGCGGGCGGCATTGCGCGCTGGATCCAGGCTGACCTGCTCCCCCGTCTGCCTGTCAGGAACACGAACGCGGACAGAGTCGAGGACGTTGATCGCCTGCTCCTTTCCGCGTTAGCCGGGACGCGCAGGGAGCCGGCGGCCTTAGTGTCGTGGGAAGACCAGCAGTACCGCGTTGATCTCGTCGCGCCAGAGCTGACGCGCCTCACGCGCGTCGTCGAGAAGCTCGCGGCGCCTCCCGTCAGGCTCGCCTTCGCCATCGAGGCGGCGGCCGTCCGATTCGCGCACGACGAGGCGACACTCGCGAACGTGCAGGCCGGGGCCGCGGACCTGCAGCGGATTGCGGAGGTGTTGCCGGCAGGCGGCAGCACGCGCGCGATCGTGCCGCCCGGAATCGATCCGCCCCGGCCTCTGCGCGACACGCTGGCGAAAGCGGTGCAGGAGCTCACCAGCGTGAAGCGACCGCAGGATGTGAAGCGCGCCGCGCGCGTGGCCGAATTGCTGCGCACGCTCGTGGACCGCGAGCTCGCCGAGGCGCTCATCGCGCTCGCGTACGCGCTCGACATCGGGCCGGCCGAGGGAGCGGCGCTCCTGGCAGGCAACGTCAGCCTGCGCCACGACTTCGGTTTCACGCTGCCCGAGCCCCGGGCGCGCGCAGCGCGGCCATGGCGGCAGGGCGAGCAGGTCATTTCGCCAGGCGTCCCGTGGCACGTGAGCGGGTCGCTCCTCTCACTGGATGTGTCGCTCGCCGACCTCTCGATCCGGCGAACGTCGGCGAGGCGTCCCGCGGCGCCCGTCCTCTCGGGCAACGATCGCGACGCCTTCGTCGCTACGCTCGGGCTGGTCAATCCATTCGCGCTGACTGACGCCGGCCGCGACGCCATTACCGCGGCGATCGAGCGCGGCCGTGAGCGGTTGACCGCGGCCCTTTCGGGTCGGACGTTCGATGCGCTCGCGGACGAAATCCACGTTGACGGATGGCGCCGGCGCGCGGCACGCTGGACCCTCGTGCACGCCCCCGATCGCCTGCCGTCGCTCTTCTCCCTGTCCGAGCTGCTGTTGCTCGGCGGGGCGAACGGCCCTGAGCTCGACGCCTGGGGCGTGTCGGCGTTCGCGTCGACGGGCTGCCTCTGCACCAGGCTGCCCGTGCCGGGAGTCTGGGCGATCCTCATCGGTCGGCCGAACCTGGGCATGCTGGCGACGCAGGTTGCTGACTTGAATCTACGCGTCGCGATGGCGCTGGCCGAACTGAAGCTGCCAGCGGCGCTCGCGGGCGGCGTGCTCGCTGCCGCCCTCGAGGACGTGGTCGCCGGTCTGCGGCCGATCGATTCGGACGACTGGCTCGGGCTCGTCCGCGGCGCGCGCACCATGCCCCGCGAGCGCTTCGAGGACTACGTCGCGTCGCTCACGGCATCGGGTCCGCTCGTCGCCGATACCCCGCCGCGGGAGCGCCCATCGAGATGAAGACGGGGCTGCGATGATGGGCGGCGCATTTCGACTGCCCGTTGTGACGCCGTGCGCGGCGTGTGCGGCGTTTGCAGTCGTGGCGCTCGCGGCCGCACAGGGCGAATCGGTGACCGGCGCCATGCTGGAGATCAGGGCGCCGGTGCAGGATGCCTACGTCACCGGCCGCACGCCGCTCAAGATCGACGCGGCGCCCGCCGACGCTTTCCGCAACATCGTCTTCTACGCCGACGGCGCCGAGGTGTGCAGCGTGGCGGCGCCGCCGTATGAGTGCGACTGGGATGCGGGCGAGACGGTGGCCGAGCACCAGATCAGGATCGTCGCCAACCTGAAGGCGGGCGGCCGTCTGGTGAGGACGGTGCGCACGCTTGGCGTGGAGGTCAGCGAAACGGCCGACGTCACCGTCGTCCAGGTGACGGCGACTGTTACGGACCGATCGGGCCACTACGTCCGAAACCTGCCGCGCGCGGCGTTCCGCGTCTCGGAAGACGGGAAGCCGCAGACGTTGACGCACTTTGCGGCCGAAGATGTCCCGCTCGAGCTCGTCGTCGCCGTCGATATCAGCGACAGCATGCGCGCGGCGATGCCGACACTGAAGGCGGCGGCCCGGCAGTTCCTCAGCTCGATCCAGCGGCGCGACGCCGTCACGGTGCTCGCCTTCAACGACAACGTGTTCGAGCTCGTGCGCGCGTCGACCGATCCGAAGCGCGCCGATGCGATTGCGGATCTCGAGCCGTGGGGCGCCACCGCGTTGTACGACGTGATCACGCGCGGCGTCGAGATCCTCGGACGCAAGAGCGGCCGGAAGGCGCTGGTCGTGTTCACCGACGGCGAGGATCAGGGCAGCCACGTGCCCATCGAGGAAGTCGAGCGGCGCCTGGCGCCCAGCGACGTCACGCTCTATATGATCGGGCTCGGCCGGGGCACCTCCTTCGACGCGCTGAAGAAAACGATGCTGCGGCTCGTCGAGCCGACTGGCGGCCGGGGGTTCTTTACGGACAGGCCCGACGAACTGCAGAAGGCGTTCGACGAGCTGCTGGCCGAGCTGTCGAATCAGTACCTGCTCGCCTACGCGCCGCCCGCCGGCCGCGCGAACCAGCTCCGTCACATCAAGGTGGACGTGGAGGGACGGTATCGGGTCCGTGCGCGCCAGAGTTATGTCTACGCGCCGACGCCCGTCAAGTAGTCTTCTGGAGAAGCCGATGCGAAGACAGTTCGCGGCGTGGTCGATGCTGACGGTGCTCGTGGCGGTGGTGGTCGCCGCACACGCGCAGCAGACACAGACGCCGACGCCGCGGTTTCGGAGCGGCGTCGAAGCCATTCCTGTCGACGTGACGGTGATCGACGACCGCGGCAAGGCGCTCACGGATGTGCTCGCGTCGGAGTTCGTCGTGAAGATCGACGGGCGCCCGCGTCGCGTCATCGACGCGGAGTGGCTCGGGTCGCCCGTCGTCCAGTCAGCGCCATCTGCCCCGACTCCGCCGCTCCCCGAAGGCTACCAATCGAATCAACAGGCGCTGAAGGGCCGGCTGATCGTGCTCGCGGTCGACCAGCCCAACATCAACCCTGCGGCCAGTCGTCCGATGCAGAACGCGCTGACCGCATTCGTCGATCGTCTGGGCGCCAGCGACCTGGTCGCCATCGTTGGTTTCGGGCCGGGACCGGAAGCCGTGTCGTTCACCACCGATCGCGCTCGCATCAAACGCGCCATTGGCCAGATGCGCGGCCGGCAGGCGCCGCTGACCGGAACCCATCCTGTCGGACTGTCCTCGGCCATCACGCTCGAGCGCAACGGAAACGTCCACGCGTTCGACACCTGCGAGCCGAGGTGCCGTGACGATTTGCTCGACGCCATCGTGACCCGCGACTGTCCCGACGAGGATCCGATTGGGAGGCCGGGCCAGCGGACGCGCTGCAAAGGGGAGATCCTGAACGACGTGCACGCGCTCGTCGCCAACGTGCGCCGCGAGCGCGACATCGCCTTGCGCGGGATGGAAGAACTGCTGACAGGCCTGAAGAATGTCGACGCCTCCAAGACGGTGCTGCTCGTTTCGCAGCGGCTGGTCGTCGACCTCGAGCGCGAAGGCACCGCCCGGATTGCGTCGATCGCCGCGCTCGCCGACGAGGCGCGCACGACGATCTACACCATCAGGATGGACGATGAGCACGACGTCGCACAGGCCAGGCTGTCGAGTGCGCCGCAGGAGGACGTGCGAATGGCGCGCCAGGGCTTGGATATGCTGGCGACCTCGGCGGGCGGCGGGCTGTTCAACATGACGGGCACCCAGTCGATGGGCGTGTTCGACCGCATCGTCGGCGAGCTGTCGGGATACTACGTGCTGGGCGTGGAGCCCGAGTCGTCTGACACCGACGGCAAACCGCACGACATCACCGTGTCCGTGACCCGGCGCGGCGCGACCGTCCGCGGCCGGCGTGCCGTGGTCGCCGGCCAGCAGGGAGCGCAACGAGCCTCGCGCTCGCCGCGCGATGCCGCGATTGCCGCGCTCGCAATGGCGCTGCCGGCGTCCGCCGTGCCGCTTCGGAGCGTGGCGTACGCGTTTCGCGGTGCGGACGACTCCATGCTTCAGCTCATCGTGCGGACGGATGTTGGGTCCGGCTACACGTCACCTGGCGTCCTGGCGGTCGCGTACGCCGTGCGCGACGCTGATGGCCGCACGCTCGATGCGCGATTCGCTGAGAGCCGTTTCGATCCGTCCGTCCCGGGTGTGCCGTCGCCGCTCGTCTGTGAGACCGCCGTCAGTGTGCCGCCCGGTGACTACACAGTGAAGCTGGCCGTCGCGGACGGCGACCGCGTCGGCACCATCGAGGTGGCGGCGAGCGCGCGCCTGACGTCAGTCGGCGTCCGTCAGCTCAGCCCGCTCGTGGTCGGTGCACCGGTTCCGCCGGGCCAGCTGCTTCAACCGACGATGAACCTGCGCGTCAGTTATGGGCTGGTGCACGCCTACTTCGAGGCCTACGGCGAGAACCTCGCGCAGCTCAAGACGCGCTTCGACATCGTCGCGGATGCGACGGGTGCGGTGCTTCAGAGCACGGACACGCCCGTGCGAACGGCGGATGCGACGCGTGCGGTCTTCGCCAGCCTCATCCCGGTGCCGTCATTGCCGCCGGGCGCGTATCGCCTTCAGGCCGTCGTCAGCGACGGCGACGCGCCGCTGACGACCATGACGCGCGCGTTCGAGGTGGCGCGCGAGGCCGACAGCGGGGGCGCGGCGACGGCGCCGGCCACCAGCAGCCGGTTTACCGTGACGGTGAACGCGAAAGATCTGGCGCCACCGTTTGCGCTGCCGAGCGCGCTCGAGGATCCCGTGCTCAAGCCGTTCCGCGACCGTGTCGCGCCGGCCGCCCTGGCGGCGTTCGATCAGGGCCTCGGGCATTTGCGCGCGCAACGGTATCCGGACGCGGAAATGAGCCTCCGCCGCGCGCTGCGCGACGACACGATGAGCGTCGGGACGCTGGCGTACCTCGGCGTCTGCTTCGCTGCCTCCGGTCACGACGCGGAGGCAGTGCGCGTGTGGAAGACCGCGCTCGCCCTCGACAACGCGGTGCCGCAGCTGCACGCGTGGCTCGGCGAGTCGCAGATGCGGGCCGGATTGTTCGCGGACGCGCGGACGCTGTTCGAGAAGGCCACGGAGCGCTGGCCGGCGGACACCCGGTTTGCGCGGCCGCTGGCGCTCCTGCACGCGAGCTTCGGAGACGGACGCGAGGCGGTGATGACGATGGAGAGGTTCCTGGAGGACCACCCGGCGGATGCGCGGTCGCTGTACCTCGCGATCGAGTGGATGGTGAGCGCGCAGCGCGCGGCTGCGGTCGTGCGCGAAAAAGCGGACGACGTGCGGCGTGTGCGTGAGTATTCCGCGCGCTATCTGGCGACCGATCCGCCCGATGCGGCCATCGTGCGGCAATGGCTGGAATATCTCAAGGAGAAGTGAGGTCAGCCCCACACTCTCCGCGCGACCTCCACAACCCGCTCGAGCTTTCTCCACTGGTCGTCCATCGACAGCAGATTCCCTGACGCAATCGACGCGAAGCCGCACTGCGGGCTGATGGCCAGGTGCTCGAGCGGCACGAATCGCGCCGCCGCGTCGACGCGCCGCGCGAGGTCGTCGGCTGATTCCAGCGCCGGTTCCTTCGTCGTGATCAGGCCGAGCACCACGTCCTTCCCGCGCGGCACCAGCCGCAGCGGTTCGAAGCTCCCGGCCCGAGCGGTGTCGTACTCGAGCAGGAAGCGGTCGACCTCCAGCGCTCCGAACAGTTTTTCCGCGATCGCGTCGTAGCCGCCCTCCGTGTACCACCGGCTCCGGCTGTTGCCCCGGCAGACGTGCACGGCGAAGGTCACACCCGGACGCGACAGGCCGGCAATCGCCTGGTTGTCGCCCGCGACGCCCTTTTCGAACTCCTCGTCGGGATCGACGCCGTTCTGCCTCATCACCTCCCGGGGATGGGGATCGAGGTAGTGCGAGTAGAACGGCGCGTCGAGCTGGATGTAGCGGACGCCCTGGTCCAGGAGCCATTCGACGTCACCGCGCACGATCGCAACCAGGTCGTCCAGGAGCTCGCCAGGCGCTTGGTAGTGCGCGTCGGTGACCCCGCGCCTGAACCCGGTGGGCACGAAGTTGGACGGCGCCGGCAGCGTCATCTTATAAGGGGCCGCGCCGAGCGCCTTCATGAAGGGCGCCTCATGCGCCGTGAGCATCCGCCGCTTGCGCAGCCTGCCGCCGACGATCTTGGCGGTCGTCTGCTCGATGCCGCCGCCGGGCCCTTTCCACTCGAGCAGGATGCTGTCGGCGATGAAGCCGTCGACGGCGTCGGCCATTTCCGTGAGCCACGAAGCGCGGCGCATTTCGCCGTCGGCGAGGACGTCGATCCCGATGGCGCGCTGCCGCTCGACGGCCGATCGGATGGCGCGATCTTCGGCCGCGCGCAGCTCGGGTTCGGCCAGGCGACCGGCGGCGAAATCGGCACGTGCCTGGAGGAGCTCAGGCGGACGCAGCAGGCTGCCGACCTGTTCGGCGCGATAGCGGGTCATCGCGGCCTTCCGAACGACGGATCGGTCGGCAGAAACAGGTCGTTGCCTTGCCATGGCGAGGACGGAGGCGGCGGCAGGCCCTTCGCGATCGCGTCTTCGACGGCGCGCTCTTCCATCCGCGCGGCGCTGAGGATGTTGCGCAGCGCGTAGTTGCCTTCGTGGCACTCGTAGGGAAAGAGCCGGTACCCCGGCTGCGTCGTGAGCGGGAGGGCGATCGTCCACGGCCGCACCCAGGCCTGCGGATCCTCGATCGTCGCCTGGTAGCTGATGGTATCGGCGGCCACGCGCGTGAGGCGTTCGACGAGGTGGAACGCCTCGCTCGTCGGCGTCTGACCGACCGCTGTCCGGTCGGTGAAGTTCGTCGTGTCGATGACGAGCGTGTCGCCGTCCCACCGGCCGCGTGCATCGCCCATGTACATCTTCATCCTGGCCGGCAGGTGCGGGCGTCCGTCGAGCGGAATGAGGCGCGTCTCGTGGATCATCTCGAGCGTGATGGCGACGAAGCCCTGGTTCTGCACGATTTGCAGGCCGTTGCCGTAGATGGTGGGGAGCACGCCGAGCACGCCGCGCGTGATGCAGCGATCCGAGATGCTGCGATCCTCCCACGACGCGGGCAGGGCCGCCCGCGCCGCCGCGGTGAGCGCGGCACGCCGCTGCGCTTCGGGCGTGGTCGGCGGCGTCCGGCCGTCCAGCGGATCGACGATGAGCGAGGTTTGACGGAGCGTGCGCGTGCCCACTTCGCCGACGAAGGTGCCCGCGGCGGCTTTCATGTCGCTGCGCGTCTCAGCGTCGCGGCGGCTGCGCTCGGCGAACTCCTCGTCGCTCAGCTCGCGCCGATCGCCAAACTGTTGCGGACGCTGCAGCGGCACCCCTCGCGCATCGTCGCTCGTCCAGACGCCCTGGAGGTCCGGCGCGCCCCAGGGAGTCCGTGGTGGAGTCCAGGGCTTCTTCGACTGGGCGGCCAATGGCAGGGCTGTCAACAGGAAGGCGAGCATGAGTAGACGAATGGACATCTGAGATTTGAGAATCATCAACCCTCATATCTCAGATTCAGTCTGCCGCGGGAGCGGGATGGGCGACCCGCTCATACTGCCGCCGGTTCGCTTCGGTCCAGGCCGCGAGGCGCTGGCGCAGACGGGCGCAGCGGGCGGGCTCGAGCGACGCCATGTTGTGCTGCTCGAGCGGATCGCGGGCGAGGTCGTACAGCTCCTCGGTGCCTTCGCGCAGGTTGAAGATGTACTTCCAGTTCTGCTCGCGCACGCCCAGCGTGAAGTGATCCTCGGCGACGTAGAAGTAGGCGCGCGGGGCGTGCGCGGTGTCGAGCACGCTGTGCCCCTGCCAGTCCGGCGCCGCGGCCACGCCCGCGAGCGACGCGATCGTCGGCGCGAGGTCGACGTGGCTGCCGATGGCATTCGATCGGGCACCGGTCCGGTAGGTGCGCGGCGACCAGATCATCAGGGGCACGTGGACGTCCTCTTCGTAGACGTTCTGTCCCTGCATGTAGCCGTTGTGCGGGTACCCGAACGCCTGGCCGTGATCGCCGGTGATGACGATCACCGTGTCGTCGGCCAGCCCCGCCGCGCGGACCGCGTCGAACACGCGCGCGAGGTGGCGATCGGTTTCGCGCAGGACGTTCAGGTAGCGCCCCAGGTTCCAGTCGTCGGGGACCGGCTCGCGCTGCATCGCCAGGTCGAGGAGCGGGACTCCGGGCGTCGGCTCGTAGGGATGGTGCGTCTGTTCGGTCCATCCCATCAGGAAGAACGGCTTGTCGCGGTTGGCGCCGATGTACTCGACCATCGCGTCGATCATGCAGCGATCTTCGACGCCCCAAGACGACAGCGGCTGCGTGCACGCGAGGCCGTGAAAATCACGGAGCTGATCGAAGCCGCGCTCGTCGAGGAACGTATCCCAGCCCGCCCACGTGAGATCGCTGGCCGTCACGAAGTTGGTGCGGTAGCCGCGCTCGTGAAAGACGGCCGCCAGCGAGGTGCCCGGCAGCCGCGGATACTCCTCGGTGAGATCGCGGAAGTCGAGGCGCGGAAACGCCGACAGCAGAATCGCGCTGAGCGAGTTCGAACTGCGTCCGATGTGGGCGTAGAAATTGTCGACAACGAGCGCGTGCGCGGATTCGGCCTTCAGCGTGGGCGTCGTGTCGTAGAGCGTGTCGCCCAGGCTGGTCCACCGCTCGCCGACCGATTCGAGCACGATCAAAATGACGTTGGGCGGCCGCCGGGGAGCGCTGGCCTTTGTGGCGGGCCTCCAGCGCGAAAGCTTGCGGATGATTTCGACGGGCGGAGGCGGCTGTCGCAGCCCGGCCGGCTGAAAGTCGAGCAGGTCGTCGGCCGCGAAGCGCTCGCTGATCCGCACGGCGCGATCGCCGCTCACCGCATGCCACCACGACGACAGCAGCACCCAGTGCGGGTTCTCGGCAATGCGGCGGCCTTGACGGGTCGACCACTCGGTCGCGAAGCTGTGCTGCCCGAACACGACCCAGATGCCGAGTGCCGCGCACAGGACCGTGCCGCGCTGCCACCGAGGCCGGCTCGCCGGGCGCACCAGGCGAACCGTCAGGAAGACGGCTGTGACGTACAGGATCGGCAGCGCGAAGAGCGCTGTTACGACGCGCCACGTCAGGTAGGTGGCGACCGACGATCGAATCATCCGCACGCTCCCGATGAGCGCCAGCAGCGGATAGGTGACGAACCCGCCGAACGATCCGAACATCACGACGTTGGCGACGGCGTAGAGGCACGCGCAGGCGGCGAAGAAGACGAAGGCGAGGGAGATGAGCCGCGCCGGCACGCGTCGCGTGCCCGACGCGCTGAGAAGCAGCCGGGCGATCGACCAGGTGGCCGCCGCAAACACGACGTCAACGTAGGAGATGGCGGCGACCGAACGCACGTAGTCCAGCACGTCGGCACCGCTCAGATGATCCGGGCGGCCGAGATACGACGCCTTGACGGCAACGAGCGTCACCGCTAGCCAGACGGCCGACCAGCCCAGCAGCCTGGCTGCGCGAACCGTAGTCATCTGAACCGTCGACTCCGAACGGGAGAAACGGAAAGGCGGCATCTGCCTTTCCGAGCGTAAACAGGCGGTAACCTGACTATAACGTACCGGTCGCGGGGCTGGCAGGGACTATTTGACGCCTCAGCGACCGCGAAGTCGTCCGCCTCGGCCTCGTGCCGCCGGGTGATGTACAGCTCGTAAAACTGGCGCGCGACGATCAGTGGGGTGGCAGTGAAGAACATGCCGACGGGCCCTAGCCAGGCCGGGAATAGAGCACGTGCGCGCTTCGTGGGCGACCAGTGAAGATCGTAAGCAACGCCCCTGCGATATTCATCACCACGACCGATGCCCAGGACGAGCATCGTGGCGAAGGCCAGCGCGACTGAGAGCGGCTTTCACTTGCACGAATTGTATGGACGCTCCTGCACGGTCGCGAGGTTAGTTCAAGGCCTGCTTACCCGCCGAACGCGGCCAGCAGAATCGGACCGACGGTGTGCATCGGCGCGATCGCTTGAGGTGCCGGCGTCAGCCCGTGCCGGAACCCGCGCGCGATGAGCGGCTCGAGGACGGCCGGATCGCTCGCGATGACGTGGATCGGCACGTCCCACCGAGCGCCTTCGCCACTGACGACCGCCGGCGGCTGGTGGTCGCCGATCAGGATCATCACCAATGGTCGGTCGGCGCGCAGCCGCAGGTATCCGCCGAAGCAGCGGAACGCGTATGCCAGCGCGTGCACGTAGCTGGGGCCGAGGTTCATCCAGTCGGGCGTGTCGAGCCAGGCCTGCCGATAGGCAAGGTCGTCGTATGGTTCGTCGGTCAGCATCCGCGCCCAGTCGTGTTGGTACGGCGCCGTGGGGCTGAACGGCGTGTGCGTGCTCGTCGTGGGGAAGAAGGCGAACACGGGCGCGCGATCGCGGCCGGACAGTTCCTGCGCGTCGAGCTTCGCGATTGAAAACTGGTCGGGGATGGTCCACCAGCCAAACGACTGGCCGCGGTAGTCGAGCCGCTGCTCGCCGTAGATGTCGGCGAACTGGTAGAAGGCGCCCTCGGGCCAGTCCTCCTGCAGTCCGGGCATGATCGCGACCGTTCGGTACCCGCGTCGCGAGAACGCCGTGACCAGCGTGTCGCGCCTCTCGGTCATCAGCACGACGCTCGTATCCTCGTCGCGGACTTCGAGGCCCGAGAGAAACGAGATGTGCGCGAGCCACGAGTTGCCGCCGAATGTCGGCGACTGCACGAACGCCGACACGACGTGGCGTCCCGTGTCGCGGATGTCGGCGTCGAGTTGACTCCGCGCATCGGCCAGCGCGCTGGCGAACTCGGGCCGATCGTAGCTGACCGCTCCGTACGACTCCACGAAGATCAGGAGGACATCCGCGCCGTGAAGACGGCCGAAGTTCGAGTCGAGCGCCGGCGAGGGCCCGATAGTGCGTCCGCGCGACGTCAGCTCGCTGGCGAGCAGCCGGGCCTGGCGGGCGTACACCTCAGTCACTGGCGCCGTAAACGCAGCCACGGGCAACACACGCTGTGCCGCGAACAGGACGACGACGAGACAGGACGCCGCAGCGAGCACGCGCCGCGTGCCCGGCACACGCACCGCGTCGAGCACACGTGCCAGCGCCCAGCGGAACAGCCGGTGAAGCAGCAGCGGGATGAGGATGGCAGCGGCCACGACGACGATGACGATCCACCACGCGGCGGGCCGCGCGAGCATCGCGGCAACGGCCGACAGCCGGCGTCCGTCCCAGTACAGGTTGATGGGCCGTCCGTACAACGCGGGCGCCGTGACGTCGGCGTAGCGGCCGAGCACGAGCACGACCCACGCGGCGGAGAGCCATCGGAGAACCGACCGCGCATGAGCCTCAGCGGCCCGGCTGAACAGCGCGAGCCCGAGCACGCACGCCGCGAGCTCGACGGACAGGTTGCCGGTCCAGGTGATGGCCGGCGTCGGCCAGAGGTTCCGGAACGTGAGGGAGACGTTAAGAAGGAGCAGTGCGGCCGCGAGCGCGAGTGTACCGGCCGCTTTCCTGTTTGACAGTTCCGTCATCCACACCTACGATAGCGTCTCCGCGATTTCGTTTCACAACCAGCAGCCTGTCACACGTATCAACACGCTCGGAACATGACTGATCGGGTTTCGGTCCATCTACGCGCTCGTTTCAGCAGGCTGTTCGGCAGCCCGCGCGTCCGCCACGTGGCCACCGCGAAGCTGCCGACGGAGTTCGGCGATTTCGAGATCCGGGTCTACCAGCAGCGCCTGAGCCGCAAGACACACGTTGCGCTGGTGCGCGGCGAGATCGGCAGCGGCGAGAGCGTGCTGGCGCGCGTCCATTCAGCCTGCCTGACCGGCGACGTGTTTCATTCGGCGCGGTGCGACTGCGGCCCTCAGCTGCAGACGGCGCTGCGGCTCATCGCCGACGAGGGCCGGGGCGTGCTGCTGTATCTCAACCAGGAAGGGCGGGGCATCGGCCTGGCGAACAAGATTCGGGCCTACACGCTGCAGGATCAGGGCTACGACACGGTGGAAGCCAACGAGCGCCTCGGATTCCCGGCCGATCAGCGTCACTACGGCGTCGGCGTCCAGATCTTCCGCGCGCTCGGCGTGCGATCGATCCGGCTGCTGAGCAACAACCCGCGCAAGCTGGCCGGCGTGACGGGCGAAGGCCTCTCGGTGAGCGAGCGTCTGCCGATCGAAATCCCTCCGTCAGAGTGGACGCGGCGCTACCTCAAGACCAAGAAGGAAAAGCTGGGGCATCAGCTCTCTTCCGTGTAGCCGCCAGCCCTGCGTCGCTTCGGTTCCGCCATAGCCACGCGACATCGATCGCGAACGACCACGCGAGCGCGGCGAGGGCGACCCCCGCAATCCACGCGCTCGCCAGCGACGTCACGGCGGGCGCCGCGGCGATGGCGAGTCCGGCCACCTGCAGGACGCAGATCGCCTGTCGGCGAACACTCGGGGGCAGCGCACGTCGAAGCCACGGATAGGCGCGGCCGCCGGCAACGAACACGTAGCGCATCAGCCCCGAGGCCAGCACCCACACGCCCGCCTTGCCGTGCTGCCACACCACGATCGACAGCGCGACGATCAGGAGCGCGTCGGTTTCCATGTCGTACCGCGCGCCGAACGCGCTCGCCACGTTCGTGCGCCGCGCGAGGCGTCCGTCGATGCCGTCGAGCACCGCCGACACGAGCGTGGCCACGGCCGCGGCCCATGCGAGCGCAGGTACCGCCGCTTCGCCGGCCAGCGCCAGCGTGAGCGAGGCCAGCCCGAGCCGAACGGTTGTCACGTAGTTGGCCGGCCCGAATTGGGGGAAGGGATGGGCTGGCGAGAAGCGGATGGCGACGGTCATCGCCAGCGCGAAGACGACGGCGGCTTTCACCGCGTAGGCGAGGCCCACGGAGACCATGCCGCCGGCAAGCGCCGCGGCGCCAGCGACGGCGACCGTGCCGATGATGGCCGTCGCGACGATCTGCGAGCGAAGCCCCGCCACCGCGCAATTGTAACAACCCCGCCGAACGTTCCAGAATGAGCGACTCATGGCCGATGCCCGAGCCTTCTGGGTGGCCGCTCCCGGTCGGGGCGAGATTCGCGACGAAGCGCTGCCGCAGCCGTCGCCGCGCGACGTCGTCGTGCGCGCGCTCTACAGCGGCGTCAGCCGCGGCACCGAGGCGCTCGTGTTCGCTGGCCGCGTGCCCGCGAGCGAGCACGCGCGCATGCGGGCGCCCTTTCAGGCGGGCGAGTTCCCGGCACCGGTGAAGTACGGCTACGCGAGCGTCGGCGTCGTCGAGGAAGGCCGCGATGGCTTGCGAGGCCGCCATGTGTTTTCGCTGTTCCCGCACCAGACGCGCTACGTGCTGCCCGCCGTCGCCGTGCACGTGCTGCCCGACGATGTGCCGCCGGCTCGTGCCGTGCTGACGGCGAATCTGGAGACGGCCGTCAACGTGTTGTGGGATGCGGAGCCGCACGTCGGGGATCGCGTGGCAGTCGTGGGCGCCGGGACCGTCGGCTGCCTCGTCGCCTGGCTCGCGGGCCGGGTGCCGGGTTGCGAGGTCGAGCTCGTGGACGTCAACCCGGCGAGAGCGCGCGTGGCCCACCTGCTGGGTGTGCGGTTCGCCACGCCTGACAAGGCCGCCGGCGGCGCCGACCTGGTCATCCACTGCAGCGGATCGCCCTCGGGGCTCGCGTCGGCGCTGCAGATCGCCGCATTCGAAGCGACCATCGTCGAGGCGAGCTGGTTCGGCGATACGGTCGCGGCGCTGCCGCTCGGCGAAGCGTTTCATGCCGCCCGCCTGACGCTCAAGTCGTCGCAGGTCGGCACGATTGCGCCCGCGATGCGCGCCCGGTGGGACAACGCCCGGCGGATGGCGCTTGCGCTGAGGCTGCTCGCCGAGCCGGCGCTCGACGCGCTGATTACGGGCGAGAGCACGTTCGACGCGCTACCGGATGTGATGGCGGCGTTGGCTGCCGATCCCGGCGATACGATCTGCCACAGGATTCGATACCCGTAAGGGATGCCGAGGTGCCGGGGTGCCGAAATGCCCTGGCACCTAACGAGGATCGCATGTATTCCGTGTCCGTTCGCGACCACATCATGGTCGCTCACAGCTTCAAGGGTGCGGTGTTCGGCCCTGCGCAGCGGCTGCACGGCGCGACGTTCATCGTCGACGTCGAATTCCGGCGCGCCGAGCTCGACGCCGACGGCATCGTCGTCGACATCGGGCGCGCGGGTGAGGCAGTGCGGGCGATTCTCGGCAGTCTGAACTTTCGCAACCTCGACGAAGAGGCGGCGTTCAAGGGCCGCAACACGACGACGGAGTTTCTCGCGCGCGTCATCTTCGATCGCGTCGTGGCCGCCATCGGCCGCGGCGAGTTCGGAGCGGGCGCCGGCGGCATCGAAAGCGTACGCGTCACGCTGCACGAGTCGCACGTCGCCTGGGCCGCGTACGAAGCGCCTGTGGCGCTGGCCTGAACGATGGGCGACCGAACCGCGGTGCTGGTCGTGCCGGGCCCGCTCGACAGGTTGACCGGTGGGTACGGCTACGACCGGTCGATCATCGACGGGCTTTGTCGGCTCGGCTGGTCGGTCACTACGCGGGAACTGGCGGGCGATTATCCGATGCCGACAGCCGCCGACCGCGCCGCAGCGGCGACCGTCCTCGCAAGTCTTCCTGACGAGACGCTGGTGATTGCCGATGGCCTCGCGCTTGGTGCGCTGCCCGCCGAGATCGAGCAGGAGCAGCGGCGTCTCCGCGTCGTGGCGCTGGTCCATCATCCGCTCGCGCTCGAAACCGGGCTCGACCGCGAGACCGCGGCGCGCCTGAAAGCTGATGAGCGCCGCGCCTTGGCCTGCGCGCGTCATGTCGTCGTGACCAGTCCGGCGACTGCTGCACTCCTGGCCGACTACGACGTCGGGCCCGAACGCGTCGCGGTGGTCGAGCCCGGCACCGAGCCCGCTTCCGTGGCGCGCGGATCGCAGTCCTCCTCGGTCGCGATGCTGTGCGTCGCGACGCTGACGCCACGGAAAGGCCACGCGCTCCTGTTCCGCGCGCTGGCTTCACTCGCGCATCTCCCCTGGACGCTCACCTGTGTGGGCAGCGTCGACGTGGATCGGTCGACCACGGATCGGCTGCGCGAGGATCTCGCGTCGCTCGCGATTGCCAATCGTGTGTCGCTCGTCGGAGAAATGGTGGGTGCCGCGCTCGCGGCCCGCTACGACGCCGCCGACGTCTTCGTGCTCGCGACGCACTTCGAAGGCTACGGCATGGTGGTGGCCGAAGCGCTCGCGCGCGGCCTGCCGGTGATCAGCTCGACGACCGGCGCGATACCGGCCCTCGTGGGCCAGGATGCCGGGCTCCTCGTGCCGCCGGGCGACGGCGATGCGCTCGCCCGCGCGCTCCGGCGCTTCTTCGAGGACGAGCCGCTCCGGCGTCGGCTGGCTGACGGTGCCCGCCGCGTGCGCGCCGCGCTGCCGACGTGGGACGATGCCGCGCGGAAGATGTCACGAGTGCTCGATGAGCAGAAGCGTCACTAGGGAACGGCCTTCAGGCGGTGCCGGTGCGTGATGGGTACCTTCTCTGCCGAGTGGCTGACCCTCCGCGAGCCCGCGGATCGCGCCGCGCGATCGCCCGCTGCGACCAGCGCTATCGCCGGCCTGTTTGCGGCACGCGGGACGGTCGACGTGCTCGATCTGGCCGCCGGCACCGGGTCGAACGTCCGTTACCTGAGCCCGCACCTGCCACGCGACCAGCAGTGGCTGCTCGTCGATCACGATCCCGACCTTCTCGCACAAGCCGCGTCACTGGTGTTCCCCTGGGGACAACCGGCCACGCAGTGTGCTGATCTGCGGTCGCTCGACGTCTCGATGTTCAGCGGCCGCGACCTGGTCACGTCGTCGGCGCTTCTGGATCTCGTGTCGGTCGAGTGGGTGCGTCTGCTCGCGCGCCGATGCCGCGACGAGTGGGCGCCGGTGCTCTGTGCGTTGATCTACGACGGACGAATCCTGTGCGAGCCGGAGGACGAAGCCGACGTGCGCGTGCGCGATCTCGTCAACCGTCATCAGGCGACCGACAAGGGGTTCGGTCCCGCGCTGGGGCCCTCCGCGGCGGAGGCGGCGGCCGATGCGTTTCGCTCGGAGGGTTACCAGGTGCGCCTCGATCGCAGCGACTGGCTGCTGGACGCGGCAGTTGACGCGCGCTTGCAGGAGCAGCTCGTCGACGGATGGGCGAGTGCAGCGTCGGAGATCGCACCTGCAGAAGCCGCGACGATCCACGCATGGCGTACGCGCCGGCTCGGTCACGTGTCGGCCGGCCGCTCGCGCATCCGCGTCGGCCATCAGGATCTCGCGGCATGGCCGAGCTGAACGCTGAGGCTCGCGCTGACCCTATGGCAGAATCACGAACGAGGAGCGCGTGGCTGACGTGAAACGGCTCATTCCGCAAGTGGACCCCGGCACGATCATCGCAATCGTCGCGCTCGTGCTCTCGGGACTGAGCTTCTACCTGAATTTCCTGTACACGAAGCAGAACCTCGAGGTCACGGTCACCGAGGTGTCGTACCAGACCCACCAGGGCGGCGTCTACATGAGCATCGCGTTCGCCAACGGCGGCAACCGCGACGCGGCTGTGCTGCGCGTCGAGCCCGCACTGTGGAACCCGAACCGGAAACCGCCGGCTTGGGCGGCGCTCGTCGACAAAGTGCATCCGAACATTCCCGTGACTGCGCCCAAGACTCCGCTGGTCGTGAAAGCGGGCGGCGTTGAGATCATCACGCTGGCGGCGGAATTGGACGCCGACGACGCCGAGAAGGCCGCGATGGCCGATCAAAACGGAGCGTTTCTGGGGATCCGCGTCAGCACGATGAACTCCGACGGCAACCTGTACCGGCTCGAACACGCCGTCGCGCGGCTCACACTCGACAAGAAGGGGCACATCCACAGCGCCGAGCCCGCGATTCACCAGACGCTGAGAGGCTTCGAAGACCTGGAGGTGGCGCCGCCCGGCGACAACCTGCAGGCGAACAAGCGGACGCCGTTCGTGTGGGCGGATTCCGAGTTCTGATTACTTTCTGATCGTCGTCTGCCAGTTGGTGACGACCGTGATGCCCGGCGTCACCACCCGCTCTCCAGCCGTCGGCACGTTGATCAGGAAGCGGGTGCCGTCGTGCGACGGCACGAACGAATCCATTCCCGCATTCGTAAAGAGCGTCTGCGCCTTGCCGATCTGAAGACTCGCACCGGCCGCGATCGGGACGGCGACGAGCGTCTGATCCGGCGAGATGAAGAAGATTTCCTTGCCGTCGCGGCGCCAGCGCGGCACGCTGCCGCCTTCGGTCGAGATCTGGTACTTCGCGCCTGAGGCCGGGATGGCCTGTACGTAGATCTGACTCCGGCCGGATTCGTTCGATTGGTACGCCATCCAGCTCGGTTCACGGCTGGCATCGGGAAAGAATTGCCCGTCGTCCTCGGTGAAAGGTGTCTGCAGATAGACGATGGGCTTGTGATCGCCGGTGAGGGGCAGGATCCACAGGTCCATCGCCGTCTTGGGTGCCTGCTCCACATACACGATGAACCGTCCGTCGAGCGACCAGTCCCTGGCGATCACGCTGCGGCCGGAATGCAGCAACGATGTTTCCATTTCGCTGCCCGACGCGGGCTTCACAAAGAGGTCGTACGAGTAGCCGCCTTTGTCCTGATTGGAAAACACGACCCGCGCGCCATCAGGCGACCAGATGGGGTTGCGAGCGATCGAGCCGCGGAATGTGAAGCGGCTCAACACGCCGCGCGTGAGGTCCTGCAGCCACACCTCGGAGTTTCCCGAACTGAGGCTGCCGATCTGCATCGCGAGCGTATTGCCGCTGGACGACACGGAGTACGGGCTTGCAATTTCCGCGGGCGCCGTCGCGGTGCTCAGGCGTCTTCCGCTTCGATCGACCCACACCAGCTCGCGACGAACGGCCGATCCGCCCGTCTGATAGGCGATGGTGCCGGTGTCGGACGCCGAGAAGGCGCCGAACGTGTTCAGGCCGGCGGCTCCGAGCGGCACGCGTTCCGAAATCGGAACCGCGTCACCTTGCATTTTGAGTGCTACCGGATCGAACGGCTGCGCCACCAGGGTGCTGTCGCGCCGGAACACGAGCAACCCGCCGCCGGAGTGCACGACGTATAGCGCGTTGGTCTGGTCTGGCAGGATGCGGATCGGCTCGCCCCCATCGATCGACCCGACGAACAGCCCGGACGCGTTCGGACGGTTCGACCCCACGTTGAACAGGAAGTGGCGGCCGTCGGGAAGAAACGACGGATAGCGATGGCCTTCGTTTCCGTCGGCTGCGAGTTTCGTGACGGGAACCGGTGCCCCGCCGGTCGAGGCGATGCGCAGGATCGCCGATGAGGGTCCGCCGGAAAAGAGGATGGTGCCGTCTCGGTTCCACGTGCCGCCGCGGCCGGTCGTCGAATCGCAGAGCGACTGCGGTGGACCGCCGCCCAGCGCGATCGTCTTCAGCTTGCCCTTCGCGAAGAAGCCCAGGCGCTCGCCGTCGGGCGACCAGAACGGAAACGACGCGTCGTCGGTGCCCGCGAGCGGCCGCGCGTCGAGCCCGTCCATTGGACGCACCCACACTTTTAACGGGCCGTTGTCGTTGGCGATGAACGCGAGTTGCCGTCCGTCGGGCGACAACGTCAACATTTGCGCCGCCGTGCTGCCAGGCGGAGGAATCTCGAACTTCAAGCTTTGCTGCGCCGCCGGCGCCTGCCGTGCGTACAGGAAGAAGGCCGGCGCAGACACCGCGGTTGCGAGGAGCAGGCCCGCCACGGCAGGCCACAGCCACGATGCGCGAGGGCCGCTCGGTGCCTGGGGCCCGTGCAGCAGCAGGGTGATGTCGCCGATGTCGCGCAAGCGCTTGCGCGGATCCTTCTCGAGACAGTGCTTCACGAGCGAGCGTACGCGGGCCGGCACGCGATCGACGTTCGGTTCGTCCCTGATGATGGCGGCGAGGACATCGCTGACGTCGTCGCCCTTGAACAACCGCTGGCCGGTGACCATCTCGTAGACGACGACGCCGAATGCCCAGATGTCTGTCCGACGGTCGACCGGTTTCCCTCGCGCCTGCTCGGGGCTCATGTAGGCGGCGGTGCCGAGGACAACCCCGGCGAGCGTGTGCGCGGGCGTCGTCAACGTCGGCGACTGCGTGAGCGCCGACCCGATGGCGCTCGCCTCCGCCGCCACGAGCTTGGCCAGCCCGAAATCCAGCACCTTCACCGCGCCGTCTGGGCGCACCTTGACGTTGGCCGGCTTGAGATCGCGATGGATGACGCCCTGCTCGTGCGCCGCTTCGAGCGCAGCCGCGATCTGCATCACGATCGGGAGCGCGTCGTCGAGCGGGATGGAACCCCGATGAATGAGGTCCGCGAGCGTCGGCCCCTCGACCAGCTCCATGACCAGCGCAGTCATGCCGTCGCCGTGTTCCAGGCCGTGGACGTGCGCGATGTTCGGGTGGTTGAGCGAGGCGAGGACTTCCGCTTCGCGCTGAAAGCGGGCCAGCCGTTCCGGATCGCCCGCGACGGCTGCCGGCAGCACCTTGATGGCGACGGCCCGTTTCAGGTTGGTGTCGGTAGCGCGATACACCTCGCCCATGCCGCCCGCTCCGAGAGGCGGGCCGATCTCGTACGGCCCCAGGCGACTGCCGTGCTGTAAGGGCAAGGGAAGTGGGCGGATTATATCCGTCGCATGCAGGCGCCAGGACTACAATCGCGGCCAGCTGATTTCACTTCTCAATGAGGAGAGCATAAATGCGACAGAATTTCCGGACGTGGTTGGCCGGCTCCGGTTGCGCGCTGGCGCTGGCGTCGATGGTCGGCGCGCAGACGCCGCCGGCGCCTGCGCCGCTCGCGATTCCAAACCCGACCTACGTCACCATTCCACTCGAGATCATGGTGAACAAACCCGCCGCCGAAGTCTGGAAGCGCATCGGCAAGTACTGCGACATCGGCGAGTGGTTCCAGATTCCCTGCATGATTACATCCGGCAAGGACGGCGAGGTCGGTACCATACGTTCGGTGGGCGCCGAGATCCTCGTCGGCAAGACCGAGCTGTCCTATACCTACACACAACCTGTCAGGGCCGGGCGCCCGTACAACCTGTATCACGGCACGCTCGAGGCCCGCCCCGTGACGCCAACCACCTCCAAGCTCGTCTACACCCTCGTGTACGACAACTCGATGCTGCCAGACGATGAGGCGCGCGCGCGGGACCGGGC
>Ga0066903_100000310_pt1 | contig 28915 bp, 28 predicted proteins | sample PanSoiMetaGPlot1_FD_67491 | JGI IMG/M metagenome (GOLD analysis project Ga0066903, IMG submission 67491) | Tropical forest soil microbial communities from Panama analyzed to predict greenhouse gas emissions - Panama Soil - Plot 1 (version 2) | ecosystem: Environmental > Terrestrial > Soil >... | reverse complement strand
CGAGCAGCGCGGTCCGGTTCCGCATCATGACGTTGGCGACGCGCGGTGCACGATCGGCGCCATCGTCTCCGTCGCGCGGCTTGCGCACTTGTGGGCGCGCGCCGGCGCGCGGCGCTCTACGATCTACCGAAGGCCGTCTTCGATTAACCCGGCGGCCAGGTCAGCGTCCGGCCCGCCAGCACGTGCAGGTGGACGTGAAAGACCGTCTGACCGGCGGCGGGCCCCGCGTTCATGACGACCCGGAAACCGTCGGCGGCCTGGCCGCTCTCCTTCGCGCGCTTCGCGGCGATCACCAGCAGGCGGCCGTAGAGCGCCGCGTCCTCCGGCTTCGCGTCCGCCAGCGTCGCGACGTGACGGGTCGGGACGACGAGCTCGTGCAGCGGCGCCTTGGGGCCGATGTCCTTGAACGCGAACACGTCGTCGTCGCGGTAGGTGATCGTCGACGGGATCTTGCCGTCGCGGATCTTGCAGAAGAGGCAGTCGGCTTCGCTCATCGGTGTCCCTCAGGTGGCGACCAGCGCTTGCAGTCTGGCCTTGGTTTGTTCGAACGGTGCGCTCTCGTCGGTGCGCTGTCGCAAGAAACTGGTTATGGCGTCCATCGCCGCGATCGCGCGGTCGGTGAGCGAGTCAGACCCGCGCTGGTAGGCGCCCAGCAGGATCAGATCGCGCTGGCGTTCGTACGCCGCCAGCAGCTCGCGCAGGCGGTGGGCCGCGGCGCGGTGCTCGGGATCGGCCACCACGTTCATGAGGCGCGACAGCGACGGCAGCACGTCGACGGCCGGCCACTGGTTGCGCGCCGCGATCTCGCGCGACAGGATGACGTGGCCGTCCAGGATGCCGCGCACCTCGTCGGCGATCGGCTCCTCCATGTCGCCGCCCGCGACCAGCACCGTGTACAGGGCGGTGATCGACCCGCGCGCGCTGGTTCCGGTCCGCTCGAGCAGCCGCGGCAGCAGCGCGAACACGCTGGGCGGATAACCTTGCCGGGCGGGCGGCTCGCCGGCGGCCAGGCCGACCTCGCGCTGGGCGCGGGCGACGCGCGTGATCGAGTCGAGCATGAACAGCACGCGCCGCCCCTGGTCGCGGAAGTACTCGGCGACCGCGGTGGCGACGAACGCGGCCTTCAGGCGCACCAGGCTGGGGGCGTCGCTGGTGGCGCAGACGACGACCGAGCGCGCGCGCCCCGCCGGCCCCAGCGATTCCTGGAGGAAGTCGACCACCTCGCGGCCGCGCTCGCCGACCAGCGCGATCACGTTGACGTCGGCTTCGGTCTGGCGCGCAATCTGACCCATCAGCGTCGATTTGCCGACGCCCGAGCCGGCGAAGATGCCGACGCGCTGGCCCTCGCCGACGGTCAGCAGGGCGTCCAGCACGCGCACACCGAGCGGCAGCGGCCGGCTGACGCGCGGGCGCGACAGCGGTTCGGGGGCGGGGCGATCGACCGCCCAGTCGCGCGCGCCGGCGACGCCGATCGGCTCGCCGCCGTCGATCGGGTTGCCGAGGCCGTCGAGCACGCGCCCGAGCAGGCGATCCGATACGGCGATCGACAGCGGCCGGCTGGTCGGTGTCACCAGCGAGTCGGGGCCGATGCCGGTCGCCTCGCCGAGCGGCATCAGCACGATCTCGTCGCCGCGGAAGCCGACCACCTCGGCGCGCAGCGGCGCGGCGTCGGACTTCGGCGACGCCGACTTGATCTCCACCAGCTCGCCGATCCGCACGCCCGGAACCGACGCGCGGATCTGGAGGCCGGTCACCTCGGTGACCCGGCCGGACTCGCGCCGGGGCGACGCCGCTTCGAGCCGCGCGATCGCCTTGCCGAGATCGATATCAGCCATGCGTCTCCTCCAGCAGCGCCCGCTCCAGCGCCGCCAGCTGCGTCTCGAGGCGCGCGTCCACGCGGCCGAGCGCAGTCTCGATGACGCAACCGTGGCGGCCGACGGCCTCGTCGGCGACGATCTCCAGCGCCGCTCCGGCCGGCGCGCGCGCTGACAGCGCGTCCCGCCGCGCGGTCACCGCGGCGGCGTCGTCGGGATGGACGCGGACGCGCACCCAGTCGCCGCGGGGCCGGCACGCGTCCATCGCCGCGCCCACGATCTCCGCCATCAATTCGGGCGCCAGGGTCACCGCGCGCGCCACGATCTGCTCCGTCATCTTCAGGGCCAGCGTGATCGCCGTCGGCGCCGACGCCTCGCGCGCGCGCGCCGTCTGGAGGCGCGCGTCCGCCAGCAGCGCCGCCAGCTCGGCAGCGGCCTCCACGCGTCCCTGCTCGCGCCCCTCCGCGCGCCCCTGGCGGACCGCCTCCTCGCGCGCCTCGCGCGCTTGCGCCCGCATCGCGTCGGCTTCGGCGCGCGCGCCCGCCACCAGCGCCGCCGCCTCGGCGCGCGCGTCGAGCGTCACCTTCGGCACCACACGTCCCATCCCGCCGACGATGCGGCCCATCGCGAACCTAGGCGCCCCCCTGCGCCGCGGCGAGCAAGGCCCGCCCCGTCTCAGGCGGCAGACGCTGGGCGACGGCCTGGATCGCCGCGTCGCCCTCGTCTGCCAGCGCCGCCGCGAGAGCCTGGACGCCGACGGCGAGCGCGACGCCGCCCGGGGCCGGCACGCCGGCCGCCGCCACCAGCCGCCGGGCTTCGTCGCGGGCCGCGATCTCGCCGCCGCCACGGGCCGCATCGAGCACGATCGCGGCGAGCCGCTCGTCGAGCGCGGCGGCGGCGCGGGCGACCACCGCGGTCGGGGCGCCGCGCAGCGAACGGCCGATCGCCTCCGCGCCGCGCGTCTCGATCGCGCGCACGAGATCGGCGGCGGCGAGCGCGGTCAGCTCGCGGGCCATCGCGGTGGTCGGCCCGCCGGAGCCCGCCAGCGGCACGAGCCCGGCGAACACCACCCGCTGCATCGCCGCGACGGCCGGGGCGCTGAGCGCCGGCTCGCGCAGCGATGCGCCGTCCGCCCGCGCGCGGAGCACGTCGGCCGCCACGGCGCGAACCTCTTCGTGCAGGCCAGCGGTCACGGCGCGCAGAATGGTCGTCGGCTCGCGCTCGAGCCGCTCGCGCAGCCATCCGGGATGGACGCGCTCGACACCGGCCGGAACGGGCGCGCGCACCAGCGCTGCCAGTGCGGCGATCTCCGTCGCGCGCGCGGTCCGCGTTCCTTCGCCGAGCGCCGCCAGCGCCGCCGCGCATCGGGCGCCGGCGCCTCCGCTCACCCGGGCGGCGACATCGGCGGCCGCCGTCCGCGCGAGCGCCGCCCCGAGCACGTAGCCCTTCTCGTCGAGCGACAACGCCGCCACCGCTGGATGCACGCCCGCATCATCGGCCCGGTTCCGCGCCGGTTGCAACCCGATCTACAAAATTTGCGCGATGAAGCGGAGCAGCGCCACCTTGTCACCGATGCCGGCGCTCCGGCTCACCTCGACGTGCTCCATGAGCGGCGTGACCAGCGCGATGTGATCGGCCGCGCCCAGCTCGGCGCCCGCCCATTCGGTCTCGCTGGCCGGGATGACGCTGTCGTCGGTGCCGTGCACCAGATAGACGGGCGCGTGAATCGCCGCCAGCTTCCCGCGCGGCGACAGCGCCGCCAGCTCGGCGTGCTGTTCGGTGACGATCGCTTCCAGCTCGGGCGCCAGCGTCTGCAGCTTCTGCGAATCGGCCAGCGACCACAGCTGCCGCCCACGCTCCGTGGTCAGCCGCGCCGCCGCCGCCAGGGCGGTCGGGCGATCCTGATGCAGCGACGCGCGCAGGGCGTCGCGCAGCGCCTCGCGATCGGGCTCGGGCGCGAAGCGATCGACGTACCCGTACAGCAGGACCATCAGGCCGTAGTCGTGCGCCTGCTTGTGGACCAGGCCGGTCGGCGTCTCGACCTCGTTGCGGATCAAGAAGCGCAGCACGCGTGCGAGATCGTGATGGCCGCCGACGCTGACGACGTAGGCGAGGTGCCCGGCCAGCGGCGGTTGCTCCGCGGCGACCAGCGCCAGGCCGCCCGCGAAGCTGAAGCCCAGCAGGCCGACGGGCTCATCGGTCACGAGATCGTGCCGGCCGCCGAGGTAGACGGCGGCGTCGCGGATCACCGACACGCCCTGCCGCGTGATGCGGTAGTCGGCCAGATCGGAGATCTCCGGCGTCAGCACCACCAGCCCGGCGCGCGCCAGCTCGCGCGCGAACGGGACCATCCGGTGCTCGTTCATCCCCTCGTGGTGGATGCCGTGCACGACGATCAGGCCGCGCCCGCGCGCGCCCCCGCGCAGCCGGAAGATGCGCGCGCGGAACGGCCCGTCAGCGCCGGTGACGGTCAGGGTCTCCTCGACCAGCGGATCTTGCGCTGCCTCGGCGCTCTTGCCGGCGGCGTGGGATGTGGAAAGCGCGGTCAGCATCTTGCCGGCACGCCAGTAGCGATGCGCGGGCGACCAGCCGAACGCGGCCGTGGCGACGACGACGGCGGCCGTGACCGCAAGGACGTGCTTCCGCATGGTCGGCCCCCCAATTTGTCACGCCCGCGGGCACGCGCACCTCAGCCGGACAACAAAAGACGATGTTTTACGATCGCGGACAATCCGACCTGCGGTTTCTCCCCTAGAGACTGCGCAGGAACGCCACCAGATCTGCCTTTTGGGCGGTGGAGAGGCGCGTGCCGAATTCGTGGCCGATGTTGCCGTTGCCGGGAACGCGCGTGTCGAAGACGAAGCCCCCGGTGCCGACGGCGAACGTGACGGGCCGGCGCGGCGCCGGCTCCAGCAGCGCGGGCAGGCTCGGGACCGAACCGTTGTGGAGATAGGGCGCGCTCGCGTAGAGCGCGGTGAGCGGCGCGGTGCGAACCCACAGGACCCCCATGTGCATGACGCCGACCGGAGCGCAGCCGTCGCTTCGATCGATGACAGAGACGTCGACCCCCTTCGAGCGCATCGACGGCGGGATCTCGATCTGGATCAGCGGCTCGGTGCCGATCCCGCCCGCCCGCGCGTCGTCCGCCTCGTCGCCCTGCGCGTTTCCGTCGCCGTCGGCGTCGAACGGAAACAGCATGCTCGAGCTGTAGACGACGGGGCCGAAGTCGCGGTGCTCGTCGTGGCAGTTCTCGCAGTAGGCGACCTCGGCGCGCGCCGGCCGCGGGACCGGCAGCGCGGGCAGGGCGATCATCGGCCCTTTGCCCGTCAGAGGCGGGTGCGCGCGGTGGCAGTGCGAGCAACGTCCGAGCGGGGGCGGATTGGACGCGAACGACCGCCGCTGCTCGAGCGGGGACGCGTTGTGGCAGTCCGCGCAGCGGACGGCAAGCCGCGCGTCGAGCGGCCGCGACGGATCGATCGGGGCCAGCACGCGGCCACGGACGCCGATGGCCGCGCAGGCGGCCGGCGGCTCCGGCAGGACCTGACGGTTTTCGATCTCGCCCACGATCGCCTCCGCGAAGATGGCGCGGCCGCGCGCGATGCGTTCCGGATCGCCCCGCGGCCTCGCGAGCGCGCCCGCCTGGCGGGCCAGCTCTTCGCGCAGCGGCTCGGCGGCGTACAGGCGCGGAACCTCGGCCAGCACCGCCGGCGCGAGATCCATCCGGCCGTAGACGGCGTCGGACCACATCAGCCCGGGATACGAATCCTGCTGCAGCGACAGTGTGCTGACGTCGCGCAGATCCGTCAGCAGCGCGCGGCGGTTGGCGTCGCGGTCCGCGCTGGCGAGACCGAACTGGCGGAGGACGTCGGCCTCCGGCGCCTTCCCGAGCACGATCAACCGCTCCAGCGCCGGCGCCTCCGAATCCTCGGAGCCCTCCCAGTTCTGCAGCCGCAGCCCGGCCGTGTCGAGCACGGCGGGCACGCTGAGCGGGTTGAACGCCCCCCACGGCTTCGGCCGCGCGTGCAGGATCTCCGGATAGAAGGCGGAACGAAAGCCCGGCACGGTCAGGTCGAACCCGAACTCCTTGATCAGATCCTGGCGCCCGGGTCCGGCCATCATCAGCCGCGCGCGGGTCAAGCGCCCGTCGGGGAAGTTGTGCTCGCGCCGGTACGCAGCCGCCGCCGGATCGTGGTCGTCGAGCAGCCGCGACGTCGCCAGCAGCAGACCGTAGTCGAACGCCGTGGCGGCCAGCCCCGGAACCACCTTGCCGTCGGTCGGGTTCGCGGCCCCGTGACAGAGCCAGCAGGTCATCCCGATCTGACCGCTCGGCGTCCCGTCGGGACGGAGCGCCTCGCGCAGCCCCAGGAAGCCGGTCGACACCGAGATGCGTCCCACGCGTCCGGGCGGATCGTCCGGCGTCGGCGTCAGCCCGAAGAGCCGCGGGTTGCCGAGGATGCCGCCCCGGGCATGGATGTGTCGGGTCAGGCGCGCGTCGGGGACGCGGTCGCCGTTCAGATCGATCGGCTCGTCCTCGAAGTCGATGTCGACGTCGCGGGTCCAGGCGATCCCGACCAGCTCGGTCCAGTAGTTCGCGTTGGTGTTGATGATGGGGGCGCGCGGGTCGTTCCGGTCGGCGGGCTCGTAGGGACCGATGTCTTCCATGGCGCGCTCGTGCGCGCTCGCGCCGGCGGCGCGGGGCCAGCCCCACGGATCGACCACGCCGGGCAGAGCCGTGGGGTCGGCCGGCGGCTGCGAGATTGCGGCGACCGGCGGGCTCGGCGGGGCCCGGTTGCAGCTGGCGAGGGCGGCCAGCCCGGCCACGGTCGAGCAAATGACGGTGCGGTTCCCGTGCATCTTGTGGTCGCCGATCTCGTTGAATGCCCGCTGCGGTCGCTTCCAGGGGGAAGGGGCGAATTGTGTCACGCCGCGGCGAAGCTGGGCCAATCCGAGCGCAGGCTTTCCGCGGACTTGCGTCGCCGCCTCCGGCCGGGTACACCTTGCCGCCGCCGAAATGGCCTCCACCCGCAAAGACGTCCGCAACATCGCCATCATCGCCCACGTCGATCACGGCAAGACGACGCTGGTCGACGGCTTCCTGCGCCAGGCGGGCCAGTTCCGCGCGGGCGAGGTGATCGCGGACTGCGCGATGGACTCGAACGACCTCGAGCGCGAGCGCGGCATCACCATCCTCTCCAAGTTCACGGCGATCACCTGGAAGGGGACGCGCATCAACATCGTCGATACGCCCGGCCACGCCGACTTCGGCGGTGAGGTCGAGCGCGTGCTGAAGATGGTCGACTCGGTCTGCCTGCTGGTCGACGCGTTCGAGGGGCCGATGCCGCAGACGCGGTTCGTGACCCGCAAGGCGCTGGCGCTGGGGCTGCGGCCGATCCTGGTGGTCAACAAGGTCGACCGGCCCGGCTGCGATCCGGAAGGGTCGGTCGACGCGACGTTCGATCTGTTCTGCGCGCTGGGCGCCACGGACGAGCAGCTCGACTTCCCGATCGTCTACGCGTCGGGGCGCGAGGGCTGGGCGGCCAAGGACCTCGCCGACCCGCGCACCGATCTCGGGCCGCTGCTGGATCTGATCGTCGAATTCGTGCCGCCGCCCGCCGCCGACATCGAGGCGCCGCTGGCGATGCACGTGACGACGCTGGACTACGACGACTACCTCGGCTACGTCGCGATCGGCCGCGTCGAATCCGGCCGCATCAAGCCGGGCGAGCGCCTCTTGTGCGCCCACCGGAACGGCGCGAAGGAGGAGTTCCGGGTGGCGAAGCTGCTCGGCTACCAGTCGCTCAAGCGGTTCGAGCTGGCCGAGGCGTCGGCGGGCGACATCTGCGCCGTCACCGGCATGGAGGACCTGACGGTCGGCGAAACCATCACCGAGATCGCGCGCCCCACCATCTTGCCGCTGCTCGAGATCGAAGAGCCGACGGTGAAGATGCAGTTCATGTCGAACAACGGGCCGTTCGCGGGTAAGGAGGGCAAGTACGTCACCTCCCGCAACCTGCGTGACCGCCTGTTCAAGGAGCTGAAGTCCAACGTCGCCCTGCGCGTCGAGGAGACGGATTCGCCCGACACGTTCGATGTCATGGGCCGCGGCGAGCTGCACCTGACGGTGCTGATCGAGACCATGCGGCGCGAGGGCTTCGAGCTGATGGTTTCGCAGCCGCAGGTCATCTTCAAGACCGACGAGAGCGGGCAGAAGACGGAGCCGTACGAGGAGGTCGTGATCGATCTCGACGAGGCGTACTCGGGCGCGGTCATCGAGGAGCTCGGGCGGCGCGGCGGGCGCATGCAGGAGATGGGGCCGGCGGGCGAGGGGCGGATGCGGCTCGAGTACCTCTGCCCGGCGCGCGGTTTGATCGGGTATCGGTCGCAGTTCCTGACCGACACGCGCGGCACCGGAATCCTCAACCACAACTTCAAGACGTACGGTCCGTTCGCGGGCAGCCTGCGTTCGCGGCCGAACGGCGTGCTGATCTCGCAGGACGACGGCGAGACCAACACCTACGGCCTCTTCTACCTGCAGGAGCGCGGGCAGCTGTTCCTCGGGCCGCAGATCAAGGTCTACGCGGGGCAGATCATCGGTCTGCACTCGCGCGACAACGACCTGATCGTCAACCCGTCGAAGGCGAAGAAGCTGACCAACATCCGCACCACCGCCGCCGACGAGAAGCTGTTCCTGACCCCGCCGCGCGTCTTCACCCTCGAGTCGGCGCTGGAGTTCATCAACGACGACGAGCTGGTCGAGGTGACGCCGTCCGCGATCCGCCTGCGAAAGCGCTTCCTCGACCACAACGAACGCAAGCGCCTCGAGAAAATTCGCGACGCCGCCGAAGGCAGGCCCTGGGGCGCCGACTAGCCGCCCCCGCGCGAAGCGCGGGATCGCGGCTACCTGAAAAAACAGTAGTCGCACACCGCGCCTGCGGCGCGGAGCGACTAGCTTAGTGGCCGTTGCGCTTGCCGCCCGCGGCTCGGCCAGCCTTCTCGCAATCCTCGAGCTTGGCCAGGTCGCGCTTCGAGATCAGCACCGCGGCTGTCTTGTTGTAGCGCGTGACCTTGATCCGCTCGCCCATCTGCGACTTCGTGATCAGCGATCCGAAGTGTTTTCGCGCTCCCGCTGATTTGACTCGCCTCATGTGCGTTTCAAGCTTCGACCGACCTTCCGCCTCGTCAAGGGGTTAACATCCGGCCGCGAGGGAGGGACCATGCCGATCGAAGTGCAGAAGAATCCGCCCGAGTCGCTGCTGGCCGAGATGCGCGTCAAGAGCTGGCCGATCTGGGAGAAGGGGATCTCGAAGTTTCCGTGGACGTACGACGAAAAGGAGACCTGCCTCCTCCTGGAAGGCGACGTCGTGGTCACGCCGGACGGCGGCGGCGCGCCCGTCGCGTTCGGGAAGGGCGACCTGGTCGTCTTCCCCGCGGGGCTTTCCTGCACCTGGGACATCCGCAAGGCGGTCCGCAAGCACTACCGGTTCGGATGATCGGTCGGATGACCGGTCAGATGTAGCGGCGGCAGCGGTAACACCAGGTGAAGTGACCGTCGCGAAGCGGGAGCGACTTGATGATGGCGTGTCCGCTCTCCTTCGCGTGCGCGGTGTTGTGTCCCTGCTGCGATTCGCAGCAGCCGACGTGACCGCAGGTCGTGCAGACGCGCAGATTGAACGTCGAGCCGCACCCCTCGCACCGATCCGCCCGCGGCTGCGCGGTCGTGCCGTCGAAATGCGGACAGGATGGGGCTGCGGTGCTCACGGCTGTCCCGATTCGACGCGATCCTGGTGCGACGTTCCGTTGCTGCCGCCGTTCGCCGACCCCTGGGGCAAGGCGATGGCGCGCTCGTCGCTGCCGGGGCGGCGCATGTGCGCGTGCCAGCGCATGTACGCAGGCACGAGGGGCAGCGTCGCCAGCGTCAGCACGGCCAGGCCGGCCGAAAAGACGAGGTGGCGTCCCAGCACGCCGAAAGTTCCCGTCGACAGCGACGCCGACGCCGCGATCGCCAGCGACGCGGCCAGGCCGCCCCAGTAGTCGATCGGGAAGCGGCCGATCCAGGTCCGGTCGTGCCACCAGATCTCGCCCTTGCGGAAGCGCGCCCAGCCGTAGCGCGGGTTCAGCAAGAACCAGAGTAGATCCCAGGTGACGACCCAGACCAGGTACGCCGACAGCGTCGTCGCCTCGGCCGGCCAGCTCCACGCCGTGCCGCCCGCGAAGAAGCCGATGTGGAAGCTCCAGAGCGGCAGCACGAACATCACGGCGTGGTATCCGGTCAGCGGTTTGCCGCGCAGGATCAGGCCGAACAGGCGGGCGCCCGGCGTCGTCACCCGAAACCAGGTCGGCAGCCGCTCGGCCCAGCCGTGCTCGCCTTCGATCTCGATCTCGGCCAGCGCGAACAGCAGCGCGTAGCCGAACAGGAACAGCACGCGTACGCACAGCTCGCCGAGCGACGGATTGGCGATCATCGCGCCCCGTCCTTGGGACCGGGGCTGGCGATCTGCAGCACCGGACCCGGCGCCGGTGAGATGTTCCCGCCGACGCCCACCGCCGTCAGGGTCACCGTGTAACTCCGGCCGTCGGACAGCTCGAACGGACCGGAGCACATGCCATGGCCGATCTCGATGACACCGTGCTGCGGTTGTAACAGATATCGATGCGTCGGCCCGCCGCCGACAGGGCGCAGCTCGGCCCGCACCTGAAACGGACTCGGATCCGCGACGGAGACGCTCACCTCGACGTAGATCTCCGGACCGCATCCCAGCTCTTCGTAGACGCGCTTGCCGGTTTGCGGGGGCGCCTGCCAGTGGGGAGTGCCGTGGTCTGCGCCGCTCCCGGTCGTCCAGGCGAACGTGTCGCGCAACTTGATCTCGGAGTCGTCGCTGACCGGGAGGTCGGATTCGTAGATTCGCAGCGTGTACCTGGTCTTCGGGAGAAGCGGCCGCTCCGGAACCAGCACCGCCTGGGTGAGGCGAAAATCTCCAACGTTCGTTTCCACCACGCGGAGTGAGACGCGATCGCCTTCAGCCCACAGCTCGGGGTGATGCGTCGCGATCGCCTTCACCATCGACTGGGCCTCACCATATCCCTCCACGACGATGCGGCCATTCACGGGCAATCGGGCGCTCGCGGGCGGAAAAGCCTCCACGCGCTGGTAGGCGCACTTGGCCTTGCTGGCGCGCGGCGCGCACACCAGGGTCGCGAATGCGATCGCGGCCAAGCCCGTTTCCCGCGTCATTGACCCCTCAGTATGGCGCACGTAGGCGGGTGTTGGCCACGCGGCCGGCGTCACTTGTCCGGGTGAATGCGGGCGTCGTGGCGGTACGACTCCAGGAGCGCGAAGAGCTCGGGCGCGCCGAGGATCTCGCGCCATTCATCCAGCAGCAGCTGGCCGCACTGCATTCCGCGCGTCACGGGCACGCAGATGCCCCACATCGTCCAGGGGACCAGGCCCGGTTTCTCGCGCCGCCGGTTCGCATCCGGCAGCTCCAGCGCGGCGAGCCGGTGCTGCAGCTCGTCCAGCTGCGCGGCCGTCAGCTTGTGGCGATAGATCGTCGGGTCGCGCGGGCGCTCGTCGCCCCGGTAGCGACGGCCGTAGTCCTGGATCTCCGTGAGGCCGTCCTCGCGCGATCCCGCGTACCGAACCTGGACGATCTCGGTCTGGCGCGCGAGCCCGTTGTCGTAAAGGCCCTCCTCGATCGTCCAGGCGAGCACGACGTTCTTGTCGGTCGGGCGGATCGGATCCGGAAGGGGCGGGTCGAAGCTGGCGCAGCCGGCCGCCACGACGATAGCCAGAAGCACAGCCGCAGCACGCGTTCGCGACATCGGCCGGCGCATCATCGCCCGGCTGCCGCCGCCGGCGCAAGAGGCGGCCACGCCCGGTACGCGTCGCGCAGCACCTCGAACGCCTGCTTCTTGGTGCCGTCGCTCCCGACCAGGCCCTTGCGGTTCCAGCCGTCCTGGACGCCCGGCAGCGGCCGTCGCGGCGATCGGAAGTCGACCAGGATCCAGGGCGACAGGCCGCGCAGCGCCGGAATCCGCTTCAGCATGGCGAGCTGATGGCGGTAGACCTCCGCCTGATACTCCTCGGAGAACCGGGTCAGCGCGTCGGCGTGCAGGCCGGCCTTCGCGTCGGCGCCGAACTCGCTGACGACGATCGGCTTGTCGTACGCGGCGCGCCAGGTCAGCGTGTCGCACTTCGCGGGCAGCCCGTCGTACCAGCCGACGTATTCGTTCAGGCCCAGCACGTCCAGCGCGCCGCCCAGCGGGTCGTCGATGAGGTGGGTGCGCGCATCGACGGCGCGGTGCTCGAGCGCGGCCGTGACCAGGCGGGTGTCGTCGGCGGCGCGAACGTCGTCGACCAGCGTGCGGAGGAACTGGTTGCGCGCGTCGGAGACGGGCGTCTCGTTGCCGACCGACCAGAGGATCACCGACGCGCGGTTCCTGTCGCGCGCGATCTCCTCGGCGAGCTGCGCGCGCGCCGCCGCCAGCGTCGCCGGGTTCGACCACGCGATCGTCCAGTAGACCGGGATCTCGGACCAGACCAGGAGGCCGAGGCGATCCGCCGCCCGGGTCATCTCCTCGTTGTGCGGGTAGTGGGCGAGGCGGACGAAGTTGCAGCCGAGCTGCTTGGCCAGCCCGAGCAGCGCCTCGGCGTCGGCGCGCGAGGTCGCCCGCCCGCCCCGCCCCAGCGCCTCCTCGTGCAGCGAGACGCCGCGCAGGAACACCGGCTTGCCGTTGAGCAGGATGTCGTGCGCGGACGTTGCGATGGTCCGGAAGCCGATCGGGTTCTGCACCCGGTCGTCGCCCGCGCGGATCACGACGTCGTAGAGCTTCGGCGATTCGGGCGACCAGGGCGCGACGGTCGCGGCCAGCTCGACGGCGGCGCGTCCGCTGCGGTCGGTCGTGACCGATCGGCTGGCGTGCGCCTCCGGGATCTCGATCGTCACCTGGGTCGGGGCACGCGCGCCGTCGAGCTGCACGAAGCCGCGCAGGTCGCCGCCGCCGCGCGCGGGCTGGACCAGCGCGTCGCGGATGAACACGCGCGGCGTTTCGATCAGGCGGACGCCGCGGGTCAGGCCGCCGTAGTTCCACCAGTCGGTGTTCAGCGCCGGCAGCGCTTCGGCGCGGCGCGTGTTGTCGACCTTGACGACGATCGAATTGTCGCGAGGCCGGACGAGGCCGGTCACCTCGAACGCGAACGGCGTGAAGCCGCCTTCGTGGCTGCCGAGGAGCTTGCCGTTCAGCCAGACGGTCGCGCGCTGCGCCGCCGCGCCGAACTGCACGAACAGCCGGCGGTCGGCGCGCACCGGATGGTCGAAGCGGCGCTCGTACCAGACGATCCCCTCGTAGTAGAGCAGCTCGGGGCGCTGGCTGTTCCAGTCGCCCGGGACCTGCAGCGTCGGCGAGCGGGCGAAGTCGTACTCGACCAGATCCGTCTTGTCGCGCGGCGGGGCGTCGGCGAAATAGCCGTGCGGGCGCGGCTGGCTCCGGTAGTCGAGGCTGCCGTTGTCGTACGGATCGACGATGACGTGCCAGGGGCCGTCCAGGCTGGCGCCGGCGCGGCCGTCGGCGAACGCCAGCGCGGTGGGGCCGGTCGGGGCAGGGGCGCCGGCGCGCGCCCGGCTGCCGGAGGCGAACAGCAGAGCCGCGATCGCCGCCGACAGCGTCAGCGCGCGGCGCCCCGGGGTCATCGCGACACTCTACCCTCTCGGGGTCCCATTTTGTGTTAGGGGAAGGGACCTAGTTATGAAGCGAATCGTCTCCCGCCTCGTGGCCGGCGTCGCCGTCGGCGTCGCGGTCTTCGTCGGCTTTTCGATCTGGGCGGGCGTTCGAGACGTGGGCGCAGCGCTGCGGTCCTTTCACTGGCGCTACGCGGCGCTCGCTTGCCTGCTGGCGGCCGCGAACTACGGGGTGCGCTTCCTGCGCTGGCAGTACTACCTGCGCCGGGTCGGCGTCACGACCGTGCGCACGGGCGACAGCCTGCAGGTCTTCCTGGCCGGGTTCGCGCTGACGGTCACGCCGGGAAAGCTGGGCGAGGCGGTCAAGGCCGTGCTGCTGCGCGCGTCGCACCGCATTCCGATGGCGAAGACCGCCCCGATCGTCATCGCCGAGCGGGTCACCGATCTGGTGGCGCTGCTGCTGCTGGCGCTGGTCGGCGTGTTTCACTACGACGTCGATCGGCGCTTCCTGGTCGCGGGCGCGGCGCTGGTGGTGGCGGGGCTGGTCGTGGTGTCGGTGGACCCGGTGGCGAAGGCGGCCATCGCGATCGCGGGGAAGCTGCCGATCCTGCGCCGGTTCGCCCACCGGCTGGACGACGCCCATGCCCACACGGCGATCCTGCTGGCGCCGCTGTCGCTGATCGTGACCACTTTGCTCTCGACCGTTTCGTGGTTCTTCGAATGCCTGGCCTTCCTGATCGTGGTGCGCGGTTTCCCGGGCGCGGACATCAACGTCCAGGGCGCGACGTTCGTGTATGCCGCGATGACGGTGGCGGGCGCGCTGTCGTTCTTGCCCGGCGGCCTCGGCGTGACCGAGGCGGGCATGCTCGCCCTGCTGACAGGGAAGACATTCCATATTGCTCACGGGACTGCCATGGCGGCGACGTTCGTCACCCGCCTGGCGACGCTGTGGTTCGCGGTCGCGTTGGGGCTGCCGGCGCTCTTGGTGTACGCGCGGCGGAAGCACGTGCAGATTGACGCAGATGTTGCTCGCCCCGAGCCGGCGGACGGATTACCGTAGTCGTCGATGCGGATCGCCGCGCTCGACGTCGGATCGAATTCCTTCCACCTCATCGTCGCGGACGTCGGAACGGGCGGGCACATCAACGTTCTCGACCGTTCGAAGGAGATGGTGCGCCTCGGCGATTCGACCCTGCACCACGGCGTCATCCCGCCCGAGGTGTTTCGCCGAGGCCTCGACGCACTCCGCGCGCTGCGCCGGATCGCCGATCGCCACAACGTCGACGCGCTGAACGCCGTCGCGACCAGCGCTGTGCGCGAGGCCCAGAACGGCGGCGAGTTCGTGCGCGCCGCGCGCGACGAGGCGGGCATCGACATCCGCGTCATCCGCGGCGACGAGGAGGCGCGCCTCATCTATCTGGGCGCGCGCGGCTCGCTGGACCTCGGCAAGCGGCGCGTGGCGCTGTTCGACCTGGGGGGCGGCTCGCTGGAGGTCATCCTGGCCGACGCGCAGGAGCTCTACTACACGGCGTCGCTGAAGCTGGGCGTCATCCGCCTGGCCGAGACCTGTCCCTGCTCGGACCCGCCGACGGCGCGCGAGCGCGCCCAGCTGGCGGAGCGCGCCCGGTCGTTGCTGGACCCGGTCGTCGCGCGCGTGCGCGCCATGGGCTTCGACTTCGTCGCGTTCACGTCGGGGACGGCGTCCGCGCTGGCGAGCGTGCTGCGCGCCGACAAGGACAATGCCAGCGGCAAGTCGACGATCACGCGCAAGGACATCGAGGCGCTGGAGCAGCGCCTGGGCGCGATGTCGATGGCGGCGCGGGCGCGGCTGACCGGCCTCGACGCGCGGCGGGTCGACACGATCTACGCGGGGGCGGTGGTGTTCCGCACCGCGCTGGAGCTGGCGGGCGCCGACGAGGCGACGCTGTGCGAGACCGCGCTGCGCGAGGGGATCATCGCGGACTACGTGGCGAGCAACCGCCCCGGGATGCTGCTGGTCGACGAGTTCCCCGACCTGCGCCGCCGGACCGTGATGGAGCTGGCGCGGCGCTGTCAGTTCCGCGAGGACCACGGCACGCACGTCGCCCGGCTGGCGCTTTCGATCTTCGACCAGACGCGGCGCCTCCACAAGCTGCCGGCGGGCGACGGCGAGCTCTTGGAATACGCGGCGCTGCTGCACGACATCGGCTTTTACATCTCGCCCCACCGCCATCACCGCCACAGCGCCTACCTGATCCTGAATCACGCCATGACGGGGTTCTCGCGGTCCGAGGTGCGCATCATCGCGCTGGCGGCGCGCCACCACCGCAAGGTCGAGCCGCGGCGCGGGCACGGCCTGATGCGCCTCCTGTCGAAGGGCGATCGCCGCCGCGTCCGCTACCTGGCGGCGATTCTGCGCATCGCGGACGCGCTGGACCGGACGCACGCGCGGCTGGTGCGCGCGGTCCGTTGTTCGGTGACACCGCGGACGGTCGACGTGCGCATCGACGCCGACGGCGATCCGGAGCTGGAGATCTGGGCCGCGCGCCGCAAAGGCGATCTGTTCGAGGAGCTGGCGGAGCGCAAGCTGCGCTTCGCCGTCGATCAGGTGCGCGATCGCGAGGAGCGTCCGCGGCGCGGCGAGCCGGCCAAGGCGGCGGCCCCCGCGCGCGTGACCATTCCCGCCCGGGGCGGCGGTTCGACCCGCCGGCCGACGGCCCTGCGGGTCGTCAAGTCGTAGCCGCGCGGGCGGGCGGTTACTTCAGGCTCTTGCAGACCGCGAGCGCGTTCGCCTGCTGCTCCGCGCTGGTTCCGGTGGTGTCGCACCAGACCGGCTTGCCGTTGATGGTGCGTCGCGACGCCACCCAATAGACGGTGCCAGCAATTCCGTGCGTCTCGTATCGGATGGCCCACCCGTCTGGCAGTGTCTCGTCCTTCGATGGCTTGCCCGCGACCTTCGCCTTGGCTTCGGCGAGGGTCTTCTCGCGCACGTCGTTTGGAGGGCTCTCGATGTCCACCGACAGATCGGGTCCCTCGATCGTCAGGCCCTCGCCGACGGTCGCCTTGTCGACCTTGGAGCCCTCGGGAACCTGCGCCGTGAGGCCAACGCCCGGGAGGGCCAGTGACACCGTCCCTCCGCCTCCACTTCCGCCGCCCTCTGCCGACTTCTTGCAGGAGACGGCGCCGGCAGCACCCAGGGCCAGGACGAGGAACAGACTCGAACCTTTCATGGTTGTTTTCCTTTCGGTTGGTATGTGCACCTGGTCCAGACGTTCCCCGGGCGCCGATGTCGCGCCTTCGGGGCAATCTCGGCCGGTCACATCCCGAGCGCGCGCAGGCCTTTGTAAACGCCGGCGGCGATCAGGGCCGCCGCCTGGATCGTGAACAGCCACGCCCAGACGATCCGGAAGGCGACGCGCCAGCGCACGCCCGAGGGCCGGTTCACCCAGCCGACGCCGACGATGCCGCCCGTGATCGTGTGCGTCGTCGACACCGGGACGCCGAGGGCGCTCGCCAGGAACAGCATGCCGGCCGCGCCGGTCTCGGCGCAGAAGCCGCCGAACGGTTTCAGCTTGGTCAGCCGCATGCCCATCGTCTTGACGATGCGCCAGCCGCCCGACAGCGTGCCGAGGCCCATCGCCAGCTGGCACGACAGGATCACCCAGATCGGCAGGTGATCCTTGGGGCCGAGGTGTCCCTTCGCGATCAGCATCGCCATGATGATGCCCATCGTCTTCTGGGCGTCGTTGGCGCCGTGCCCCAGGCTGAACAGCGCCGACGACACGAGCTGCAGGCGCCGGAACCAGCGGTCGATCTTCCCGGGCTGCGCGCGCCGGAACAGCCACGCCACCAGCACCATCATGCCCCCGCCCAGCACCATCCCCAGCACCGGCGAGATGACGATGAAGAGAGCGGTCTTGGCCACCCCGGACTGGATCACCGACGATCCGCCCTTGCAGAAGCCCGCGCCGATCAGGCCTCCCACCAGCGCGTGTGACGAGCTGGACGGCAGCCCGTACCACCAGGTGATCAGGTTCCAGGCGATGGCGCCGCCCAGGGCGCCGAACAGCACGGCGTCGTCGACGATCTTCGGGTCGATGATTCCCTTGCCGATCGTGTGCGCGACGTGCAGCGGGAAGACGACGAACGCGATGAAGTTGAAGAACGCCGCCCAGGCGACCGCCACGCGCGGCGTCAGCACGCGCGTCGAGACGATGGTCGCGATCGAGTTCGCCGCGTCGTGAAAGCCGTTGATGTAATCGAAGGCCAGCGCGATCAGGACGATGGCGACAATCGTCACCACAGCGGCGTCACCATGCTTGGATCACCACGTCCGGCGGCTCAGCTGTTCTCGAGGACGACACCCTCGATGATGTTAGCCACGTCCTCGCACCGGTCGGTGGCGGACTCGAGCGTTTCGTAGATCTCCTTCCACTTGATGACGGCGATCGGGTCGCGCTCCTCGCGGAACAGACGCGCCAGCGCGCTGCGCAGGATGCCGTCCGCGACGTTCTCCAGCCGGTTGATCTCGATGCAGTGCTGGAGGATGCCGTTCGGCTTGCCGAGATCGCGGATGCTCGACACCGCACCCAGCACGTGCTCGGCGCTTTGCACCAGGCACTGCGCCAGCTCGCCGGCCTCCTTGGTCATGGTGGGGATGTCGTAGAGCGCCAGGCGATCGGCGGCCGCCTCCACGAAATCCATGATGTCGTCCATCTTCGTGATCAGCCTGTAGATGTCGTTGCGATCGATCGGCGTGATGAAGGTCTTGTGCAGACCCTCGACGACGGCGTGGGTGATCTCGTCGCACTCGTGCTCGATCTGCTTGACGCGCTCGGCACGCGCTTCCATGTTGCCCGGCTGCTGGACCATCTCGAGGAAGGCGCGGCAGCCCTCGACCGTCTTCTTCCCCTGGTGCTCGAAGTGGGCGAAGAAGGACGCGTCGTGGGGCAGGAGCCTCATGCCGCGTCTGTATATCAGAGTGATATCGCGAAACGAAGCATCAGCTCGTGCTCGAACTGGCTCTCGGCGTGCAAGGCGTTGACCGTCTCCGACGTCCCGCTCCAGACGTTGACGACGTAGTTGATCGAGATGCGCGCCAGCGAGCCGCGCCAGTAGTTGGCGCCGACGACCCCCGAGATGACGCGCGTGGTGGCGCGGGCCGGATCGCCCAGCATCGCGTTGTTCGTCGTCACGTCGTCCTGCACGTACTCGCCGCGCAGGGCCAGCTGCAAGCCGTCTTCGAAGGCCCGCCGGTAGCGCCGGTCGACCCGAGAGGGGAGCTCCAGCCCGGGCGCCGGCAGCATTCGTTCATCGCCCGCCAGCCAGAGCCACAGCTCGCCGTAGGCCGCGCGGCCCGTCAGGGTGGCGTTGCCCCGCACGTCGATGGGCGCGTTCCCGGTGGCCACCACCGCTTCGGCGAGCTGCTGCTGCTTGAACACCCCTTCGACGCGCAGGCCGACGTGCGTTCCGAACGGGATCGACAGCTCGCCCGCGAACGCGGCGACAGTGCCGTTCTCGCGCAGCTCGTAGTTGACGGGCGGCTGCGCGGACGTCCAGGTCGGCACCACGAACGGCACGCCGCCCGCCGTCGCCTGGGGCGGGAACACCGGCCCCAGCACATGGCGCCCGTACCACGCCGAGCCGCCCAGGGTCAGGCGGCGAAAGATCCCTTCACCGCGCGCAAACGGCGAAACCGTGGCGCGTCCGATGGCGTCGATCTGGTTGTCGAAGTTGCGGAAGTCGGGGCCGTCGCCGTTGAACGCGCCGGCCGAATAATAGAAGAGGCCGCCGCCCAGCAGGCCGTGCGCCATCACGCCGACCTCCTTGTTGCGCGGCACGCCGACCGCCCGCACCGTCAGCGATCGTTCGATGAACGTCGTGTAAGCGTCCGACGTCCTGTTCTCGAGCGTGAAGGGCGCGTCGAACTGCCCCGCCTGCAGGATGAAGCTTTCGCCGAACGGCGCCAGCGCCACGTAGTTGTCGGTCGCGGGCAGGGCGCTGGGCGCGACCGCATCGCTGCCCGCGGGTGGCGACGGCGCGAAGTCGGCCGAGGCATCGAAGTAGAAGATGCGCCCCAGCCAGCCGGCGAGCTCGAGGCGCGCGCGGCGCACATAGATGCCACTCTTGGGCGTCTGGCGCGGGAACGCCGCGCCGTCGATCTGCACGCGCCCGCCCGGAAACAGCACCACCTCGTCGCCGGGCGAGCGGACGAAGAGCCGATCGGAGAATCCGACCGTCTCCAGCGCGCGGCCGGCGCCCGGCGCCTCGATGTCCGTGGCGGGCTCCGGCGGGGCCGCTTCCGGCTTGGGTTCCTCGGGGGGCCTGGGCATGGCCGCCTCCGTTTCGGACTCCGACTGCACCTCCACCTTCGGTTCCTGTTCGGCCTTCGGCTTCGGCTCCGCCTTCGGCCTCGGCTCCGTCTTCGACTTCGCCTTGGTCTTCGGCGGCGGCGTCTCCTCGTCGACCTCGGTCGGATCGTCCCGGCCGGCGGCCGTGGCGCGACCCGCCGCCAGCAGCGCCAGCAGAGGAATGATGAGGGAGAAACCGACGGAGTACGGCCGAACGGGCATCCCGGGCTCTGCCATTGTAACGTCTGGGCGGCCGCGCGCCATTCGGCGGCCGTCGACGATTCATGAGGCCAGCCGACAGAGCGCCGACGACCGCCCCGGGCGTGCTCGACGGTCTGGTCCGTAAATACCGGGCGCTGGTGGCGCTGCGCGGACGGCGCGACGGCGGCGGACAACCTGCGACCCGCGACGAGCTGCGGCGGCTGGCGGGCGAGTTTCCGGGCTGCCTGCGCGAGCTCGACACGCTGGGCGCCACGGAGCTGTCGCGGCGCGCGGCGGCTGCCGTGGCCGCCGCGGCGGGCGGGCCGCGGGAGCCGTGGATGGACTGGATCGCCAGCTACCACGCGCTGATGGGCGAGGCGCTTGCGGCCCGGGCGCGCGGCAAGACCGTCGTCGCGCCCGAGGGCCGGCTGAACGTGAAGGTGCTGCGGGAGCTCGGCGCGCGCTTCGGCGTGGCCCCGGCCACGATCGCCGCGACGCTGTTCCCCGTGCGCCGGCCGTCGCCCTACCGGTTGTGACACCGGGCACGTCTTCCGACTTTGTTTCCGTTCCGTCCCGATTGGCGGGAAAATGAAGCGATGAATCGCTTAGGGGAGAGGAAATCGGCGTGGACTTCTCTGTTCGCGCTCGGGTGCGCGGTGGCTGTGACGTCGTCCGCCTGCGGCGGCGGCACGTTGTCGTCGTTCGACGGAGGCCTGCCCGCAATGTGCGGCGCAAATGTGCCGGCGGGCCAGGCGTGCAACGCGATCCCGAATGTCGGCGCGCAGGTCACGCCCACCTGTACGACCGGAACGGTACCGACCGGAACGGGCGGTGTCATCGCCGACGGCACCTACGTGCTGACCGAGCAGACGTACTACAACACGGGTTGTCCAACGGCCCCGATCTCCGAGACCTTCATCATCGCGGGCGACTGCTTCCAGGGCGTCTTCGACCTCTTCGAGCCAGGCAGCATTGCCCCGGCGGTCACTGGCACGGCCGCGACGCGGGTGACGGTGCAGGGCAACACCATCATGCTGACCCTGACCTGTTCGGAAACCGGCTTCCAGACGACTATGCAGGACACGCCGACGAAGACGTACACCGCGACCGACACGACGTTGACGATGTTCACGGTGAACACCGGGACCAGCAGCAGCAACCCGGATCGCGTCGAGGTCCTGACCCGGCGCTGAACAGGCGGCACGCGCTCAGGCGGACGGGTAGGGGAGGCGGCGGGCGAGCAGCGTCGCCAGCGCGTCGGCGTCCTGGACCGGCAGCTCGCAGCGGCCGCGGACGCAGACGTAGGCGGTGGCGCGCCCGTCGACGGCGGTCTTGTCGGCGATGAACGGGATCAGCTTGCCGATCTCCGCGACGTCGTCCTCGGACGCGGCCGCGAGGACGTGGTTCGGGACGAAGGTCCGGCGGGCGACGTCGAGCAGGCCGCGCGCGGCTTCGGGTCCGACGCCGCGCGGCCAGACGATCGCGATCTCCTTCGGCTCGTCGCTGGCCCAGTCGAGCGCCAGCAGCGCCTCGGTCAGGGCCAGCGGATTTTCGGTCATCGTTGGCGCCGCCGCGGCGAACGCCCGGTCGGCGATGGCGCGCCAGCGGTCGTCCGACGTGAAGGCGGCGAGGCGCAGGGCGCACAGCAGCGCCACGGACGTGCCCGACGGTTCGGCGCCGTCGTAGGTCGGCTTCTCGCGCGCGATCAGCGTCTCGTGATCGGCGGCGGTCATGAACCAGCCGCCGGCCGGATCCGCGAACAGGCGTTCCATCTCGCCCGCGAGCGCGAGCGCCTCGCGCAGCCAGCGCGGCTCGAACGTCGCCTCGTAGAGATCGATGAGGCCCGCGCAGAGGAAAGCGTAGTCGTCGAGGAACCCGGGCGCGCCGGCGCGGCCGTCCTTGGCGCTGCGCGCGAGCCGGCCGCCCGGGCGCATCTGGTCGAGCAGAAACGTCGCCGCGCGCGCGCCCGCCTGGACGTAGCGCGGCTCAGCGAGCAGGCGCCCGGCGACGGCGGCGGCGGAGACCGCCAGCCCGTTCCAGGCCGCCAGGATCTTGCCGTCGCGGAACGGCGGCGAACGGCGCAGCCGGGCGGCGTACAGCGCCGCGCGCTGGGGCGCCAGCGCGGCGTGCTCCCTCTCGTCTGGATGGTCGATGGCGAGGATGTTCGCGCCCTCGAAGTTTCCTTCCGCCGTGACGCCGTAGAAACGGATGAAGCGGTCGGTCTCGGGGCCGTCGCCGAGCAGCCGCCGGATCTCCGCCTCGGACCAGACGAAGAACGCGCCCTCCTCGGACTTACCGTCCGGCCGTTTGGAGTCGGCGTCGGTCGCGGAATAGAAGCCGCCCTCGGGCGCGGTCATCTCGCGCAGCAGGTATTCCAGCGTGTCGCGCGCGACGCGCTCGAAGTCGTCCCGCCCGGTCACCTGCCAGGCCTCGCCGTACGCGACCGCCAGCAGGGCGTTGTCGTAGAGCATCTTCTCGAAGTGCGGCACCAGCCAGCGCGCGTCGGTCGAGTAGCGGTGAAAGCCCCCCGCCAGCTGATCGTACATGCCGCCCGCCGCCATCTTGGCCAGCGTCATCGACGCCATCATCAGCGCCACGTCGTCGCCGGTGCGCGCGTGCGCCCGCAGCAAGAGGCGGATCGGCATGTTGGACGGAAACTTCGGCGCGCGGCGCAGGCCGCCGTCACGCTCGTCGAACAGGCGCTTGAAGACCGCCACCGTGTCGGCGATCAGCGAAGCGGGCGGGCGCGCGTTCGGCGCGGGCTGGCCGCGCGCTTCCATCTGGGCGCGAACCGCCTCGACCAGCGCGGCGCTGGCGCGGGTGACGCGGGGCGGATCGGTGACGTACGCCTCGTGCACCTGCTGCAGGATGGTCAGGAACCCGTGACGCGCGCCGCGCGCTCCGTCGCGCGGCGGAAAGTAGGTGCCGCCGAAGAACGGCTCGCGGTCGGGCGTCAACCAGACGCTCATCGGCCAGCCGCCCGATCCGGTCAGCGCCTGGACGGCGCTCATGTAGACGGCGTCGACGTCGGGGCGTTCCTCTCGATCGACCTTGATGCTGACGTAGAGACTGTTCATCAAGGAGGCGATCTCCTCGTCCTCGAACGACTCCTCTTCCATCACGTGGCACCAGTGACAGGTCGAGTAGCCGATCGACAGGAACACCGGGCGCCCGAGCCGGCGCGCCTCCGCGAACGCCTCGTCGCCCCACGGCCGCCAGTCGACCGGGTTGTGGGCGTGCTGCAGGAGGTACGGGCTGGTCTCGTCGATCAGCCGGTTCGTGTGCTTGTAGGTCGGCTTCTGATCTTGGGGCGGCGGCGTCGCCATGCCCGGGAGGATAAGGCTAAATCGCCGCTGCGCAGCTGGAGTGCATCTCATAAGTGGCCGAAGCGGAGTCGAGGCGCAATGTAAGGAGCGGAGTGGGACGGGGAGCTCCTCGGCCGGAGCGTAGGCGGCCGCTCTGATCGTTTGCGGCCGACGGGATTCCGAGCTTGCTCGCGGAGGACGAGGAGCTCACCGTCCCACTCTGCCCTCGACGTTAGCCGAGCGGAGCGACTAGACCGTGGCGATCTTCTGCACCACTTCGTCCATCTGGGTGGTGCTGACGAAGCCGATCGTGAAGGCGTCGATCGCGTCCAGCCCGACCGCGTGCGCGATGGCGCGGTCCAGATCGTTGCCGAGCTGACCCTCGCCCAGGATCTTCATGCCGATGACGCCTTTGCCTGACGCCTTCATCTGCTGGAGGATCGCGATCACCGTGGCGGGATCGGCGTCCATCAGGATGCCGTCCGGGTTGACGCGCGCCTGATCGACGTCGACCCAGGGCGTGGCGGCCGCCAGCTGCAGCGCCGCCAGCGTGTGGCACGAGACGCCGTGCGCGCGGATGATGCCGCTGTCCTTGGCCTGCGACAGCACGTCCATCGCGCCCGCGCAATCGGTCGTCCAGGTCGCGCTCTGCTTGTTGTGCAGGAGGACGATGTCGATCATGTCGACGCCGAGATCGGTGCGGAACTTGTCGAGGTCGGCCTGCATGTCGGCCGCGGTCTGCGCTTCGGTCTTGGTCAGGATGACGACGTTGTCGCGCCCGACCTGGCGGACCGCCGCGGCGATGTACGGGTGCGCGCCGTAGTCGGCGGCGGTCTCGAAGAAGGTCAGCCCCTGGTTGTAGCCGTAGACGAACTGGTTGACGAACGCGGTCTGGCCCAGGCGCGTCTGATCCGAGGCGCCGTTGAAGCCGTGCGTGCCGCTGCCCATCGCCAGCCGCGACGTCACGATGCCGGTCGAGCCGATCGTCACCCGATCGGTCGCGGTCTTGTGCACCGTCGGGCCGTCGCCGGCGGCGGCGTCGACCGGGCCGAGCGTCCAGGTCCTGTTGGTGCATCCGGCGACCGCCGCACCGGCCGCGCCGGCGAGGGCGCCCTGCACGAACTGCCGCCGCGTCGGCCGGAACTCGGGGCGGAGCGTGCCGCACGGGTACGTCATTCGACGACGGTCCATCTTCTTCGCCCTCCGGTCCGGATGGTAACTCCGATCTGGCGCCCTGCGGCCCCGCGCGCGATAAATGACGGCGATGGCACGCTTTTTACTGATCTGCGCGGGCGGCGCGGCGGGAACCGGCGCGCGCTACCTGCTGGGCGGATGGGCGCAGCGCACGCTCGGGACCGCGTTTCCGTACGGAACGCTGATCATCAATGCGCTCGGTTCGTTCCTGATCGTCATCATCATGCACCTCAGCATCGAGCGAGGCGTGATCTCGCCGGATCTCCGCCTGGTGCTGACCACCGGCGTGATGGGCGGGTTCACCACGTATTCGACGTTCAACTACGAGACGATTCGCCTGTTCCAGGACGGCGCGCTGGGCCTCGGCGCGCTCAACCTCGCCGCCACGGTGCTGGTCTGCTTGCTCGCGGGCGGCCTCGGCGTCCTCGTCTGCCGCGCTATCGGCTGAAGAAGAACCATACGGAGGAACCATGCGATCGCTGGAGGGAGAGCAGCTCTTGGTCCGGATCTTCATCGGTGAATCCGACCAGTGGCATCATCGGCCGCTGCACATGGCGCTGCTGGAACGGCTGCGCCGGGAGGGATTCGCGGGCGCCACGGTGACGCGCGCGGTGGCCGGATTCGGCGCGCGCAGCGTGATTCACACCGCCCAGATCCTGCGCCTGTCCGAGGACCTGCCGATGATCGTCGAGATCGTCGACACGGCGGAGCACGTCGAGCGGCTGAAGCCGATCCTCGACGAGATGATCGGCGAGGGGCTGGTCACCATCGAGCCGGTTCACGTCCTCAAGTACCTGGCCGGCGCCCGCGACGCGGGCTGATCGGCGCGCGCCGCTTAATTGTTCATCGCGCCCTGATCGATCCAGGCCTTGATCTTGGCGAGGTCACTGGCGGACAGCTTCGGTCCGCCGGGCGGCATCGAGCCCTGGTTGACGACCTGATAGAGGCTGGAGCCCGAGCCGTTGCCGGCCATGACGTACGTTTTCAGCGAATTGTAGGCGTTGGTCTGCGAGGAGAAGGCGACGCCGCGCTGGCTTCCGGGGTTGTGGCACCCGCTGCCCCCGCAGTGCGCGGTCAGGATGGTCGTGTAGACGTCGGTGAACGTCTCCGTGGTGCCGCCGTCGGGGCTGGTGCTGCCGCCGGTGCCGGTGGTGCCGCCGCGTCCCGTCGCGCCGCCGGCACCGCCGCGTCCAGCCGCGCCGCCGCGTCCGCCGAAGCCGGCACCCGCGCCGCCGCCGGTTCCGGTCGTGCCGCCGCGGCCCGTGAAGCTGCCACCGCTGCCGCCGATGCCGGGACCGCTGCCGCCCGTGCCGCCGGAGCTGCCGCCGACGCTGCCGCCCTGGCCGGAAACGTTACCCCCGGCTCCGATGTTGCCGGCCGTGCCGCTGGTTCCCGCGCTGCCGTTGCCCGCCTGGCCTTGTGTGCCCGTCCCCGCCGCTCCGGTCGAGCCGCCCGAGCCGGGCGAGCCCGTCGCGTTGCCCGTGCCTCCGGTATCATTGCTGCCGCCGCTGGATCCCCCGCTGCCGGGCCCGCTGCCGCCGAGGCCCGTCGGGCTGGTGCTGCCGCCGTTCGCCGGACGCTGCGACGCGATCCCGTTCAGATCGATGTCCTCACTCTGGGCGCACGCCATCGCGAACGCGGCCGCGGACAGAGCGATGACCGTGAGTGGGGTGGATCGGCGCCGTATCATGGCGGGTGGGGGCTGGCCAGACAGGTACGTTGGTTAATGCCCGCTGGGTGGTGACCTCATCGGTTTTTTCTTACGTGCCACACCAAGCCGCAGATTTTGCACGCGTGAATCTTGGGTGGGGCCCCCCCACCCACGCCGCCATGCGCCGCGCCGATTTGCCGAATTTGTAAGTTCTCTATATTAATTCCCTGCGGGTGGCCATCCACGGGGGCCGGCCGTTTGTTCGCGCCGGGGGAACTCTGTTAAGAGGAGGAGACGATGCCGAAGACGATCCGCAGTTCGGTGATGATGATGCTGACGGTCGTGCTGGCTGCGGCCGGCGCGGGCTGCAAGAAATCGGAGCCGGCCCCGGCCGCGCCCGCGGCTCAGCCCGGTGGCGGCGCGAAGACCTACAAGTTCGCGTTCATCACCAACAACTCGTCCGACTTCTGGAACATCGCCTCGAAGGGCGTGGCCAAGGCGGAGAAGGATCTGGGAATCGAGGCCCACGTCTTCCGCCCGCTCAAGACCGAGGTGGCGGAGCAGCAGCGGATCATCGAGGACGTGATGGTGCAGAACTTCGACGGCATGGCGATCTGCGCGATCAACCCGGACGCGATGACGCCGCTTCTGGATAAGGTGGCCGCCAAGATGCCGGTCGTCGTGCACGATTCGGACGCGCCCAAGTCGCAGCGCAAGGCGTTCGTCGGCACCGACAACGTCGCGGCCGGCAAGATGGCCGGGCAGGCGGCGATCGACGCGCTGAAGGCCGCCGGCATCACCAAGGGCAAGATCGCGATGTTCGTCGGGCGCATCGACATGCAGAACTCGATCGACCGCAAGCGCGGCATCGACGAGACGCTGGGCAAGCAGCCGGGCATCGAGATCCTGCCGGTGTTCCTGGACGGCGCGGACCGCAACAAGGCCAAGAAGAACGTCGAGGACGCGCTGGCGCGCTATCCGGACCTGGTCATGACGATCGGCCTCTGGTCGTACAACGGTCCGTGCATGGTCGACGCGGTGAAGGCGTCGACGCGCGCCAAGAAGCCGCTCATCGTGGCGTTCGACGAGGAAGAGGAGACGCTGAAGGCGGTCGAGGACGGCGTCATTTACGCGACCATCGTCCAGCGGCCCTTCCAGTTCGGCTATCAGTCGATGAAGGCGCTCAAGGACGTCAAGGAAGGCAAGACCATCCCGGCGTTCATCGACACGACCATCCAGAAGATCGACAAGAGCAACCTCACGCCGTTCTGGACCGAGCTGCGCGAGATGAAGAAGTAGAAGGAGCCGCTTCCCGCGCGCACATGAAGGCGTTCAAGAAAGAGATCACGATGTTCGCCGTGATGGTCGCGCTGGCGATCATCACCGCGGTGCTGAACCCGCTGTTCCTCGGCGGCGACAACCTGCGCAACAACGTCCGCCACATCTCGCTGATCTCGCTGTTCGCGCTGGGCGAGGCGATGGTGATCATCGCGGGCGGCATCGACCTTTCGATCGGTTCGATCATCTGCGTCACGGCGGTGACGACCAGCTACCTGGCGATGTATGCGGGGTTCGGCATCGGCGCTGCGGTCGCGATCTCGCTGGGCATCGCGCTTTTGGCCGGGATCGCGCAGGGGGCGATCATCGCGCGCTTCAACATCCCGCCGTTCGTGGTGACGCTGGGGTCGATGCTGCTCTTGCGCGGGGTGGCCGAGGTGCTGACGGGCGGCAGCGACGTCGGCTTCCAGGGCAAGTACCCCGGTTTCCGCAAGCTGGGCGAGGGGATCGCCCTCGGGATGCCGGTGCCGTTCTGGTTCGCGGTCGGCGCGATCGCGATCGTCGCGTTCCTGATGCACCGGACGCTGTTCGGCCGCTATTGCTACGCGATCGGTTCCAACCCCGAGGCGGCGCGCCTGTCGGGGATCCCGGTCATGTGGATCCGCCTCGCCACGTTCATCGGCGCGGCGGCGCTGTCGGGCGTCGCCGGCATGCTGTACGTCGCATATCTGCCGACCGCGACGCCGTCGCTGGGCAACGCCTTCGAGCTGCACGCGGTCGCGGCGGCCGTGCTGGGCGGCTGCTCGCTGCAGGGCGGGAAGGGGAGCGTGTTCGGCGTGCTGATCGGCGCCGGCATCCTGCAGATCACGTTCAACGCCGTGAACCTGGTCGGGCAGTCGCTGTGGCAGAACGTCGTCGCGGGCGGCGTCATCCTGACGGCGGTGATCGTCGACCGGCTGTTCGAGAAGAGCCGGACGTTCGCGGCCGGCAAGAAGGCGGCGCCGACATCGCCGTCGACGTCAGCGTCACCGTCGGCGTCAGCAGCGTCGGCGAACCCGGTCGTGGAGGGACACGCATGAGCAAGCGGATTCTGGTGACGGGTGCGACAGGCAAGGTGGGGCAGGCGTTCATCGCCCGGCTGCTCGCCGATCCCGCGCACGGCGGAACGGTGGTGCGGGCGCTCTGCCACAACCGGAAGCTGCCGGCGCGCGATCGCCTGGAGGTCTTCTCGGGATCGATCGAAAGCCGCGAATCCGTCGCCGAGGCGATGGCCGGCGTCACCCACGTCCTGCACCTGGCGACCAGCAAGGAGACGCCGGAGTCGATCATGGACGTGGCGATCAAGGGCCTGTTCTGGCTGCTCGAGGCGTGCCGCACCAGCCCGACCCTCGCGCAGTTCATCCTGATCGGCGGCGACGCCGGCATGGGCCACTTCTTCTATCCGCATCCGATCCCGGTCACCGAGACG
>Ga0066903_100000309_pt1 | contig 28925 bp, 22 predicted proteins | sample PanSoiMetaGPlot1_FD_67491 | JGI IMG/M metagenome (GOLD analysis project Ga0066903, IMG submission 67491) | Tropical forest soil microbial communities from Panama analyzed to predict greenhouse gas emissions - Panama Soil - Plot 1 (version 2) | ecosystem: Environmental > Terrestrial > Soil >... | reverse complement strand
CGGGCTCGGCAACATCTATGCGTGCGAGGCTCTGCACCGGGCGCTGCTGTCGCCGAAACGCCGCGCTTCAACCATTGCGACGCGCACGGGAGCCGCCAATGCGCGCGCGGTGGCGCTGGTTGATGCCATCAAGGCGGTTCTCAGCGACGCCATCAAGGCCGGCGGCTCGTCGCTGCGCAACCACCGCGACACCAATGGCGAGCTTGGCTATTTCCAGCACCGTTTCCGCGTCTATGACCGTGAAGGCGAACCATGCGTCACGCCGGGATGCCGTGGCATGGTGAAACGGATCGCGCAGGGCGGGCGATCGACGTTTTTTTGCCCGGTGTGTCAGAGGTGATCGTCCCTCCACTGTTCGGGGCCGACAATGAAGCGGGTCACCGAGGGCCGTCGTCTCGACACCGATTTTGCCGCAGCCATGGCTGCGGACGGCAACAATATTGCTTCTTCCGCAGTCGAGGTGACGGCGGTGCCGTGTGCGATCAGAATCGTCGCGAATGAGCTGGTGCGGACAACCCTGTCGAATTGAGATCGGCGGCAAGCTTTATTAAAGTTTGACACCGTTTTCAGTAGCGCATACCGAAAGCGCGACGGCCTCGAGCGGCGCGTTATTTCCATGAGCATTATGAAGAATGTGACCTGCAGATGATCATAGAAACATTATCCGCCCCAAAAAAGTCCATCGGGCCGGCCGATAATTGCCTGCTACGTCGCTTCGCGCTTTGGTAACGGCGAACAAATGGCACGTCCGCAGGACGGGAATATTGACGGCACTCAATAGTAGCGCCGGTCCCTCACGGCATAAGGGGACGGTGACGAAAGGGCCTGCACGCAGCAGCCGGAAAAACATGGATCAGATGCTGAGCGCGAAGACGACGCGTTTCTACTCGATGCATCCAGATAGCTGGCAGTCAGGTGCTGGAAAATGCGGTGACTGGGAATGAGCTTGGTGCCGGAAGGCACACGATTCCCGCTTGCTTCGGCGCATGACCAGCCGCCATAGTATGATCCAAGGCCGCGGTTAATGGTGCCGTGATGAATCATGACAATGAGATGACGGGGTCTTGCGGTTCTGGAATTGTCGGAGGCGCCGTTTAAGCGGATGAATGTCCAAGCTGCAAGCGTCAGGCACATCATTTATGCTACGGGAATCGGAAGGAAAATCACTCCAATCTGTGCCGGCTCTCGTTGAGGCATGTCCGCCTTGGGTTATTTCGATTGCTCTCACAGTTGCGCTCAGCATTGCCTATTTCTCGGCTGCGCGGCTGAGCCTGGCGCTGATCCTGCAACCTGACGGGGTCGCGGTTTTCTGGCCGGCTGCGGGTGTCGCGGCCGGTGCGATTATCAGCATCGGGTCCGCTGCTCGGGTGCCGGTAATCGTCGGAACGATTGCCGCAACCATCGCGGCTAATCTCTTGGGCGATCGCAACATCTTGAGTTCGATTGTTTTTGCGTTGTGCAACGCTGGCGAAGCCGTGCTCGTCGCTGGTCTGATTGAACGGTTCTTCGGTTCGTCGTTCAGCCTCGACCGGCTGCCCCGCGTGCTGGGGCTATTTGCGGCGGCGATCATCGGGCCCGCCGTCTCCGGTATCGGCGGCACGCTCGGCTACGTGTTGTTTCACAGTTCGACGGCACCCGCCCCGATAATTTGGCAGCACTGGTTCGCATCCGACGCCATCGGCATCCTCACAGTGGCGCCGCTGTTGATTGGCCTGCGTTCGGCAGTGCGCGAGCCGCCGCAACGCAGAGAGGTCGTCGAAGGCGCTTTGGCCCTGGCAATTCTGAGCGGTTTGAGTGGACTCTTGGTCTACTTGCCGAGCGAGCCTTGGGCAGACGATTTGACCGTCGCTTTGCTATTACCGGTGTTTTTGTGGATTGCTGCCCGCTGTCGCCCATCCTTCGCCGCGGCAGCGACGTCCATTACTTCATTTGCGATTGTCTGGTTCGCCACATTTGGCCTTGGTATCGTCGGCAATCTTCCGATCAGTGATCGCGTGCTAACCGCTCAGATCAGTATCTTGATGTTCTCTCTCTTCGGTTTGATCCTTGCAGCACTTTTTGCCGAACGGCGTGAGTACGAGGCCGAACTCAAGAAGAGCGAGGCACGGCTGCAGAATGCGCTGAAGCAGGCGGAGCAGGCTGACCGGGCAAAGTCCGTCTTTCTCGCTGCGGCGAGCCATGACCTGCGTCAGCCATTGCAAACTTTAGAATTCCTGCTGGGAACGCTTGAGCGGCAGACTCAGAATAATGGGTGGCGCGCCGCGCTCGCCGGGATGGGTCGCTCATTGAAGACCATGGTCGGTATGTTGGACACGATGCTCGACATTGATCGGCTTGAAACTGGAGTTCTTCGTGCCTCGATGAGCGACTTTGAAGTCAATGACCTGTTCGATTCAATCGCAGCCGATTTTGCCGGACCCATCAAGGAAAAAGGCTTGACGTGGAGTTTGGTTCGATCCGCGGTTACGGTGCATAGCGACAGGCGCCTGCTCGAAGAGATGATTCGCAATCTGCTTTCAAATGCAGTCCGCTATACCGATAAAGGAAAGATCTTGCTGGGCTGCCGTCGGGCCCGTAACAAGGCGCGCATCGAAGTGTGGGATAGCGGTATCGGAATTATGGGAGAACAGATTCCATACATATTTGAAGAATATTATCAGATTGACAAAAGGGCGAAGCGAGGTGGCTTCGGGCTGGGTCTCGCAATTGTTCAGCGATTGGGAAGAGTATTGGACCACCGCATTGATGTGCATTCCGCTCCCGGCAAGGGTTCGGGCTTTTCCATCGAAGTTCCACTAGGGCGGGCGGCAAATGTGACGCAGCGGTCCAGGTGGTCACGCGACCAAGACCTTTCTCCTTTCCCTCAAACGATCCTTCTCATCGAAGACGAAAGTTTCGTTCGCAACGGGCTCGAGTCACTGCTGAGCTCGGAAGGAATCGGGTGTGTGTCCGTTGCCACCGGAAGCGACGCGCTCACCTTAGTTACAAAGAACGGCCTGCGCCCCGATCTGGTGATATCAGACTACAACCTCCCGGGAATGAATGGCGTCGACAGCATCCAGGCCCTGCGCGCAGCCATCGATTGGAAAATTCCAGCCATCGTATTGACTGGCGACATACGATCTCACGTAATCGAAGTGATTGCCGCGCACGAGGTTGGTGTACTCGTCAAGCCAGCAGACGCGGATGAACTGCTGCAGCTAATCAAGCGACTTCATGCCGATTCAACACACCCACAGGCATAATCAATATATCCGGCGCGCAATCGTCGTTTGACCTCGCACCATGACCTTACGTCGGGGCGCGCTGTGCTAACCGGCTTCCATGTCACTTGTAGCCTTTTGATTTTAATCAATGCCTTCCGGCGGAAAAGTCGCCTTGGTGAATTGAGTAACCGAGATGGATGGAGCCCCTTTTTGGACGACCTCCGAAGCCGACAGCCATTCGCGGCCCGTGCGGCGTATGCTCGCACCTAGCACAGCAGCTGGATGGGTTAAGCCATGCCGGATCGGCGCCTCGGTGGCTATTCGTGGGCGGCACTATGTACATCGTCGGTGGCGCCATGATTTAGCGATCCGTCGTATGGATATGTTGGGGCATTGAGACAGGCTTTGGGCAGCGGCCCCTGGAGCTCGCGCGATATGCCGAATGGCCGCTGTTGATGGCCCGACCGCAGCGCTCGGACTGGCCTTGATCATACGAGACGTGCGCAAGAAAATACCAAGGTAAATCGCTTTCCGAGGCAGCAACAAAGATGTAGCCTGGATGGCCAAGCGCTTCCCGTTGTCATTCGAAAGGACCGGCGGAATGACTGAATCTCTTCACCCAGTTGCTACCCACAACCTGCCGTCTTTCATCACCCCTCCTGGTGACACAGACATACTCATGGTTGTGATGAGCGTAATTCTGCTGGTCTCTGTTCTGTTATTTGGTGTCTTGTTTTTTCACCTGCATACGCTGCCCGATCGAATAGCGCATAAGACCCACAAGGTGCAGTTCGAGGTCGTCGCCGTCTTGTGCCTTATCTCTCTGTTCACACACATGCATATCTTTTGGATAGCTGGCCTCCTCCTAGCGCTGATCGACTTGCCGGATTTTGGCAGCCCACTCGGTCGGATCGCCGGATCGGTTGAGAAAATCGCCGGCATAGAGCCAGGCGGAGGCGCGGCTCTTGCCGGCAACAAACAAGCCGAGGAAGTGGGTGAAGTACCACCCGAGACACACGGGGTCGGGCAAGGCGAAGGGGTGACCACATTGCCGACAACAGTCCGACAAGCCAAGAGGAGCTGAGCCATGCTTGAGCTTCTTCTCTGCTCTTTAGTGACAATTTTCCCCGACTATCTGTACCGCCGATACGTCCAGGGAAAGCGGTTTGGCAAGGAAATAACCTTTTATTCCGTGTGGTATGAGCTGAGGTGGGGGATCTCGGGCTGCTTGATTCTCACCGTCTCCCTGATCACGACGATCTTTTACAATCATCCGTCTACCAACAACGTCACAATGTTCTTTAAAACCGTTCCGATCATTTCTGAGACGAATGGACGCGTCGCTGAGATCTATATCGGGACGAGCGGTGCGGTCACCAAGGGAATGCCGCTCTTCAAGCTGGACAGCTCAAAGCAGGAGGCAGCTGTGGAGACCGCGCGGCGCAAGATTGCGGAAGTCGACGCGGAGATCGTGGTGGCGCGGGCCGATGTCCAGAAGGCCGAGAGCCAGGTGCAGGAGGCTGAAAGTGCCCACCAGCAGACCGTGGACGAACTGGAGACCAAGCAAGAGCTGCAAAGACGCAATCCGGGGAACGTTCCGGCCCGCGAGATCGAGCGGCTCGAGGTGCAAGCCGAAGGCCGCTTAGCTGCGATCGCTTCAGCCACGGCTACAAAACTAGCTGCTGAGCAGCGGGTTTCCACGTTTCTCCCGGCCCAAAAAGCCAGCGCCGAAAGTGCACTGGCTGAAGCCGAAGTGGAATTGGGAAAGACGGTTGTCCGTGCCGGCGTGAACGGGCGAGTGGAGCAGTTCGTGCTTCGGGTCGGCGATATCGTCAATCCGTTCATGCGTCCGGCCGGGGTCTTGATCCCTGAGGGACTCGGTCAGCGGAGCCTGCAGGCGGGCTTCGGGCAGATTGAAGCGCAGGTGATGAAGGTCGGAATGATTGCCGAAGTCACATGTGTCTCCAAGCCCTGGACGATCATTCCGATGGTGGTGACGGATATCCAGGATGTCATCGCCGCCGGTCAGTTTCGTGGCGGCGATCAACTTTTAGACCCGCAGCAGGTGACACGGCAGGGCACCCTCATGGTAGCTCTCGAGCCTCTCTACAAAGGCGGACTCGACGATATAACGCCGGGCAGCAGCTGCATCGCCAACGCCTATACCAGCAACCACGACGTAATCGTAGCCAAAGATACGGGCGCTTTCAGGGGTGCGGTTCTTCACGCCGTGGATGCTCTGGGACTCGTGCATGCCCTGATTCTGCGACTCCAGGCGCTGGTGCTTCCCATCAGCACCCTCGTTTTCAGTGGGCACTGATGCGCCCGAAGTATGTAAATGCCCTGGAATAGTTCGGCGTTTCTGGTGCTGTCGCTCTCCTCCGGGGAAATAACTTTTATCAATCAAGGAGGGGAAACAGTTTCACTGAGAATTGGAGGCGTACCCGGGGCTTCTGATCCGGCATGAGCTCCCGTCCGCGCGAGAGCTCACAATGCACAGGGCTCCGCGACAGAGGCTTAGAAATAAGACGCTTTAGAATATGATGCTGAGGCTTAAAGCGATTTACGCACCGCTCGCGCGTGCTGCATGGTTTCGACGCATGACAGCAATTCCGTGTAGCTTGGTGGTCCCCCTTTGGTAATCTTGATAAGGCAATCCGTTTTGTCGGTTTTATTATAATGAGACCAATGCCTGACTAATACTTTATGAGACTCCATCTCGTGCTTGATGCAAGCCTCTTTTGACGAATCGATGAAAACCAATCTTCGCGCGCTCGATTCGCAACTCGGAGTGACGTCGAGCTTGGGCACTGTGTCCCTGGCGGCGGCAGCAAGACTGCTTGCGAACAGTAAAATGCCAACCCAACCGGCGCGCAAAGTAAAGTTCATGTACTGTCTCATACCCTCAGCCTTTCGCAGTCGGTGCCCGTCGAAACTTAGAGCGCCTCTCCGGTGAGATTTGCACAGTGCGGGAGGGGCCTCTCAACAGCCTCAACGTTGGAGAAGCCCTTCACCCCGACCCTCTCCTGCAAGCGGGGAGAGGGAAGAGTAGGGCGCGCGCAGGTGACTCCAGCTCATCGGAACGTGCGTCAGTTTACCTGCAGGTAGCTCACCATCTGGCAGTTTGCTTTTTTTTTACGCGTTCAAATCACTCGCGGCATTGATTTTTCGCAACAACAGGCTCTCTGGCTTGACGATTTTCATCGGCGGCAGGGCCGTTAGCGCATTGGGATGAGCCGCGCGCAAAGGACAGTGCTGCGCGGGGGTGCGACGACCTGGCCTGCCGCGGCTATTTTCTATTAAGGCCACTGGCCGCGATTGCGGTGAGACTGCTGATATCCGGCATCCTCAACGCTTCCCGTCAACCGCCCCGTCGAGCCACTTCGCGATCACAGCGGCGATCTCCTTGTTGTTCTTTTCCAGCATCATCACATGGCTGTTGCCATGAATGCCGAAGTCCGCGAGCCGGATGAAGGTCGGCTTCACGCCGGCCTGCTGCAGATATTTCACGGTGCAGTGATCGTAGGGCGCGTGGTAGGAGGCTTCCGCGGTCAGCACCAGGATCGGCATCTTCTGCAGGTTCGGCAATTGCCGCGCCGGCGCCTTTTGCGCATAGCAGCGCACGAGATCGGGCGCGTCCGGCTTCTCCTGCACCACGACATCGAGAGCAACCGCGCTTCCTACTGGCGGCTCATACGCGAGCGGAACCGAGGTGATGCCGTAGTCGAGCCCTGACGAGCCTTGCTTGAACCAGGTTGGCGGGCCTGTGAATTCCACCGAATAGAATGGCGGCCCGTTCGGTTCGATAGCGAGGATCGCCTTCACCAGGTCGGGCCGGGCGTCCGCCACCGGCCAGCTGAACGCGCCGGCCTGGCTGTGCACCAGGAGGATCGACGGGCCGATCTTTTCCAGCAACGCCACCAGGGCGTCGCGATTGAGAAACTGCTGCTTGGTGAAGCTCGCAATCGCCGGCAGCTGGCCGGAGGCCAGCTGCATGGTGGCGTCGTCGTCGGGCTCGCCGTCGCCGGGCCACTGAGTGTGCAGGTGCGCCTGGGGCCACAGGTTGAACTTCTCCTGGGCGACGAAGCGGGAGGCCGAATTGCTGCGTTCCATATTGCGGCCCGGCCCATAGGCGGCGCCGAGATAGCCGGAGCGTCCGCGTCCGGGCTGATCGACTACGTAGACCGCATAACCCTGACGGACGAAGTATTGCGCCCAGCCCTCGCGGCCATCCGGGGTGCCGGTGAAATTGGTGCCCGACATGGTGCCACCATGCACCATGATGATCGGATAGGGCTTGGTTTTGTTGGCCGGAATGCGAGCCTCGACATACATCTGGCCGCTGATGTACTCGTGGTCATTGACTGTGGTTGGCTTGCCGTTGACGTAGAAGAACCCGTCTCGGGCCAGCGTCAGCGGAGGTTCGTCCGCCATAACGGGGCCGGATATCATGGTCGAAATGATGAGCGCGGCTCCGGCGCATCCCAGTTCGGAGCGTCTCACCAAGGCCGTTCGCCGATGTTCGTACATGCCCCGATTCCTTCCGCGGAGAGTTTCGTTATCGCCCCGCGTCCATTATAGCTCAGAAACCGAGCCCGTACGCTCACGATGCCCGGGGGAGAAAATTTGGCCTTTGGCCGACCCGTTCTGACACGGACCGCCGATTACGACGCGCTGTGCCGGCAATTTCGCTGGCCAATGCCGGCAGCCTACAATATCGGCGTCGAGGTCTGCGACCGCTGGGCCGACATCGAGCCCCGCCGCATCGCCCTGATCGACGCTCATGACGACGGGGGTTGCGATGAGGTCGGCTACGGCGTCCTGCGCGACGCTTCGAACCGGCTCGCCAATGCGCTGCGTGCGTTCGGAATTGCGCGCGGTGACCGCGTGGCGATCCTGCTGCCGCAGGGGCCGGACGTGGCGGTGAGCCACATTGCGATCTACAAGCTGGCAGCCATTGCGCTGCCGCTGGCGATGCTGTTCGGCATCGATGCCATTTCGTATCGGCTGAAAGATTCCGGCGCCAAGGCACTGATCACCAATGCCCAGGGGCTCACGAAACTCACCGGGATGCGTGACAGGCTGCCGAACCTTGTGCTCTCGGTCGACGGCACCAGCGACACGGCACTCGGTTTCCACGATGTGCTAGCCCGCGCGTCACCGGCATTCACCCCAGAGGCCACAACCGCCAACGACCCGGCCTTGATGGTGTACACCTCAGGCACCACTGGGCAGCCCAAGGGCGCGCTCCACGCCCATCGGGTGCTGATCGGTCATCAGCCCGGCATCGAGATGCCGCACGAGTTCTTTCCCCAGCCCGGCGACCGGATGTGGACGCCGGCCGACTGGGCGTGGGCCGGCGGGCTGCTCAACTGCCTGCTGCCAGGGCTGCTCTATGGTGTCCCCGTAGTGGCGCGGCGCTTCGAGCGCTTCGATCCCGAAGAGGCGTTCGCCGTCATGGCGCGAACCGGGGTCCGCAACACGTTCATTCCGCCGACCGCGCTGCGCATGATGCGCTCGGCGCCCGATCCGCGCGGCCGCCACGAACTGCGCCTGCGCACGATCGGTTCTGGCGGCGAGGCGCTCGGCGTCGAAACGTACGAATGGGGCAAGTCGGCGCTCGGCCTCACCATCAACGAGTTCTACGGCCAGACCGAATGCAATCTGGTGGTCGGCTCCTGCGCGGCGATCGGCGTGACCCGGCCCGGCGCGATCGGCAGGCCAATCCCGGGCCATGTTGTCGGAGTGATCGGGCCGGACGGCACACTATGCCGGGCCGGCGAAATCGGCCAGATCGCCGTGAAGCGGCCCGACCCGGTGATGTTTCTGTCCTATTGGGGCAACCCAGACGCGACGCGCGAAAAATTCCTTGGCGACTGGATGACGACCGGCGACCAGGGCCTCGTCGATGACGAGGGCTACATTTCATTTGTGGGCCGCGACGACGACGTCATTACGTCGTCGGGCTATCGCATCGGCCCGGGCGAGATCGAGGATTGCCTCATCCGCCACCCGGCGGTGGAGCTCGCCGCCGCCGTCGGCAAACCCGATGCGCTGCGCACCGAAATCGTCAAGGCATTCGTGGTGCTCAAGCGCGGCGTAACGGCGTCCGATGCGCTTGCCTCGGAAATCCAGGACTTTGTCAAGCAGCGCCTGTCCGCCCATGAATATCCGCGCGAGGTCGCCTTCATCGACCACATGCCGATGACGACGACCGGGAAGGTGATACGGAGGTTGTTGAAGGAGCGTGCGTAGGGTGGGTTGAGCGATAGCGAAACCCACCAATGGACCCTGCCGCCGGGAGCGGGTCGCCGGTGTGTTTCGCTATCGCTCAACCCACCCTACGAACGAGGCGCCGCGTCGGCTTCCGCAAGCGCCGCCGCCACAGCATGGCGTTCCTCCGCTGTCAAGGCCGCCTGCGGCGGCACCGGATCGCCCACCGCGTAGCCTTGCGATTCGAGGCCCGCCTTGATGCACGCTGCGAGATTGAAGCGCGCGAACGCCTCGTTGATGCGCCATAGCCGCCGCTGCAGGTCCATCGCCTCGGGCCACTTGCCGGCGCGGCACAGATCGTAGAGCGCGACGCTGTGGCGCGGAATGATGCAGGCCGGTCCGGCCATCCAGCCGACGCCGCCGATCAGCATGACGGCGGCCGGAATGTGCGCTGAGGCGGAGAACACGCTGAGCTTATCGCCACACCGGTTCATGATCGAGAGCAGGCGGCCGGTATTGTTCGAGGCGTCCTTGATGTAGCGGATGCGTTTGTGCTCGGCGAGGCGCGCGATGACATCAAGGCTGAGATCGCTGCGCTGGAACTGCGGATTGGTGTAGAGAACCACCGGGATGTCGACCGCGTCCGCGATAGCGCGGAAATAGCTCTCGACCTGCGCATCCTTCAGCGGGAAATAGGCCTCCAGGATGGCCAGAATGCCATCGGCGCCGAGCCGCTGATAATTCTGGGCTTGGGCGACCGCGTCGGCCGTCGAGGTCGACGCTACTCCCGCCACCACCGGCACCCTGCCGGCCGCCGCCGCGATGGTGGTCTTCACGATCGCGGCGCGCTGTTCGCGATCCAGATATGCGAATTCGCCGGTTGAGCCGAGCGGCGTCAGGCCATGCACGCCCGCCGTAATGAGGTCGCCTACAAGGTGGGCGAGGACGTCGGTCTTGATGCGGCCGCCGCGATCGATGGGCGAGACCAGATAGGGAAAAACGCCGTGAAAGGAGGGCATGATCGGAGACCGCTCACCCCGCAAACCCGCCCCCATCCAGAAACGCCTGCTCCTCCGGCGTGGTACCGCGGCCGAGCACGGCGTTGCGGTGTGGGAACCGGCCGAAGCGGCGGATGATATCGGCGTGAAGCTCGGCATATTTGAGGGTGTCTTCATCGCCTGCTGCCCGGCACAGCTCGACGCAACGCTCCTGGTCGGCAAGGTTCTCCGAATGCATGTAGGGGAGGTAGAAGAACGGCCGCTCCACCTTGGCGGTCTGCCGGTCGAACCCGCGCTCGATCGCACGGCCGGCGGCAGCACGGGCAAGCGGATCGGCCGCGAAGGCGGCGGCGCTGTCGCGGAAGATGTTGCGCGAGAACTGATCGAGCACAATGACTTGGGCCAGCGCGCCAGGCGCATCGTCCTCCCAGTGGCCGAGCAATCCTTTGAGCGCGGCGGCGTGAAGGTTCTGGAATTTATCGCGGATATCAGAGTCGACCGCAGCATCCTTCACGAACCATCGCTCCGGACCGAGGCCGCGCCAATAAGCGAGCACATCGCCCGCCGATGGCAGCGTGGATTGCCGATCGAGGGTCGTCACAATCTCACCTTTCCGAACGCGATCTCCCTGTAGAGGGCCTCGTCCATCCGCACATAGGCCTGCACACGCGGATCGTCGAAATAGATCGGATCCCGGATCGGCGTCGGATCGAAGCCGTCTCTCACCAAGCCGATCTTGCGCTGCTTGAACGTTGCGGTGACATCGATCTCGCCGCGAATGCGCAGGAAAAGCGGGCGCGCGTATTCCGGCAACCGTGCCGAAAGGTACGATCGCAACTCTGCAAGACTAAGGTCCGGTTCGCAAACGAGTGCCGCCATACCGGCCCGGCCTTCGCGGCCCTGCACCTCCACCCCGTACACATTGGCCTCATGAATCCCCGCGAATGCGCTGATCACTTCCGAGACCTCGGTGGTCGATACGTTTTCGCCCCTCCAGCGGAAGGTATCGCCGATACGGTCGATGAAATAGAAATATCCTTCGCGGTCGCGGCGCATGAGATCGCCGGACCGGAACCAGGCATCGCCTTCCGCAAACACGTTGCGCAGGATTTTTGCTTCGTTGTCGGCCGCATTGGAGTAGCCCTCGAAGCGGCCTGCTGGCCGCGCCGGGTCGCTGAAAATTCGGCCGACCGCTTCCCCGACCTCTCCGGGTGCAGCCTCCTCGCAACGTCCGAGCGCATCGCGTAAAGGCAGCTGCCGCTCGATGTCGAACCGGACGATTTTGGTCGGAAATCTCCGGGCCAGGAACCACGGAATACGTCCGACCGCGCCGGGTTTGCCCTCTAGATTGAACAGCGTGACGTTACCCTCGGTCGCGGCATAGAACTCGAGGATTGACGGGACAGCGAAGCGCGACTGGAATTCGGTCCAGATGTCGGGCCGCAGCCCGTTGCCGCAGCACAGCCGCAGCCGGTGGGCCCGTTCCAACGGATGCGGGGGGCAATTGACGAGATAGCGGCAGAGCTCGCCGATATACATGAAGAGCGTGCAGCCGTGGCGCACCATGTCGTCCCAGAATTCGCGCGCGGAAAATTTTTCGCGAATGAAAACCTTGCCGCCGCCGATCAGGGTCGCACCGATCGCCAGCACGCCGCCGCTGGTGTGATACATCGGCAGGCTGTCGTACATACAGTCGTTCGGACCGGTATTCATCACGCCCGCGAAGGCATGGCTCGCCAGCATAAGACGGAAATGGTTGATATTGGCGGCCTTGGGCAGGCCGGTGGTACCGGAGGTAAATATGAACAGCGCCTTGTCCTCGATGGTGAGGCGGGGCCGTTCCGCAGCCGGCAGCGACCCGCCGTCGAACGCCTCAACGGCGCGGTCGAGGCGATCTTGAAACCGCATGCTGGTCGCTTCGCCGTGCAGCCAGACGCGCGGCGTGGTTTTGCGATACGGATCGGCCGACGAGAAGGCGTCGACGAACTCGCCGGCCACGATGACGTGCCTGGGTGCAACGCTGTCGATGCAGAACGCAAGGCTTGGGCCCGCAAGATTGGTGTTGAGGAGGGCGACCGTGCCGCCTGCGCGGATGATCCCCAGCCAGATCGCCACATATTCGGGCCGATTTGTCATCAGCAGGGCAACCACGTCACCCCTGCCAAGCCCTTGTGCCAGGGCCCAGCGCGCGTACCGGCACGAGCGCTCGGCGAGCAACCGATAGGTCAGGGTCTCGCGCTCGGAAATGAGCGCCGGCTTGTCGCCATGACGTTTCGCCAGGTCATCGATGACCAGCGGAAAGATACGCGTCGGGTTCCGGGCGATCGGCGAGGTACGCCGGATTACGCGCCATGCGCCGCGCAGAAATGTGAGATCGCCCTGCAGTCGTTTGAAAAATCCCATGGTGCTCCCGACTATTAGATCTAGGGGCAATCCTCGCGGTCGCCCAATTCGTCGCATCCGGCAACAGGGGCGACCACAAGGGTCGCCCCTACATCATCCTTCCGTCGGCACGAGTCCATTGTTATCGCTTTCGTGGCGATCCGATCGCTTCAGATTGGCTGAAACAAGCGACTAGCCCTTCGTGACAAGCCGCGGCGACGCTGTGTCAGCGATCAATGCCGCCGAACGGCACAAGGGGATTGTCGGTAACCGCGGCGCGGTCGGGTCGGTCGGGCGCGCCGTCACCAAAGAAAGCATTGAAAAGCTCGGTGATGACGCGCGGCTCGATGTCGCGCACGATAAAGACCATGCGGGTATTGTGGTTCTCGTCGGGCCAGCTTTCCAGCCGGGCGGTCGGGTGCATGACGTGCTGGACCGCATGAATCACGAGCGGCGCATCCGGGTGCTCGGCAAGCTTTACCACGCCCTTGACTCTCAAGAGGTTCGGCCCGTGCAGTGAGCGCACCAGATCCATGAACATCTCGAACGCGCTGGCCGGGATTGCGTGTGGCACAGCCAGTGCAAACGCTCGGATATGAGCATCATGACGATTGGAATCGTGCTGATGATCGTGGTGATGGGGGTCCGCATAGGCCTCGGCGGCGAGCCAGCGGTTCACGTCAGGAATTTTGTCGGTCGGATCGTAGAGGCCGCAGTTCAGGAGGTGCGCCGCGTCCGCTTCGCCGGCAGCGGCGTCGAGCAGATGAGCGGCGGGATTGAGATCACGCAGCCGCGCCCGCAGGACGTCGAGCGAAGTTCGGCCGCTCGAAGAGGTCATCAAGTCCGTTTTCGTGAGCACGAGTCGGTCAGCCACCGCGACCTGCTTCACCGCTTCCGCGTGGCCATCGAGCGTCGCCGCTCCATTGACGGCATCCACCACGGTGATGACGCCGTCGAGCCGGTACCGCATGACCAGATAGGGATGCATCATCAGGACATGCAGCACCGGCGCCGGGTCGGCGAGGCCCGTGGTTTCGATGATGACACGGGAGAAAACGGCACGGCCGTTATCAAGGCTGCGCAGCAATCGTTCCAATGCATCGACAAGATCGCCCCGCAAGGTGCAGCACAGGCACCCCGTCGACAGCAGCACGACTCCATCCTCGACGCGCTCGACCAGCAGATGATCGAGACCAACCTCGCCGAACTCATTGATGATGACCGCCGTGTCGGCAAGATCATAAATGCCGTCGGTCGTGCTCTTTAGCAGGCGATTGAGCAGTGTGGTCTTACCGGCACCGAGAAAACCGGTCAGCACCGTGAGCGGAAGAAGTAGAGGCGCCCGCGCAGCTTGGTGCGCGTTCATTGCGTCTCCGATTTGGGTGCGATTTGCAGCGGCGCCTTCGGGGAGGTCTCTTTCGGCTTGGAATTGGAAGAAGCCGCAGCGGTTGGTTTGCCTTTGGCCCCGGGGTTAGCGGGTGGGGTTTTTTCGATGCCGGCCCATGGGTCCGCATTGGCCGGCTTTGAGTGCGCGCCACCCGCAGGTGACGCAGGCTTTCCGGCCGATGCAGGTTTTGCGGCCGAAGTACTGGCTTGTGCAGGCGTGGCGGCGGGCGGCTTGGCCGCAACTGCGGTTGAGCCCGGCTTCTTCTTCGCTGGCGGAGTGGCCGCGGTTGCCGCACCGGGCGTGATACCGTTGCGCGCTGGTCCGGTATAGACGTCGACCGGCGGAATGGCAGCGGCCAATCCGGACGTGAGCACGGCTGAGCCTCGGGACATCGCGCTCCGCAGGCTCGACAGCAGCAGCGAGCGCTGCCCGCCGGGATCGTCCGTTCCGGTTGCCGGGGCTGGGCCCGTCTCGCCTGCCTCGTCGCCGTCCTCGGTTGGATGGCGACGGCGGCTACTGCCGCAAGTATCGTCGTGCAGATCAGGCGGTACCGCAGCAACCGGCACGAGCGAGTCCACCGTGCCCAGCGGAGGCATCAGCCATCCGAGCGGATCCACCCCGAAGCCGCGCTCGAACAGCTGAGCTGCTTTGACCGCGCGGCCCGCCGACGATGTTGCGCCCAGCACGACGGCGATCAGGCGCTTGTCGCCTCGGGTCGCGGTGGCGACCAGATTGAATCCGGAAGCGCAGATGAAGCCCGTCTTCATGCCATCGGTGCCCGGATAGGCATCGATCAGCTTATTGGTGTTGCGGTAGATACGCTTGCCCAACCGGATGGATGCGATGTGCCAATAGTAATCATATTCGGGAAATTCACGAATCAGCGCGCGGGCAAGAATTGCGAGGTCGCGCGCCGAGGTGATCTGCAAGTCGTCCGGCAGGCCGTTGGGATTTACGTAGTTCGTCTGCGTCATACCGAGCTGTTTCGCTGCAGCGTTCATTTCGTCGGAGAACTTTTCGATCGACCCCGACACGCCTTCAGCAAGCACCACGGCCATGTCGTTCGCCGAATGCACCAGCAGCATCTTCAATGCGTTATCGACGGTGACCTGAGTTCCGGACTTGAACCCCATCTTGGAAGGCTGCTGTGCCACCGCATTGGGCGACACCGTAAACACGCTATCGAGCATGATCCGCCGGTCCCGCACGGCCTTGAATGTCACATAAGTGGTCATCAGCTTGGTGACGGATGCCGGATACCATGGATGGGTCGCATTCTGCTCGTCGATGACTTTTCCGGAGTCGACTTCAACGAGAAGCAGCGCCTCGGCCCGCGCCGGACGGACATCAAGCGCTGACAGGGCGAGCCCGGCGCCAGCCGTTAAAGCAAGCGCGTATGCCGGGACCACGAGCAGCTTTGGTGAGAACGGCACCATATGCGGTCCACTGCTTCGGGACGTTGGAACAGACGGCAAACGATGGCGGCTTTTACCGCATTACCCCCCTGATGGCAAAGGTGCTGGCGTGAAGTGCCATCAGGATTATGTTCTGTAGGAAAACGTCCGCAACCGCCAAGCAATGCGTGACAAAGTGTCAGGTTTCGGACAAAGGAGAGTTCCATGGTCGCGTGCATCATCGGCTGGGCCCATACGCCTTTCGGCCGACTTGAAAACGAATCGGTGGAAAGCCTGGTTGTCGGCGCCGCAGAGGCTGCCCTCGATGATGCCGGCGTTGCGGCGGCAGATATCGATGAAATCCTGCTCGGTCACTTCAATGCCGGCTTTTCAGCGCAGGATTTTACCGCCTCCTTGGTGCTCCAGGCTTCGCCCGACTTGCGCTTCAGGCCTGCCACGCGAGTCGAGAACGCCTGCGCGACCGGTTCCGCGGCCGTGCATCAGGGCATTCGGGCGATCGAAGCGGGCCCGGCCCGTATCGTGCTTGTGGTCGGGGTCGAGCAGATGACGACAACGCCGGCGGTCGAGATCGGCCGTAATCTGCTCAAGGCATCCTACGTGCGCGAGGAGGCCGATATCGCCGGCGGTTTCGCGGGAATTTTCGGCCAGATCGCGGGGCTGTATTTCCAGAAATATGGCGACCAATCGGACGCCCTCGCCATGATCGCCGCCAAGAACCACAAGAACGGTGTCGCAAATCCCTATGCGCAAATGCGCAAGGACCTCGGTTTCGATTTCTGCCGCCGCGAGAGCGAAAAAAATCCATATGTTGCCGGACCGTTAAAGCGCACCGATTGCTCGCTCGTTTCCGACGGTGCGGCCGCGCTGGTGCTCGCCGATGTTGAAACCGCGCTGGCCATGAAAAAAGCCGTGATCTTCCGTGCCACCAGCCACGTGCAGGATTTCCTGCCGATGTCGAAGCGCGACATTCTCAAATTCGAAGGCTGCACGCAGGCTTGGTCATGGGCCCTTGCATCGGCGGGGATCAAGCTCTCCGACCTGTCATTCGTGGAAACCCACGACTGCTTCACGATAGCGGAACTCATCGAATATGAAGCCATGGGACTCGTGCCGGAAGGCGAAGGCGCGCGCGCCATCCGGGACGGCCTCACCGAAAAGAACGGCACCCTTCCGGTCAATCCTTCGGGCGGACTCAAGGCGAAAGGCCATCCGATCGGCGCCACCGGCGTGTCGATGCACGCGCTCACCGCGATGCAACTCTGCGGGACGGCAGGAGACATGCAGTTGCCCAACGCGCGGCTCGGCGGAATTTACAACATGGGGGGCGCTGCAGTGGCGAACTACGTGAGTATCTTGGAGCGGATCAGGTAGCGCGACTCGCCCCCCCTCTGTCGATCGCTTCCATCACCAGGCGTTCGGCTGCATCCACATCAAGCCAGCGCACGATGGTGACCCATTTGCCTTTTTCCAGGTCCTTGTAGTGCCGGAAGAAATGGGCGACCTGCTCGCACATGATGGCGGGCAGGTCGCGGTAGTTCTTGATGCCCGCATAGAACGGGAGAAGGTCGTCAACTGGCACGGCAAGGACCTTTTCGTCGAGGCCTGCCTCATCTTCCATGACGAGCGCGCCAACCGGTCGACAGCGGACGACGGCGCCCGGCACCACACCGACCTGGGTGATGACCAGGACATCGCAAGGATCGCCGTCGGCGGACAGGGTTTGCGGAATGAAGCCGTAGTTTCCCGGGTAGAACATGGCGGTGTGCAGAAAACGATCAACGAACAGCGCACCAGTCGTCTTATCGATCTCGTATTTCACCGGTGCGCCGCCGAGTGGAATTTCGATGATCGCGTGGAGGTCCTTGGGAGGATTGCGGCCCGGAGAGATGTGTCGCACGTCCATGGCGGCCTCGACTACACTGGAGCGCATTCCGGTGAAAAGGAACCAGCCCAGCTTTGCGGTGTCATTCCCGCGAAAGCGGGAATCCAGTATTCCGCGGCATCGCCAGGGGGGACTGGGTCGCCCGCCTTCGCGGGCGATGACACGCTTTGTGCTTCCATTCGAATGGACTCCATTCTTAGTCGTAGAAGGCAGGCGACTTCTTCAAGTTCGCATCGGCCACGATGTCGTGCTGGATCCACAGGGTTGCCCCCTTGTCCTTGAGGAGTGCCTCGACCTTCGCCTTTGAGGTCGCCTCCTGGGCATCGTCGCCGCGACCGCCGAAGGGGAGGAAATCCTTGAGGGTGTGCTCGGACGGGTAGTGATAGAGATCGCCCGAGAGGACCAGCGGCCCGAATTTCGCGAGATTGACGAACAGCGATTGATGCCCGGGCGTATGTCCCGGAGTTGACAGGATCACCACCGACCCGTCGCCGAACACGTCATGATCGCCGTCGAGCAGCATCGTCTTGCTGGCCTTGAGCGCGCTGAATTTTGCCGCAACATTTGGATCGATCGGATTGGCCGGCGGCGTATCCGGGAACATCGCTGCGCGCTCGGGCCGCTGCACCAGCCAGGTCGAGCCGGCGAACCCGTTGGCGTTGGCCGAATGATCGTAGTGATAATGCGACAGGGCGAGATAGGTGATGTCGGCCGGCTTGTAGCCGATCTCCGCCAGTTGTCCGACGAGCGTCTTCTTGACCGTGGCGCGGGCGACCGTGGTGCCTTCGGGCTTCACCAGTTCGTCCGATATGGTGCCGGAATCCCACAGCAGTGTCCCGCGCGGATGCACGATGAGATAGGCGACGACCGACATGTCCGTCACGGTGACGCCGCGATCGAGCAAAGGCTGTGGATTGGCGCTTTTGAGCTGCCCGAGATCGAAGATGTAGAGCTTGACGGAGGGCGCGGGTGTTTGAGCGGGCGCCTTTGTCGTAGCAAACAACGCAATGCCGGCGAGGATCGCCACGGCGAGCGCACCGAATATCCAACGTCGCGCGCGCAATATCGCGGTTTCTTGGCTGACGTCGTGATTTGTGGCTGAAAGATGCATGACCGGTTCTCCCCCAATTGGTTTCGAGAACGGACGATAGCGGGACGCGCGTCGGCATCCCGCTATCAAGGTATCGAAACAGGCGATGAATGTCGATGATTGCGGGATGGTTGAGCGCAGGTCGTAGGATGGTTGAACGAAGCGAACCCCATCGCGCCGATGCAGCGAATGGTGACAATTCGATTGCGCAGGTATCGATCGGTTTCGCTTCGCTCAACCATCCTTGCGCGCTACCGAGCTGGTCTACGCTTCGCCCGCAGGATATCGTCGACGATGCAGCCACCCATCTTCCTTGCCACCTCGCATCTTCGATCGTCCGGCGCGCAGGTTGAAAAATCGCGGCGGGGTATAGACTCACCACACCACGGGAAGGGATGCTCGCGACTCGCGGGCGTGACGATCCGCGGCTGCTGTTCGATTGACGGAGCCTTGCGATCCTGTTCTTGGGCCGCACAAATCGTCACGATAGGCGCAGATATCAGAGCTACGTGGAGGAGCATCCGCATGCTGATCTCCAAAAGTCCTGATCAGGCTGTTCAAAGACGGCCGGCTCAGCATAGCGGAAAAAACGGCCGGGACGTGCCCGGCCATCAAAAGTCTCATTGCATTTACGTGCGCCGCGCTATCCCGGCGGCGCCAATTACACGCTTACTGCGCCGCCTGCGCCTTAGCCGCCGCAATATCGTTCTCGCTGCGGAACGCCATCACGGTGACCTTGCGGGTGCGGAACGACGGCAGCACCACCTGCATCTTGCCGTCCTTCTCGAACACCGAGACGTAACGCACCTCGGAGCCGCGCGTCGGGATATCGAAGGCCGTAAACGTGTTCGCCTTCGGATCGTAGCGCAGCACCTGGTCGGTCATCCAGATGTTGAGCCAGGCGTTGTGGTGCGAGTCGACCGCCACATGATAGGGCTTGCGCAGCGGCGGCAGCGGGATGGTGCTGGTCTCCTGCGTGCGCGTGTTGATCTTGGCGAGCGTACCCGCCCATGAGTTGCCGACATAGAGCACGTCGTCGTTCTTGTCGGTGCCCATGCGGCGCGGTCCCTGCGCATAAGGGGCCGGGTTGCTGAAGTCCGGGGCACCGTTGGCTTCGTAGAACGCGACGTCCTGGGAGGACAGCCGATCGCGCACCGCCGCGACAGGCGGCAGCTTCAGCTCCTTGGCGGTGCCGTATTTGCCATCGCCGATGCCGACGGTGTCGATTGCCATCTGGGCCCAGTAGCCGTTGCCATCGCGGTCGGCGGCCACCCCGTAGGTGAGACCGATACCGCCATTGGCGGCTTTCGGCGTCGGCGACTTATACTCGGTGAACTTCTCCGCCGCCGGATCGAAACGCAGCGCGCCGGTCGGTGACGACACCCAGATCATGCCGCGGCCATCATAGTCGACGGTGGTGGCGCCGCCGGTCGGCGCCATGCCTTCCGGCGGGATAAACACCTCGACCTTGTCGGTCTTGGTATCGAGCTTGCCGAGACCGCCCTTGCCCGGGTTGACGTTGAACCAGATGGTGCCGTCCGGCGTCCGGGTCATGCCGTGCGCGGGGGCGGCGAGGCCATTGGCGGCGGCCACTTTCAAGGGCTTGAATGCGCCGGTCTTAAGGTCGAACTTGCCCAGCGTGAGGACGTTATTGGGCACATTACAGGTGAAATAGACGCTCTTGCCCTCGGCGTCGATCCAGGCGTCATGCACGCCGAAACCCGGATAGATCACCGACGGCGTGCCGAGCGACCAGTCGGTGCCGTTGTTGGTCAGCACCTTGTAGGGCATACCCACATCCGGATCCGGCGGCGCCTCGTAATCGGTGAACACGACGCGAGCCGCCTCGCCGGTCGGCCGCGGACGCAGATTGAACTTCATCGAGGTCTCGCCGGGGCCACGCGCCCGTGCGAGGTAGGCCGCGAGCTGCTTTTGATTGTGGTCGAGCACGGGGCTCGCCTTGTGCTCCGGCCCCTGATAGACGCCGTAGACGTTGGCGTGCTTCATCAGGTTGATGATCGCGTTCCAGCCGGCCTCATCGAACTTGTGCTGCAGGATGTAGCTCGGCGTGTGACAGGCCGTGCAGTTGTTCTGTATGATCGTCTTCATGTTGGCGTCTTCCGGCGTCGAATCCGGGAGTGCCGCCAGAATCATGTCGCCCGGTAGCTGGCGCACGAAATCCTTGAGGGGCTTGAGCGTGAAGTCTTGCCGCTTGGCAGCGGAAAGATCGACGTCGCCGCGGACGGTATCGAACGTGGTCGCCTGCGCCCAGACCTTGTATTTGCCGCTCGCAAGCGGTGGGAAGTAGTAGTTGCCGGTCTCATCGGTGAAGACCGACGTGACGACATTGGAGCCGTCGGCACGCGCCGAAACCGTGACCCCGCCCAACGCGGCGCCGTCGGCCGACCTGATGGCGCCGCTCAGAACGGCATCGGCCGCATTGGCTGCCAAGGGAGTGAACGCGGTTGCCGACATGGCAGCCGCAAATACCGTACCGATCATCGCAAAGCTTCTCGGATTTCTCATGGCTCGATCTCCTAACCGGGTGGCACGGATGCGTGACGAATTGACGTGGCGTAAGTGTATTACGAACTATCGGGCACCAGCAGGCTGCGCCGGCGGCGCGACGGTCTTGATGTACTGAACGATGGAGCTGATCTGCTCGGGCTCGAAATAGTAGCGGAAGCCCGGCATACGCGGCGTGCCGTTGCTGATGTATTCGCGCATCAGCTCTTCATCGCCGCCCAGGGTTTCGCGCGACAGCACTGGCCCGTACTGGCGGGTTCGCTGCTGGACGAGGGTGTGGCAGACGCCGCAGGACTGGCTGAACAGCCGCAATCCTTCCCGTTGGGTGTCGTTGAAGCCGTTAGGTGCGCCTTGAGCGAAAGCCGCGGACGTCGCTGCGACCGCGAATGCCGCAACCAAAACCCCTTGTCGCATTGCTTTTCCTCCGAATTCTCGAAAAGCCTTCTCACGAGCTATTGGGTTCATCTTACTACTTGTGACCGCGGCGTGAAGGGGTTTGGCTGGGCCGGATCGGCCGCGGCCATGACGGGGGACAGATCGTCGAGGAGTGAGGGGCCCTGTTTTGGGGTGCGCGCAAGCCATTGATTGTGTGTTATTTTTTAGGGGTACTTCGTTCTGCCAAAAATCGCTGAACATTTTCTGGCCATCAACAGCGCGGGTTTTTAATCTTCATGAGAAGGCATTCGTTGGTCGAGTAAAGCGCCGGTCTATTGCGCGGCAACACGGTCTATAGTGGACTGCCGATGCGGCAATAACCGGCAATGTGAGGAGAGATCATGTTGGCACGCAGTGTGCGCTGCATCGGTGGCGCCTTGATCATCGGCGCCGTCGCGAGCCTGGCATGCGCGGCGGCGGCGCAAACCGCGCCGGCAAATCCCGTGCCCGACGCGACGTTGCGTTCCACGCCGCAAAACGTGGTCTGGGGCTACATCACGGCTGACCTGCCGCCTGCCCTTACCATCAAGTCGGGCCAGACCGTGAAGATCGACACAGTCTCCCACCAGGGGCTGCTGACCAGGGACGACCCGGTGACGTTTTTCGGCGCGGCCGGCATCCCGCCCGATCAGGTGCTGCAGGACGCGAGTGACATCTACCGGATGGTCTCGCGCGTGAAGGGACTGAGTGCCCATGTCCTGACGGGCCCGCTCTACATCGAGAGCGCAGCGCCCGGCGACATGCTCGAAGTGCGCATTCACAAGTTCGATCTGCGGGTACCGTATGGGGTCAACAATTCCGGCCCCCGCGCCGGCGTGCTCGGAGACCTTCTGACCGCGCCGACGCCGAAGATCATCAATCTCGATCCCGCTCGCAACGTCGCGCTGTTCTCAAGGGAGATCGAAATTCCATTGTCACCGTTCATGGGCATCATGGCGGTCGCCCCGCCGCGCGATCTCCTGCTGGTCAGTTCGCGTCCGCCTTCGAAGTGGGGCGGCAACATGGATTTCAACAAGCTCGCCGCTGGCGCGACGCTGTATGTGCCGGTCTTCAACACCGGCGCGCAGTTCTTCACCGGTGACTCCCATGCGGTGCAGGGCGACGGCGAGGTCAACGGAACCGCCATCGAGGCCTCGCTATCCGCGACGCTGCAATTCATCATCCACAAGGGTCTTGGCAAGGCCATGCAATGGCCCCGCGCAGAAGACGCCGCGAATTATTACACCATGGGGATGGATCTCAATCTCGACGTGGCGATGCGGGAGGCGACCCGGGAGACCGTGGAGTTCCTGCAGCAGCGTTTCGGTTTGACTCCCGCCGATGCCTATGCGCTCGCCAGCATCGCGGTCGATTTCCGGATTGCCGAGGCCGTCGATTCCGTTCAGGTCGTCTACGGCTCGATCCCGAAAAAGCTGTTCAAGAACAATGCGCCGTATTGGGCAACGCGCTGAAGCCGCAAAAGCACGGCATCATTTAGAGCATATTTCGGCACCGGCCTTGATCTCGGGTCAGAAGGCTCCTTACGCAGGGGCGTGCGGCGGGCAATCGACGTGTAGCGTTCACTGAACGGTCGTTGGGGACGGTCCGTAGGGATCGGGAGCGAGCTTCTCAAAGGCGCTGCGATCGACGATCTTAACATGTCTGAGGCCGCGGCTGCTTATAATACCTCGCCTCGCCAAGGTGTGGAAACCCCTGCTCACGGCAGCAAGTGACATACCGACGTATTCGCCGATGTCGGAGCGACCCATTGGAAGATATATCTCGGCGGTCGGTTCGCCTCTGGCAGCTTGAAGTTGCTCCAGCATCTGGAGGAACATCGCCAACTTGGAGAGTGCCCGGTGCTGCGAAAGCAAAAACGCATGCCGCCGGGCTTGACGGAGTTCATGGCAAAGCTTGCGTATGATGTGAAACTCCAGGCCAGCATCGTTCGAACGAACGCCGCGCAACGTTGAAAATGGAAACTCATAGGCAGTAACCGGCGTAACCGCCTTCGTCGAATGGATATAACGCCCCTCTGTGGATAGACCGAATACGTCGCCAGGAAACAGGAACGCAGCAATATGTTCGCTGCCGTCGCGGGCAGTTCTAAACGCCTTTACGACTCCGCTCACGACGTTGAAGATTGCGACGGCCGGATCACCTGCACGGTAAATTTCTGCGCCTCTTGCGAAGCGAACGATCGACGCGATGCTGCCCAATCGGGCACGCTCTGCGTCGCTCAACAGTTGCTTCAGTTCGCCAGGCTTTTGGTTTTCCGAAAGCCACGGATCGATCGCCCGGAGGGCGGGGCCGGGCGAAATGGTCCGCGGTATCGAAGGGGGCATCTTTGCCTCCAGTCAACGGATTTAAGACGGGATGCAACGCATGCACTCTGCTTCAAAAAAAAGAACAGAGGTTTGATCGTGATCAAATTTCCGGTGCTATCAATGTCTGGTTCCCGACATCCCGTGTGGTATGATTTTAACCCTAGGTTGTGGTCCGGCGGACGAATCATTGAGCTCAGCATCGTTGTTGTCGGGAGTAGCTGAAGACCGATATGGATCCGCCAAAGTGGCAGACGACAGCTCAGTTGGGCACTGAGGAAGCTAAGTCACGTCAGGAATCGGAACCGACATACAGTGGCGCGTTAGCAGCAGCCTACAAAATTCCCAATACCCGCGGCGGTAGCGATGACAGCAACTCCTGGAAAAATGCACGTGCGCAAGCGCGACATAGCCTCTGGCTCAAGCCCAACCGAGGCATCCGTCCTGCGCGAAATCGGGCTTTCGGCCTTTCGGCGGGGACACGCCGAGATCGCGCTGAAATTTATGTCACGGGCCTGCGCCGATCCGGACGCGCCCGCGATATGGCATCGCGATTATGCTGAGATGCTCGACCGACAGGGTCACTCGGAAGCGGCTGAGGCCGCCGCCCGGCGCGCGGTTCAATGCGATCCCGGTTGTGCCAGGGCTTGGGAGACCTTGGGAACGATCCTGGTGCGACGCGACTTGCTCGAGGAAAGCTGCAATTGTTATGAAACAGCCGTTCGGCTTGATCCAAGGTTTGCGCAAGCCCTGAATAATCTGGCCGTGACTCTCGATCGCACGGGCCAAACTGAATCCGCCGAAGAGCGCTACAGGCAGGCGCTGCGTCTGATGCCCGACAGCGCGGAAATCCAGCTGAACCTGGCGACGTTGCTTGGAAATGCGGGCCGATATCGCGAGGGGCTTGGCATTGCGCGGCAGGCTCTTGACGGCTCTCCCAACATGGTGCGGGCGCCCTTCCTTGTGGCAAAGTTCAAGACGATTTTGAAACGCCGCAGACCCATCCCGGTCAGGCACACATCCGCCAAACGCTACCGCGGTCGCGTATCCCTGGTGGGCGCGAAAACGGGAGGTCGTCAAGGCGACCGAGCCTAAGGCTGACATCCATCTCGGCGGTTCGACATGCGGGTATACGAACAAGCAAGGGCGCTCAGTGAGTCGTGACACTCAGATCTCTGCCGGATGAATGTCCGGCTTCCCGGCTTTCATCTCCGTTGTCATGAACTGCGCCTTGGCGAGCGCCGCAAAGCGGCCGCCCATCGCCACCAGCTCGTCGAACGTCCCGGTCTCGACAATGTGTCCGTTCTCGAACACCAGAATGCGGGTCGCGTTGCGCACGGTCGACAGGCGGTGGGCGATCACGAAGGTGGTGCGGTGCCTCATGACTTCGTCGAGCGCGGCCTGCACTTTGAATTCGGTGGCGGCATCCAGCGAACTGGTAGCCTCGTCGAGAATCAGGATCGGCGGATCTTTCAGCAGCGCGCGGGCGATCGACAGACGCTGGCGCTCGCCGCCCGACAGAGAGCGGCCGCGCTCGCCCACCGGGGCGTCGAATCCGCCGGGAGCGTTTTCGATGAAATCGAGCGCCTGAGCGCGGGCGGCGGCGTCGCACATTTCCGCCGCAGTGGCGTCCGGCTTGCCGATGCACAGGTTATCGGCGATCGAACGGTTGAGCAGCAGGGCTTCCTGGAACACGACGCCGATATTGCGGCGCAGTGCAGCCAGTTGCATGTCGCGGATGTTGACGCCGTCGACCTGAATCTTGCCGGACTGTGGGTCGAAGGCGCGGTGCAGGAGCGCCAGCGCGGTCGACTTGCCGGCGCCTGTGCCACCGACGAGGGCAATGGTTTCGCCGGGCAACGCCGTGAAGTTGAGATCGGCGACCGCCGACCGCTTGCCGTCATACGAAAACGTGACGTCCCGGAATTCCACCAGCCCGCGAACGCGGCCTGGATCAACTGCGTCGGGACGGTCCCGCACCTCCGATTCGGTGTCGAGCACGGTGAAGAACTCCTTAAGTCGTGGCGCGTCCATGAACACGCTGTTGACGAAACGCACCACCTTCTCGAGCTGGCCGATCAGCGCGCCGGCAAAATTCATGAACATGACGATGTCGCCGATCGAGGCGCGGCCGTTGAGATGCAGGTAGACGCCGACCAGAAAGATCGCGAGCAGCGTGATCGTGGTTGAGGCGCGGGTGAGCACCGCCACCACGGCCCACCAGGAGAGCACCGGCATCTGCACTGACAGCAATTGGTCGCCAACGTTGCGCAGGCTTGAGACCTCGGCCTCGACGCGGACGAAGCCCTGCACCAGTGCTATATTTCCGAGCGCGTCGGACGCACGTTCCGCGAGACCCGAATAGTGCCCCTCGACCGAACGCTGCAGGGTTTCGGTCTTGTTGACCACCAGCCAAGTAAAGAATGCGAAAATCACGCATACGACAATCAGGACCGCACCGAGCGCCCAATTGAAGTAGAGGGACAGCGGCAGCAGGATGGCGAGCGAAACGGCGGCGGCAAAGGATTCGCGGAAAAAATTGAGCCACAGCCCCCACAGCGCGTCGGTGCCGGCCAGCATGATTTTCAGCAGCCTGCCAGAATGGGCCGTGTGATGAAAGCTCAGCGGCAACTGCAACACGTGATCGAAAAAGCCGGTCAGCACCACCAGACGACGGCGATGCGCCAGCCGGTCCGCATGAAGCGCAACCATGACGCCGCACACAATCGTGAACAGTCCGAAGCCGACCCAGGCAGCAACGAGGACGAGCAGGTCCGACCATGCTGCAAGGGCGCCGCTGGCCTGGGAGCGCGCAAGCGCGTCGATGATCCGCCCGAACAGCACAGGTTCGGCGAACTGGGCGCCGGCCAGCGCGAAATTGGCGATCGCGAGATAAAGCCCCAGGCGCCCCTCCGAACCAAGCAGGGACAGCACCCGTGCGTAGAGGCGCCACAGGCTCATCGGCACCTTTCCATGGCGTCCCTGGCGCGCTTACCCGTCAATCCGCCGTCCGATCGGCGGCAGGCGGCAGGGACGAGGAATCGAATATGTCGGCGCCCTTCGGCTTGGTCTTGAACTCGTAGGTTTGGGCGATCTGGTCGATCGTCCTGTCGAGCCTCGCTGCATCCACGCTGCCGAGGCCGTCGGCCAAGGCTTCCGGCGTCAGAATGTTGTCGCGCAGGGCCATATTGAGACGCTCAAGCTCCACATCCTTCTTGGCGATGTCATTGCGCTTGATTACCGAATCGACCGCGGACGAAGGGTCCTTTACGGTGCTCTTGAGTCCCTTGAGGAAGGCGCGCAGAAAGCCTTTGACGGCGTCCGGATGGTCGGTCGCGAATTTCGGATTCACAATGATGGCATTGCCATAAAGATTGACGCCATAATCAGCCATCAGCAGCACCACGATGTCGTCGACCGGAACGCCACGATCCTTCAGGTTGATGTAGGAGGAAAACGCGAACCCCGTGATGGCATCGACTTGGCCGGCGGCAAGCATCGGCTCACGGACCGGGAAACCCACATTCTCGATGGCGACCTTCGACGCATCGATGCCGTTGGCCTGGGCAAAAATTTTCCATTGCGCGAACGCCCCATCGGCGGCCGGCGCAGCAAGCTTCTTGCCTTCCAGGTCCTTAGGCGTGGTTACGCCGCGGCTCCTGCGGGTGACAATCGAGAAGGGCGGGCGATTGTAGACCATGAACACGGCCTTGACGGGCACATTGGGGTTCTGGTCGCGGAACCGGATGAGTGCATTGATATCGCCGAAGCCCATATCGTATGCGCCGGAGGCAACGCGTGTGACGGGCTCGACCGAGCCTGCTGCGGCATCGATGGTAACGTTTAGGCCCTCGGCCTGATAATAACCCCGGTCGATCCCGACCAGAAACGGCGCCGATGGGCCCTCGAACTTGAAGTCGAGACTGAACTTAATCGGTGTCTGGGCGGCGGCCGCGCTGATGGTCGTCGCCGCGACAAGGCCCGCGGCGGCACAAGTTGCTTGCCGGAGGCGCATAAGGGGGCGGAGAAAGCGGAAGAAGCCCATAAACAAATCTCCTGACCAACAAGCAACGACGCCGGGCCACGCCGCATTCCTCCCTCTTTAGCGGCCCGCAACTGTCATCGCTATAACAAATGTCATTGCAGTTAAGAGGATGCCGGAAGAAACGACAAGGCGACGACTTGTCCGCGTGCGTTATTGCCGGGCTTGACCAGACTATCCATCTTCATACGAAGAAGATGGAACTGCGGGTGAAGCCCGCGTGATGGACGAAGGGTTAGATCAACTTCATCGAGCCTCGCTCCAGCCATGGACGCCCCATGACCAACGACGATCTCCACCCACCCGACGTGAAAATTCCGCCCTTCCGCGCTCCCTACACACAGCCGGATGAGGACCTCGCCGCCGCCTTTCGGGAAACCGCGCCGCTGCCGCCCGATGCCGAGGCGCGAGTCAACGCGCGGGCCAGTGGCCTCGTCAAAGCAATCAGAGCCCGCGTGGGCGGCATCGGCGGCGTTGAGGATTTCTTACGGGAATATTCCCTTTCCACCAAGGAGGGCCTTGCCCTCATGGTGCTGGCTGAGGCCTTGCTGCGGGTACCCGATGCCGCGACTGCGGATCGGCTGATTGAGGATAAACTGTCGACCGGCGATTTCGCCGCCCACGAGCTGCGCTCCGGCGCTATCTTGGTCTCCGCCTCGGCCTGGGCGCTCGGTATTTCGGCACGGGTGATTGCCAGTCACGAAACGCCGGAAAGCATTCTGCACGAACTTGTAAGCCGACTGGGGCGGCCGGCGGTGCGAACCGCTACACGCCAAGCGATGCGTCTCCTCGGCTCCCATTTTGTGCTTGGCCAGACCATCGAGGAAGCCCTATCACGCGGCGCTGCGCACGCGGAATTTCGCTACTCCTTCGACATGCTGGGCGAAGGCGCCCGCACCAGTGCCGACGCCAAGCGCTATTACGAGGCTTATGCAAAAGCCGTCGCGGCTATTGGCCGGGCCGCCGGGGCTGCGACATTGCCGCAGCGGCCTGGCATCTCGGTAAAGCTTTCTGCCCTCCATCCCCGCTACGAGGCTGTTTCGCGG
>Ga0066903_100000308_pt1 | contig 28950 bp, 30 predicted proteins | sample PanSoiMetaGPlot1_FD_67491 | JGI IMG/M metagenome (GOLD analysis project Ga0066903, IMG submission 67491) | Tropical forest soil microbial communities from Panama analyzed to predict greenhouse gas emissions - Panama Soil - Plot 1 (version 2) | ecosystem: Environmental > Terrestrial > Soil >... | reverse complement strand
ACATGCAAAATTCTTTTCGCTTTCGCAGCATCGTTGGCCATCGTGGCCTCCGTATTGGTCGATGCACCGGATAACCCGAGCACACGAGGTTGTCATGGGGTTTGGCCATGCGCGGGCAGTTTTTACTGCTAGCCGCCGAGCTTCCTTAAAACCGCGTCGAGTTGCTCCAAATTCCGATACTTGATTCGCAAGGTGCCGCCCTCACCACGATGATCGACGCCGACTTCAAGACCCAGCGCGTCTGAGAGCCGTTTCTCCAGCGCGCGCGTGTCTGGATCTTTCGCCATGCCGGAACTCTTTGCTCCGCGCGTCACGTTGTGTTTTTCCGCCACGTCTTCTTTGCGTAGGTCAGCTTCGAGCTGACGCACGCTCAAGCCCTTGTCGACGATTTCCTGCGCGATCTCTTCGGCATTTGGCTGACCAACCAAAAGACGTGCGTGGCCCGCGGAAATCTTGCCAGCGCGAACCAGTTGTTTCACTGGCTCGGAAAGTTTCAGCAACCGCAGCGTATTTGCGACGTGCGGCCTGCTTTTGCCGACAATCTGCGCAACCTCGTCCTGCGTACGGTTGAAATCGTCCATAAGGGCGAGATAGCCGCTCGCTTCTTCGATGGGATTGAGATCGGCGCGTTGCACGTTCTCAATGATGGCAAATTCGAGCGATTGTGCGTCGTTTGCTTCTATGATCGCGATTGGCACATCGTGAAGGCCGGCCAATTGTGCTGCGCGCCAGCGACGCTCGCCGGCTATAATTTCGAAGTTGTCAGTCTGCAGCGCACGCACGACGATGGGTTGAATGACCCCGCGCTCGCGGATTGAATTGGCAAGTTCAGCGAGCTCCTCGTCTGTAAACAGACGGCGTGGATTTCGCGGATTGGGGCGCAAGCTTTCGATTGGCGCGCGTCGAGGCTTTCGGCTCGAATCGGCGGTGGAAGTTTCTTCGCCGACATCGCCGATGAGTGCGGCCAGGCCACGTCCCAATCGCGAGTGATCCGCCATTGCCGCTCCTGAACCTCGTGCCACGCTATTCCTTTCCGTATTCTCTGCTGATCACCGTAAATGCAACGTGCAAGGTACTAGCCAGCTTTCAAGGTTTTCTCCCGTTGGATGATTTCAGTTGCCAGCCGCAGATAGGCCTCGCTGCCGACGCATTTGAGATCGTAGACAAGCACCGGCTTGCCGTAGGACGGCGCTTCGGAGATGCGCACGTTGCGCGGAATGATTGTCTCGTACACTTTGTTGCCCATGAATTGGCGGACATCGTCGACGACCTGGCTCGACAAGTTGTTTCGGGAGTCATACATCGTCAGCACGATGCCATGAATCGACAACGTTGGATTGAGCGTCGTCTTAACCTGCTCGATGGTTTTTAAAAGTTGCGATAGACCTTCGAGCGCAAAGAATTCGCACTGCAGCGGGACAAGAATCGAATCTGCCGCCGCCATTGCATTTACTGTGAGCAGATTGAGCGACGGCGGGCAGTCGACGAGCACGTAACTAAAGTCATGTGGACGCTCGCCACTGTTGAGCTGACGCAACGTATTGCGCAAACGAAACGCACGATCACGCTGCTGGCCGATTTCCAATTCCAGGCCCGCGAGGTCGAGGGTCGAAGGTGCGATGTAGAGCCGCGGCACAGTGGTTTGCAGCACGGCATCGCGCATCGGCGCCACGCCTGTAAGCACGTCGTAGGTCGACGTGCGGCGCGACTTGCGCTCGATGCCGAGACCGGTTGATGCGTTGCCCTGCGGGTCGAGATCAACGATCAGGACATGTTCGCCAATAGCGGCGAGGGCTGTACCGAGATTGATTGCGGTTGTGGTTTTACCGACGCCGCCCTTCTGATTGGCAATCGCCAGCACCCGCGGGCGATCGGCATTCGATTGGGCCGCCTGCTTGCCGAAGGGCACGACCTGAGGTGCGGAGGACAAATCGGCTGGAGTGTCGGTCATGGTCGGAATTCCATTGGTTTCGCGTCACCTGTGAATCACCTGTAAAGTCAATAGCTTGAGCCATCTAAAGCGGGCTTAGGCCACGTATGATGACAATCCAGCTCGCGGTACCGGTCTTGCTCGGTACTTTGGACGCCTCAAGTCTCCAATATTTAGCGGCATCGGTCAATTCAGCCTCTATATCTTGACCCTTTGGAAACAAACCAATCGCACCACGGTTAATCAATGGAAACGCCTGATCGCACAGGATTTTCAATGGCGCCAACGCGCGGGCAGTCACAACGTGCACTGATTCTGCGAAGCTTTCCCCAAATTTCTCGGCGCGCTCTTGGTGCACGGCCGCCGGAGCGCCCGTCACCCTCACCGCTTCGCGCAGAAAAGCCGCCTTTTTCCCATTGCTTTCAATGAGATGAACTTGGGCGGCCGCCTGGTCCGCAAGTGCACAGGCAATTGGTATCCCTGGAAAACCGCCGCCAGACCCGAGGTCAACCCAGACCCGGGCCGAAGGAACGAGGGGTATGAGTTGGAGCGAATCGGCGACATGGCGCGTCCATAGCTCGCCAAGGGTCGAGGGTGCCACCAAATTGATTCTTCTCTGCCAAACCAAAAGCAGGTCGACGAAAGCCTCTAACCGTCTTTCTGTTTCACGTGAAACAGGCGTGAGGGCCAGTGCGCGTCTACGATCCGCGCTAACGTCGAAGGCGCCCTGCCCGCTTTTTCTCACGCAGTTTTGGCAGACATTTTTCTGCCACGCCGGATATGCGCGACCAGCAAGGTCAATGCTGCCGGCGTGACCCCGTCAATTCGGCTTGCGTGCCCGATCGTGCGCGGACGTTGCGCCTGCAGTTTTTGCTTCATCTCGTTCGACAATCCTGGGAGTGCCGCGTAGTCGAAGTCTTCGGGCAATTCGAAGCTCTCGTCGCGCCGATAGGCCACGATGTCCGCGGCCTGGCGAGAAAGATACACATCATATTTCGCATCGATTTCAAGCTGTTCGGCGACCTTCGGCGCGAGCTCACCAAACCGCGGCCAAACTTTTGCAAGGTCGGATATCGTCACATATGGATAGGACAGCAACTCAAAGGCCGTACGACGCTGTCCATCTTTGTTGAGTGACAATCCGTATCGCTCGGCTTCCTTCGGCGTGATTGAAACCGTTTTCGCAAACTCGCGCGCGTCGCGCAGCGCTGACGACTTTTGTCGATGCATATTTGCACGCTCTGTGCCTACGCAACCCAGCGCAATTCCGATATCGGTGAGACGTTGGTCGGCATTGTCCGCTCGCAACTGCAGACGATATTCGGCGCGAGAGGTGAACATGCGATACGGCTCGCTAACACCCCGGGTGACAAGATCGTCGATCATCACGCCGAGGTAGGCTTGCGCGCGATCGATAATGATCTCGTCGCCCTCACCTGCCAAAGCCGCCGCATTTAGACCCGCAAAAAGCCCTTGCGCGGCTGCCTCTTCATAACCCGTCGTTCCATTGATCTGGCCGGCCAGAAAGAGCCCCTGCAAACGCTTGGCTTGCAGCGTTGGCGATAGCTCACGCGGATCCACATGATCATATTCGATGGCGTAACCAGGACGGATGAAGCGCGCGTTCTCCAGACCGGGAATCGTGGCGACCAGCGCGTGCTGAACGTCCTCCGGAAGCGACGTGGAAATGCCGTTTGGATAGACCGTGTGATCGTCGAGACCTTCCGGCTCCAGAAATATCTGGTGCCCATCCCGCTCGCCGAACTTCACGATCTTGTCCTCGATCGACGGACAATAACGCGGACCGCGACTAGCGATCTGTCCTGAATACATCGGCGAACGGTGCACGTTGTCGCGGATGATTCTGTGGGTCGCCTCCCCCGTCCGCGTGATGCCGCATTCGATCTGTCGATTTTCGATGCGTTTTGTAAGGATTGAGAAAGGCTCAGGCGGATCATCGCCCGGCTGCATTTCAAGCCCGGACCAGTTGATTGTGCGGCCGTCGAGCCGCGGTGGCGTTCCAGTCTTCAGACGACCGAGCTCAAGGCCAACCTTCTCGAGCCTTTGGGAAAGACCCACCGCAGGCGCCTCCCCGACCCGGCCCGCCGGAATTTGCTTTTCACCGATATGAATCAGGCCGCGTAAGAATGTGCCCGTTGTGAGGACCACGGCGCCGGCGGAAATCTCCCTGCCGTCGGCAAATTTGACTGCGCAAACCCGACCGTTGCGAATCACCAGGTCGTCCGCCTCTGCCTCGATCACCTGCAGACCCGGGGTCACGCGAATTGCAGCTTGCATCGCTGCCGCGTAGAGCCTTCGGTCGGCCTGAGCGCGCGGACCGCGCACTGCTGGGCCTTTGCGGCGGTTCAAAACGCGGAATTGAATGCCACCAAGATCGGCCACCCGGCCCATGAGGCCGTCGAGAGCATCGATTTCTCGTACCAAATGGCCTTTACCGAGCCCGCCAATCGCGGGGTTGCACGACATGGCCCCGATAGTGGCAAACCTGTGCGTGATCAGCGCGGTTCGGGCGCCCATGCGGGCGGCTGCCGCTGCGGCTTCGCAACCGGCATGGCCCCCGCCAATCACCACCACGTCGAATCGGTTAAACATAGCGACCTCGGCGGCCGTCGTTCTAGCGGAGGCCCGGGGAGCGGTCAAAAAGGGGTTCGCCCCCAAATGTTTCACGTGAAACACCTGAGCACGGCCCCAGACCTGGCGAATCCGGGCAGGTGTGCGGCCGAGTAGGGCAGTGGCCTATTTCCCGATACAGAAGTCCCGAAAGATCACATCCAGAACATCCTCGACATCGACCCGCCCCGTCAGGCGACCAAGGGCGCGAGTTGCTATACGAAGTTCCTCGGCCAGCAAATCTTCATGGCCGGATATTTCCCCACCGAGGGCGCGCCGCAGCGCTGCCAGGGTATCTTCAAGCGAACGCCGGTGACGCTCGCGAGTTACCAAAGCCGATTCGGCTCCCGCCAGAAAATGCTCCGCGTACTGCGTCAACTCCCTAAAGAGCAGAGCGAGACCATCCCCGGTGACTGCCGAAATATCGAATGTCGGTTCATTGCCACTGAATTCAAATTCACTCTTAGCGGTTAACTTTTCGCTAACCATGTTTTTTAACGATCTGTTAGTCCGCAAGGTTGGTTCATTGTTTCGCTTATTCTGATCACGCGGTTCACTCCTAAACTTATCATTTTGAATCAGATCGATTTTGTTGCGAATCAACCAGGTCGCCGGCGCAGGCAGAATTTTTTCGGCGTGCGGCAAGTGTTGCTCGTCCATTGAACCACTCGCGTCGACGACCCAAAGCACAAGGTCCGCACTATTCGCGCGCGCCCGAGCACGCCGCACTCCTTCCATTTCGACGGGATCGTTGGTTTCACGAATTCCCGCGGTATCCAGCAGGGTCACCGGCAGTTCGCCGAGGTCGAGGTGCACCTCAATTACGTCGCGTGTCGTCCCTGCATACGGCGAGACAATCGCTGCGTCGCGTTTCGCAATACGGTTGAGCAACGTGGATTTGCCGGCGTTTGGCGGACCGGCAATCGCGACGACCAGCCCTTCCCGCAAACGCTCACCTCGGTTCTCATCGGCGAGCGTAGAGGCAATCTCGCCTTCGAGCGATCGTGCGATCTGCAGTGCCGGCGTCACCAGGTCCTGTGGGACGTCGGCCTCATCAGAAAAATCGATGCGTGCCTCGATCAGCGCCAAGGCCTGGATCAATTGCGCGCGCCAATTCTCCGCACGCTTGCCCAAAACACCCGACATCTGACGAAACGCCTGACGTCGCTGTCCTTCGGTCTCCGCCATCACCAAGTCGGCAAGCCCTTCGACCGCAGTGAGGTCGAGTTTGCCGTTCTCGAATGCGCGTCGCGTAAACTCTCCGGCCTCCGCCGGTCGCAACCCGGAAACTTTCGAAAGCGCGCCCAGCACCGCAGCAATCACCGCACGACCGCCGTGCAACTGAAGTTCGGCGACATCTTCACCAGTCTCGCTGCGCGGCCCGGGAAACCACAGTACCAATGCATCATCGATGACATCGCCATCACCCGCACGGATTCGCGTCAGCATGGCGCTTCGCGGTGCAGGAATTTTGCCGGCGAGCGCCTTGAGAGCCGCACCCGCATGCGGACCGGAGATTCGCACGACTGCGATCGCCGCCGGCGGTCGACCGGAAGAGAGGGCGTAGATGGTGTCGAGCGTCGCAAAAGCCATGGCGACGCACGGAAGCGCCGCCGGAGGGCAGGGGTCAAGACCCCGCTGACATACCTCGGTCTGGATGGCACCTCGTCGTCAGTTCTTGATGCCGCGCCTTGTTTCCAGGATCGCGTGATTGTGACGTCCAGCCGAGGAGCTCGCAACAAGCATGTCGCGTTCGAGCTACGGGCCGCGAGTCCAACAGGACGACGCCCATGTTTGAAATGTCACGCAGAACGCTCCTTGCCGGAGCGATGGTCGTCGGCGCAACCGCCGCCACGCGGATAAACGCCCGATCGTGCGAGTGTGCGCAATCGCTGCCTTCGATATGATCATGCGGGTCCATGATCATATCGGAGAGGCATCATGCCAAAACTCCACGTTGTCGTTGTATTCGTGTTGGCTGGATTTGCCGCATGCACTGCACCTCTTGCTCATGCACAAGGTGATCTGACCCGCGCCTACCGCGCGATTGCGTCGAAGCAATTCGTCGATCTGACCCATAGTTTCGGGCCCGATTCGCCAGTCTGGTCAGGCTTTGGCCAAGCAAAAATGACGCCGGCTGCCGACCCCAAAACGCACAAGCCCTACACGATCAAGGACGACGGCTTCCGCGCTACTTTCTACGAGATGGTCGGGCAGTACGGCACCCATGTCGATCCGCCGGCGCACTTTGACGAAAACGGGGTCACCATGGACGAAATCCCGCTCAAGCAGATGATCCTGCCGCTCATTGTTCTCGATAATACGCGTTATCTGGCGAAAGACCCGAACCACTCCTTTTCCATCGCGGATTTGATGGTCTGGGAAAAACAGCACGGACGTGTTCCACGCGGAGCATTCGTCGCGTTGCGCACTGACATGTACAAAGACTGGAACACCGATCCGGAGCGATTCAAGCGCACGCCTTTCCCCGCCTGGGCGTTCGAAACCATCAAATACCTCTACGAACAGCGTGGTGTGGTCGCGAGCGGCCACGAGGCAATGGATACCGACACCACCGACAAGATGGATTCAGAAACCTATATTCTCAAACACGGGCACTATCAGATCGAGGTCATGGCCAATCTCGACAAGGTACCCCCAAGAGGAGCGCTTATCGTCGTCACTTGGCCGAAGGTCCGTAAAGGCCTTGGATTTCCCGCGCGCGCATTCGCAATATTGCCCTGAGCAAGGGAAACGTGGCGGCGCTCCCAGGAACGATAGCAATAGGCTGCCGTTCTAACTATCTCGCAGGCGATTTGCGCGCCGCGATGACCGGTGAATGCGATGCGCTTCCCCGAGACAGTTATGGCTGCTGCTTTCACTGCACTTTTGCTAGCCGGGTGCGGTGACAGCTCCAAGTTGCCTGAACAGGCCGCAATCGGATCGAACCCGACGATCCCACCGCCGCAAAAGTCTTTGATCCCGACAGTCAATATTGCGCCCGCGAAGGGTTGGCCAAATCAGGGCAAACCGAAGGCGGATGCGGATCTTGCGGTCAATGCTTTCGCTAAAGACCTCGAGCATCCACGTTGGCTCTACGTTTTGCCGAACGGAGACGTGCTCGTCGCCGAGACCAATGGTCCGAAGCGCCCCGACGACAATATAGGCATCAAAGGCTGGGTCGCCGGTGTGGTGCAGAACTGGGCGGGCGCGGGCATGCCAAGTCCCGACCGAATAACACTTTTGCGCGACAAAGACGCTGACGGCAAAGCCGAAATCAAAACTGTTTTCCTCAAGGACCTTCATTCGCCCTTCGGCATGGTTCTGGTAGGCAACGATCTTTATGTCGCCAATACTGATGCAATCGTCCGCTTCAAGTACCAGAACGGCGCGACCGAGATCACGGCGCCCGGAGAGAAGGTAATCAATTTGCCCGGCGGGCTGATCAACCATCATTGGACCAAGAACATCATCGCCAGCAAGGACGGCACGAAGCTCTATGCAACGGTCGGCTCGAACAGCAACGCGGGCGAAAATGGTCTCGATGCCGAGAAGATGCGCGCCAATATTCTCGAGATTGAATTAAAGAACGGGCAGTCGAGAATATTTGCGTCTGGATTGCGCAATCCCAACGGCATGGCATGGGAGCCACAGACCGGACAGCTCTGGACCGTCGTCAACGAGCGCGACGAGCTCGGCAGCGATCTGGTGCCGGACTATCTGACATCCGTAAAGGAGGGGGCATTTTACGGGTGGCCATTTAGTTATTGGGGGCACCACGTTGACGACCGCGTGCACCCACAAGATCCAGAGCTTGTCGCCAAGACGATCGTTCCGGATTACGCGCTTGGCAACCATGTTGCACCCCTGGGGTTGACTTTCGCCGAAGGCAACAAGCTTGGCGATCGCTTTGCACATGGCGCATTTATCGGCGAACACGGCTCGTGGAATCGCAGGCCTCGCAGTGGCTACAAGGTCGTGTTCGTGCCTTTTATAAATGGAAGACCTGCCGGCGAGCCTATTGATGTCCTGACCGGATTTGTCAGTAACGATGGCAACGCGCTTGGGCGGCCCGTCGGAGTGACAATCGCGCACGACGGTTCGCTGCTGGTTGCCGACGATGTCGGCAACGCCATCTGGCGTGTCACCCAAACGGCGCAAACAAGCGCACGCTAGCCGGCAGTTTCCTGCCGGCCTTGATCCAAGCTAGGCTGCAACAATGCCGTCCGATCAAGACAACAGACCCATCAACCGTCTCGGCAACGCCACATCGCCTTATCTGCTCCAGCACAAATACAATCCCGTCGACTGGTGGACGTGGGGACCTGAAGCGCTGGCCGAGGCAAAAACCTCAAATCGCCCGATCCTGCTGTCGGTCGGTTACGCCGCGTGCCACTGGTGCCACGTGATGGCGCACGAGTCCTTCGAAGATGAGGCTACTGCGCGCGTCATGAACGACCTGTTCGTGAACATCAAGGTTGACCGCGAAGAGCGGCCCGACATCGATCAGATTTACATGAATGCGCTGCATCTACTTGGTGAACAGGGCGGCTGGCCGCTGACCATGTTCCTGACGCCCCAGGCCGAGCCTGTCTGGGGCGGCACCTATTTTCCAAAGGAGTCCCGTTTCGGGCGTCCGGCCTTCGTCGACGTTTTGCGCGAGGTGGCTCGGCTTTTTCGCGAGGAGCCGCGACGTATCGAGCAGAACCGTGCCGCGCTGCTGGCGCGGCTTGCCGACAAGGCGCGGCCGGCAGGCAAGGTGACGATCGGGCTGAACGAGCTCGATGCGGTCGCCATGCAGGCCGGGAACATGTTCGACCCGGTCAATGGCGGCCTGCGCGGCGCGCCCAAGTTTCCACAACCAGCGATTCTCGAGATGCTCTGGCGTGCTGGTTTGCGCACGAATGATGTGCGCTTTTTCGAAATCGTAGAGCATTCGCTACAAAAAATGTGCGAGGGCGGAATCTACGATCACCTCGGCGGCGGCTTCTCACGTTACTCGGTAGACGAACGATGGCTGGTGCCGCATTTCGAGAAGATGCTCTACGACAACGCGCAGTTGCTCGAACTGCTGGCACTCGCTTTCCAACGTAGCGGCATGCCGCTGTTCGCCCGGCGGGCACGAGAAACGGTGGCGTGGCTCGCACGCGAGATGACAACGAGAGAGGGCGCCTTCTCCGCATCGCTCGATGCGGATTCCGAAGGCGAGGAAGGCAAGTTCTACGTCTGGTCCTACGAGGACGTGATCAAAAGCCTCGGCAGCGAAGATGGCGAGTATTTCGCACGCCACTATGACGTGACGCCGGCCGGCAATTTCGAGGGCCATAGCATTCTCAACCGGCTCGCAAGCCGCGAGAGCAACGACGAGGATGAAGCCCGACTGGCCCTTTTACGCGCAAAACTGCTGGCGGTGCGAGGTATGCGCGTCCGGCCGGGCCTCGACGACAAGGTGCTGGCCGACTGGAACGGCCTGATGATCGCTGCCCTGGTCAATGCGGGAATAATCCTGGATGAACCCAATTGGCTGACAACGGCCAGACGCGCCTTCGATTTCATTGCGCAATGCATGACCAGGGGCGAGCGGCTGGGACACTCCTGGCGCGACGGCAAATTGCTGTTTCCCGGACTTGCCTCGGATTTTGCAGCCATGATCCGTGCGGCACTTGCGCTCTACGAAGCGACCGGTGAACGTCGCTTTCTGGACCAAGCACTCACCTGGCAACTCGCGTTCGACAGGCATTACAGCGATCCCGACACCGGTGGCTACTATCTTTCCGCTGATGATGCCTCCGATCTGCTGCTTCGCCCGCATTCGACCAGCGATGATGCAACGCCCAACCCGAACGCAGTGGCTGCGCAAAATCTCGTGCGGCTTGCGGTCATGGCGGGGGACGACGCGTGGCGGCAAAAAGCCGATCGGATGATCGAAGCCATTCTTTCCACAACCGAACGCAATCTGTTCGGCCACGTGGCGCTGCTCAATGCCCTCGACCTGCGCTTGCGAGGGGCTGAGATCATTACGACCGGAAATGATGCCGAGCGATTCGCCCAAGTCGCGCTGAAGTTGCCGTACCTGGACCGCATCGTGCTGCGCGCCGAAAGTTCTGCAAATCTTTCGGCCTCGCACCCCGCGCAGGAAAAATTGAAAGCCACGTCGGACAGCGTGGCTTTCATTTGTATCGCAGAGCGCTGTTCGCTTCCGCTGAGAAATGCTGAGCGTATTGCAAGCGCGTTATTGGATATGCGTATTCTTAACAAGCAAAAATAACAATCGTCAGCATTCAACTAGATTAAGTTGAATGCGACCCTCGACCATTCTGACGTTAATCACATAGTCATTAACGCACTTCGCGTGCGCATTTCCCTCGTCGGGATGACGCGCGGCGTTTTTGATTTCGATATATCTCGTTGCGGATTGAACGTGGGTTTTTCGCGAGTCGCTCGTCGAATTCCAAAACGAAAATCGGAGAACACTATGTACACGCGCTCCCGAATTTCAGTTGTAACAAATGTGACTCGAAACTTGAAGTTGTTTTTCTTCGGAGCAGTCTTCGTCTGCGCAGTTGTCGGTTCACCGCAAATTTCGTTGGCGCAAAAGTCCGGCGGGACCGAGAGCACGCCGGCCTTTGCTCCGGTCATGATCGATCACATGCACAAAATGCGCCGCTACAGAGATGCTGATCACGGCGGTCAGCACACGCCGCCGGTGATTGATCGCTTCGAGGTGGATATCGATCCAAAAGGCGCGATCGCAACATTCCAGCCAAACGGTGCGACCTTCACGGCAAATAACGCCTTCTTCAAGGATATGGGTACCAATGGCAGAACCTGCTTCTCTTGCCATCAACCCAAGAATGGCTGGGGGGTAAGCGCAAAAGATGTCGCAGAGCGCTTCGAGAAAAGTGGCGGCACGGATCCGATCTTCCGCCTGGTCGACGGCGCAACGTGCCCGAGCGACGACGTTTCCACGCTACATGCCAAAAAACGTGCTTATAAGCTGCTAACCGAGAAAGGCCTGATCCGCATCGGTCTCGGAATTCCGGCAACCGCAGAATTCTCCGTCACGGGCGTCGAGGATCCCCATGGCTGCAACACAAATCCAGCAACTGGCATCGTGAACCCGACAACCGGCATTGTCTCGGTCTATCGGCGGCCGTTGCCAACCGCGAATATCAGCTTCCTGAGTACGGTGATGTGGGATGGCCGCGAGTCTACGGCGAATGGCTTGGACTCCGATCTCAGAAATCAAGCCCGCGATGCCACGCTCGGCCACGCGCAAGCGGTCGCCTCCCCCACGGATGCCCAGTTGGGCGAGATCGTCGCCTTCCAGAAGGGGGTCTTCACGGCCCAGGTCTTCGACAACAAGGCCAGGTTTTTGAGCGCCGACAATGCCAAAGGCGGACCCATCAAGCTCTCGATGCAGGAGTTCTTCATCGGCATCAACGACCCGCTCGGCGGCAATCCCAAGGGGATTCCGTTCACTTCGCAGGTTTTTGATCTCTACCGGCCTTGGCTCGACGCCGGCAAGCGCCATGACGCCGGTAACGATGATCAACAGCCAATGGCCGGCATCGAGGACCTGTTTAAAAGGGTCAACATCACTGATGCCTGGCGGCATAACGATCATGAGCGCAGCATGGTGAATGAACACCGCCGTTCGGTGGCGCGCGGCGAGGAGCTTTTCAACACCGTCAAGATCAACATCACCGGCGTTGCCGGCCTCAACGACGATCTCAACGTCGAGAGCATTCCGGGCTTCTGCGGCACCTGCCATGACTCGCCCAATATTGGGCATCATTCGGTGAAGGCTCCGCTCGACATTGGCGTTCCCGATGCCGGCGACAAAAAGCCGCCGGTGCTCGACATTGCCGGTCTGCCAGTGTTCACGCTGACCTGCACACAAGGACCGCTCGCCGGCAAGGTGTACAAGGTGACTGACCCGGGCCGCGCCATGATATCCGGCAAGTGCAAGGACATCGGCCGCTTCAAGGGGCCGATCCTACGCGGCCTTGCGGCACGTGCGCCTTATTTCCACAACGGTTCGGCTGCAACGTTGCGCGACGTGGTCGATTTCTACGACCAGCGTTTCAATATCGGTCTAACGCACAAAGAGAAAACAGACCTGGTGAACTTTCTCAATACGCTCTGACTGGATAGTTCATTCCAAAAAGAAATGGCCGGGCTAACTGCCCGGCCATTTTAATTCCTGAGATCGCGCGGTCAGGTGTTCATCGACTCGAAGAACTCCCCATTGTTTTTCGTGTTACGCAACTTGTCGAGCAAGAAATCGATGGCATCCATCGTGCCCATCGGATTGAGGATCCGCCGCAGGACGTACATTTTCTTGAGAATCGCCGGATCGGTGAGCAATTCTTCCTTCCGCGTGCCGGAGCGCGTGATATCGATTGCCGGGAATGTGCGCTTGTCCGCCACCTTGCGATCGAGAATGAGCTCCGAGTTGCCTGTGCCCTTGAACTCTTCGAAAATCACTTCGTCCATGCGGCTGCCGGTATCGATCAACGCGGTGGCGATGATGGTGAGCGAACCGCCTTCCTCGATATTGCGGGCTGCGCCGAAGAAACGCTTCGGCCGCTGTAGTGCGTTGGCGTCGACGCCGCCGGTGAGCACTTTGCCGGATGAGGGCACTACAGTATTATAGGCCCGGCCGAGGCGTGTGATCGAGTCGAGCAAAATCACGACGTCACGCTGGTGTTCAACCAGTCGTTTGGCTTTCTCAATTACCATTTCCGCGACTTGCACGTGGCGAGAGGCCGGCTCGTCGAAAGTCGAGGAGATCACCTCTCCCTTTACCGAACGTTGCATATCGGTGACTTCTTCAGGCCGTTCATCGATCAGCAGCACGATGAGGTAAGTCTCCGGATGATTCGCGGTGATCGAGTGCGCAATGTTCTGCAGCAGCACGGTCTTACCGGTGCGCGGCGGCGAAACGATCAACGCGCGTTGTCCTTTGCCGATCGGCGCTACAATGTCGATCACGCGCGCGGAAAGGTCCTTTTTGGTCGGATCCTCGTACTCCATCTTGAGCCGCTCGTCGGGGTAGAGCGGCGTGAGGTTGTCGAAATTGACTTTGTGGCGCGCCTTCTCAGGATCCTCGAAGTTGATGGTGTTGACTTTGAGGAGTGCAAAGTAACGCTCGCCCTCCTTTGGAGAGCGAATGTGCCCTTCGACGGTATCGCCGGTGCGCAGACCGAATCGCCGGATCTGGCTAGGGGAGACATAAATATCGTCCGGACCAGACAGATAGTTGGATTCCGGCGAGCGCAAGAAACCGAACCCGTCGGAAAGCACTTCGACAACACCTTCACCGATGATGTCGACTTCCTGGGTGGCGAGCTGCTTGAGGATAGCGAACATCAGCTCCTGCTTGCGCATGGTGCTGGCGTTTTCGACCTGGTGTTCTTCGGCGAAAGCGACAAGTTCGGCAGGCGTTTTGGACTTCAGGTCTTGGAGTTTCATTTCCCGCATTGGGGGGTTTGCGTCCTTGGGGGCGTTAGCGGCGAAAGTTCTGAAAATGAAAAGACTTACGCCGTATGACTTAGGAGAGAGGTCGCAGGTCTAGGGTGACGAGAAAGCTGGGAAAGCCCGGAACCCGATGCTGACCGGCCCAAACGTGTGAGCCGGAACACGACCGCATCCGCCTGCGTTCGGTGGGATTACAACAACATAAGTTGAGCCGAAGTTTCGCGCAAGAGGCGCGGCAGGAACTGTCCAACGTTTGATATGGCTTAAAACGGCTTAACGGCCGCCAACACGACAATGATAATCAGCAACATCGTCGGTATCTCATTGACAACGCGATAGAATTTTTGGCCGTGCCGATTCCTGTCATAGCGGAATTCATTTACCCAATGCGCAAATAGTCCGTAGAGGATAGTCATCGCCAGGACGGCGATGAATTTCGCATGAAACCAGCCGGCACCAAGCCATTGCCCCTGCAATAGCAGCATGATGCCAATGATCCACGTCACGACCATCGCCGGCAACATGATGAAGTTGAGCAACCGGTTCTCCATGATTTTGAAGGTTTCCGACAGCTCGGAACCGGGCTCCGCCACCGCGTGATAGACGAACAGCCGCGGCAAATAGAGCATGCCGGCCATCCAGGCGATGACAGCAATGATATGGAGTGCCTTCAGCCAGAGATACATGGCGATCAGCCGCGCAGGCGCTTGAGCATACGTTCGACATTGGCAATCGGAGTTTCCGGCAGGATGCCGTGACCAAGATTGAAAATCAGAGGTCCATCGCCAAGTTTCTTCATAACATCATCAACCTCACGGTCGAGTGATGCACCGCCCGCGAGCAAGGCCAACGGATCGACATTGCCTTGCACCGGCACACGTGACTGGAGCACATCGCGAGCAATCGTCCGCTCAAAAGTCCAATCAATCCCAATTGCGCTGACGGCTGTCATTTCCACGTAAGGAAGTGTCATCGCGCCGGCACCGCGTGGAAAGCCAATAATCTTTGCGCCAGGAACTTGTCGGCGAATACCTGCAACGATTTTTTGCATCGGGGCGATACACCAGCGCTCGAATTGCTCAGGTCCCAGCACACCGGACCAAGTATCAAAGATCTGCACAACCTCAGCCCCAGCCCGCAACTGTCCAACCAGATAGTCAATTGACGATTCGACCAATCGATCGATTAGTTGTTCGAAGATTTCAGGGTTACGATAAGCAAATAGACGCGCCGGAGCCTGGTCGGAAGTTGCCACGCCTGCAACCATGTAGGTTGCAACGGTCCACGGAGCTCCGCAAAATCCAATAAGCGCAGTCTTATGATCCAACGCATCCTTTACCCGACGCACTGTTTCATACACCATCGCAAACACGTTTTCATCGGCAGACTCGCGTAGCACCGCAAGCCCTGAATTATCGCTGAGCGGATCAAGTTTCGGACCTTCACCAGCCAAAAACTCAACCTTCTGCCCAAGCGCTAACGGTACGACCAGAATATCCGAAAAAAGGATTGCCGCATCAAAACCAAAGCGCTGCACTGGCTGTAAGGTAACTTCGGCTGCAAGTGCAGGATTAAAACAAAGATCTAGAAATCCACCCGCTAGTTCACGCGTCGTGCGATATTCCGGCAGATAACGACCAGCCTGACGCATCAACCATACGGGCGGGATAATTTCACGCTTACCTTCAAGGACGCGTAAAAGCTTTTTCCCCGCGGTATTGTCGATCACGATTTTATCCATCAATAATCTTCTTAGAGTCTGTTGTAGTAGTTGGAGCGTTGATTGGACTCATGCCTACCGATTAACATTCTGTCCACCGGATGAGTTGGGTTGATCCAGAATCGAACATAATTTGGTAAAGCACTGTCCACAGTAATAGCTGCTGATTTGCAGGCCTTTCATTAAGCAATCCACGTCATTCCCCAACCAAGTATCCACATGAGGTCATCGCTCGCGGACAAAGCTTTGGTGAGTATCCCGGAGGACGTGATGTGGATGGATATTGAATTGAGCATGGGGGATGGCTTGCTTGTCAGGCCTAGGCATGGCCTTCTCCAGTAATATCCACACGTTATCTGGCTGTCATACAGATGCCCGAGACCGGTTACTTTCACCTTCACCTGGTGTCCGACGCCACCGGTGAAACACTGATTACGGTCGCACGGGCGGCAGCGGCGCAATATGCCAATGTCTCGCCGGTCGAACATCTCTACCCAATGGTGCGCTCGAAAAAGCAACTCGACCATGCATTGGCAGAGATCTCGGAATCGCCGGGCTTGGTCCTCTATACCCTCCTTGAAGAGGATCTCATCCAATCGCTGGAGAAAAAATGCCGCGAGCTCGGGCTACCCTGTATGTCCGTACTGGGTCCGGTGCTGCGGCTTTTTCAGTCCTATCTTGGGACTGAAACAATCCACCGGGCCGGTGCACAGCATGTTCTGAACGCGGAATATTTCCAGCGTATCGACGCTCTCAATTTCACGATGCTTCACGATGATGGCCAACATGTTGAGGGTCTTGAAGAAGCAGATGTTGTTCTCGTGGGAGTTTCGCGCACGTCAAAAACCCCGACCTCGATCTACCTAGCCAATCGAGGTGTCAAGACCGGTAATGTACCATTGGTGCCCGGTGTAACACTCGCGCCTGCCGTGGAGAATCTAGCGCGGCCATTGGTGGTCGGGCTTTATGCCAGTCCTGAGCGTATCGTACAGATACGCGAGAACCGATTGCTCGGGCTAAAAGCACATCGTGACGACGATCAATACATTGACAAAACGGCGGTTGCTGAAGAGGTTTCATTTTCCCGCCGGTTATGCGCGCGGCACAATTGGCCCACGATAGATGTTACGCGGCGCTCAATCGAAGAGACCGCTGCGGCGGTCATGCGGCTCTTGAGCGAGCGGCGCCGACATCCGGTAGCGTGATCATGGTCCTTTGGCTTGCTCCCCAGCCGTTGGTGCTTGCGTCAAGAAGCGACATCCGCGGCAAGATTCTCGCGGCGGCGGGGCTTCGTTTTGACATTAGGCCTTCACAAATCGACGAGCGGGCTGTTGAGGTACAAACTATGGATGCCGCTGCCGTGGCACGACACTTGGCCCGCGCCAAAGCCGACGCGGTAGCGGCCTTGTTACCGGGACGGCTCGTCCTGGGGGCCGATCAAACACTTGCACGTGGGGCCACGCGCTTTGACAAACCGGCAAACCGTGATGATGCCATGAAACAATTGCGCGCTTTGCGAGGACGAACGCACGAACTTCATTCAGCGATTGCTTTGGTTCGCGATAAAGAGGTTGTGTTCGCTTGTGTCGACACGGCTCGGCTTGTGATGCGCGATTTTTCTGACCGTTTCCTGGATGACTATCTCGATATGGCAGGAGATGCCGCAACCAGTAGTGTCGGCGGCTACCAGCTCGAAGGGATCGGTATACATTTGTTTGAGCGGGTCGAAGGTGATTTCTTCACCATTCTCGGGCTCCCGCTTTTGCCACTGCTTGCTTTCCTGCGGAAGAACAAATTCATCGACGGCTAGCTGATGTTTATTCTGGGTCTCACGGGTTCGCTTGGCATGGGGAAGTCCGCCACGGCGAAAATGTTCGCCGAAGAAGGTGTTCCGGTCCATGATGCCGACGCGGTGGTGCACCGGCTCTATGAGGCCGAGGCAACACCGCTGATCGAAGCGGCCTTCCCGGGAACGACAACCGGAGGCAAGGTTGACCGCGACAAGCTTGGGCGCCGCGTCTTGGACCATGCCGCCGCTGTCAAAAAGCTCGAAGCAATCGTGCATCCATTGGTGCGGAAGGCCGAGAACCATTTCCTCGCCGAAGCCGAACGCGCCAGGGCGGCCGTCGCCGTGCTGGATATTCCGCTTCTTTTTGAAACAGGTAGCGATAAACGCTGCGATGCGGTGGCGGTGGTCTCGGCACCGCTTGACGTTCAACGCGAGCGAGTGTTCGAGCGACCAGGCATGTCGGAACAAAAGTTCGAGGCGATCCTTGCCAAGCAGATGCCGGATGCGGAAAAACGAGCGCGCGCGGATTTCATAGTGGATACATCCAAAGGATTCGACGCGGCGCGGGCCCAAGTGCGTGATATTCTCGCACGTGTTGTTACAATGCCGAAGCGGCGGCGGTGATTCTGTCGCTGGAAGGCAATATGCGCGAAATCGTTCTCGATACCGAAACCACCGGCCTGGATCCGGTCCAAGGTCATCGTCTCGTCGAACTTGGCTGCGTCGAGCTGCTCAACCGGATACCGACTGGGTCAACTTTCCACGTCTATATTGACCCGGAGCGCGATATGCCGGCCGAGGCATTCGCGGTCCACGGTCTTTCCACGGAGTTTTTGCAAGGATACAAGCGGTTCGTCGAAATCGCCGATGAATTTCTGGCTTTCATAGGTGACGCCCCACTTGTGATTCACAACGCCGGGTTTGATCACGCCTTTCTGTGCGCGGAACTCAAACGCGCCGAGCGTGCGCTAATTGCGCGCGAGCGGCTAGTCGACACGCTTTTGTTGGCACGCCGCAAGCATCCGGCCGGCCCCAACCGCTTGGACGATTTGTGCGCGCGCTACGGGATCGACAATTCACGGCGCACAAAGCACGGCGCTCTGCTTGATGCCGAGATATTGGCCGAGGTCTATGTCGAACTCATTGGTGCACGTCAGGCGCAGCTTGGGCTAACCGAGAGCGGAGAGCATGGAGCGACTGCGGTCGTAGGCATCATCGCAGTAAGGGAGCGTCCGGAGCGGTTGATGCCGCGGTTAAGCGAAGCCGAACTTACGGCACATCGCGACTTTGTGGCCGGGCTCGGCGAAAACGCAATATGGGGCGAATACCGGCTTGATGCTGGGTGAGCTCAGGGAGCGGCCGCGGCGGCGGGTTGCTGCTGCGCCATCTTCTGACGATAAAGGCCGACAAAGTCCACCGGATCGAGCAGGAGTGGCGGGAAACCACCATTACGCACGGCGGTGGCAATGATCTCGCGCGCGAACGGGAAAAGAAGGCGTGGGCATTCGATCAGGACGACGGGGTTCATGCTCTCTTTCGGGACATTCCGGATGCGGAACATCCCCGCAAATTCCAGTTCGAATCGAAACAATAGCGTAGTCCCGCTCTCGGCTTTGCCCTCGAGTTTGATCGTGACCTCAATATCCGTTTCAGACAGCGGGTTTGCACCGACATTAATCTGGATGCCGATTTGGGGCTGTTCCTGACGGCCAGTCAACGATTGTGGCGCGTTCGGATTTTCGAACGAAAAATCCTTGATGTATTGTGACAGCACGGTCAGCTGCGGCTGCACGTCCTGCGCCGCCTGAGCCTGCCCCCCGTTTGTCGTCGTCATGAACGCTCCTTCACACTACGTGCTCTGTTTTGCGGCGGTTGGCTAACATAGGGTCAGGTGGGGAACAAGGACGGTATCGCTTTGCGTCTCAAGTTCTTTTTTTAAAACGCTAAAACGGATCATGCTTGGGTTCGTGCTTGTGTCGATCCGGCAACGAGGGGTCAGGCACCTGATGCCACTGCTCGGGCGCAAGATCAAAGACACCATCGTTTTGGACGGGCGGGACAGCGTAGTTGACCCCTGCACGCATGACGTGGCGTAAGGGTGGTATAAAAAGGCATATCGCTGCAATATCCGTAATAAATCCCGGAATTAGCAACAGAATCCCCCCGACCATGATCAGGCTGCCGGGTCCGTCTGCCTGCAGGGCGGTGAAGTTTCCTTGGCTGAGGACAACACGCATTCGTGCGGCATGTCGGCCGCCCACGTGGCGCAAGATCAGGAGGCCCGCGATCGACCCGGTCAGCACCAGGCTCACCGCCCAGCCGAACCCAATTGCGGCACCCACCGCGATGAATACCGCAAGTTCCAGAACTGGTAGCGCTAAAAGCGTCAACAACGCGTATTTTGCCACATTAAGCATTATATCTTCTCTTCTCTGCCGATGTTGGCCTGGGCGGTCTGATCGTCTAAGGTTCGGCCGAGAAAACCTGACTGCGCCGAGATGCTGGCGCGAGGCCCGACCCTTAGAATTGGCGTGGCCGCCGGTGGATGCAATAGCAGCGAAGCCGGTTCGCTCGGTCGCCACGCCGGCAAAGGGTGAGACGCTGGTCTGGCCGTACGGTAGCCGAAAGCATGCGAGACGTGTTTGATATCTACACCATCATTTTCTTGGCACTCGCAGTCTTCATTTTCCTGCGATTGCGAAGTGTACTCGGCCAGCGCACCGGCCGGGAGCGCCCGCCCTACGATCCATATTCTGCGCGCGAGCCCATTCGCCCCGCGACGGAAAAGGTCGTCACGCTGCCCAACCGCAACGCTGAGACAACCGCGCAAAAGCCGGCCGAGCCAGCCGAAACCTCCTCCGAACGTTGGAAAGGTGTTGCCGAGGCCGGCTCAACCGTTGCGGCAGGCCTCGACGCAGTCGCGGCGGCCGATCCCAATTTTGATGCCAAGCATTTTCTCACCGGTGCGCGCGCTGCCTATGAGATGATCGTCAACGCCTATGCGGAAGGTGACCGACGCGCGTTGAAAAATCTGCTTGCGCGCGAAGTTTACGATGGATTTGAAAGTGCGATCAGCGAACGCGAGAAACGTGGTGAAACGGTGGAGAGCCGGTTCGTTTCCATCGACAACGCGGATATTACGGGTGCGGAACTGCGCGGGCGCAACGCGCAGGTGACTGTCCGATTCCAGTCAAAGCTTGTCTCAGTGACACGCGACAAGAATGGCAACGTGATCGACGGCAACGCCGAGCGAGTGACCGACATTACCGATGTCTGGACATTTGCTCGCGACGTCACTTCGCGCGATCCGAACTGGAAACTTCTCGCCACTGAAGCCGGGCAATGACCGCATGCCGGGGATGAGGTTTTGCTCTTCCTGCATATTTGGTCTCTCCCTCTCGCTGATCGCAGCCGCGACCACGCCGGCGTCAGCGTTGAATCTTCGTGGCGCGCGGGTGGAAACGCTTAACTTCTCAATGCTTGACGGCTGGAAGAGTGACGACCACGCCCAAGCCTTTGAAACATTTCTGAAAAGCTGTCGCGCCATTCTCAACGGCACCAGGGCGATGCGATCAGCGCGCCCATTTTACGGCGCACTTTTCAAGGTGTGCGATCGTGCCGTGGCGGCCGGCCATCTCGACCGCGACCGTGCGCGGGCCTTCTTCGAAGACAGTTTCAAACCAATTCTGGTGACGCCAAGTGGACAGGTCGGAGGCTTCTTTACCGGTTACTACGAAACCGAAGTGGAGGGCTCGCGCTTCCCCAGCGACGAATACACCATTCCTATTTATGGCGCGCCCGCCGAGGCGGTGAGGAAACACGAAAGCAAGGTGTTCGCCAATCTCGATCGCTCAAAAATCGAAGACGGTGCGTTGGCGGGCAAAGAACTGGAGATCTGTTACGTCAAGAACCCAGTCGATGCTTTTTTTGCGCAGATTCAAGGTTCGACACGCGTAAAGCTCGACGACGGCAAGCTATTGCGTCTCAACTATGTTGCGAGCAACGGCATGCCCTATACGCCGGTTGGAAGGTATCTGATCGACCGCGGCATCATCTCCAAAGAAGAGATGTCGATGGACAAGATTCGAGAATTCATGGAGACGAACCTGGAGGAAGGCAAGGAGCTGCGCCGCAAGAACCGCTCATTTGTCTTCTTCCAGGAGACGTCCTTGAACGCGCATGATGAATGCATTGGCGCGCAAGGCGTGCAGCTCACACCCGGGCGCTCGCTGGCGGTGGACAAGCGCATCCACATCTATGGCACGCCAATTTGGGTCGACGCCGAGCTGCCGATCGAAAGTGAAAAACCGACGACCAAATTCCGCCATCTGCTGTTTGCCCAGGACACCGGCTCTGCGATCGTCGGGCCAGCGCGCGCCGACATCTATTTCGGTCATGGCGAAGAGGTCAGCCATATTGCCGGCCGCATCAAGCAGAACGGACAGTTCGTGATGTTTGCCCCGCGAAGCGTGACCATCAAGGGAACGGCGGTTGCGGCCGCCACGACTATCCCGCTTCCAAAAGCCAGACCGGCAATGACTGTGACTGCAGCCGCTCGGTCCGCCACCGAAACAACGGCAAGCGTACCGCCCCCGCTGCCCAAGCCACGTCCCTGACGTCATGGGCTCCGGCGACGGCAGCGGGCGCCGAGTTCTTTCGAAGGAAGAACGCGTGCTGTGGACGGCCGTAACGAGATCGGTCGCACCGCTGAGCGAATCCGACAAAACCGACGATTCTGAAGAGGCAACAAGCAATTCCGCGCGGCCCAAGCCCCTTGTCGCGAAGCCGGCGCCAGTACCACTTTCATTGGCGGAAAGAGCACCTTTGCCGCTTGCTCCGCTCGGGCGCCGCATGAAACAACGCGTTGTTCGGGGCAAAGAAGCGATCGACGGCCGCCTTGACCTGCACGGCCTGACGCAAAGCGAGGCCCACGCAGCTTTGTTGCGGTTTCTACGTGCGGCGAGTTCGCGTGGCGCGCGGCTGGTTTTGGTTATCACGGGCAAAGGCGCTGGCGCGGGGCATGGAGATCGCGGAGTTCTGCGACGACAGGTGCCGCAGTGGCTGGGCCTGCCGGAATTCCGCATGCTGGTGCTCGGCTTTGAGGACGCGCATGTGTCCCATGGCGGCGAAGGGGCGCTTTATGTGCGAGTGCGGCGGAGCAAGCGCAACTAAGCTCAGGACCCCTCGATTTCAGGAGTTTCGCGCATGTCGAAGAAGGCAGAGCCCGACAGACCGAAAACCGAGAAAAGAGACCGCAAGTCCAATCCGCGGAAGGTTGAGCGGGATCTCGACGAAGGATTGGAGGAAACGTTTCCGGCTTCCGATCCACTTGCCATCACCGATCCTGTTGTCGATGTGCTGAAGGATCGGCGCAAAACGTAATTCGCGTCCGGTTATAAGATAAACCGGCTCAAGTCGGCATTCTTGGCGAGGTCGCCAATGTGCTTCTGCACGTAGGCGGCATCAATTTTCACGGTATCACCGGACCGGTCGGGAGCCGCAAAGGACACCTCGTCAAGCACTCGCTCCATGACCGTTTGAAGGCGCCGGGCGCCAATATTCTCGACGCTTGCATTCACTGCCACCGCAATATCGGCGATAGCGTCGATCGCATCCTCGCTGAATTCGAGAGAAACCCCCTCAGTCGCCATTAGTGCAACGTATTGCTTGATCAGCGAAGCTTCCGGCTCGGTCAGGATGCGGCGAAAATCATCGCGGGTGAGGGCCTTAAGCTCCACGCGGATCGGCAGGCGGCCTTGCAACTCGGGCAGCAGGTCCGATGGCTTTGAAATGTGGAACGCACCGGACGCAATAAACAAAATATGGTCGGTTTTCACCGGCCCATGCTTGGTGTTGACGGTGGTACCTTCGATGAGCGGCAGCAGGTCGCGTTGAACGCCCTCACGGGAAACATCGGCGCCGCGCAATCCTTCGCGGCCGGCGATCTTGTCAATCTCGTCGAGGAACACAATACCGTTCTGTTCGACGGCACGGATTGCCTCTTGCACGAGCTGTTCGTTGTCGAGAAGTTTGTCGGACTCTTCGTTGACGAGGATGGCGTGCGATTCGTCGACGGTGACCCGTCGTGTCTTGGTGCGTCCACCGCCGAGTTTTCCAAAAATGTCGCCAATATTGATGGCGCCCATCTGTGCGCCCGGCATGCCCGGGATTTCGAACATCGGCAGGCCTGAGCCCCCGGCCTGCACCTCGATTTCAATCTCCTTGTCGTTGAGTTCTCCGGCGCGCAGTTTCTTGCGAAAACTTTCACGCGTTGCGGGGCTTGCGCCGGGACCGACAAGCGCATTGAGTACGCGTTCTTCGGCCGATTGCTCGGCGCGCGCTTGCACATCTTTCCGCTTCCGTTCACGAACGAGCGCAATGCCTAGCTCGACCAGATCGCGGACAATTTGCTCAACGTCGCGGCCGACGTAGCCAACCTCGGTAAATTTCGTCGCCTCAACCTTGAGAAATGGCGCGCCGGCAAGTCTGGCTAACCGGCGTGAAATTTCGGTCTTCCCAACGCCTGTCGGTCCGATCATCAGGATGTTCTTCGGCAAGACCTCTTCGCGCAATCTCTCATCGAGCTGCAACCTCCGCCAGCGATTGCGCAAGGCGATCGCGACCGCGCGCTTGGCATCGCCTTGGCCGACGATGTAGCGGTCGAGCTCGGATACGATTTCACGTGGAGAGAAGTCGGTCATGCGTTGCATACCATCAGTAGCGCGCGCCCATCCGGGGTATCGACCATGCAGTCCTTTTTAAAGCCGGCCTTTTCATATGCGCGAATAGCGCGCGCATTGGCAGGATCTGGATCGGTAACAACGCGTGGCGTCCCTTCTTTCAGCAGGCGTTCGGTAAAGCAACGAATGAAAGCTGAGCCATGACCACGATCCAGCATGTCTGGTTCGCCGATGAGTTGGTCGATGCCACGAGTGCCGGCAGGTTGTCGGCCGAAGCCAGCACCATTCCAGGCCCCTGGGTTGTAACATTGCAGGTAGGCGAACGGCCGGCCCTCACGCGAGACGATGAACTGATTCATTGCCGGTTCGTCGAGATCGGCGCTGACCAAATCGAATTGCTCATCTGCGCGACCCCACCATCTGACGACGTGTGGTTCGCCGAGCCATCGCCGAATCAGCGGCAAGTCGTCGACGGTCATAGGACGAAACTCGTACATGCAACTCCGAATAGTCAGGCGCTCTTCAGTGATTCGATGGTGACGTTGCGGTTGGTGAATACGCAAATTTCGGCAGCGATATCAAGTGACTTACGCACGATGGCCTCGGCGTCGAGCGGCCCGTCAAGCAGGGCGCGGGCCGAGGCCAATGCATAGTTGCCGCCTGAGCCGATGCCCATGACGCCGTTCTCTGGCTCCAGCACATCACCCGTGCCGGTGAGGACCAATGAGACGTTGGCGTCGGCGACAATCATCATTGCCTCGAGGCGGCGCAGATATCGATCTGTCCGCCAGTCCTTCGCCAGCTCGACCGCTGCGCGGGTGAGTTGTCCCGGATATTGCTCGAGCTTGGACTCCAGTCGTTCGAAAAGAGTGAAGGCATCGGCGGTGGCCCCTGCAAATCCTCCAATCACGTCGCCTTTCCCGAGACGGCGAACCTTCTTGGCATTGGATTTAACGATGGTTTGACCGATCGACACCTGGCCGTCGCCTCCGATGACAACGGTGCCCCCCTTGCGGACGGTTAGGATGGTTGTGCCGTGCCAGGAGGGAAGTTCGTTGGATGGCATAAGGTTAAGACCCCAGACCGCGTCATCTAGGCATGGCGCGGCGTATTTGCAAACCGTGCGCAACGACTGTGGCGAATCCGCTAAACCCCTGATAAAAGGCCCGCGAATAAAGGACACCTGCATGCGCAAGGGCGCTGTAAAACGCAAGACCAAGGAAACCGACGTCGAGGTCGAAATCAATCTTGACGGCGCAGGCCGCGCCTCGGTCGCGACCGGCATCGGCTTTCTCGATCACATGCTCGACTTGCTGGCGCGGCACGCGCGCATCGACATCACGGTCAAAGCCAAGGGCGACCTGCACATCGATCATCACCACACGACCGAGGACGTCGGAATCGCGCTCGGCCAGGCGGTGAAGCAGGCACTCGGCGACATGAAAGGCATCACGCGTTACGCTGACGTGAATGTACCCATGGATGAGGCATTGACGCGCGTCGCTATCGATATCTCCGGGCGGCCATTCCTCGTGTTCAAAGCCGAATTCGTGCGCGACAAGGTGGGTGAATTCGACACCGAGCTGGTTCAGGAATGGTTTCAGGCTTTTGCCATGAATTCCGGTATCACGCTGCATGCCGAAACCCTCTACGGGAGCAATGATCACCATATCGCCGAGTCGTGCTTCAAAGGCCTGGCACGTGCGTTGCGGACGGCAGTCGCGATTGATCCGCGCGCGAAGGATGAAGTGCCTTCCACAAAAGGCTCGATTGGCGGGTGACCAAATTGTTGCCGTCATCCGTGGGAAAAACGACGGGATGACGTTGCCAGAGTAAAAGAATGCCCACTTACACCGTGCATGCACCGCCGCCGCGTCAAGGCGAGACAATGAGCGCTCCCGAGCGCTTCTTGTTCGTGCGGGATGGCTTTTACTTCTGGGCCTTCGTGCTTGCGCCTCTCTGGCTGCTGCTGCACCGCCTGTGGCTGGCTTTTGTCATCTACCTTGTCGGCTACGGGTTGCTCGGCATCGGACTCGCCGAGCTGCGCTCGTCGTCCAATGCGCACCTCATAGTCGGATTGCTCATTGCCCTGCTGATCGGGTTCGAGGCGTCCAGCATCTGGCGTTGGACCCTTGTCCGACGCGGATGGACGACGCTCGGTTTCGTTGTCGGTGAGGACGCCGAAATAGCCGAGCGGCGTTTCTTTGGCGAATGGAGCAGGCGCGTTACAAAAGTTTCGGCGAGCCCGGCAACGTCACCCGAGCCAAAATATTCAACGCCGGTGCGGCGCGGGCCGCCGTCGTCCACCGATGTGATCGGGTTGTTTCCTGAGCCGGGGGCACCGCGATGAGCGTTGCCATCGTCGACTATGGCTCGGGCAATCTTCATTCGGCCGCCAAGGCCTTTGAACGAGCGGCGCATGAAAATGGCTTGGAGCAACCGATCATCGTAACGAATGATCCCGATAAGGTTGTGCGTGCCGACCGTGTCGTGCTGCCTGGCGTTGGTGCATTCGCTGATTGCCGGCGAGGTCTCGATGAAATTCCTGGAATGGTCGACGCGCTCGAGCAAATTGTCCGGAAGGATTGCAAGCCTTTTTTTGGAATCTGCGTGGGCATGCAATTGATGGCGGAGCGCGGCCGCGAATATCAGATGACGCCGGGCCTCGGGTGGATCGCCGGGGAAGTCGACCGCATCAAGCCTTCCGACCCGCAGTTGAAGATTCCGCACATGGGCTGGAACACCCTGGATTTGTTGAAGGCCCACCCTGTGCTGAAGGATATTCGGCTCGGGCCCAGCGGACTGCACGCCTATTTTGTCCACTCATACGCGCTCAAGACCGCGCGGCAGAACGATCTGGTCGCGCAGGCCGACTATGGCGGGCCGCTCACGGCTATCGTCGGCCGCGACAACATGATCGGCACGCAGTTTCATCCGGAGAAGAGCCAACGGCTCGGCTTGGCACTGATTGCCAATTTCCTGAAGTGGCAGCCGTGATTCTGATTCCTGCGATCGATCTCAAGGAAGGTCTTGCTGTGCGCCTCGAGCAAGGAGACATGGAACGCGCGACCATTTTTCACCGCGAGCCGGCTGCCCAGGCGCGCGCCTTCGAGCAAGAGGGTTTCGAATATCTTCACATCGTCGATCTCGACGGCGCATTTGCCGGCAAGCCGATGAACGCCGCGGCGGTTAATCGCATTCTCGAGGTGGTCAGCATTCCAGTTCAACTCGGCGGCGGCATACGCGACACCGCGACTGTCGAAAGCTGGCTGGAGAAGGGTGTAGCCCGTGTCATCATCGGCACTGCGGCAGTCCGCGACCCGCCTTTCGTCAAACAGGCCGCACGCGACTATCCGGGCCGCATTGCAGTGGGACTCGATGCGCGTGATGGCAAAGTGGCGGTCGAAGGCTGGGCCAAAACCTCGCAGCTATCGGTCCTTGAAATAGCCCGGCGTTTCGAGGACGTCGGCGTGGCCGCTATCGTCTATACCGACATCGCGCGCGACGGCATGCTGCAAGGCCTCAATCTCGATGCGATAATTCCACTTGCCGAGTCGATCTCTATTCCGGTGATCGCCTCGGGCGGTCTTGCGTCGATCGGTGACATCAAGGCGCTCTTGGAGCCGCGATCGAAAAGGCTTGCCGGTGCTATAGCCGGTCGGGCGCTTTATGATGGCCGATTGGACGCTGCAGAGGCCCTCGCGTTGATCCGTTCGGCAAGGACGGCTGCCTGATGTTCAAGGTCCGGGTTATTCCTTGCCTCGATGTGAAGGACGGCCGCGTGGTCAAGGGTGTCAATTTCGTGAATCTCCGCGATGCTGGCGATCCGGTGGAGGCGGCTATCGCCTATGATGCGGCGGGCGCCGACGAGTTGTGCTTCCTTGACATCACGGCGAGCCATGAAAATCGCGACACCATCTATGACGTGGTGACGCGTACCGCGGAGGCTTGCTTCATGCCGCTGACGGTCGGCGGTGGGGTGCGTACGGTGGACGATATTCGCAGGCTACTGAGTTGCGGCGCCGACAAGGTGTCGATCAATACCGCCGCGGTTAGCCGGCGTAGCTTCGTGAAGGAAGCGGCGGAGAAGTTCGGCGATCAGTGCATCGTGGTGGCGATCGATGCAAAAAGGGTTTCCAGGCCGGGCGGAAAGGACCACTGGGAAATTTTCACCCACGGCGGCCGAAACCCCACGGGCATTGATGCAATTACTTATGCCAAGGAGGTGGTTGCATTGGGTGCCGGTGAGATCCTCCTGACCTCCATGGACCGCGATGGCACCAGGAGAGGCTACGATATCGCGCTTACGCGGGCGATCGCCGACGCAATTCCCGCGCCGGTTATCGCCTCTGGCGGGGTCGGCGCCTTGGAGCATATGGTTGAGGGAATCCGCGACGGTCACGCGACCGCGGTGCTGGCAGCTTCGATCTTCCACTTCGGCGAGCACAGCGTGCGCGAGGCGAAAGGCTATATGGCGAAAGCGGGCCTGCCGATGCGGCTCGATCCTTAGCCGCAACAATGCTATTGAGCCGCGCAAAGAGGTTTCCATGACCAAGTTCACGCTGGCGGACCTGGAGAGGCGCATCGACGAGCGGGCCAAGGCCAGCGTCACGCAATCATATACACGTAGCCTGCTCGACAAAGGTGTCGCCCATTGCGCTAAGAAGCTCGGCGAAGAGGCCATCGAGGCCGGGCTGGCTGCAGTGCAAGAAGACAG
>Ga0066903_100000307_pt1 | contig 29041 bp, 44 predicted proteins | sample PanSoiMetaGPlot1_FD_67491 | JGI IMG/M metagenome (GOLD analysis project Ga0066903, IMG submission 67491) | Tropical forest soil microbial communities from Panama analyzed to predict greenhouse gas emissions - Panama Soil - Plot 1 (version 2) | ecosystem: Environmental > Terrestrial > Soil >... | reverse complement strand
CGAACAACATCGCGCCCGTGTTCACGACGCCAGACAAATTCGATCTCGAGGATATCGGACCATTGAAGGTCCCCCAGTTGGTGTACGAGCCGCGGACCCACTCGCTGTTCATTCCGGTGAAGACGGTCGGTCCGGGCCAGCACATGGATACGATTCTCGACTACGATATTGCGCTCAAGGCATGGGCGGTGTGGAAACCGCCGTTTGAATTCACGGCGATCTGGTCGGCGTGCGAGCCGATCTACAAAGACCAGGCGAACGCGAATGCGCTGGACCCGAACAACCGCTCAACGCTTTACATCGGCGGGATCACTGATCGGGCAAACGGCTATTTTGTCGCCCGGCTCGAGTTTCGGGCCGATCACGATCACCACTTTCCAGGTCCGAGCCCCGAGTGGCCCGACGGCTACGAACCCATCGACATCATTTCATCGTTTCAGCACGTCAACATGCTTCGGGCTCCGGGCGTGTCCAAATCACCCCGATACCTCATGCTGCGGTTCGATGAACGGCAGACACGTGGCGTCTACGGTGTCGAGGTGCGGATCTACTACGACTTCAGCCCATTCCCGGCAATCACGGCGATCGTGAATCAGGCCCAGCTTATCAATCGGATCGATTTGTCGGGGATGTGCGAGTACATGGAAGTCCAACTCACGGCGCCACAGTTCCCGCCGCTGCTCTCTTACGAGGTCTTCTGGAGGTTCCGTCGCCAGATCAGACGGACGCAGACCTGGAACTTCGCGCTCGGACCTACTTACGACGACGATCAGGATGGATTGCCTATGCCCATGCGCGGATGCCGGTTGACGAACACGATCACGCAGTCCGTCCCGGATACCGTGGTCACGAAGTTGACGTTCAACAGAAGTGTTTTTGACACGGACGGGTTCCACAGCATCGTGACGAACCCAGAGCGGATTACGGTGCCGCTGAGCGGGAAGTATCTTGTTGGGGCGACCGTGCGGTGGGACAACAGCGTGTCGGCCAAGAGCCAGCGGGACCTCGCCATTCGGCTCAATGGGACGACGCCGAATGTGGCGGCGGCGTCGAATACGGTCGTGCCTGGATTCAGTGCCGGGGCACTCATCTACGAGTGCATCACCGTCACGCAATTGACGGCCGGCGACTATCTCGAGGTGGTGGTGGTGACCACGGGCGACGGGACACGGGCCATTCTGTCCTACCCGAACGATTCGCCCGTGTTCTGGATCGTCTATCTGGGTCCGTAGATGCCGCTGGGCACGTCGCGGGGCGCGCCGCCCTTCAATCGCTTCGGTGTCCTGCTGGGGCAGGGCGCGGGTGCGCCTCCGGTGTCGACGCTGGCTGGGGAGGCGAACAGCGTCCTCTTCGTGCCGGCCAACGGCGCGCGCCCGGTCTGGACCACCTCGCCCACCTTCACCGATGCCGTGCTGATGTATGGCCGTCTCGACGTGTCGGCGCCGGCTGGGTTAAACAATGCGCTGCGCATCCTGCCGAACGCGGACGACTCGGCTACTGGGCGCCTCGTCTTCCGGGAACTCGAGCAGAACGGCACGCAGCAGGTGACGCTCCAGGCCCCACCCGCGCTCGACGCGAACAACAACATCGTGCTGCCGGCTCGCGACGGTGTCTCGGGCGACGCGCTCCTGACCGATGGTCAGGGTCAGTGGTTCTTCGACACCGCGCCCGATCGCTACAACTGGCTCTTCAACTCGGACTTCGAGATTTGGGGCCAGGGCACCGCGGGCGCGCCGCCAACCGGCTGGGGATGGAATGGCAATCCGATCATCAACCGCGCCACCGCGGCGGGTTTCTACCGCATCGGGACGGGTGCGCTCGAGTTGGTGCGGACTACGTCGAACGTGCTCGTGTTCCAGCGCGTCGACCCCTACTATCCCCCGGTCGGCTATTGGTGGGGCCGCACGCTCACCGCTGGGTGTTGGGTATGGGCGAACGGTCCCGGGGCATACTTCTCGCTGTTCGATGGGGTCACCAGCCAGAACACGATGCATCCTGGCAACAGCGAGTGGCAGTGGCTTACCGCTACCCTACAGATTTCCTGGGGCGCGGGCCAGGTCGCGGTGTATTGCCAATGCGTCGACCAGCCGGTGCATGCCTTCTACGACGGCGCGGTGTTGGTCAAAGGGCGCACCGTGCAGGACTGGGTCCCGTCAGGATGGCGCGGGCGGAAAGCGATCATCGCACTCTCCTGCGGGAACCAGGTGCTGGCGGCGAATCCGACCTACTACGGGCTCGGGCGTGCTGATCCCTCGGAGATCAATGCGAACTTCATGAGCGTGCCGTTTCGGGGTGTCGCCCGGAACTTGACCGTCATGTCGAACATGAACTCTACGTCGACCGACATCCTGCGTCAGCAAGGCGCCATCGACACGGCACTCACCGTGACGTTCCCCGGCACGAACTTCGCCTCGAATCGGGACACGGAGGTGGAGTTCATTCCGATGCACCTGATGACGATGCGTTCAAACGCGACGGCGAGCGAGCGCCACACGGCGACGTTCGAGTACGAGGAAATCCCCTGATGCCCGTCCAGGACTACCTCTCGCTGGCGGCGCCGGCCGGGACGATCGCCTCGGGACTGGGCGGCATCCTTGACAGCAGCCAACTGAAGGACCTGGGCCTCGACTTCGGCGGGATCTCCGGGCTCTATTCGCTGGGCACCGGGATTGCCGGCGACGACCCGAAAAAGGCAGTCAGCGGGCTCGCCGACATCGCGAAGATGCTTTCGCAGGTTCCAGGGATCGAGGGCCTTGCGAGCACGGTGCCGTACATTGGTAGCTTGCTGAGCCTATTCAAGTTGGGCCAGAACGTGGCGGGCGGAAATCCGGCCACGATTCTCGCATCACTTCCCTCGATCGCCGGGACCGCTGGGTCGATTGCCGGGACGGGCGCGCTCGGCTCAACGCTGGCGGCCGCAGCGCCTGCACTCAGCACGGTCGGTGCGTTTGCGATTCCGGCGGCGGCCGCCGCGTTTCTCGCCACGAACACCATGCGCAAAGACGCCGAACGACAGCAGAGCATCATCCAGGAAATGCAGCGCGGCCACGCCAATGTGCAGACAGGCCTGAATCAGTTGGCTCGAGGCGCGGGCGAGTTCGACCCGGCCTACGCGAACGAGATCTACAACAGCGCGATGCAAGGCGTCGGTGCGATCCCCGCGATGTCAGATCCGTTCAACAAGTCGGGGCTGGCGAAGATGGGCATGAAGATGCCGGACTACGCGAAAGCCATTTCGGCGACGCAGACCCTGCTCCCCCGCAACATCGCGAATGCGATTCAAGCCTCGGATGCGCTCTCGCAACAAGGCGTGAACATGGGCGCGCCGCAATTGGACGTGAACGGCCAGTTCGTCCAGGGAACGGCGCCGACGGCGGCTGCCGGCTACCAGACGCCAGAGCAATGGTTCAGGCAGATGGCGAACTACGCGACGCCGTACGGGCGCAGCGCCGACAACAAGTACCTGCTCGGGGCGAACGGTCAGATGGCGGGGACGAGCGCGGAGGCGAACCCATGGCCGACGATGTTCAACTTCGATCAAGGCTCACGTGAGTTCACCATCAAACCTGAGGTCATGCAGGACATCAACGCCGTGGACCCGAGCAACCTCGCATCGGGTCTTACCAGCATCTTCAGAAAGTACAACCCGGGCTTTGATACGAGCGTGATGGGCGGTTTGATGAAGGACATCCCCACGGTTGATGTCCCCTCGAGCCCGACGCCGACGTGGGCACCGCCAAAGATCGAAGATCCGCTTTGGGCGGGCGGCGTGTACCGCGGACCGGCTCCTGGCGATTACAACTACTGAGGTGGCGTGATGGCGGGATGGGGCGATTTCCTGAGCGGCCTTCTGGATACGAGCCAGCCGGCGGACTACGTGTCGCTGATCGACCAGGTGCCCAGCGACCTCGGGGCGATCGACTGGTCGGGTATTGCCAACGTGCCGGCTCCGGATCTCGGCGGCGGCGGCGGGATCGATTGGTCCTCTTTCGGCAACGTGCCGATCGACTATTCCATTCCAACCGATTTCGGTCAGCTTCCCCCCAATCTGCTGGATCTCGCCATGCAGGGGACGGCCGGCGGCGACAATAACCTTTTCGGCGCCAGCCCCGGTGCTCCGGGCACGGTCGGGATGACGAATCTCGACCGCATGATCCAGGCCGGGATCAATCCTGGCACCGGCCAGCCGCTCGATCAGGGGTCGTTCTGGTCGAACCTCCTCGGCGGCGCATCGAAGCTCGGCTCTGGCTTGCTGAACCTCGCGAAGGGGCTCGGCGGGGGCGCGGGAGGAGCCGGCGGCGGGCTCGGTGGTGCCGGCGCGGGCAGCGCGCCGTTCTACGGACCGGTCAGCGGACAGTCGACGAGCGCCGATTTCCCCATGGTCGGCGGGGCGACCACGAACACCGGTGCGATCCCGAGCCTCTCGCTCCCCGACCTGCGTGGCGTGCCGCTTGGTGGCGTGAGCGTGCCCGGCGTTCCCGGGCAGGCGCCGCAGCAGGGCGCCCTTGGCGTCCCGGGGCTTGATCTCCCGGCGCTCGCCCAGCAGGCGGCGCAGCCCATCCTCCCAATGCCGGCAGTGCCGCAGCGCATCGCCCCCACGCCATTCAATCCGATGCCGATCGCCGTGAGTGGGGCCGGCGCTGGCGGCAGCGGTCTCGACGCGCTGTCCGCGCTCCTCTCTGGGCGTGGTGGCGGCACTGCGTCGGGTCTACAGCGTTTACTCGCGGAACGTCTGGGGTAGGCCATGCCATACAACGCGCAAGGCCAATGGGTCGCTGACTATGGCGGGCAATACGGCGAGAGCAACGCGCCGTCGACGGCGTGGAACGTCACGGAAGGCGGGCAGCCGGGCTCGGGTCCGTGGCCGACGGGACCGGACATCACTCCACCGAACACGCCGAACCCGAACACCGTCGCCCAGACACCGACCGGGACCTCGTCGGACCCGATGCTCGCGAACTACACGACGCCGGGGACGACCTCATCGACTCCCGGCACGACGACGCCGACGCCGACGCCGGCCAGCAGTCCGCTCGCGCCCGACTATCTCTCGAACCTCCAGCAGCAAGGCGCGTCGGGGCTGAGCGCGCTGCTCGGTCAGAACTGGCAGGATCAGTGGACGGCCCAGAAAAACGCGCTCTGGAAACCCGCCAAAGCGGCCATCAACACAGCCGCAGATCGTCAGCAACAACAGATGCTGGAGGGCACGTTTGGCCGCGGGGTGGGCTCGTCGACCATCACGACGGAACTCGCGGGGCGCCTCGAGCAGGAGCGTTTAGACGCACTCTCGCGAGCCAAGCAAAGCGCCATCTCACAGGCGGGCACCGAAGTCCGGGCGGACATCGCCTCGCAACTCGGGCTCAACCAGGGTGCGCTTACCAGCGCTACGCAGGGGATACAGGCCGCCGCCAATATCGACCTCGCCCAGCAGGCGCAGAACCAGGCGGCACAACAGTTCGCTGAGCAGATGGGTTTCTCGAGGGAGCAGTTGGCGCAGCAGGCGAGCCAATTCGGGCAGAACCTCGGTTTCCAGGGCACGCAAAACGACCTCAATCGAGCGCTGCAAACCTCCCTGGCGCAGATGGGGTTTGCCAATCAGGCGAACATCCTCGGGATGCAGCAAAGTTTTCAGGGCGCCGAGAATCAATTGAACCGCGAGGCGCAAGTGAACCTCGCGAACCTCCAGGGCACACTCGCGCAGCAACTCCAGCAAGGACAGATCGACGCCACGCAGGCGCAATATATTTATCAGGGAGAACTCCAGAAAGAACTCGCCTCGCAGAATCAGTCGTTCCAGCAACTGATGCTGGGCCAGACGCAGGATTGGACCGCTGGACAGAACGACTTGCAGCGGCAGCTACAGTTGCAGATGCAGACGACTGGGCAGGATTTCACGGCGGCGCAGAATCAACTCAATAGGCAACAGCAGATGGACTACTTGACTGCCAACCAGAACTGGCAAGCCGCGCAGACAGCGCTCGCGCAGCAAAACGCCAACATCACCGGCGGGGCCAGCGGGCTCTTACAACTCATCGGCTACCTCCTCGGTGGAAGGGCATCATAGCCATGGCTGGCCTCAATCTCGGGATGGTGCTCGGTGATATCTTCGGTGGCATGCCCGGGCTCACCCAGGGCCTGGTGGCCGGCGACACACATCGTTTAGCGCAGGAGAAGCTGGTCCTCGAACAACAGCGGCTCGCATCGGAAGATGCGGCGCGTCTGACCGACCTCGCCCAAGCCGGGAAAACGTTGGGACTCGATCTCGGCACCGGGAGGATTCCCACGGCGGCGTTTGACACGATTGTCCGTCTGGCCGAAGCGAAAAAGCAGGAGGATGAACTCCGACAGCGGCAGACGCAAGCCGCCAATGCCCTCGAGTCGCGCTATCAGGGTGCGACGATGCCGGAATCCACGGCAATGGCGTCGACCATCTTGCGTCAGGGGTTGGTCAAGGAACCCGGCACGCTCTTCGAGAAGGCCTTGGAGTACCAAGATCGGCAGCAGCGTCAAGCCGCGAATTTGGCGTTCATGGGCAAGGCGATCGGGCTTGATCTTGGACAAGGAGGAGCGCCCACTCGACCTGCGGCGGCCTCACCTGAAGGCCTACCCCCTGCCCCCGGTGGAGTGGGGTCGGCATTGGGTACCGGAGAACTTGCTCCGGGTGCCGGTGTCCTTCTGCCGAGTGCCGCGCCGACTGCCGCGCCGGCTCCTGCACCGACGGGGATGGGAGCCTCGCCGCGCTTTCACGCTTCGCAGATCACCATCGACAAGGAAGGCAACCCCGTCATCACCCTGCAACCATACTCAGTCCATAACGAGTATGATTCGGCGTCGCTTATCGCGAGCAAGGGGCGCACGACCTCGATGCAGGAATTGAGCGACCCGGAACGGCTGGACGCACAGCGCATCATTCAGACGGGCCAGTCACGCAACGCGGATATTGTCAATGCGCAGATCAAGGCAATGGCGGACCCCGATTACCTGAACCTCAGCCCGCAACAGAAAGCGGCGAAGCTCTGGCCGATGTACGAGGACGCGCTAAAGGAACGCACCAAGGCCGAGCAGGAGGCGCGGATCGGTGCTCAGCCTCTGTCGCCGGCTGACAGCGCCGCGATTCAACAGCATGGCGCGGTGCTCGCCGCGATTGCAGAGGTGAGAAAGTTCTCACCTGAAGAGATTGCAGCCTATACCGGAGCCGTGAACCGTCCGTATGCGCAAGCGATGCAAACGCTGGGGGGGCTCGGGCTCGTCGATGTCGACAAGCGGTTTGCACGATACCAAATCATGATGGGACATCTGACGAGGACGGCCTTCGACACGGGCGGCAAGCAATTGACGCCACTGGAGTTGTCGGTGGTTTCCGCGTACACGCCAACCGGGAAGGAAGACAACGCCGAGCAGGTGATCCAGAAGATCAAGTACCTGGAAGCGTTCACGGCTGCCGCAAAGGATCTCCGACTCGAGTTCGCGAAGACCGGTCGAGCCGATGTGGACCAGAACCTGTACGATCGTTTACTCGCACAGAAGCTCGAGACTGCCGGAGTTCCGATCGAACAGGAAGCGCCGGGATGGAGAACGCCGACCGGGGGGAGAACCCCGACGACACCCGGCGCGCCGACCACGCCAGGGGCAGCCGGGCAGCAGCGATCACAGTACACGCCGGAACAGTTATCCATACTCGGCAATCCCCAGCGGCTCGGAGAGACGCTCTCGCGGCTTGGGCCTGCCCCGCCAGGGAAGAAGTACATCATCATGCCGAATGGCTCTATCGGGCTTTGGGGAGAGAATAACGCGCTGCCTGGTGGCGCCTATCCAGTTGGCCCGTAGACGATGCCCGTCTACCCACCTGGATTTGAACCGCTCACGCCACCAGTCGCGCCCGAGATCTCCGACCGTCGACTCCTGGACGCAATCCGGGCCGTCGAGCAGGGCGGCCCCGGGCGGGAGATGGGCGTTCTCAGCGTGCCGGCTCCTGACTTCCTTACACAGGTTCAGCAGTCAGCGCAGACGGTCAAGAACGTCGAGCAGCGGTTCGCCAATGCCACCGGCAAAAGCCCAACGGACGACAGCGGCCGCTACAGTCCGGACTTCCTGCGCTACTTCTCGCAGGGCGGTCCCGGCTATCCGGGCTACGCGGCGATCGGTGCGCCCAACGATCCTCGAGGGCTGAACGCGGCGCACCTGAAGAACCTGACAGCGGCCTATGCGGAGGCGACTCGGCCACGCGAAGCCGCACGGACGGCACCCATGGCTCAGAACGATCCCGCGTACCCGCCGGGGTTTGAACCCCTGACCCCGCCTGTCACACTCCCCCCAGCCGGGGGGGCTCCGGCAGCGCCGGGCTTGCCGCCGGGCTTTGAAGCTCTGACCCCGGCTGTCACACTCCCGCCCCAGGGCAGCGCTATCGGCCGGGCGTATGAGGCGGCTGCTGGGCCAGCGCATGAGTTCTTTGCCGGCCCCGCCAACAACCTCGCGCGCCTCATCGGCGGGCTCGTCACCAATCCGTACGGCACCATCGTCGAACGCTACAACGCGCCCGGCCCCGAGCAGTACCGCGCTCCGATTCAGAACAAGTTCGGTCAAGCCGGGGCGGCCGTCCTGAATCCGGTGCCTGAAAATCTCACGCAACTAGGCGCCACGCTCGGGACGCTCGCGGCAGGTCCGTTCGGCCCCGCGGCTCGCATCGCCGGCGCGGGTCTTGGCGCGGCGGCGGGCGCCGATCTATCGGGGAAGGGGCGCGTGGAGCAACTCATGAGCGGCCTCTTTGGCGCAGGGACCTCCGGACTCCTGGAAGGGACCGGCGGCCTTGCAACTCGGGTCGCCCAACGGCTTCCGTACGTACAAGGTGTCATCCGGGAAGGGCAGGCGCAGGAGTTTAAACGCGCCTTCGGGGAAGCCAACCCGGCGACCCGACAAGCCGTCGAGGCGCAAACGACGGCGCCGGCACTCAAGGGCGGCCGCACGGCGGCGCAGATCGATATGGCGGTTCAGGGAGGTGACGTGCAACGGGCGGCATCGGCTCAGATCCAGCAGCACATCGACCGGATCAATCAGATCGCGGACAACCCAACGTTCGCCATCACCGGGGCGATAAAGCAGGCCTGGGACCGCACCGATCCGCTGATCAAGGAGCAACTGACTGGCCAGCCAATCACTGGTGCGGTGACCGGCACCATGGGTGGCGGACCCCTGACGCGGGTCACGCAATTTCGGGCGCCCGACCGGCTCACCCTGGAGCAGTTGCAGGAGGTGCGCTCTTACATCTCGAGCCAAGCATTCGCCGACTCTCAGCAGGGACTGACACCCGCGGCAAAGCAGAAGCTGGTTGAGGGCGTCAACGCTCGGATCGAGTCGGAACTGCCGCCGCAAGCCGTGGCGATCTTCAAGCAGGCGAATCGCGAGTACGGCGGCGCGCAGGTGATGATTGACATGATCAACAAGCAGAACAGCATGCAGATGCCGGCCGGCCAGATGTTCCTGAACCGCAGTGCCATGTCGAATTACATGCGGATGAATCGCGAGGAGATGAGGGCTCGACTCGGTGGGGAGGCGTTCGATGACCTCCAGAACAACTACCTCGGCGGCGCGCAGCCGGGAGCCGTGGACGTTCTCACCCCGGGCGGTGGACGGCCCGAATCGGGGGCGCTACAAGTCTTCGGACGTGGCATTGGTGGTACGCCGAGTACGATCTCAGCGCTCGGGCGGATCGTGCTGCCGGGCCTGGGCGATGTGTGGATGGGGCGCCAGCCGTACCAGATCCCGCCCCTGCTCCAGACGATCATCGACATGACGGGACAGCGACCGGCGGATCAGTTGCGGCAGAACCTGAGGCAGCCATTCGGGCCGCGCCCCTGATGGCGGACGAACAGCAGGGCATCGGCTTCAAGGGCTTCGGCCTCGATCTGTCGACCCGGGGCCTCGCGCCGATCATTGCCATTGTTGTACTCGTCGTCCTGCTCGCACCACTGGCCACGATCGCCTACCTCGTCTGGAAGGAGGGCGAAGCGCAGATCGTCGCGCTTGGCCGGGTCGAGCGTTTAATCAACGAGAACCAGACGGAGGCCATGCTCGATCGATGCTTGCGGGTCCTGGGGCCGGCGCAGATCACGGAGCTACAACAGTTCGGATGGAATCCCGCGCTCCTGAGAGCGAAGTGCCCGTGGCTGACCGGCCGAATCCAGTGACCGACGCCGAACTGATCGCGGAGGTCAACCGCATCATTGCGCACTGCTCCCACCGTCGTGATCACCGGGCGGGCGCGTGTCATGCCTGTGTGGAGTGGGCGAATGCGGTGTGGAGGGCGGCGAAGCCGAAGGAGTCAGTTCTTCCCGTTCCTCCGGTTGAGGAGACGTAGGTCGCACTGGCGCATCGCACATGAGTTGATAGCGCCCAGTGCCGCCACTGGTCGACGCGACGGCATGTGCTAGCTGTTTGAGGAAGCAGTCGAATAACTCACGCTGCTGGGCGGTGCCCTTGCGCCTGATGTAATCCAACGTCCGATGCTGAAACCGTGATTCTGTAGATTCCTTAAGGTTCTTCACGGCCGGCTCTGGTACTCCGAAAGCCGATCCATGTTGTAAATCGTCGAGACTGCACTCGCCGAGCGTAAAACTACGACAATAGTTACCGGAGCATGAAGAATCGTCTATAGGACCTAGGTCCCATCGTTAGTTCTCGGGACTGCCTTCATCATCAGTCGGTTCGGGTTCTTTCGAGTACTCATCGACGAATTCGGTGACGGCATTCTCGAGGGGCCGGCGCGATTTCAGCGGCAGTCCTCTCGGACTGCGGCGGCGAGCCTCACCAGCAAGTCGACCGAGCCCCGAGTCCAAGATGAGGGTCACGTAGTGCCATTCGGGTGTCTCGCGCGCGTCCGGTCCCGCGCGCAAGTAGAACTCATACACCTTCGAGTAGAGGTCCTCCAACTCCGGCGGGTAGCTGTCGAATCGATGCCTGTCCCGGTAATCGTGCCAGAGGGCATTCGCAATCGCTGACGCGGGCACACCCTGGGTCCGGTAATCCGATTGCACCCACCGGCTGAGCGCATCCCACCACGCGGCGCCGGCGAGGCGGCGCGCCGTGACATGCGGGATCTTCTCCGACTTACTCCGCTTCACCGTCCGCTCGCGGCGAGGTGGTTCGGGTGGTGGCGGCGGTGGCTCTGTGGGGAGGCGCATTTTTGGCCTGCCTCGACCACGACGCGGCGTTTTCGGTGCTCCTGGCGCGGTGTCCGGTGGCGTTGTCACGTTTTGTCCCTCGTTTAATCAACGTTGTCGTGAGTTTACCCAACGGACAATGTGACACAATTCAGAACCATCCGGGCGAAAAAATTAGGGCTTGACAGGTTTCTAGACTTTGGTACAGGTTGGCGTTCGGAGGAGGTGTTACCGTGGCGAGAGAAACCCTCAAGGCGAGACTCAGGTCCGCGCGGATTACCCAGGACGACCTCGCGCTCCTGGCCGATTGTAGCCGGACGTATGTCTGTGCTTTTCTTAGCGGAAGACGGCACAGCCCCCGCCTCATGAAAGTGGCCCTCAAGCTGCTCCGACGGGCCAAGGCTCCGAACGCTCTCAGAACGACACCGCACGTCTTCGTGGGGCTGGGGTACAAGGGGAGGAAGCGGCCCCCCCGCCCGGTGGTGCCGCCCATGGTCGAGATCAGCGACAACGGACAGATCGAAGGCGGTTACGAGGACGATGCGCCCAAGCCGCCTAACCCGCCTAACCCGCCGCACAAGGCCCGTCGCCGCGCGCCGGCTCGCCGCGGACGACCTCGCCGGCGACGGCCAACCGCGCGCCGGGCCGTTGCCCGTCGGACCCCGGCTGTCCGTCGAGCCGGCTGATGGAGCCCGGGTGCCCGATTGGAATAGCAACCTGGAGCGGCATCTCGCGGAGTGGCGCGACGAGGGCGGCTATCGCCTCGCTCGCGGGCCACGTCGCCCCCAGGCTGGTCCGGGCCTGCCGTCAAGGAGGAGGTCTCGTATGCCCGTCATCGTAAACAGGGGCGGCCGCGACTTCATCCCGGCGCCCGAGGGCCTGCATATCGCCGTGTGTGTCGATGTCGTGGAGTTGGGTGAACTGGACAGCCCATGGGGCAAGAAGCGGAAGGTCGAGTTGCGCTGGCAGATCGCAGAACGGACCGAGGAAGGCGCGCCGTTCTTGGTTCGCCAGCGGTACGGCGCCAGTCTCCACGAGCGAGCCACACTGCGGCAGCACCTGGATTCCTGGCGTGGGAAAGCGTTCACCAAGACGGAACTCGACGGGTTCGATCTCGAGACGTTGATCGGTGTCAGTGGACAGATCCTGGTGGAGCACCGCACGACGGACCGAGGCGTCTTCGCCAACGTGACCAAGATCCTCAAGCTCGCCAAGGGCATGAAGCCGCTCGTGTCAGAGCAGTACATCCGAGTCAAGGACCGGCCGCGTGACGGTGCCGTGGCGGCCGAGGCGGCCGGGAAGGACGACGACGACGAGGTGCCGTTTTGAAGCTCCAGGGGATCGTCACGTCGGCCCGCATCGCGCTTGCACTCGTCTGGCGGCGTCTCCGTGGTCGTGTGCGTGGCGCCGCTCGATCCGATGCCGTGCTGGGAGCCGGCCTTCTCATGACCGCGATCGCCGTCGTTCGATGGAGCCTCACGGCCGTCATCCTTCTGCTCATCACGTTCAGCATCGTGAGCACGATCTTCCTGCAAGCCAGTCGCTTTCGTCGTCGTGGGCGCGCCCTGACCAACATGGGCCTGTCGACGCACCGGGACATGACACCAGGGGAACTCGAGACGCTCTGTCAGATGTCCCAGGAGCGAATGCGTGACGGGAAGCTGTTGGAGCGCGAGGGGGGAGAGTCGTGAGTCTGGCCACGGGAGCGCGGGTACCGCGCCATGCCGGTCGAGAAGCGATCGCCGCGCGAGGGCGGGCTGCACGGTCGGACCCCAGGGCTCGAGTCGGTGACGACGGAGGAGATCGCCGCGTGGGTCGCGGAGGACCAGGTCGAGCGCGAGAAGGCCAGCGACGTGATCAAGCGCAGTTTGGCCTTCATCGCCCGGTTCAAACCGAAATCGAGCGCGAGTCCATAAAAGGCGTTTAACCGAGGGGACTTACATGGACTTTGGTACAGCTTGTCACAGTGACCAGCGTCATGGAATACTCGGCGTTACCCAGAAGTTCATTCCACGCCGAGGAGCGCGACACATGAAGCTAGCTACTGCAGCCCACGACTTTCTGAAGACCTATCGAGACGCCCAGAAACACACGACCGCCCACACCTACGAAAACGTCTTGGACATGTTCTTGCGGCTGGCAGACCAGAACGCCAACGTCTCGGCGTTCAAGCCGGACATGGTCAAGCAGTATTTCGCCGAGTGTGCCAACGGGACACCGGGGCGCCCGAAGAAGAACGAGAAGGGCACACTCCTGAAGAAGAAGGCGGTGATCCGCGGGTTCGCGAAGTACTGCTTGGACAACCGACTCGTCGAAGAGGACCCCATTCGGGGGGCGCTGCCTAACGTGCAGCGGAGGAAGATCCTCCCGAAGCCGTTCCACCTGCAGGAGCGGAAGCGCCTGCGCGATCTCCCGCTCGACGGCATTGAGGCAGTCCTGTTCTCGGTCATGGATGCGACGGGGGGGCGGCTCACCGAGGTGTGCTCGATCCGGGTCCGTGATATCGAGTTCAGCCACCTCGATCCCGAGACGGGGAAGATGACGATCGAGATCGAGGACGAGATCCTCGAGGGCTTCGGCGGCAAGATCGAGGTGACCGGTAAGGGAGATGCCGAGCGCGTGGTGCCCTTTATGGAGAACACGGCTGTCCTGCTCCGTGAGCACATCAAGGACCTCGCGCCGGACGCCTACGTGTTCCCCCACCCGTACATCCGGGGCGCCTCCTGGAGCCCGGCGATGGTGCGCCGACGTGTGCGGGAGTGGTGCAAGCAGGTCGGCGTGAAGGGGCAGCACAACCCGCATCGGTTCCGCCACACGACGGCGACCGAACTCTACGAGTCGGGCACGCCGCTCGAGGTCATCCAGCAGTGGCTCGGCCACGCCATGATCACCACCACGCAGGGCTACGCGAAGGTGGCGAACCGGACGGTCTGGGTGGCCGCGGCGCGGCGGTACGAGCGAGTGCAGCGAGGTCCTGCGTTCCGGGTCAAGGCAGCCGAGACGGCGATCGAAGAGGGCGCGATTCCATCGACATAGAATCCAGGCCCCGAAGACATCGTCTCGGAAAGTGCAATGCAAGTAGTTGATTTTAGAGGTTTTACGTGGAAGGACCGATCCATCGTCGAGTCGATTCTGCCTTTAGAATCGGCCAGTTAACTCTGCCCTTCCCCGACACATCGGGTGCGGCAGAGAACGTAGGCGGTGATGAGTCAGGGGCGCCCCTGACTCATCACCTGCCTCCTCTGCAACAACGCCACGGATGGCTCCTGGTGGCGTTTGTCCGAGGGATTGACTATATCACCTTCCCTCTCCTGTCCGGACGCCCCCTGGAGGTCATCTCGTTCCCTCCAGTGCCTCTCCATGGATCTCGCGCGCGCGGTTGACAAGTGCGCCCTCGTCGGGTGCAACCCGGAGCGGTACCCGCGCGTGGCGACCGGGTTCTGTCCGAAGTGCAAGGCGGGGCCGTTCCACCCCCCGTGCCTCACGAAGCACGTCCGGTGGTGCCCGTGGCAGCCGGAGCCGAAGCCATGAGGTGCAAGGGCTGTGGGGCGAACATCAAGTTCCTGGCGACGCGCCGGGGCGCCCTCATGCCCGTCGACCCGGCCCGCCAGACCGCCTACATCACCGACCTCGCGCCCGAGGGCCGGACGCCTCGACGGCTGTCCCTGCTCGCCGAGGACGGCGCGATGAACCACGGCTGGGAGGCAGAGCCCGGTGTTCCCAGGTCCCGGGCAATCACCGGCTACGTGCCGCATTGGGCGACGTGTCCGAAAGCGAGCGAGTTCCGGTAGCCGTCCGGTGCTTCGTCGCCGGACCGTTGCGCAACCCGCTGAGGGGCGACATGGGGGGACACTGGTCTAAACGACACCGCTGGGCCAGGGGCTGGCGCGACCGGACGTCGGAGCGCCTCCGGGTCGAGATGATCCTGCACCCGAAGCCCTGGAAGGCGCTCGGTGTCCCCTCCGACCCGAAGATCGTGCGTTTACACGCACAGACCTTCAACGCCTTCGACGGCCATGACAACCTCCGGAATGCGCTGAAGCCGGTGGTGGACGGGCTCAAGGACGCCCGCATCATCGACGACGACGCGGACAGGTGTGGTCACACCTTCAGCTACACGCAGGAGGTCAGGAGGAGTGACCGCGGCGTGTGGATCACGATCGAGCGATCGCCATGACCTGGGTCCGAGTCGAGGATCGGTTCGCCGAGCATCCGAAGCTCGTTGCCGCTGGACCACTTGCGATGGCGCTCCAGGTCCGGGCGCTGTGCTACGCGGTGCGGCATTCCACAGATGGTTTCGTCCCGGCCGGAGTCGTGCCGGGCTTCATCGCCGATCTCCCGAGTGGCATCGACTGGCCGGCCCGCATGCTGGACAGTAAGCTGTGGGAACTCGTGCCGGGCGGCTTCGTCATTCACGATTTCCTTAAATACAACTTCTCGAGATGCGAAATCGAGCAAATCCGCCTTAGTAAGCAGAAAGGAGGTCATGCGCGGGCTGAGCGGGCAGCAGATGCTGAGCAGATGCTCAGCAGGCGCTCAGCAAATGCTCAGCCCATATCCATATCCATACCCATAACCAGGACCTTAACCAAAACCAGGACCTTAACCAAAACCAGAAAAGCAAAGTCGAAGGATCATACAACTCCCGCCGCCGATGGCGGCCGGGAGGTGGTGGGCGCGAATCAATCGCCTAACGGCGCTGGGCCGAGCAACATGCCGTCGTGGGGCCATCCCGAAGCGCTCGTCGAACTCTACAACCGCCTTGCCCCGCCGGGCCTCGCGCGAGTGACGCGGCTGTCCTCCGCGCGCCGGGACAAGGCGAGACGGTACCTCGCTCAGTTTCCAGAGCAGAAGTTCTGGACGCGATGCTTCACGGAGTTGCGGTTCTCGACGTTCCTCCAGGGCCTGCGCAAGCAGCCGGGTCACGAAAGCTTCCGGGGCGATTTTGACTGGCTGCTCACGAAGGGCCGAGATGGGACGGAGAACTGCCTGAAGGTCGCGGAGAGCAAGTACCGGGACGTCGAAGGAGTTTCGTCATGACCATGCGTCATCCGTGGGAATGTTCCTGCGGCGCCTTGAATCGAGCCATCGATGACACGTGTGGAGCCTGTTCAGAGCCGCGGCCGGCTAGGGGCCGAGAGCCGGGGCAGGCATCGTCGAAGGCGCCGGACAAGCGCGAGGTGTGTGATTGCGGGGCGAAGCTCATGGCTTCTGGGCTCTGCTCGCGGACGGGAGGTTATCCGGGCACGAGCCCGCCGAGCGTGCTCAACGTGTCCTGCCCGCACTGCCGTGGGCCGTTGGATTGGGACGGCGGCTGTATTCGGTGCCACGGCTGTACGACGGGCCGAAGGGAGGACTGGACCTTTCCTGGGGACAAGTACGAGATCCAGAAAGGCCATTGGCAGCGCGTGGCCGACGGACCACGTCTGGCCTGCACGCCGGAGGAGAACCGGGCGGGCTTCGCGAAGCTCTACGAGATCCTTGGCGTGGACGTGAGTCCGGGGCGCATTGTGCGTCGTGATTGACACCTGCGCGTGCGGTCGACCGCTGCGAGGCGTGGCCTACGAGCGGGAGCGCTGTGCCGAGCTTGTGGAGCAGCGCATGCAGTACCTGCGGCTCGGGGCAGACAACGGGGTGCTCCGCGTGTCGAGCGTGATGCGTGAACTCCAGCGCTGCCTCGAGGAGATCCGGCGTGGTCCGATGCGTTGACTATGCCTCGACGGGGACGTTTGGTCCGGCGTACGACCCCGCGATTGATGGCGCGCGCATCCAGCGTCAGATGCGCGACGTGTTCAATCTGATGGCGGATGGCAAGTGGCGAACGCTCCACGAGATCTCGGCCACGTTGGGGCATCCCGAAGCGAGTGTGTCTGCCCAACTGCGCCATCTCCGGAAAGCTCGATTCGGCGGGCATGTCGTGGACAAACGCCGGCGCAGCGCGGAGGGCGGAACCTGGGAGTACCACTTGCCGGATGCGCGTAAACGCATTGACAACGCAGTCGCGCATGCTTAGCGTAGGCGGTAACCGTAACCTAACCTCCCTGCCCAGGAGGGCCTATGCAAGTCTCCCATGACGCGCACGTGTTCCTGGATGCCGATGACCTGAAAGACCTGATGGCGCGCCGTTCGGTCCGCGTGACGATCGCCGGCGGATCGATCACCCTCTCCGTGGCGCCGGAAGCGCTGGGCCTCTGGATTCTGAATCCGAATCCTCCAGAGGCTTACGCCAGCGCACGGAGCAGCAATGGGCACCGTGGACCAGGATCTGGCGTGCCCAAGAAGTTCCGACCAGAGGGCTACATCTGTCGGGTGTGCAAGAAGCGTTTCGCGTATCCCGGCCAGATCGCGACGCACATGCGTTTTACGCATCCAAATAAAAAGGGTGCGCATCGGCTGGTCAAGGAAGCGATGGAACGCTCCCGCGCGAAGCAGGCTGCAAAGCAGGCCAAGGCGTGAACGAGGTTGAAGAAGTCAGCGCGGAGGTCCGGTGGGTCCGGCGCACGGACAAGCCGCTCGAACCCGGTCCCGGCCCGTTCTCCTGACACGACGGGAGTTGGGGGCATGTACTGCGCCCAGAAGACGACGGTGTTGGTCTCTTAGTGCGTCTCTGGTGTTGCTGTATGGTGCTTCCGACGGCTGGCACGCCCCGGGCAGGGCGTGACGTAAGCTGGGTCGACGATGAGTGTATCGACCTCACGACCGAAGAGGTGTACGAACTCATCCGCACACATCGTTGCCGTTAAACGAGGAGGAGGAGATGCCCGGGAAGATCTGCGCGACCTGCGGGCACACGTACTACCGGAGCAACCGCTATCGGCTCTGGATTCAGCGGAATCCTGGTCACCGGGATGGCAACGTGAAGATCGAGGAGAGTCAGTGCCTCGACTGCGCGACGGCGGCGGTGACGGCGAAGCTCTACCGGTTGGCGACCTTCGTCCCCGTCCAGGTAGCGTCGAAGAACGGGCGGTCGCTTAAACGACGACGCGCTTCGTAGGACCTTACTTCGCTTTTCTCGCTTTCCGCGCAGGTTCACGAGTAGGTGTGCCCGGGGTTGATTTCGCGGACCTGCTTCGGGGTCATGGAGCGCACATCGGGAAATGGCGCCTTGGCCGGGTCGCCGAGATCGTCTCCGGACTCCATGACATAGGCGTAGCCGCGCATCACGGTGAGGAGCCGGGTCATGCCGTCGACCTTCACGCTGGCCGAGACCCGCTGGAGCGATTCAAGTATCCCGGCTAGTTGGTTGAGCGTCATGCCCTGGAGCTTGCGGCTTGTTTGTCCCCCGATGAGGTAGTTCTCAAGCTGGAGGCGGGTGACGGCAAAGTACTTCCAGATCAGGCGGTCGATCTGGTCGCCGCGCCGGATCGGCCGTTTCCATTTCGGCAAGCTCGCCCAGTAATCGGCGTCCTGGGGATTCTCGAGATAGAGCTTGCAGAAGTCGAATTGCTCCATTCGAGGGAGCCCGGCGATCTTCTCGCAGAGCGGGAGGTTCTTGTTGTGCCCGTGTTTAATCAGCCAGGTGTCGATGCCTGGCTGAATCGTCGGGAAGAGTTCTGAGGGCAAGGGGTACCGAAGCGGTCTCTGTGCTGGCGTCGCACTGGCACGGATCAGAAATTCGGCGCGGGTAGGTTCGGGCATGCGAGCGAGCATGCCTTCCGCATACAGCGGGTCACGTTCACGTAGGCGCCTCTCTCCAGCGGCCAGCACGATCTGTCGATAGCACTGCGGGCATTGCTGGCCGGAGCCAGCGGGTTTCGGTTTTCCACACGTCCGACAATTGGGACGGGTGTCTGCTTTTCGTCGTTTTCGCTTCCACCACGCGCGATCATATTCGCGTTTGCATGCGAGGCAAACGACGCGGCCATCTGGTCGGCGATGGCTCCATTCGACTGTTCCGCATTGTGGACAAGGCGATGTCGGCGACTCGGACGAGGTGGTAGGCCGGTCGACCAATGAGGTATCGATTGGCGACTCGGACGAGGTGGTTGCTGACATCGCCTTGTCCATGTGCGTTTAACCTAGGCGGCCGGCGACATGCCGGGCAGCCCCGGGGCTGCGTCGTCGATGGCCTTCTTGATCAGCCGCTTCTTGCTCGCGGCTCGTCGTGTCATCTGGATGTTCTTGGTGACGCCCTTGCTGTTGTTCTCCAGCCCGGTCTTGAGAAAGTGCCGGACGTCCTTGAGGCTCACGCCTTTGTTCCGCTCGCGCGCCTGGCTCAGTAGGCGATAGACCTGCTGGGCGTTCCGCTCGCGCGGGCTGCCGGCGGGCGCGGTGCTCCCGTCATTGCAGATGTCTTCCAGGAACTGGTCGACCTCTGCTTGCCGCTCCGGTTCGGCCATGAGGATCTCGCCCCGGAGCGTCGCGAGAAATGTGGGCTTCACGGTTTGCATGACCCAGGTGGGCTTGCCGTCGAGCCAAATCCCTGGCTTCTGGACGCATTCGATGATGAATGCCTCGTGCTTCTTGAAGAAGGCATAGAGTTCGCGCAGGCTCGGATTCGCCTGCTCGCCGCGATGGAGCGACTTGGTCACGGCGGTCACCATGTCCCGCGTGGCCTTGTCGTCCATGTGGGCCTCGAGGACAAGGACGGTCTGAAGGGTTCGCCCCTTGCCCTCGTCGAGCCCCAGGAGTTCGGTGATGGGGGCGATGTTCGTGAGGATCGTCCGCCCGGATTCGATGACCGCGCGGCAGCGGTGTTGCCCGTCGGCGAGCCGGCCCTCATAAAAGCCGAGAGTCGACTTCCGCCAGTCCCAGTGATTGTTCTCGATCTCTCGCTTAAGCCGCTCGACGTTGGGTTTGTCGAGGGGGCGGTTGATCGGGTCACCCGCGAGCATGGCCTCGGCCAGATCAGGGGTGAGTTCGACCGCGACCAGCATCTCATCGGGGCCAAGGGCCTTCAGATCAGCCTGCAACTTCTCAAAAGAGGCATACTTCTTCATCAGTTACTCCTTTCGAGCGGGCTCTGGATTTGGATGTCGCCGCGTAGGCGATATCTCTTTGTGAGCCGGCTCTGCCCACCCCCGCACTCTAGCGCAGGAGGGGCACCGTGACAAGCCCTGAACATGAAAAAACGTCAATAAACCTAAGCGCTTAGCCAACGGGTTCGCTATGATTTCCCTGCGTTTACGCGCCCTGACCCTCCCGCTGGGTTCGTAGGTACGCGAGGTGATCGATCGTGGCCTTGAGCAGGGCGGCATGGCGCTGGCCCTGCTCCACGAGTTCGTGCAAACTTTCGTGCGTTTCCCGCCGGGTTGCCCGGAGTTGCAGCGCCAAGATGATGAGCCCCCCGAATTGCAGCACGGCGCCCATGGTGGCAATCGCCGCGATCATCACGTGGTCACTCATACGGCAACCTCCAGCCTGGCCCGGGGGTGGCGCGCTCCGGGGCGCGGCAGCTTGGAGTTCTTGGTGACGGCGATCCGCTTGCGTTCGGATCGGACCCGACCTCCGCTCGCCGCAAAGCAGCGGGGGCAGCGGAGCCCCGTCTCCGGATGCACCGTGCACATCGCCGGAGCCGGTAGGTGGTTGTGGCACAGCGCGATCTTGAGGTTGCCGTCGGATAGCGTTTGCACGCGGCAGCCGCATCGGCCGATATACTTCATTGCGCCCTCCGTAGCTGGCGTCGTCCGTAGATCCGTCCTGCCCGGCGGTAGATGCTGATCCGCTCCGGCCGTTTGGCCCTGAGCGGTGGCAGCTTTGATCCTGGCATCGTCACGCACATCTTCAGGATCTTGAGGATGAAGATGGCGAGGTTGACGACGATCCCCAGGACAAACGCGATGACGAGGATCGTGAAAATCGTGTCGAGCACTAGCATAGTCATCGGATTGGGTGTCCTTTCGCCTCGTATGTAATCGCGTGGTCTACTCCCTCCGCGCCATGTTCGACGTGCCGCGCGGCCCACGCATTGGCATCGATTAAACGACGGTGGAACATGCCCCAGCCGCAGGCACACATGACGTACCAGCCGCTGGTGCTCGGGTCGGTGACGGCCATTACTCCTCCTCCTCCCCGATCTCGGCGCCTGTGACGACGAGCGCATCGCCCACGATGAAGTCGTCGGGCCGGATCACGCCGAGTGTGGCAAGGTCGGCGTTCAGGTTGCGCGGCTTCATCGGACGCCGGAGCTTGCCCTCCTCGTCCAGGACCAGGAAGTTGCCGCTACGCAGGCGAACGAGTTCGATCATCTGGCAGCCAATCAGCCGGTAGAGTTCGGGCAGCGTGAAGGCCACGCCACTCATGGGCGTGACCTCCTCCGTACTGCCGTCGGTACGGAACAGGCGGGCCATCACTTGCCTCCTCGAGTGTGGTTCAGATCGGCCGCGAGGAAGCGGATGATGCCCGCGTGGTTGAGCACGGTGGTGTCAAGCGCCTCGGTGTCCAGCGGTCGGGCGCCGTTGTCGGTAAGCTGCCGCTCGATCATGAGCGCCAGGACCATGTGGCAGGCACTCATGGCCGTGGTAGGACTCGCATCCTGCCATTGGAAGAACCGGAGCAGCGCCTTGCTCAGAAGTTCCGCGTTCTCCAGCGGCGAACTTGACGGCACCTGGGGGGTGGTGCTATCCTCGTTCATGTAGTTCTTTCTCCTCGGTGTTTAGGGTTCCTGTTGGGGGGCCGTCCACGTTCGCGCCGTGGACGGCCCCAATTCGTTTAACCAAGGCCGGTGCCACAATCGGCCGCGCCCTTCCCTTTGCTCGTCTCTTTCTCGCGCGTCTCAGCCTCGCGCCGCTCGGTACATGCGGGGCATGCCGTGACCCGGCCACTTTGTAGGTCGCGCTCCAGAACGATCACCTCGGCGCCGCAATCGCAGCGGCATCGCCATTGCCGGTTGTTAGCCATTGCTCTGCTCCTTTCGCTCCCGCGCTGCTTTCGCGGAGTCTTGTTCAATCCACCATGACTCGCCGCACCGTTGGCAGCGGCCATGCGTTGCGGCTCGTCCCCAGTCTGCGCGTGACATGGTGATACGCTCGGTGATCCCGCATGGCTCGCACCCATACTCACGGGTCTCCATGATGGCGAGCCGTTTGTGATAGTTGCCGCTGGCCCAGTCTTCGTATGATTCAGGTGAGTCGGGAATCATTTGCTCGACTCCTTGCCGCATCGATCAGCGTTCTCTCGGATCGTAGTCAGGACGTCCCAGCGTAGATTCATCAGGCGCTCGCGATATCCGACACACATGCGTGTCGGGTGCGACTCCCGGTCATCGAGCAGCGACCTGAGTTCGTCAAGCACGCGCTGTAGCTGCGCCATCGGCTCGTTGCTCGCTTCAAGCCGCTCTGCCCGTGTCATGAGTTGGTCTCCCAGCGTGCCCGCTTGACCGCAACCAGGCATCGCTGCGCCTTGTCGAGGGCCGTCCGTGCCTCCTCCACCATTCGCTCGCACCGGGCCTCAGCCTTGTCCCATGCCTCAGCCTCGGAGTCGGCGAGCCCCATGTTGTCGTACCGCGCTTTGGAAATGCGATTGTTGTAGTTGCCCACAAAGTCACTTTTGGCGAAAAAGTAGTAGTGGGACGTTTCCTTCCTGATGGCGTTCACATGCACCTCTAGCTTGTGATCGCCAGGATCGCGCCACCGAAAATATTCGTCGTTCACCAGATAGACCTTGCGTTCCGTTGTTGTGTTCATTCGCGCATCCTCCTCGGTTTGATTGCCTCTCACTCTATCTAACCTGTTAGACGTTGTCACGGTTCCCAATATTCTGTGTGCGTTTACGCGCGGTTACTCCCGCATGTCCACTTCGTCACATGTCCCGATAGAGCGCCGTGATGCTTGCGACGGTGCCCACGCGCGTTCTTTGGGCACGCCAAGGGTTGCTCGCACTCCTGGCAGAGCGGGAGATCATCCTCGGCGTCGGGCTCCACGCCGGGGTTGCCGGCGTGGGCCATCGTTTCGATTGACGCCAGGATCGCGCGCCCATGTTGCGTGTACCAGGCGGCGCCGGACGTGCGAGGGAACTCGCCCCCGCCCACGCACTTGAAGCACGCGCCGCCATACAGCGGCGGCTTGCCATTGATCATCGGCCCCCACCGGTACTCGCCCGTCCCGTGACATCTCCAGCAAATTTCCAGCTTGACTGACTTGGCCATACCTTCCTCCGTTCGGTGTTTGATCGTCCCGGACTTGGGACCGGGACCGCGCATTCGCGCCCCGCGCGTTTACACGCGGGGCGCCCCTCTGCTCGGCTACCAGCGCGCCCATTCGGGCAAGGCGTCGTAAATCCGCTGCGCGATTGCCTCGTAGTGCAGCGCGGTCTGCACGTCGCCGCGCTCACGGCACGTGCGCGCCGTGATGGTATTCCAGGCGTAGTTCACAAGGTCCCGCATCGCCTTGATGCGTCCCGCGGGATTGTCCGGGAATAGCCGCGCGGCCTTCGCCCGGCTGCTAATGCCGCGATAGGTGCTCGTGAAGTCGTACAGGTCCTCGGTGGTCATGCTATCCAGGTTCGGCGCGCTCATCGTTCTATCCTCCGTTCGGTGTTTGCGTTGCGTCTCACTCTAGCTAACTAGTAGGACGTGGTCACGGTTCCCGCTATTCGTCGCTCGTGGTGCCTGCGTTCGGCATCCAAAACGTTTCGCGGCATCCGGGCGCGTCGCAGCCCCATACGTCCGGGCCGAACGAACGCCCGCGCTTGAGCGGTTGCTGGCAATTCGGGCATCGCGGGTCGGTCGCGCGCGTCTTGTGATAGGTCGTCATGGTCGTTCCTCCATTCGGTGTTTGTGCGTTTACGCGCATGCGCGCGCCATCGTCTCGATTGAATCGAGCACCGCGGCGAGGGAGTGGCCCTGCACTTTGACGGCGCGGTGCATGCCCTGTGCATGCGTCTTCACTTCGTGAAACACAACCCTGCGCTCGGTCGCGAACGTGGCCGCACAGTAATAGCAGGGCCATGTGTCGCCGAAGGTTCGGGGCTGCCACGTGTCGGCGGGGGTTCGGGGCTTTCTCATCGTTCGTTCCTCCTGTTCGGTGTTTGTGTCCGGCGTTGTGACCGGACTCGCGCATTACCGGGGGCGCGCGTGGCGCCCCCGTCACTCTGCGTTTAGACGCTCTGCTCGCGGTCGAGCCCGGCAAGGTCCAGCGGATCGCACTCGGGGCACGTGCACCCGACGGGATGCGTCGGCTCGCACGGCTCATCCAGGTTGCTGCCGTTGCGATGCACGCCGCATGCGTTGTCCGCGTCGATCACGTCCACGGTGCACCCGCACGCCGTACGGTCCGGCCGGGCGAAGCCGGGCGCACCGGGGACCGCCGGCGGGGGAGGAGCCCCCGCCTTGCTGAACTTGCTGCCGCAGCGGTCGCACGTCGCGCGGAAGTCGTCGCTCGCCACCCGGACCTTGGTGCCGCACTCGCACTGCCACAGGCGCAGGCGCGACCCGGACCCCGTGCCGCGCGACTTGCCACCGCGCGTCCCGATGCCGAGCGGGCACGGACGGGGCTTCCTGGGGGCCACTGGGACGGCCGGGGCGCCGGGGGCCACAGGGCGCGTATGGAACGTGGGCTTGCCATCTGCGGGCTCCGGCAGCGCGGCGATCGCGGACCATACCTCGGGAGCGAAGTGGGACTCGGCATACGACTGCCCGCCCGCTTGGACCGCGTCGAGACCCAGGACCTTACATGCCTCTTTCCAGGCCTTGCCGTGGCCCGCGCCCCATCCGGCCAGGCAGTGGCCTAGTTCATGGATTGTCGTCCCGGCAAGCTGCACCGTCGTCTCTTCGCCTGCGGCACAGACTTCCAAGAAGTCATGACCCGGCTGGCCGTTGCTCCACGCGCCAAAGAACGTAATCCCTCTGGCACCTTGCCCATGGCCCGCGCCATAGACCAGTTTGGCGTCGGTGAGACGTGCCCGCAGCGCAGGATCGCTGACGCGGGGAAGGACGATGTTTCGGACGCCGCTGATGAATGCTTCGTGGGTCTTTGTTTCCATTGTTCTTTCTCCCTGTTCGGTGTTTGGGTCTGAGTCCCAGGTTTTCGCGCCCCGTGACCCCCCGCTCTCAGTATAGCTAACTAGATAGACGTGTCAAGCGTTCCCGCATTCGATTTTTTCTTTCGCCTGTGTTTATACAGAGTTAGCTACGATCAGCCCTTCATTCCTGCACCGCGTCACATGGCAGACTGAGTCCCAACTAGGCCAAAGTAAGAAGATTCTCACTTTCCACTTGACACGCCCGCCGTTGTTCCCCCTATGTACCCCCTCAGAACCCTTGACTGGCCTACAGCGCCCTGTGGTAGTGTGCCCGGCAGGAGCCTATCTGACGGGGTCTCAGAACCTGCCACAGAGGCAGGATGAGCCCCACACAAGGGTGCAGGAAGTCGGTTCAGTAGGTTCCCGGGCGCCCGCCTAGCCCGCGGGCTCCCCAGGCCACAAGAACTGGCCAGGGTGAGAACGGCCTGAGGAATGGGCAGACTGACAGGGTACAGAACATGTGTTCCATAACAATGCTAGTAAGATCATATAGTTACACAGCGTACTTCGCGCAGGGTGGTAGCTAGATGCGCGTAGACGGGCTGGCGACAGTGGTTAAACGCAGTTCTGAATCTGAGAAAGTCGATTGTGCCTCCCCGGAGTCCCGTTCCGGCTGGATGGCACGTGCACGAGCCCCAGTCACGGGTTCCCGGCCGGCTCACAAGGGAGTCCCGGCGTGACAGCGGACGCCGTAAAAAGCGCGCAGGAGGAAAAGGCGTCTCAGTCCGTGTTTCACGTGGAACAGGGGGCTGAGGATGACGAGGCGCCGAGACGGCCGGGGCCGGAGGAATGTCTGGTCTGTGGGCGGCTGCGCAAGCGGTGCGTGCTGGTGCGGGGAGCCTGGCGGGAGATCAGAGCGAGGCAGCGGGAGGAGCGGGAGCGGGAGCGGGGGTACTACAAGGCCTGGTCGGCGCGGCATCTCGAGGAGGGCAGCCGGTGAGTCGCGTCATGGAGCGGTCTGCCCAGCGGTTGGAGAAGGAGCGGCTGGCGAAGGCGGCGTTGGACCTGGTGCCGATCCGGCGGGCGTGCACGAAGTGCGGGGAGGAGAAGGTGATGCAGCAGGAGTTTTATTGGGATCGGGCCGAGGCGCGCTACCGGGCGGATTGCAAGGAGTGCGTGAAAAAGGCGCGGCGGGTCCCCGAGCACCTGAAGGTGCATCGGTTCTGATGCCGCGGGCGGGCGGGCGGAAGACGACGCGGGAGGAAAACGGCGGGCAGACGCCCGAGGGCTCGCGCGGGCCGGAACTCCGGCGCGGGTGGGAGGAGCGCTTCTTCAAGGCCCTCGAGGCGACCGGCGGCTACCACCGCTCGGCCCGCGCCGCCGGCATCTCCTACACCACCGTGCAGCGCTACCGCGACATGTACCCCGAGTTCGATGCCAAGTGCCGGGCCGCGCGCGAGTACCACGCCGATGTCCTCGAGGAGAAGATGGAGGAGCAGGCCGAGGAGTACGGCAATCCCGTGGGCTACATCGTGCGGTTGAAGGCGCTCCGGCCGGCCGACTACATCGAAAAGCACGCGATCGCCCGCATGTCGTTCAACTTCGATGCGGGGGTCGACGATCAGACCGCGCTCGACTTCTTGCGTCGGATGATGGGCTCGGCGACGGACGCCACCAAGGCCGTCCTCGCCGGCGAGCCCCTGCCCCAGGCGTTGCCGGATGCCACCGACGCGCCTGTGCCCCGCCTGCCGTCGTGAGGGGCGGGGGCGACCCTCGTGTCCACGAGGCGGCGTGAAGGGGCATCGATGGCGCGGCGAGCGGTGCGTCCTGTGTCGCGCAAGCCGGTGCACCGCTACGTTGCGCCGCGGTCTCAGCGGCATCCGGTGCGCAATGAGCCGGCCGTGCCCCTTTCATCGAACGGCGAAGGGGAGGAGGACCTGATGCCGCGCAGAAAGAAGGCGCCGCCGTCCACCGATCGGCCCGCGGCGGCCGGGGACACGCTGAAGACCTATAGCAACGCCCTGCCCGTCCGGTACCTGATCGAGCGCGCCCAGGGGGCCGAGGAGATCACCGCGCTCGGCATGAGCGTGCGCGACGGGGTCCTCCTCGCGTGGGACCAGACCCAGGGGATCGTGCGCCTGCTGGCCCCCGGGCAGTGGGAGGGAGTCCGTGTCGTCGTCGAGCCCAAACCCGAAGCCCAAGCGCCACCGGCATAAGCGCTGGCCGGCGGTCGTGCTCGACCGCATGCACGCGCGCTGGCGCCACCTGCCCCGCCACGTGCGCGCCGATCTGTTCGACATCGTCCAGGACGAACTGGTCCAGGCCCTCGCGCGCGTGATGGTCCGCACCGATCCCATCCGGAAAGCCGAGGACCTCCGGCAGGAGGAACTGGTGGCGGCCGTCGTCGAGGCGATGGACGACTCGGCCATGGTGGCGCTCTTGTCCCTCGAGAGCCTGCCGTCGAGCCCGGAGGCCATGCGCCAGGGCCAGCAGATCCTCGCCCACGCCGCCCAGATGCTCGAGATGCCGTGGCGGGACCCGCCATGATGCCGCTCGTCTGCCTGGTGGCCGCGGTGGTCATCGTCGGCGTCCTCTGGTGGGGCATCGACGCGATGCCGGCGATCGATCCGACGTTCAAGCAGATCGCCAAGATCATCCTGCTCGTGGCGCTCGTGATCTACGTGGTGGTGACGCTGCTCGGCTGGCTCGGCCCGACGCTCGGCCTCCACCCGTGGTCCCCCCCGCCCATGCGATGAAGATCCCCGTCTTCGTGGTGCGCATGCAGATGCCCGACGGCGAGCCCGTGTGGTACTGCCGGAGTTGTCTCGGCCGCGTCCTGCCCCACGCGCTCGCGACTTCGAGCGACGTGCTCGGCTGGGCCTACCCAGCGGCATCGCGAGCACGCGCGTTTCACGTGGGCGCCCTCGTCGAGGCGGCGAAGATCGCGCTGCGGGCCGTCTGGCGCCTGGCCGTGGTGATCCGCCACGGCGGCCGGCCGCGCACATGAGCGGCGAGCTGATCATCGGCGATTGTCGCGCCGCGCTCGCCGAGTGGGCGACCGCGGGCCGGCGCGTCCAATGCTGCGTCACGTCGCCGCCCTATTGGGGGTTACGCGATTACGGCGTCGCCGGACAGATCGGCCTTGAGTCGACGCCTGGCGAATACGTCGACCACTTGGTCGAGGTGTTCCGCCTTGTGCGGAATCTGCTCACCGATGACGGCACGCTCTGGCTGAACTTGGGCGATAGCTATGCCATGACGACGAAGGGAGCCGGAGGCCATACGGCGGTCCAAGATAACAATGGCGGGAGCTGGCACGCGGACCGCCGGTGGAAAATCCCGCCGACGCTAAAACCGAAAGACCTTGTCGGGATTCCCTGGCGCGTCGCTTTCGCGTTGCAAGCCGACGGTTGGTATCTCCGGAGCGACATCATCTGGTCGAAGCCGAACCCAATGCCCGAGAGCGTCGCCGACCGGCCGACTAAGGCGCACGAGTATCTCTTTCTGCTCGCGAAGGCCGAGCGGTACTACTACGACGCCGCGGCGATCGCCGAGCGCCGTCTGCGGGCTGGCGATATCCCGCTCGGCGGCCGCGCGAGCCGGAATGCTCTTGATCCGCGCGTCTCATTCATTCGGCCGGAAAACGCACACAAGCCGATCGCCGAATGGCGCAACCGCCGATCGGTCTGGGAACTCGCGACGGCGCCGTACCCTGACGCGCATTTCGCCACCTTCCCGCCGGATCTGGTCAAACCCTGCATCCTCGCTGGGTCGCGGCCGGGCGATACCGTCCTCGATCCGTTCATGGGCGCCGGCACCGTCGCGATGGTGGCGCAGGATCTCGGGCGGCGCTGGCTGGGCTGCGAGCTAAAGCCGGAGTATGTGGCGATGATCGAGCAGCGGACGCGCCAGCTCGGCTTCGCCGACTGTTGGGCCGAGGCCGCGGATTGACGCCGCCGAGCCGGCAGCTCGATCGCGTCGACGCG